>Ga0335069_10008964_pt1 | contig 14268 bp, 10 predicted proteins | sample Lox_Sample_11_FD_206714 | JGI IMG/M metagenome (GOLD analysis project Ga0335069, IMG submission 206714) | Soil microbial communities from Loxahatchee National Wildlife Refuge, Florida, United States - Lox_Sample_1.1 | ecosystem: Environmental > Terrestrial > Soil > Wetlands | place: USA... | reverse complement strand
TTCGTCGTGTCCAGCTGAAAGGCCACCGCCGCGCCGAGTCCATTCCGCGAGCTGTCGACGATGGCGATGTGCTTGAGGCTGCTCTTGGTCATCAGGAGCGTCGGCAGCAGAAAAACGGCCCCGAAGAACACCGGCCCCAGGAGGGCCATGATCCAGAACCAGCGCTGGCGCACCCGTTCGACGAACTCGCGCCGGATGATCGCGAAGACCTTATGCACGGGCCACCTCCGGACGCGCCGCGGCGGTGGCGGCTTCGGGTCCCACCAGATCGACGAAAATCTTGTTGAGGGAGGGCTCGGCCAGCTCGAACTTGGCGAGCCGGGCCCCCGAGGTCACCAGGCCCTTCAGGATGTCCTGAGCGTCGGCGCCGGCGGCCAGCTCGAGCTCCGCATACTGGCCCGTGCTTTCCTTCTTCTTCACGAGCTTCGGGTCCGCGAAGATCCGCTCGGCATCGCCGGGCGCGCCGTCGAACGTGACGTGCACGTGGTGCCCGCCGTGCGTCCGCTTGACCTCGGCGAGCGGACCGTCCACCAGCTTCTTGCCGCGGGCGATGATGCACACGCCGTCACAGAGCTGCTCGGCCTGCTCCATGATGTGCGTCGAAAGGAGAATGGTCTTCCCGCGCTTCCGCAGGTCGAGCACCGTGTCCTTCAGCACCTGCGCGTTGACCGGGTCGAGCCCGGAAAACGGCTCGTCGAGCACCAGCAGGTCGGGATCGTGGAGCAGAGTCGAGATCACCTGAACCTTCTGCTGCATCCCCTTCGATAATTCATTCACCTTTCGCATCCGCCAGTCCGAGAGGCCCAGCCGCTCGAGCCATTGCAGCGCGAGCGTCCGCGCTTTCCGGCGCTCCACCCCCTTCATCTCCGCCAGAAAGACCAGGACGTCGATCACCCGCATCTTCGGGTAGAGTCCCCGCTCCTCCGGCAGGTAGCCGATGCGCGCCGATTGGTCCCGGCCCGTCTTGCCGTCCTCACCGAAGAGGCGAACCGTGCCCTCGTCAGGCACGTGGATGTGCATCAGCATCCGGATCGAAGTGCTCTTCCCGGCGCCGTTGGGTCCCAGGAGTCCATAGATGGACCCGGACGGGACCTGAAGTGAAAGCGCGTCGACGGCCACGTGGCCGGCGAAGCGCTTGGTGATCTTGTCGAGCTGGACGACGGCAGAAGCCATGGGTGTCAGGTACCAGGTGTCAGGGGTCAGGGGTCAGGGAACGACCAACGGCGCCCCAATTCTACGGAAGAATGACCCGCAGGGTTACTCGGTGCTGATGGGGGCTGGGTCGGCCGCGAGGGCCGCGTGGAGGGTGTGCCAGGCGAGATTCGCGCACTTCACGCGGGCCGGGAACTGCCGCACCCCCGCGAACGCCGCGAGCTTGCCCAACGTCTGGGGGTCGGCCGGGGCGTCCGCGCCCCCGGTCACCATATCATGAAAAGACCGAAAGAGCCGCTCGGCCTCGGCGGGGCTCTTGCCGAGCACCGCCGACGTCATCAGGGACGCCGAAGCCTGGGAGATGGCGCATCCCGAGCCCTGGAAGCCGATATCCTTGATCACACCGCCGTCGAGCTCGATCTGGAGATCGATCCGGTCGCCGCACAGCGGGTTGTCCCCCTGGGCGTGATTGGTGGGGTGACCGAGCGTCTTGAAGTTCCGGGGACTCCGGTTGTGCTCGACGATCGTCTGCTGGTACAGCTCGGTCAGGTCGGCCATCAGCCGAACACCTTGCGGACACCCTGCAGCGCCTCGACCAGCACGTCCACTTCGTCCCGCGTGTTGTAGAAGGCAAAGGACGCCCGCGCGGTGGCCGGAACCCCGAAGAACTCCATCACCGGCTGAGTGCAGTGGTGGCCCGTGCGGATGGCCACTCCGGACTGGTCCACGATGGTCCCCACGTCGTGCGCGTGAACCCCGTTCAGCACGAACGACACCACGCTGGCCTTGTCGCGGGCGGTCCCCACGATCGTGAGCCCCGGCACCGTCGCGAGCCGCGTCGTGGCGTACGCCAGGAGGTCGTGCTCGTGGTGGAGCGCCGCGGCGCGATCGAGACCGGCGAGGTAATCGACCGCCGCGCCCAACCCGACGACGCCCGCGATGTCCGGAGTCCCCGCCTCGAACTTGGCCGGGATGGGGGCGTAGGTGGTCTTTTCGAACGTGACCGAGCGGATCATGTCCCCACCCCCCTGGTAGGGAGGCATGGCCTCGAGGTGCTCGGCCCGGCCGTAGAGGACCCCTATCCCCGTGGGACCAAACATCTTATGGCCGGACACCGTGTAGAAATCACAGCCGAGATCCTGGACGTCCAGGACCAGGTGCGGGGCTCCCTGGGCGCCATCGACCAGGATCGGCACCCCCCGGGAGTGGGCGAGCGCCGCCATCTGCTTGATCGGATTGATGGTGCCGAGGGAGTTCGAGATGTGGGCCACCGCGACGATCCGCGTGCGCGGCGTCAGCAGGCGCTCGTACTGATCGAGCTCGAGCTCCCCGGCCCGGTTCATCGGGATCACCTTGATGGTCGCGCCGGTCTGCTCCGCCAGCATCTGCCAGGGCACGATGTTCGAGTGGTGCTCCATCGCCGACACGAGAATCTCGTCGCCCGCCTTCACCTTCAGCCGTCCGAAGCTCGACGCCACGAGGTTCACCGCCTCCGTGGTCCCGCGCACGTAGATGATCTCGCGGTCTTCGCGGGCGTTCAGGAAACGCCGGAGCGTGGAGCGGGCGCCTTCGTACGCGGCGGTCGCCGACTCGCTGAGCGCGTACACTCCGCGGTGCACGTTGGCGTTGCCGGTTTCGTAGAACCGGCTCACCGCGTCGATCACCGCGCGCGGCTTCTGGCTCGTCGCGCCGTTGTCCAGGTAGACGAGCGGCTTCCCGCGTACGGTGGTGGCGAGAATGGGGAAGTCGGCCCGGATCCGGGCGAGGTCCCAGCCCGACGCGGCGGAGCGAGACGGGGCCTGGCGGGTGGTCGTCACGCGGCCAGCATCTCCACTCCCAGCCGGCCCTGAATCACCCGGTCGAGCTCCTCGCGGACCGGCGCCGTCGCGATCCGGTTGAGGACGTCCGCGGCGAAGCCGTAGGTCAACAGGCTCTTGGCCGTCACCGCCGAAAGGCCCCGGCTCTGGAGATAGAACAGGGCGGTCGGATCCAGCGGACCGAGCGTGGCGCCGTGCGTGCACTTCACGTCGTCGGCGTAGATCTCGAGCTGGGGCTGGGAATCGGCCCGCGCCTCCCGGGACAAGAGCAGGTTGTTGTTGGTCTGCTTCGAGTCGGTGCGCTGCGCGCCCGGCCGCACGATGATCCGGCCGTTGAAGACGCCGCGGGCGTGGTCGTCGAAGACCCCGTTGAAGAGCTCGTGGCTCTCGCAGTGCGGCTGGGCGTGATCGATGGTCGTGTGATAGTCGACGTGCTGGCGGCCGCCGATCACCGTCAGGCCGTTCAGGACGAGCGACGCTCCGGTGCCGGCCATGACGGCCCCGAGGTCGTGCCGCGAGAGCCCGGCGCCGAGGGCAATGGCGGTGGAGCGGAGGACGCTGTCCTTCCCCTGGTGCGACTGGGTCGTCGCGATGTGCGTCGCCGTCCGGCCCTCGCGCTGCACCCGGACGTAGTCGAGGGTCGCGGCCTGGCCCAGCACGATTTCGGTGACGCTGTTCGAGAACGCCCCTTCGACGCCGGAGTCCTCGTGGGTCTCGATCACGGTCGCCCGCGCCCGGTCCCCGACCACGATCAGAACCCGGGGAGTGCCCATGACGGGACCCGGTCCCTCGAGGCGGTGCGACAGCCGGATCGGGGTGAGGACGTCGGCGCCGGCCGGGATCGACACCACCTGCGCGTCCTGGAGGCGGGCGGTGGCGAGCGCCGTAAACGGATTGGCGGCCGGCTCCGCGTAGCGCCCGAGGTGCGCCCGGGCGATGTCGCCGGCCTTCGACAGGTCCCCGACCAGGCCCTTCGCGCCGTTCGCGTCGACGGTCCACCGTGAGACGCCCGGGCCGAACGCCGTTTCGGCGAGCGAGCGGACGTCGGTGAACCGCCACGCTTCCTGCCGCGTCGTCGGGAACCCGACTTCGGCGAACCGGGCGGCGGCCTTCTCCCGCAGCTCCGTGAGCCAGTTCACACGCCCACGTAGCCTTTCTCCTCCAGCTCCAGGGCCAGCTCCTTGCCGCCCGACTTGACGATCCGGCCACCCGCCAGGACGTGCACGCGGTCCGGGACGATGTAGTTAAGGAGCCGCTGGTAATGGGTGACCACCACCGTGGCGTGATCGGGCCGCCGGAGCGCGTTGACCGCCTCGGCCACCGTCTTCAGCGCGTCGATGTCGAGCCCCGAGTCGGTCTCGTCGAGAATGGCGAGGGTGGGCTCGAGGACCGCCATCTGGAGGATCTCGTTCCGCTTCTTCTCGCCGCCCGAGAACCCGTCGTTCACGGCGCGGTTGAGGAACGAGTCGTCCCAGCCGATCTGCTTCAGCTTGGTCTCGAGCACCTGCAGGAAGTCGAGCGGATCGAGCTCCTCTTGTCCCTTGTGCTTCCGGACCGCGTTGACGGCCGAGCGCAGGAAGTAGGAGTTGGTGATGCCGCGGATCGCCACCGGGTACTGGAACGCGAGGAACACGCCTTCACGGGCCCGCTCTTCGGGCGCCATCTCGAGCAGGTCCTTCCCCAGATACGTCACCGTGCCGCCGGTGACCGTATAGGCCGGATGCCCGGCGAGGACCGCGGCGAGCGTGCTCTTCCCGGAGCCGTTCGGCCCCATGATGGCGTGCACCTCGCCGGCACGGACGGTGAGATCGAGCCCCTTGAGGATCTCGTTCTTCGCGTCGTTCGCGACGGTGGCGTGGAGCCCGCGGATATCGAGGATCACTCCTCCCGCTTCCCTCTTCCCGCTTCCCGCACTCACCCGACACTCCCTTCCAGGGAGATGCCGAGGAGGTTCTGCGCTTCGACGGCGAACTCCATCGGCAGCTCCTTGAACACTTCCTTGCAGAATCCGTTGACGACGAGCGAAACGGCGTCTTCCGCCGAGAGCCCGCGCTGCTTGCAATAGAAGATCTGGTCCTCGCCGATCTTCGAGGTCGACGCCTCGTGCTCCATGATGGCCGAGGCGTTGCGCACGTCGATGTAGGGGAACGTGTGCGCCCCGCACTGGTCCCCGATGAGCATCGAGTCGCACTGCGAGTAGTTCCGGGCGTCTTCCGCGCCCTTCAGGATCTTCACGAGGCCGCGGTAGGTGTTCTGTCCCTTGCCGGCCGAGATCCCCTTGGACACGATGGTCGAGCGCGTGTTCCTGCCCATGTGAATCATCTTGGTGCCCGTGTCCGCCTGCTGGTGGTTGTTGGTCACGGCCACCGAGTAGAACTCACCGATCGAGTTGTCGCCCTGCAGGATGCAGCCCGGGTACTTCCAGGTGATGGCGGAGCCGGTCTCGACCTGCGTCCAGGAGATCTTGGAGTTCCGGCCGCGGCAGGCGCCCCGCTTGGTGACGAAGTTGTAGATCCCGCCTTTGCCGTTTTCGTCGCCGGGATACCAGTTCTGGATGGTCGAGTACTTGATGGTCGCGTCGTCGAGCGCGACCAGCTCGACCACCGCGGCGTGCAGCTGGTTCTCGTCGCGCACCGGCGCCGAGCAGCCTTCGAGGTAGGAGACGTAGCTCCCCTCGTCGGCGACGATGAGCGTCCGCTCGAACTGGCCCGTGGACGACGCATTGATCCGGAAGTAGGTCGACAGCTCGAGCGGCGAGCGCACGCCCTTCGGGATGTAGCAGAACGAGCCGTCGGTGAAGACCGCGGAGTTCAGCGCCGCGAAGAAGTTGTCGCTCGCGGGCACGACACTCCCCAGCCACTTCTCGACCAGCTCGGGGTGCTCGCGCACCGCCTCGGAGAACGCGCAGAAAATGATCCCGTACTTCGCGAGCTCCGCCCGGAACGTGGTCGCCACCGACACCGAGTCGAACACCGCGTCCACCGCCACGCCCGACAGCCGCTTCTGCTCGGCCAAGGGGATGCCCAGCTTGTCGAAGGTCTCGAGGAGCTTGGGGTCGACCTGGTCCAGGGAGTCGAGCTTCTTCTGCTGCTTGGGCGCCGAGTAGTAGCGGATCGCCTGGTAGTCGATCGGGGGGTGGTGGACGTTGGCCCAGGTCGGCTCGGACAGCGTCAGCCAGTGCCGGTACGCCTTGAGGCGCCACTCCAGCAGGAAGGCCGGCTCACTCTTCTTGCGGGAGATGAGCCGGATGATGTCCTCGTTCAGGCCCAGGGGTACGTCGTCCGACTCGATATCGGTGACGAACCCGTACTTATAGGGCTGAAGAACCTGAGCTTCGATTGAAGTCATAAGTTATTTCTGCATCGTAAGTTGCGTTGTGTTTACTTAATCCTACTCGGAAAGTCGGGATTGAACAAGGGGCCAGGGATCGAATGTCAGGGGTCAGTAACTCCCCATCATTCCGAGAGTTCCCTGACCCCTGGACCCCGCCCCCTGGCCCCTCAGTATGCGTCGCGGTTTATCTCCCGCACGAGTCTCTCGTAATCCTCCCTGGTATTCAAGTCGTCGATCACGGCCGGATCATCCACCGGCACCTCGGCGATCGTCGCCATGTGTGCGTGGAGGACGGCGCGGGCGCCGTCCCGGCTCGCTTCGGCGCTGGTGGTCAGCTCGTCGAAGGCGGCCTGGCTCCAGATGATCGGGTGACCGCGGCGCGCGCCGAACCTGGGCACCACGGCAAAGTGCTGACCCCTCCGGAATACCTCGATCAGACGTTCGACGGTATCCACCCGGACGTGCGGGAGGTCCACCGGCCACACCAGAACGCCGGTGGGCGCCAGCGCGTGCAGGGCCGCGAGCCCGGCCCGGAGCGACGCGATCGGGCCCCCGTCGACGTCGCGGTTCTCGACCACCAGGCAGTCATGCCGGGCGATGGCGGATCTGATCTCGAGCGCGTCCGAGCCGGGGCCCACCACCACGACTCGGGTCTTCAAGTCGAGGGCTTCGAGTGCCTCGAGGATCCGGAGCACGAATGGCTCCCCGCGGAAATCGAGCAGGGCCTTGGGTGACCCCATTCGCGAAGAGCGTCCCGCCGCAAGCACGATACCCGCCAGTGACATGGACTTACGTTACCCCGTATTGCACCGTCCCGCCAAATCGCCACATTAGGCGCCCCCATGACAGTTCGCCGGATCCGCCAGCTTGGTGACCCTGTGCTCCGGGCCCGCTGCCAGATGGTCGAAAAGCCATCGTCGGCCGCCGTGCGCCTGGTGGCGGACGACCTCCGGGACACCCTGGACCAGGCCCGTGAGAAGTTCAAGATGGGCCGGGCTCTGGCGGCCCCCCAGATCGGGGCACCGATCCGCGTCGTGGTGGTCGATACGCCGGGCCTCGACGCGACCCTCGTGAATCCCGAGATCACGGACGTGGGCCCCGACGATTTTCAGGTCTGGGACGACTGCTTCTCGTTCCCCAACCTCTATGTACGCGTAACCCGGGCCCACCAGGTCACGCTCTCCTATCAGGACCTGCGCGGAAAACCGCACACCGTCCCCCTCGAGGGCCCTCTGGCGGAGCTGGTGCAGCACGAAATCGACCACCTGGACGGGATCCTCGCCGTGGATCGCGCCACGGGCCTGGACCCCTTCGCCTTTCGGGCCGAGTGGGAGAAAGTTCATGAGCCGGCCGACCGGTACGGCCCCCCGTCACCCCGAGAGATGCTCTGATGCCGAGCTTGCTTCACGCCGCCTTCGCCCTTCTGCTCCAACAGCCGCACGCCACTCCCGCTCTGCCCATCGCCATCCGTCCCTGGCTCCTCACCACGCCGGTCTCCACCGACACCGGCGCGACCAGGCTCACGCGCGACTACCTGGGCGGCGAGAGCACCGCGTTTCCGGATTCGTCGGCGGGCTGGCGGCCGGTGACCATCCCGGCGAGCGGTATCGAAGATCTGGGCAAGGAATTCGGTGGCGCGAAGGACCGGACGGTGGTCTACGCGTTCAGCTACGTCTACGCGCCCCGCGATGAGAGCCGCACGCTGGTGCTGGCGTCGGACGACGACATCCTCGCCTGGTTGAACGGCCAGCGCGTCCACTTCCACGAAGTCCCGCGCGGCGTCGATCACGACCGGGACACGGTGGAGGTCCGTCTCGCGCAGGGCTGGAATGCCGTGCTCCTCAAGGTCGTGAACCGCGGCGGCGATTTCGCGTTCGGGGCGTGGATGGTGGGTGACTCGATCCGGGCGACCAATCGCCGACCCGCCGACGCGAAGCCGGGCAATCTCCCGGTTTCCACGGTGGCCGCGGGACCGCTCCGTCTCTCCGGTCCCGTCACCTGGTCCACCGACACGCTGTGGGCCACCGCCGCCACCCGGATCACGACCTGGGGCAAGGACCCGCCGTCGGGAGCCCTCGTCGCGCTCTCCATCGGAGACCGCCGGGTCGCGCGGGACTCCGTCGACTCCCTGGTTCCCGGAACGCCGAGGATCCTGAGCCGCACCTTCGACCTCGGAACGCTCGCGCAGGTGGCGCTCGACACCGGCTCGGTCTTGTCGACGGCCATCGGCGCCGGGCAGTCTGGAGCGGTCAGCCTCGTGCCGGCGCCGCTCGACCCGGCGCAGGTGCTGGCGCTGCTCGATTCCCGCATCCAGTTCGCGGCGTGGAACGACCACGGCGCCACGCTCGAGACCACCGTGTCGGTGCCGGCGGCGTTCGCGGGACTTACCGTCGATCTCCTGGCCGCGGAGTTCGGGCCCACCGCCCGTTACGCGGTGAACGGACAAGCCCGCACCCCCGCCGCCGACGGGACGCTCCCGCTCTGCGCGCCGTGTGTGGCCCACGACTCGCTCCACATCACGGTCGTGCGTGACTCGACGCGCCCCTGGTGGGATCATCCGCGGGCGCGCGTGCGGGACCGCTCCTACTCGGACTTCGCGCTCGATCTGACCCTCCTGCCCGCGCTGGGCGATTCCACCGGGTCCGTGCCCTGGCCGGACGCGCGCGCGTGGCTCGCCGCGATCACGTCACCGGACAAGTCGGCGTACCGCGCGCTCGAAGCCCGGAGCTCCCGCGCTCTCGCGGGCGACTCGGCGCGCTTCGCCCGCGACACCATCCACCTGGTGGGGAACTCGCACATCGACGCCGCCTGGCTCTGGCGGTACCCCGAGACCATGGGCGTGGTCGAAGCGACGTGGCGCACCGCGCTCAAGCTGGAGCAGAAGTTCCCGTCGATGACCTTCGCCGCGAGCGCGGCGCAGTACTACGACTGGCTCGCCGCCCGCGCTCCGGGGCTCCTCGACTCGATCCGCGCGGCCGAGCACGCCGGGCGCTGGGAAGCCGTCGGGGGCTGGTGGCTCGAAGCGGATCAGAACCTGCCGGGCGGGGAGTCGCTGGTGCGGCAGGGACTCTACGGCCAGCGGTACTTCCAGAAGCTCACCGGGCGCCGGTCGAAAGTCGCCTGGACGCCGGACTCCTTCGGGTACCCCTGGCAGATGCCGCAGATCTGGCACGGCCTCGGGATGGACTACTTCGTCACTCAGAAGATCCGCTGGAACGACTCGACCACCTTCCCGTTCGACGCCTTCGTGTGGAAGGGGAGGGACGGCACCAGGATCTTCGCGTACAACCCCTGGGGCTACGATCACGACCTGGACGGCGCCACGCTGGCGCGGCAGATGCTCCAGGACAACGCCCGCACCGACACGGCCCACCACATGCTGGTACTGTACGGCGTCGGGGACCACGGCGGCGGGCCGACCGCCGAGATGCTGGACCGGCGCGGTGACCTGGGCCGTCTGCCCGCGTTCCCGGTCCTGAAGGACGACCGGCCCACCGCCGCCCTCTCGAGCATCCGCGCCGCGCACCCGATGGATCGGTGGCCGGTGTGGGACGACGAGCTGTACCTCGAGTACCACCGCGCGACCTACACCACGCAGAGCTGGATGAAACGGCGCAACCGGGAGAGCGAGACGCTCCTCGGTACCGCGGAGTTCCTGGCGACCGTCGACCCCGCGCCGTATCCCAGAGACTCGATCGAACACGCCTGGCGCCAGACGCTCTTCAACGAGTTCCACGATCTGCTGCCGGGGTCGGGCATCCACGCCATCTACCTGGACGCGATGGCGACGTACGACTCGGTCGCCGCGGCCGGGACGGCCATCCGCGACCGATCCGCGTACGACCTGGCCGCCCGCCTCGACACCCGCGGGCGGGGCGTCGCGGTGGCGGTGTTCAATCCCTCGTCCTGGGCCCGCACCGGATACGTCGACGTCCCCCTGACCGCCGCCCTGCGCGGTCTCTCGGCCCGTCCCCTCGTGGCGGCCGACGCCCGGGGGAGAAGCGAGCCCGCCGTGATCCACGGAGACTCGCTCCGGTTCCTCGCGACCGCGGTCCCGTCCCTGGGCGCGGCCGTCTTCTGGGTGCGGGCCGGCCAGGCACCCGACGAGCGCTCCTTCGCGGGGTCCCGGACCCATCTCGAGAACGAGTTCCTCTCGGTGGACGTCGACCCGGCGACCGGAGAGATCACCCGGCTCTACGACCGGAAGGCCCGCAAGGAGGCGATCGCGCCGAACGAGCGCGCCAACGTCCTCCAGCTTCTGGTGGACGAGCCGGCGCAGTGGGATGCCTGGAACACCGGATTCACGGGGCAGATGTGGACCGTCGACTCGGTACGGGCGCTGCGGGCGGGCGGGGACGCGGTGGAGCGCTGGATCGAAGTCGAAAAGCCCTGGAACGGGACGCGCATCACCCAACGGATCATCCTCCGCCGCGGGGAGCCCTTCCTGGAAATCGACAACCGGGTGGACTGGCACGAGCGCCACAAGTTCCTGAAGGCGGCGTTCAACTGGAACGTCACGGCGGACAGCGCCACCTACGAGATCGGCTACGGCGCCATCGGCCAGCCGACGGCGCCCAGGACCCAGGCCGAGCGCGCCAAGTACGAGCATCCCGGGCACCGGTGGGGTGACCTGTCGGACGCGACCTTCGGTGTGAGCGTCCTGAACGACTCGAAGTACGGCTGGGACACGCGCGGCCACACGCAGCGCCTGTCGCTTCTCCGCGCGCCGCTCTGGCCCGATTCGCTCGCGGACCGCGGACTCCAGCGCTTCCGCTACGCCATCTATCCTCACGCGGGAGACTGGCGCCGCGGACTGACGGAGCGGGAGGCCCAGGCGTTCAACGTCCCGATGATCGCCGTCGCGGCCCCGGCGCACGCCGGCCCGGCGGGCCGGAGCTGGTCGGTAGCGGCCTCATCCGAACCCGACGTCTACATCACCGCGGTGAAGCGGGCCGAGGATCTCCCGGCGCTGGCGCTGCGGGTGGTGGAATGGCACGGCCGGGCGGTGACGACGAAGATCACGTTCGGCCGGCCGGTGAAACGGGTGCGGCGCGCGAACCTGCTGGAGGACCCCGAGGCCCCGGTGCCGCTCTCACCGGATGGCCGGACCGTGTCGCTGACGCTCCATCCCTGGGAGATCGCCACTTTGCTGGTGGAGTAGCGGCGTCCGGGGGGGTAGATTCCGCGCTGACGGGGGTGCCCGCGGGGACCGCGGGCTGAGAATACACCCTTTGAACCTGAACCGGTTAACACCGGCGGAGGGAGTCAGCATGGACTGCGTCACCCAGATGCACCTCGCCCGGAAGGGCGACGTGACCCCGCAGATGCGGCGCGTGGCCGAGCGGGAGGACCTGCCGGCCGAAACCATTCGTGACGAGGTGGCCCGGGGCCGCCTGGTCATCCCGGCCAACGTCCGGCACCTCGCCAAGCGCCTCGATCCGATGGCCATCGGGAAGGTGGCCCGGGTCAAGATCAACGCCAACATCGGCAATTCCGCCGTCACGTCCGACATCGACGGGGAGCTCGACAAACTCCACCACGCCGTGCACTACGGCGCGGACACGGTGATGGACCTGTCCACGGGCGGCGACATCGACGCCATCCGCCAGGCGATCATCGACGCGTCGCCGGTGCCCATCGGCACGGTTCCCATCTATCAGGCGGTCCAGGAGATCGGGAAGATCGAGGACCTCACCGCCGACGACCTGATCGGCATGGTGGAGCACCAGGCGCAGCAGGGCGTGGACTACGTCACCGTGCACTGCGGCATCAAGCGGGCCTACGTGCCGCTGGCGCTGGGCCGGGTCACCGGTATCGTGTCCCGGGGCGGCTCGCTCCACGCGTACTGGATGACGCATCACAACCAGGAAAATCCGTTCTACACCCACTTCGACCGGATCCTCGAGATCGCCCGGAAGTACGACGTGACGCTCTCCCTGGGCGACGCGCTTCGCCCCGGCTCGGTGGCGGACGCCAGCGACAAAGCGCAGTTCGCCGAGCTCGAGACCCTGGGCGAGCTCACCACCCGGGCCTGGGAGCGGGACGTCCAGGTGATGATCGAAGGGCCGGGCCACATCCCGATGGACCAGATCGAGATGAACGTCCGGAAGGAGAAGGAGATCTGCCACGAGGCGCCCTTCTACACGCTGGGTCCGCTCGTGACCGACATCGCGCCCGGCTACGACCACATCACGAGCGCCATCGGCGCCGCGATGATCGGGTGGTACGGCGCCGACATGCTCTGCTACGTCACCCGCAAGGAGCACCTCGGCCTCCCGAACGCCGAGGAGGTGCGGGAGGGCGTGATCGCCTACAAGATCGCGGCGCACGCGGCGGACATCGCCCGGGGACGCGCGGGAGCGAGAGACCGCGACGACGCCCTGTCCCGGGCCCGCTACGCGTTCGATTGGAAGGAGCAGTTCCGGCTGTCGCTCGATCCGGAACGGGCCCGCGAGTTGCACGACGAATCGTTGCCGGCCGAGTACTTCAAGAGCGCGGAGTTCTGCGCGATGTGCGGGCCCAAGTTCTGCTCGATGCACATCACGAGGGAAATCGAACGCCATCTGGGGGTCCGGGAGCCCCAGGCGCGGCGCGAGCCGGTCGGGGCGGATTGATCGTCGTTCGCTCGCCACATCGGGGGCCCGCCCCTATCTTGGCCCCCCATGTCTGAGCTGCAGGATCGACTCCAGGAAGCCCTGAAGTCCACGTACCGCCTGGAGCGGGAGCTGGGCGGCGGGGGGATGAGCCGCGTCTTCCTCGCGGAAGAGCTCGCCCTGGGCCGGAAGGTCGTCATCAAGGTCCTGCCGCCGGACATGGCGGCCGGGGTCAATGTCGAGCGCTTCCGCCGCGAGATCCAGCTCGCCGCGTCCCTCCAGCACCCGCACATCGTTCCCCTGCACGCCGCGGGTCAGACCGGCGATCTCTTCTATTACACGATGCCCCTCGTCGAGGGGGAGTCCCTGCGCGCCAAGCTGGCGCGTGAGGGGGAGCTCCCCATCGGTGACGCGATCCGGATCCTGCGGGACGTCTCGGACGCGCTCGGCTATGCCCACGCGCACGGCGTGGTTCACCGCGACATCAAGCCCGACAACGTCCTGATCTCGCACAACCACGCCGTGGTCACGGACTTCGGCGTCGCCAAGGCGGTCGCGGCCTCGAGCGGCTCGTCCTCCCTCACGTCCCTGGGTGTGGCGCTGGGGACGCCGGCGTACATGGCGCCGGAGCAGGCGGCGGCCGACCCCCACGTCGATCACCGCGCCGATCTCTACGCCGCGGGTGTCCTCGGGTACGAGATGCTGGCGGGGCGGCTGCCCTTCTCGGCGTCGACGCCCCAGCAGATGCTGGCGGCGCACGTCACCCAGGCCCCCGATCCGCTGCTCGCGCACCGGACGACGGTGCCGCCCGGACTGAGCGCCCTGATCATGCGCTGCCTGTCCAAGAAGCCCGCCGACCGGCCCCAGTCGGCTCCGGAGATGGTCCAGCTCCTCGACGCCATGATGACGCCGTCGGGCGGAATGACGCCCACGGGCAGCGTGCCGGTGGTGTCGTCCGGGACCCAGGCCGCGATCCGGCGCGCCCACCCGGTTCGGGTCGCGGCGCTGTTCGGCGCCGCGGGCGTCCTCGTCCTCGCGCTCGTCTACCTCCTCATGCAGAAGCTGGGGCTCCCCACCTGGGTGTTCGCGGGCGCCGGCGTGCTGCTCGTGATCGGGCTCCCGATCATGCTCGTGACGGGCGTGTTCGAGCGGAAGCGGGCGCTGGCGCATACCACCGGGTATGTGCCGACCAATCCGCTGGCGAAGTGGTTCACCTGGCGGAAGGCGCTGCTCGGCGGCGGGCTCGCGTTCGCGGGGCTCACGGCGGTCGCCGCGATCTACATGGCGATGCGCCTGCTGGGCATCGGCTCCGTGGGCACGCTGGTGGCCAAGGGACGCCTCAAGGCGCAGGACCGGATCGTGCTGGCCGACTT
>Ga0335069_10008963_pt1 | contig 14268 bp, 10 predicted proteins | sample Lox_Sample_11_FD_206714 | JGI IMG/M metagenome (GOLD analysis project Ga0335069, IMG submission 206714) | Soil microbial communities from Loxahatchee National Wildlife Refuge, Florida, United States - Lox_Sample_1.1 | ecosystem: Environmental > Terrestrial > Soil > Wetlands | place: USA... | reverse complement strand
CCGAGGAGGCCGACACCGACGCGGACACCGATTGCCGGTAGGCCGGGGCGACCTTGGTATCGGGCGTGGCCGTGCCGTTGGTGACGGTGGTACACCCGACGATCCCCATGACCAGCGCCGCGACACAGCCGAGCGCCAGCGCGCCTCGCCTCGGGAGGTCCCCCACCTGCGCGCGAGGGACAGCACGCCATCCGATGAGCACGATTGCTGACGTTACCGGGTGCCGATTCGAGCCGCGGCTACCCGCCTGAAACGCCGGTGCGGCACGATAGGAGGACAAGACGCAACCGACTACAGGAGCGGAAGTTGACCACCGAGTTCGCGCGCCACGACCTGGCCAAATCCCCCAGCAGCGCAAGCGAACCCGACCGCGTTCGGGTGATCCGCGAGGGTGTGGCTTCCTATCTGCCGGACATCGACCCCGACGAGACGTCGGAGTGGCTCGAGTCCTTCGACGAACTGCTGGAGCGCTCGGGGCCGGCGCGGGCGCGCTACCTGATGCTGCGGCTGCTGGAGCGGGCGGGCGAGCAGCGGGTGGCCATCCCGTCACTGACGTCGACGGACTACGTCAACACCATCCCGACCGAACTGGAACCCTGGTTCCCCGGTGACGAGGACGTCGAACGCCGCTTCCGGGCATGGATCAGGTGGAACGCCGCGATCATGGTTCACCGCGCCCAACGCCCGGGAATCGGTGTGGGCGGCCACATTTCGACCTACGCCTCGTCCGCGGCGCTCTACGAGGTCGGCTTCAACCACTTCTTCCGCGGCAAGGCGCATCCCGGTGGCGGCGACCAGATTTTCATCCAGGGCCACGCCTCCCCGGGCATCTACGCCCGCGCCTTCCTCGAGGGCCGGCTCAGCGCGGATCGGCTCGACGGGTTCCGCCAGGAGCACAGCCATGCCGGCGGCGGGTTGCCGTCCTACCCGCACCCGCGGCTGATGCCCGACTTCTGGGAGTTCCCGACCGTGTCGATGGGCCTGGGCCCGCTCAACGCCATCTATCAGGCCCGGTTCAACCACTACCTGCACGACCGCGGCATCAAGGACACCTCCGACCAGCACGTGTGGTGCTTCCTGGGCGACGGCGAGATGGACGAGCCGGAGAGCCGCGGGCTCGCGCACGTGGGGGCGCTCGAGGGCCTGGACAACCTGACCTTCGTGATCAACTGCAACCTGCAACGCCTCGACGGCCCGGTGCGCGGCAACGGCAAGATCATCCAGGAGCTGGAGTCGTTCTTCCGCGGCGCCGGCTGGAACGTCATCAAGGTGGTCTGGGGCCGCGAGTGGGACGCCCTGCTGCACGCCGACAAGGACGGCGCGCTGGTCAACCTGATGAACGTCACCCCCGACGGCGACTACCAGACCTACAAGTCCAGGGACGGCGGCTACGTCCGCGAGCACTTCTTCGGTCGCGATCCGCGCACCAAGGCGCTCGTCGAGCACATGACCGACTCCGAGATCTGGAACCTCAAGCGCGGCGGCCACGACTACCGCAAGGTCTACGCGGCCTACCGCGCCGCCGTCGACCACAAGGGGCAGCCGACGGTGATTCTGGCGAAGACCATCAAGGGCTACTCGCTCGGCGCGCACTTCCAGGGCCGCAACGCCACCCACCAGATGAAAAAGCTTGCGCTGGAAGACCTCAAGTGGTTCCGGGACTCGATGCGCATTCCGATCAGCGACGCTCAGCTGGACGAGAACCCCTACCTGCCGCCCTACTACCACCCCGGCCCCGACGCCCCGGAGATCCGCTACCTGCTCGACCGGCGCCGCACGCTGGGGGGCTTCCTGCCGGAGCGGCGGACGAAGGCCAAGGCGCTGACGCTTCCCGGCCGCGACACCTACGCCGCGCTGCGGAAGGGATCGGGCCACCAGGAGGTCGCCACCACCATGGCGGTCGTGCGGACCTTCAAGGAAGTCTTGCGGCACAGGGGAAAAGATGCGGTTGGCGACCGCATAGTCCCGATCATTCCCGACGAGGCGCGCACGTTCGGGATGGACTCGTGGTTCCCGTCGCTGAAGATCTACAACCGCCTCGGCCAGCTGTACACCGCCGTCGACGCCGACCTGATGCTGGCCTACAAGGAAAGCGAGGTCGGCCAGATCCTGCACGAGGGCATCAACGAGGCGGGCTCGGTGGGCTCCTTCGTCGCGGCCGGCACGTCGTACGCGACGCACAACGAGCCGATGATCCCGATCTACATCTTCTATTCCATGTTCGGGTTCCAGCGCACCGGCGATGGCATGTGGGCCGCGGCCGACCAGATGGCGCGCGGCTTCCTGCTCGGGGCGACGGCCGGACGCACCACGCTGACCGGCGAGGGCCTGCAGCACGCCGACGGCCACTCGTTGCTGCTGGCAGCCACCAACCCCGCGGTGGTGTCCTACGACCCGGCCTTCGCCTTCGAGATCGCCTACATCGTGGAGAGCGGGCTGGCCCGCATGTTCGGGGAGAACCCGGAGAACGTGTTCTTCTACATCACCGTCTACAACGAGCCGTACCCGCAGCCGCCGGAGCCGGACAACTTCGATCCCGAGGGCGTGCTGCGCGGCATCTACCGCTACCGCGCCGCCACCGAACAGCGCACCAACAAGGCGCAGCTCCTGGCGTCCGGCGTCGCGATGCCGTCGGCGCTGCAGGCCGCCGACATGCTGGCCGCCGACTGGGATGTCGCCGCCGACGTGTGGTCGGTGACCAGCTGGGGCGAGCTGAACCGCGACGGCGTCTGCGTCGAGCGGGCCCGGCTGCGCCACCCCGACCAGCCGGCCGCCACCCCGTACGTGACCCGGGCCCTCGCGGGTGCCGCGGGCCCCGTGGTCGCCGTCTCGGACTGGATGCGGGCCGTGCCCGAGCAGATCCGCCCCTGGGTGCCCGGCACCTTCGTCACGCTGGGCACCGACGGGTTCGGCTTTTCCGACACCCGGCCCGCCGCGCGGCGCTTCTTCAACACCGATGCCGAGTCGCAGGTGGTCGCGGTGCTCGAGGCGCTGGCGCGCGATGGCGAGATCGACCCGTCGGTGCCGATGGCGGCCGCGCGTCAGTACCGGATCGACGACGTGCTGGCCGCGCCCGAGCAGACCTCCGACCCCGGCGTGGCATAGGTCGAGCGGCACTCGCCGTGCGCCGAACGTGAAGCCAGCTTCACGCTCGCGGCTTCGCCGCCGCAAACACCCCGCCACCTTGGCGGAAAGTTCCAGAAATCTGACGTAGGTTTTAGGGGTGAACGACAACGCCTTCGCCGGTCCGTTTGCGGCTGCGCGGCCCAGGTCGCCGCTGGAACTGCTGGACCACGTCCCGGATTCGGTGCTGCGTCGGTTGAAGCAGTACTCGGGCCGGCTGGCCACCGAGGCGGTCTCGGTCATGCAGGACCGGTTACCGTTCTTCGCCGACCTGGAGGCCTCCCAGCGGGCCAGCGTGGCGTTGGTGGTGCAGACGGCGATCAACAACTTCGTCGAGTGGATGCAGGACCCGCACAGCAACGTCAGCTACACCGCGCAGGCCTTCGAGCTGGTGCCCCAGGACCTGGCCCGCCGGATCGCGCTGCGGCACAGCGTGGACATGGTGCGGGTCACCATGGAGTTCTTCGAGGAGGTGCTGCCGCTGGTGGCCCGCTCCGAGGAGCAGTTGACCGCGCTGACGGTGGGCGTCTTGAAGTACAGCCGCGACCTGGCGTTCACCGCCGCCTCGTCCTACGCGGGGGCCGCCGAGGCGCGCGGCACCTGGGACAGCCGGATGGAGGCCAGCGTCGTCGACGCGGTGGTCCGCGGCGACACCGGCCCGGAACTGCTGTCCCGGGCGGCCGCGCTGAACTGGGACACCACCGCGCCGGCGACGGTCGTGGTCGGGATACCGGCGCCGGGCCGGGACGAGTCGGACGGCGAGATCGGCAGCCAGCGGGCCAGTCAGGACGTCCGCGACGTCGCCGCGCGCCACGGCCGGGCCGCGCTCACCGACGTGCACGGCACCTGGCTGGTGGCCATCGTGTCCGGCCAATTGTCGGCGACCGATAAATTCCTGGGCGACTTGCTGAACGCGTTCTCCGACGGCCCGGTGGTCATCGGACCGACGGCGCCCATGCTGACCGCGGCCTATCACAGCGCCAGCGAGGCGATATCCGGGATGAACGCGGTCGCCGGCTGGCGCGGCGCGCCGCGGCCCGTGCTGGCCCGGGAACTGCTGCCCGAGCGCGCCCTGATGGGCGACGCCTCGGCGATCGTGGCGCTGCACACCGACGTGATGGGGCCGCTGGCCGACGCCGGGCCGACGCTGATCGAGACTCTTGACGCTTACTTAGATTGTGGCGGCGCGATTGAAGCTTGTGCCAGAAAGTTGTTCGTTCATCCAAACACCGTCAGGTACCGGCTCAAGCGCATCACCGATTTCACCGGGCGCGATCCCACCCAGCCGCGCGATGCATATGTGCTGCGTGTGGCCTCGACGGTCGGCCAGCTGAACTATCCGGCGGCGCCGTCCGGTGTTGCTGCCAACGCCGTCGCGCCGGTTTCCCTGCCGGTCAGGAGCGGTACCACGGGTTAACCGAGCGGCAGTGATTTAGGCAACAGATCGCGGTCCGGTGTCAAAAAGGTAGCTTACGGAGCGGTTTTGTAAGGTGTATACAAAAACCTAAGACGAGGTTCATAATCTGTTACACCCGCCAAAACCGTTTCCACAGTGTTCTCTTAGACACGTGATTGCATTGCTTGCGCCCGGACAGGGGTCGCAGACGGAGGGGATGCTGTCGCCGTGGCTGGAGCTGCCAGGCGCCGCCGACCAGCTCGCCCTGTGGTCGAAGGCCAGTGGCCTGGACCTGGTACGGCTGGGCACCACCGCGTCGACCGAGGAAATCACCGACACCGCGGTCACGCAGCCGCTGGTCGTCGCGAACACGCTGCTCGCCCACCAGGAGCTGACCAGGCGCGGCCTGCTCGGTTCCGGCGGCGAGCTCGGAGAAACAGTGGTCGCGGGCCACTCCGTCGGCGAGATCGCGGCCTACGCGATCGCCGGGGTGCTGCCCGCCGATGACGCCGTCGCGCTGGCCGCCACCCGTGGCGCCGAAATGGCCAAGGCGTGTGCCCTCGAGCCGACCGGCATGTCCGCGGTGCTCGGCGGTGACGAGGCCGAGGTGCTGAGCCGCCTCGAGGAGCTCGACCTGTTCCCCGCCAACCGCAACGCGCCCGGACAGATCGTGGCCGCCGGCCCGCTGTCGTCGCTGGAGAAGCTCGCCGAGGACCCGCCGGCCAAGGCGCGGGTGCGTGCCCTCGGCGTGGCCGGGGCGTTCCACACGAAGTTCATGGCTCCGGCCCTCGACGGCTACGCCGCGGCGGCGGCCGCCGTCGTGACCGCCGAGCCCACCGCCACCCTGCTGTCCAACCGCGACGGAAAGCCCGTCGCCTCGGCGGCGGCCGCGATGGACGCCCTCGTCGCCCAGCTGACCCGGCCGGTGCGCTGGGACCTGTGCACCGAGTATCTGCGTGAAGGCACCGAGAACACTGTCACGGCGATCGTGGAGTTCCCCCCGGCGGGGACGCTCACCGGTATCGCCAAGCGCGAACTTCGGGGGGTTACGGCCCGTGCCGTCAAGTCACCCGCAGATCTGGACGAGTTGGCAAACCTCTGAAACCGCCGGCTTCTGCCAGTACAAATAACAACTGCAAACGTCAATCCGATTTGCACACAACATATTACGAAGGGAATAGGCCGTGGCCGTCAGTCAGGAAGAAATCATTGCCGGTATCGCCGAGATCATCGAAGAGGTGACCGGTATCGAGCCGTCGGAGGTCACCCCGGAGAAGTCGTTCGTCGACGACCTGGACATCGACTCGCTGTCGATGGTCGAGATCGCGGTGCAGACCGAGGACAAGTACGGCGTCAAGATCCCCGACGAGGACCTCGCCGGTCTGCGCACCGTGGGTGACGTCGTCACCTACATCCAGAAGCTCGAGGAAGAGAACCCCGAGGCCGCCGAGGCTCTGCGCGCCAAGCTGGAGACCGAGAACCCCGAAGCCGTTGCCAACGTCAAGGCAAGGCTGGAAGCGGACAGCAAGTGACCAAGCCTTCCACTGCCAATGGCGGTTACCCCAGCGTTGTGGTAACCGCCGTCACGGCGACGACATCGCTCGCGCCGGACATCGAGAGCACGTGGAAGGGTTTGTTGGCCGGCGAGAGCGGCATCCGCGTACTCGAGGACGAGTTCGTCTCCAAGTGGGACCTGCCCGTCAAGATCGGTGGACACCTCAAGGAGTCCGTCGATGATCACATGGGCAGGCTCGACCTGCGCCGCATGTCCTACGTCCAGCGGATGGGCAAGTTGCTGTCCGGTCAGCTCTGGGAGACCGCGGGCAGCCCGGAGGTCGATCCCGACCGTTTCGCGGTCGTGGTCGGCACCGGTCTGGGTGGCGCCGAACGCGTCATCGAGAGCTATGACCTGATGAACGAGGGCGGTCCCCGCAAGGTGTCGCCGCTCGCCGTTCAGATGATCATGCCCAACGGTGCGGCCGCCGTGGTCGGTCTGCAGCTCGGGGCCCGCGCGGGGGTCATGACCCCGGTGTCGGCCTGTTCGTCGGGCTCGGAAGCAATCGCGCACGCGTGGCGTCAAATAGTCATGGGTGACGCTGATGTCGCCGTGTGCGGCGGCGTCGAGGGTCCCATCGAGGCGCTGCCCATCGCGGCATTCTCGATGATGCGGGCCATGTCGACCCGCAACGACGAGCCCGAACGTGCCTCACGTCCGTTCGACAAGGACCGCGACGGCTTCGTGTTCGGCGAGGCCGGGGCGCTGATGCTCATCGAGACCGAGGAGCACGCCAAGGCCCGCGGCGCCAGGCCGTTGGCCCGGCTGATGGGTGCCGGCATCACATCGGACGCCTTCCACATGGTGGCGCCCGCGGCGGACGGCGTGCGCGCCGGCCGGGCGATGACGCGGTCGCTGGAGCTGGCGGGCTTGTCCCCCAAGGACATCGACCACGTCAACGCGCACGGGACGGCCACGCCCATCGGCGACACCGCGGAGGCCAACGCCATCCGGGTGGCCGGTTGCGAGCAGGCCGCGGTCTACGCGCCGAAGTCGGCGCTGGGCCACTCGATCGGCGCGGTCGGCGCGCTCGAATCTGTACTGACGGTATTGAGCCTGCGGGACGGCGTCATACCGCCCACGCTCAACTACGAGACACCGGATCCCGAGATAGACCTCGATGTGGTCGCGGGCGAACCCCGCTACGGCGAATTCCGTTACGCGATCAACAACTCGTTCGGGTTCGGCGGCCACAACGTGGCGCTCGCGTTCGGGCGTTACTAACGGGCGTCCGGCGACGATGCGGGCCGCAAACGGCCCGAGGAGGAGCCGGACAACTACGGAAGGAACCTTCGCAAGACCCATGACCGAGCTGGTTACCGGGAAGACCCTCCCGAATGTCGTCGTCACCGGCATCGCCATGACGACAGCCTTGGCGACCGACGCCGAGAACACCTGGAAGTTGTTGCAGGACGGCCAAAGTGGCATCCGTGTCCTCGACGACCCGTTCGTCGAGGAGTTCGACCTGCCGGTTCGCATCGGCGGGCACCTGCTGGAAGAGTTCGACAGCCAGTTGACGCGCATCGAGCTGCGCCGGACGGGCTACCTGCAGCGGATGTCGACCATTCTCGGGCGGCGGGTGTGGGAGAACGCCGGCTCGCCCGAGGTCGACACCAACCGGCTGATGGTCTCCATCGGCACGGGGATGGGCTCGTCGGAGGAAATGGTCTTCAGCTACGACGACATGCGGGCTCGCGGGCTGAAGGCCGTCTCGCCGCTCGGTGTGCAGAAGTACATGCCCAACGGCGCCGCCGCTGCGGTGGGTCTGGAACGGCACGCCAAAGCCGGTGTGATCACGCCGGTGTCGGCGTGCGCGTCGGGTTCGGAGGGCATCGCCCAGGCGTGGCGCAACATCGTGTTCGGTGAGGCCGACATCGCGATCTGCGGTGGTGTCGAGACCAGGATCGAGGCCGTGCCGATCGCCGCGTTCGCCCAGATGCGCATCGTGATGTCCACCAAGAACGACGACCCGGTGGGCGCGTGCCGCCCCTTCGACCGGGACCGGACCGGCTTCGTGTTCGGCGAGGCCGGCGCCCTCATGGTGATCGAGACCGAGGAGCACGCGAAGGCCCGCGGCGCCAACATCCTGGCGCGGTTGATGGGGGCCAGCATCACCTCCGACGGCTACCACATGGTGGCCCCGGATCCCAACGGCGAGCGCGCCGGGCACGCGATGTCCCGCGCGATTCAGCTGGCGGGCCTGACGCCGGGCGACATCGACCACATCAACGCCCACGCCACCGGCACCTCGGTGGGCGACGTGGCCGAGAGCCGGGCCATCAACAACGCGCTGGGCGGCCACAAGCCGGCGGTGTATGCGCCCAAGGCTGCGCTGGGCCACTCGGTGGGTGCGGTCGGCGCGGTGGAGTCGATCCTGACCGTGCTCGCGTTGCGCGACCAGGTGGTTCCGCCGACACTGAACCTGGAAAACCTCGATCCGGAGATCGATCTGGACGTGGTGGCGGGCAAACCGCGGCCGGGCGAATACAACTACGCGATCAACAACTCGTTCGGATTCGGCGGCCACAACGTCGCACTCGCCTTCGGGCGGTACTGACCCCGCTCCACGCGAGCACACTCGGAACAGGAGACCTGTGATGACAATCATGGCCCCCGCGTCGGTCGGCGAGTCGCTCGACCCCCGGGACCCGTTGCTGCGTCTGAGCAACTTCTTTGACGACGGCAGCGTGGAGCTCCTGCACGAGCGCGACCGCTCGGGCGTGCTGTCCGCCGCGGGGACCGTGAACGGCGTGCGCACCATCGCGTTCTGCACGGACGGGACCGTGATGGGCGGTGCCATGGGCACCGAGGGCTGCAGGCACATCGTCAACGCCTACGACACCGCGATCGAGGAGCAGAGCCCGATCGTGGGCATCTGGCACTCCGGTGGGGCGCGGCTGGCCGAGGGCGTCCGCGCCCTGCACGCGGTTGGGACCGTGTTCGAGGCCATGATTCGCGCCTCCGGCTACATTCCGCAGATCTCGGTCGTCGTCGGCTTCGCCGCCGGCGGCGCCGCCTACGGACCCGCGCTGACCGACGTCATCGTGATGGCGCCAGAGAGCCGGGTGTTCGTCACCGGTCCCGACGTGGTGCGCAGCGTCACCGGCGAGGACGTCGACATGGCCTCGCTCGGCGGCCCGGAAACCCACCACAAGAAGTCCGGGGTGTGCCACATCGTCGCCGACGACGAGCTCGACGCCTACGAGCGCGGCCGCCGGTTGGTCGGATTGTTCTGCCAGCAGGGCCATTTCGACCGCAGCAAGGCCGAGGCCGGTGAGACCGACATCCACGCGCTGCTGCCCGAGTCGGCGCGGCGGGCCTACGACGTGCACCCGATCGTGACGGCGATCCTGGACTCGAATGATGACGGCACGCCGTCCTTTGACGAGTTCCAGGCCAACTGGGCGCCGTCGATGGTGGTCGGGCTGGGCAGGCTGTCCGGCCGCACGGTCGGCGTGCTGGCCAACAACCCGCTGCGCCTCGGCGGGTGCCTGAACTCCGAAAGCGCCGAGAAGGCCGCGCGTTTCGTGCGGCTGTGCGACGCGTTCGGGATCCCGCTGATCGTGGTGGTCGATGTTCCGGGCTACCTGCCGGGTGTCGACCAGGAGTGGGGCGGCGTGGTGCGCCGCGGCGCCAAACTGCTGCACGCGTTCGGCGAGTGCACCGTGCCGCGCGTCACGCTGGTCACCCGAAAGACCTACGGCGGGGCCTACATCGCGATGAACTCCCGTTCGCTGAACGCCACCAAGGTGTTCGCCTGGCCGGACGCCGAGGTCGCGGTGATGGGCGCCAAGGCCGCCGTCGGCATCCTGCACAAGAAGAAGCTGGCCGCCGCGCCCGACCACGAGCGCGAGGCGCTGCACGAGGAATTGGCGGCCGAGCACGAGCGGATCGCCGGTGGCGTGGACAGCGCCATCGAGATCGGCGTGGTCGACGAGAAGATCGACCCGGCGCACACCCGCGGCAAGCTCACCGAGGCGCTGGCCCAGGCGCCGGCGCGCCGCGGCCGTCACAAGAACATCCCGCTGTAATTTCTGGGCGCGCTCGCCACTCCTGTCACAGCCGCACCGTCGGCCTCCCATGTGGTGAATCGCGAATGCGGTAGCGCATGTGATACCGCTTTGTGGAGTCGCCTACACCTCGCGGCACAGGATCGCCGAAAGCGCTTGGCGCAGTTCGCCCTCCGGGTCGGGTGGCAGCTCTTCCACCCGCCAGCCGACGAAATCGTCGGGGCGCACCAAGAGCGCCCCCGAAGGTGAGAGCCCGCTGATCGTTGCCCACTCGTCGCTGCAGACGCGATGCGCAGCAATCGACGCTGAACCCGCAGCTGCACACCATCGTTCGTCGTCAGTCAACAAGGTGAACCCGGGCCCCAGCAAGTCGAGCGTCGAGACGCCGTCGCGCACCCACGCGTGCGGAACCCGGGTCCCGGGTTGACCGCGCAACTCGTCCACCAGGAGCCCCGACGGCTCGTCGCTCAACACGGCCGCCGAACGGTAGCGGTAACCCATGAGCAGGTTGAACATCGGGCACTCCTCGTCGGCCGGCAGTTGTGGCCGGTCTTCGCTCAAGGGCAGCACCGCCAGCGTCGGGCCGGTCAGCGACTGTCGGGCCGCGAAGCGGCCCACCGGGTGACGCTCGGCGTGGTAGGTGTCGAGCAATCCCGGACCGGCGGTGCCGTCCAACACGGCGGCCAGCTTCCAGGCCAGGTTGTGCGCGCTCTGGATGGCGGTGTTGGCGCCCCCGGCCTTGAACGGCGGCATGGTGTGCGCCGAGTCCCCGACGAGAAACGCTCGCCCACAACGGAATTGGTCGGCCACCTGCTCATAGGGCTGCCACGCCGCGACCTCGATGATCTCGGTGTCCATCGGCTCGCCGAACGCCTTGGTAGGCCGCTCCCGGCAGCGCTGCGGCGTGAACTGGTCCGCGGTCTCTCCCCTGCCGGGAAAATACGTGGTGATGAACATCCCCAGGTCGCCATCCACCACCAAAAAGATGCCGTCCACGTCGGCGTTCTTGATTTGCACGCCATCGCCGTCGGCCAGGTGCTCGACGAACTTCGTCCAGGGCGCGCGGAAGTAGACGAAGACGACATAGATCGGCAGCGCGCCGTAACCAGAGGTGTTGATGCCCAGCAACTTTCGGATCGGGCTGTGCACTCCGTCGGCGGCGACGAGGTAGTCGGCGCGGACCGTTTCGGACCCACGCAGCACCGCGGTGACGCCGTCGTCATCCAGGTCCAGCGAGGAAAGCTCGGTCCCATACCGAACCTCGCTACCGCGCCGCCGGGTTTCGGCGAGCAGGATCGGCTCGAGCCGGCTCTGGGGGCAGTACTGGGCGGCGGGTTCGGGACTGAGCTTGTCCATGCCCGCGAAGATGGCATCGACGTCGAGGGCCAGCCGTTCCTCGGGGCTGTTCAGCGTCGGCTTCACCGTCATGGCCGACACGTGGTCGGCGACCGCGTGCACCTGGTCCCTGAGGCCAAGGCCGCGCAGGACCTCCAGGCTGCGGAAGCTCAGGTTGCGGGCCTTCGGATAGATGAACACCTCGCGGCGCTTTTCGACGACGAGCGAACGAATGCCGTGCTTGGCGAGCAGCGCCGACGTGGCCAGCCCGCCGGCACCGGCCCCGACGACGAGCACGGGAACCCGCGAAGTGATAGTCACGGTAAAATGATAGCGTCTATCACTTCATGCCTCCAGCAAGGAACTCCCCCGCCACGGCAACCGCCCGCTCGCGGTCCCCGGCCACCAAGCCGATGCGGGTCCGCCGGTCGACGATGTCGCCGACATCCAGCGCGCCCTCGTGGGTCACCGCGTACTCGAACTCCGCCCGGGTCACGTCGATGCCCTCGGCGACAGGCGCCGCCGGACGGTCGCACGTCGCGCTTGCGATGACCTTGGCCGCCTCGGCGCCGTACCGCGCCATCAGCGACGCCGGCAGCCCGACGCTTGGCCCCACGGCACCCCCCGGGTTGGCCGGCGCCCCGATCAGCGGCAGGTTGCGGGTCCGGCAGTCGGCCGCGCGCAAGCCCCGCCGGCCGACGGCGTAGTCCAGGACATCCTCGGCCATGTAGCGGTATTCGGTCAGCTTGCCGCCGACGATGCTGATGACGCCGGACGGCGCCTCCATGACGGCGTGCTCGCGCGACACGTCGGCCGTGCGGCCTTCACCGGTGTCGATGAGCGGCCGCAGGCCGGCGTAGGCACCGATCACGTCGGCCGTGCCGAGCGCGGTTTCCAACGCGGTGTTCACCGTGTCCAGCAGGAACGCGACTTCCTCCCCGGACGGTTGCGGCACGTCGGGGATCGGGCCGGGCGCGTCTTCGTCGGTCAGGCCCAAGTAGACCCGGCCCAGCTGCTCGGGCATGGCGAACACGAAGCGGTTGAGCTCACCGGGAATCGGAATGGTCAGGGCCGCAGTCGGATTCCCGAGCATTCGGGCATCCAAGACCAGGTGTGTACCGCGGCTGGGCCGCAACCGCAACGAACCGTCGATCTCGGCCGCCCACACCCCGGCCGCGTTGATCACCGCGCGGGCCGACACGTCGAACGACTGACCCGTGCGCCGGTCGGTCAAGCGCACCGAGGTGCCGGTGGCCTCGGACGCCGCGACGTAGGTCAGGATGCGGGCGCCGTGCTGTGCCGCCGTGCGCGCGACCGCGGTGACCAGCCGGGCGTCGTCGATCAATTGCCCGTCGTAGGACAAAAATCCACCGTCGAGGCCGTCGCGTCGAACCGTGGGCGCCATCTCCACGACGCGGTGCGCCGGAACCCGCCGCGATCGGGGCAGGGTCGAGGCCGGCGTGCCCGCCAGCGCCCGCAACGCGTCGCCGGCCAGGAACCCGGCGCGCACCAACGCGCGCTTGGCGCGGCTCATCGACGGCAGCAGCGGCACCACCTGCGGCATGGCGTGAACGAGATGAGGGGCGTTGCGCGTCATCAGGATTCCGCGTTCGACGGCGCTGCGCCGGGCGATGCCCACGTTGCCGCTCGCCAGGTAGCGCAGACCGCCGTGGACCAGCTTGGAACTCCAGCGGCTGGTGCCGAACGCCAGGTCGTGCTTTTCGGCCAGCGCCACCCGCAGGCCCCGCGAGGCTGCATCCAGGGCGATGCCGGCGCCGGTGATGCCGCCGCCGATCACCACGACGTCCACCGGGGCGCCGTCGGCGAGGGCATTCAAGTCGGCGGCGCGGCGCGCGGCGTTCAACGCGGTGGACTTCACGACAGGTACCCGTTCAGCGAGTGGGCGAGTTCGGCGGCCAGCGCGTCGGCGTCAAGGATCGGCCGGACGATCCGTTCGGACTGGATGGTCGACTGCGCGATGAGCAGCACCATGGTGGCCATCTGCAGCGGATCGCCGGCACGCACGCTGCCGTGGCGCTGGGCCGCCCGCAGCCGCTCGGCCAGCGCGTCGATCAGCATCTGCTGGCTGGCCCCGAGGCGTTCCGTGATGTAGATGGGCGCGAGTTCGGAGTGCAGCACCGACATCACCAGCTGGTCGCGGCGCAGCAGGTCGGCCACCGTAACGATCTGTCGCACAAGGGATTGGCGGTCCTCGCCGAGCAGCGGCGCGTCGCGCATCACACCGGTGATGTGCCGGGTCAACAGCGCCGCCACGACCGACTTGGTGTCCGGCCAGCGGCGGTAGACCGTCGGCCTGCTGACGCCCGCCCGCCGGGCGATCTCGGCCAGGGTCACCCGGTCCACGCCGAAATCGACCACGCAGCTGGCTGCCGCCGCCAGGATCCGGTCCCCGGTGTCCGATGGCGCGTTACTGATTGACAGCATGTGTAATACTGTAACGCATGACGTACCCCGAGGACCTCCTCCCGCCGATGAAATGGAACGCGTGGGGAGATCCCGCCGCGGCGAAGCCCCTGTCCCAGGGGATCCGCTCGCTGCTGAAACAGGCTGTAGGGCTGCAGGATTCGGGCGAAGCCGAACTCGACGCCGGCCAGGTGCGGCTGCGCCCGTCGGACTTGTCGCCGGCCGATAAAGACGCGCTGGCCCGCATCGTCGGAGCCGAGTACTGCCGCACCGATGACCGCGACCGGTTGCTGCACGCCGGCGGCAAGTCCACGCTCGACCTGCTGCGGCGCAAGGATTCCGGCATCCAGGATGCGCCCGACGCCGTGCTGCTGCCCGGGGATGACGAGGCCGTCGCCGCGATCCTGCGCTACTGCTCCGAGCAC
>Ga0335069_10008962_pt1 | contig 14270 bp, 10 predicted proteins | sample Lox_Sample_11_FD_206714 | JGI IMG/M metagenome (GOLD analysis project Ga0335069, IMG submission 206714) | Soil microbial communities from Loxahatchee National Wildlife Refuge, Florida, United States - Lox_Sample_1.1 | ecosystem: Environmental > Terrestrial > Soil > Wetlands | place: USA... | reverse complement strand
CTGGTTCTGGAGCGTGGCCCCCTATGACGCGGTGTACGTAGACGGCTGGACGTGGGACTCGGATGACATCGTCATCTACGAGGACCCCGATCATCCGGGATGGTACCTGGCGTATAACACTCGGCTGGGGACTTATGTGCACGTGATGTACCTCGGTTAGCGAGGTCTGAGACAACTTAGACCAAGCGAGAAGGGACAAGCGCATCGGCTTGTCCCTTTCCCGTTTGGACGTGCGGTTTTATACGGCAGCATGTTACAGAATGAGAGGTCGGGTCCAAGGACCCCTTGCAAACCTGGACTGATCGAAGAAGGGATGCGTGCACTGCCGTTGAGTTCATTGGGAGCAGCGAATCATCAACTCGTACGGTGCGGGGATGAAGCCGATCGGATGGTTTCTTCATCGCAATGCGCAGACGAGGACGTGGAGTTGCGCGCAGACCACGATGTTATCCGCGAGCGCATGGGATTCCGAGTGGTAGAAGTGAGGGGTACGGAGATACTCCGGAATGGAAAGGCGATATCACCGCGTGGAGTCTGCATTCATGCCGAGACGCCGTATCGCATCGGGCGCGCCTGGAGCGAGAAGGATGCGAAGACGCAGCTTTCATAACTGAAAGAACTCGAGTGTAACTTCGTTTGCAGGGCAATACAAGATACCCGACGACCCACTGGCGAAGTGATCGGGTTCAACGAGTACGTGGGCTGCTATGAAGGCAAGTCCTCTTCTGCCGATAGCATGCAATGGCAATTCGGCTATGCGAAACCTCTCATCGTAAGTGAATTCGGGGCCGGCGCCAGAGCAGTCCTTCACGGAGCCGCGAGCGAACGTTGGACCGAAGAGCACCAGGCCGAAGTCTACAGGCATCAATTGCCTATGCTGAATCGCATTCCGCAACGGCGCGGAATGCGCGCGTGGCTGTTGATGGATTTCCGTTCACCATTGCGGACGCATCCGGGAGTGCTGGATGAGTTCAATCGCAAGCCTTCATCGCCGCGCAGGGAGAGAGGAAGAGTGCGTTCCATTTGCTCCGGAAAGCCATTTGAAGCAAAGGCCGCGAGCCCGGGCAGGTGAGGGTTCCAGGGTGCGCGAGCGGCTTTGAAGCAACGTATTGCGCGGAGGTTGCCTAAGTAGGAGCTAAGTTCTCTACGCGCAGAAGGATTGGCCAATCTGAACCTATATGAGATATGCTGACCGCATGACACTTAATTCTATTCTCGCTGAAATTGATGCTGAGATTGCACGACTGACTGAAGCACGCAAGCTGTTGGCCGCCGCGGGTTCGACCAAGTCTACAGCAACGACACGTACTGCCAAGTCTGCCACCAAAGGCCGCAAGCCACGCGTTCTTAGTGCGGAGGCGCGCAAGCGCATCGCCGATGCGCAGCGCCGCCGATGGGCTGCTCAGAAGGGCAAGTCGAAGAAGGACGCCTGAAACTCAATCAACCTGACTGGGCCCGGGTCGCAGCGATGGTGGCAGCGAGTTGGAGTTCGTGTCTCTCTATTTGGCGGATGCATTCGGGTCACATCAGTCCGGCTGGCGAAAAGCGCTGCGGCCGCGGCAAAAATTCCCATCTGAAAGCAGGCTACGCAGGAAGAGATTGATCCGTTGCCTGTGGACAACTGTCGATGCGCGCACAAAATGGACGCGCAACAGGTTGCATTGTCCGCGGGAATGACTGCTTATGACTCGCCTGCAGTCTCTCTTCCGCAGTACGCCAACGCGCTACTTTGAGGCGTGTGGTTACCAGGTTTCGACGGCAAGAATACTGGGTGGTCCGGGGTGGCCCTCGATCACCTGCGTCTCGATGACCGCCTCCATGTTCTTCTCCTCCCAATCCTTGGGCGCATGGGCCAACAGCGAATCCAGGTACTCGGGGTTATAAAGGATCTCGCCTGCGGCTTCGGTTCCCTCTTCTGAGATTCCCGCGGCGATGATCACGGGCTGGCCGGTAGTCTTGTCGTGAATGCGCGCCACGATGGCGTAATCACGCGACAGCTTCTGGTAGGGCAAATCCCACGCGGTGGCCCACGTGGTCTTGCTGGGGCTGTTGCGGTCCACCAGCAGCGCCACACCTTCCTTTGATTCGAAACCGAAGCGGAGTTTCTGCGTGACGCGCAGCGTCCAGATGTTGTCGAATGCGCCGATGAGCACGATGGGACCCTCGCGCAATTGGGCGAAGCTCGCCTCGGACGCGGGCAGGACGCGGAACGATTTGTGGCGCGAAGCCAGTGCAGCCACCGTGCGGGTAAGGGTGATGACATCGGCCAGGGCCAGGTGGCCGGAGTAGTGCAGACGGAAGTAGAGCGGCTCCGGCTTGGAGTCCCTTAACGGGGTATCGAAATTGTTGATGGCGCTTACATCGATGTTCTTGGCAGGCTCGCCGAGGCAGAATGTGGTGGCGTTCGCGCTGCTCGTCACCGGACCCCAGAAGCGATCGATATTGGAGGGCGGCGGCGGCTCGCTGCGAGACCGCAAGCGCAGGCCGGCCAACAGGCCCGCCGCGGCGGCGAGCGCGACCAGGAGAACGATGCCGCCGCTTAGAAACCAGCGCAGTCTCCACAAGCGGCTCGGTGGAGGGGGCGCCGGGGGCAGCGGTTCGGGGAGGGGCGGCTGCTCAGGCGTGGCGAGATATGGCGCGCCCCAGTCAATGCGGTCCGGTTCGCGGAACACGGGAACGTAGGAGCCGGTGGGGAGCTCGATGATCAGTTCGCCGGGCTGGCTGAACTCGTAGTAATACTGCTTGAGCCGGCCGCGCACCTCTTTTGCGGTGATGCGCACAACGGGATCTGCGTTCGCGTCGTAGGCCGGGGACTTCCCGAACACGTCGACGCCGATGGTGCGCTCCTTGAGTTCCGCGCCGTGGCCCAGCAGCGTTTGTTCAACAATAAAGGCCAGCAGTACCGGGTAACGTTTGCTGTTGGCGAACAGGGGGTGTTCGAGCAGCCGGTCCAGCTGTTCGCGAATCCGCGAGGAATCCGTGACCAGATTGACTTCACCCATGTCTGGCCCGGACTTCGGCCCCACTGCCATTTTCTTCTCCTGCGCCACTCTGAAATCGCGTTCAGATCCTCCGGCGGCACCCCGTATCCCAGACACCGCAGGAAACGGGAGTACCGACCCGGGGCAATCAGAACGCGGAAAATGGGTCCGCCTGAGACTGGCCTGTGTGAGCCATCTCAGGCGGCATGATTCCGGGGTCTCTGTGGGACGCGTTCAAAGCAACACGACCCCGGATTTCCACTGTATTGCGTATGATACGTGGGCGTATTTTACTTGTCCATATCGAATTGATGGCTTAACAATCAATAACTTAGCCGAATTGTCCGAAGATGCTACCCGATAGAACCTGTTGAGCCGGGAGCAGAAGCCCTATATTGGCTTTCGGTCCAGAAGATGAGCTGAAAGCATCGATTCGCGGTGTGTCTTCATATCGCAAGCCCCTGCCTGAGGCACATTTTCTTGTGATTGCGGCTCCTCGCCCCTCCGTTTGCCGAACCTGGATTCCATCCAGGAAGGACTCACCGAGGGGCGCTTTTTTGTCTCCGCACATTCCGACCCGGGGCATCTCCGGCTCCTGCCGTTCCAGACTCACTCCGCGCGCAGGGCGATCACGGGGCTGATCCGGGAGGCCCGCCAGGCGGGGATAAAGCCGGCGACCGCGGCCACCGCCAGGAGCGTGAAAGCCATTCCAAGATAGGTCATCGCGTCCCACGGAGAGGTTCCGAACAGCAGAGCCTCAATGAGCCGCGCCAGCGCCAGAGAGGCAGCGCAACCAAGCCCAATCCCGGTCAGGGCCAGGGTGAGCGTCCCGGCGAGGATCTGGCGCTGCACCCGGCCCGCCGACGCGCCCAGGGCCATGCGGATTCCGATCTCCTGCGTCTGGCGCGTGACGGAGTAGGAGATGACGCCGTAGATGCCGAGGCTCGCCAGCAGCAGGCCAAGGCCGGCAAAGGCTCCCACCAAAACCATGAAGAAACGCCGTGGGGAGACCGCGTGGTCGACCAGCAGCCGGATCGGCCTGAACTCCTGTGCCGGCTGATTGGGGTTGATGTCGCGCAGGGTTCGCAGAACGCTGGGTGCGAGCGAGACCGGCGGAAGACTGCTGCGCACCACGAGTTGTGCGCCGTTTGGGCCAGCCTGCAGGGCAGGATAGTAGATCTGCCAGCCGGCCGCGCCATCCACCGTCTCCTCATGGACGTTGTCTGCCACGCCAACCACGTGAAGCTCATCCTTGCCGCTCATAAGCACTTTGCCAATCGCATCGCCGTCCGGCCAGTTGGCGTAGCCCGCCAGGAACTTCGCATAGGCTTCGTTGATAATCACCACATTGCTGCTCTTCGGCCCATCGTCCCAGGTAAAGTCGCGTCCCCGCAATCCGGTTCCCATCGCGCGCAGATAGCCGGGCGTGGCCACGTAGACCAGGGGGCCGGTGTCGAGCTTTTCCGGCGGCTTTACTCCCTTGGGGAATGGCGTCCCCCAGGCGCGGTTCTGGCCCAGCGGCAGATAGTCGACGATGCCTGCGGCTTCGACGCCGGGCAGCAGGCTGACTCGTGCCAGGACCTCCTGGAAGATCACCTTTCGTTTGACTACGCTCGCATCTTCGGTCGGCGCCGAGTCGTCATACTGGACGGCGATGGCCGCGGCATGGTCGGGTTCAAAGCCCAGGTCCACTCGCAGCACGTTCAAAAAGCTGCGCAGCAGCAGCCCCGCGCTCACCAGCAGCATGCATGCCAGGGCCACCTCCGTGATCACCAGCACCGAGCGGACCCGCTCGTGCCGGCGGCTCCGTCCCGACCCCGAAGTTCCCTCCTTGAGCGACTCATGCAGGTTGCCGCCCGCCATACGCAGTCCCGGAACGAGTCCGAAGAGGATCGAAGCGAACACCGCAATCAGTACCGTCCACCCCAGGGCTGCGCCGTCCATATGCAGAGTGCTGAGCAGCGGCAGAGCGATCGCGCCCTGGTGCGCCAGCCAAAAGACCATGATCCACGCAAGCGCCAGTCCCAGCGCCGCACCCGCCCCGGAAAGAACCAGGCTTTCGGCCAGCAGTTGGCGTACGATGCGGCCGCGGCTGGCGCCGAGAGCTCCGCGCATTGCGAACTCCCGCGTCCGCGCTGCAGCGCGCGCCAGCAGAAGGTTGGACAGATTGACGCAGGCGATGAGCAGGATCGCGCCGACCGCAGACCAGAGCACCACCAGCGACCGGCGCAGGTTGCCGCTTACGTGGACCTTCAGAGGCACCGGCACTGCCCCGTCTTTATAGCTGCCGCACGAGTTGGGATAGCGATTGTTCCAGCACATGTGCGGGGCGGCGGCAGCCGAGTCTTGTACTGCCTGCCCCAGCGTCACCCCGGGCTTCAGCCGGCCGACCAGGGTGATGATGTTGCCCCAGTCACGCGGCGGCCCGTACAGCGACAGGGGCGTGATCGCGTCCACCCGCGTTCCCGGTGCGAATACCGCACCAAAATCGAAGCCGGCGGGGAGTACGCCGATGACCGTGGTCTGGCGTCCATTCATGTCGAACGCCTTGCCCACAATATGCGGATCCGCGGCGAACTGCCGCTTCCACCAGGCGTTGGTCAGCAACACCACGGACGCAGCGCCGGGGCGCGCGTCTTCCGGTGTGAACATCCGACCCATCGCGGGCTGCACGCCGAGCACCTGGAAGAAATTGCCCACGACATCGATGCTGGTGGCCGGCACCGGCGCCCCGCCCATGGCAAGGTGGAGATTGTCGGGGCTTGAGAATGCAAAATATCCGGTTACGTCCTGGAACGAGTGCGTATACATGCGGAACTCGTCGTACGCATCGGTGGAATAGGTGGCGCAGGAGAGGCCGCATCCCGTCGGGGGCGGGGCGATCCATACCAGCTCCTGCGCGCTGGGAAATGGCAGCGGGCGAAGCAGAAGCGTGTTTACCACGCTGAATACGGCCACATTCGCGCCGATGGCCAATGAAAGGATGAGGACGGCGATAGTGGTGAAGCCGGGATCGCGGCCCAGCGTGCGCAGCGTGAAGCGCAGGTCCTGACGAAGGATTTCGAGCTGCATACGTCCTCGTGCCTCCCGTGCGTTTGAGGCTCTATTTGTTGGCCTCCCAGTTCGCTGGGCCCTCATCGCGCTTCGCTGTGGGCAGTTCGCGATGGGCCCGTCATTCTTGCGGATTGTAGAGGAGCACAGCTGTTGGGTGGCGGCAACGGATACCGGGTTCCTCCGCGTTGCCCCGACTTGGGCAACGGGGTACCCCCGAACCACGGATAAGCATGCCACGTTCCAGGCTTCGATGCCACGGAAAATCGGTCTCGCATTCCGGGCGGCGGTTTGGATCGTCTGCCAATGAAGAGGGTGTCCGCTCCCGGTTCTTGCCGAAACGACTCTGCGCTGATAAAAGGAAACGGGAAGCTGTGCGGCGACCACCCATCGCCGCAGCATTCCCCGCAGTGCTGCAAAGAGCTCCAAATCTGGAGAGTCGATCCGATTTGCCTTCTGTGCCGGCCTCGAAAGCGCCGCCAGGCGGGCCTTGTCCGTGTCTCTCGTGCCAGTAAGAAAATCCGAACTCGTCGAGGCTGGTTTCCCAATGTCCCCATCGCTGATGCCTCATGCAGTGTGCTGGAGTCAGGATCAGAAGCTTATCTGGACCATGGTGTTCAGCAACGGGATCACCTTTCTCAGCTACTTCACCATCTGTGTCACCCTGTTCTACCTGGCGCGGAAGACCCGTGGAGCGGTGGCCCGCGATTGGGCCTTCTTCCTGATCGGGTTTGGTGTCTTCATTGTGGCGTGCGGCGGGACGCACCTCATGGAAGTCATCACCACCTGGGTGCCGGCGTTCTGGGTGGCCGCGTGGATCAATATCATCACCGCGGTGTTCTCTGCCTATGTGGCGGTGGAGTTCGCCCGCAAAGCGACGGCGATGGGCGTGGGTATCAACGACTACGCGCTGCGCCTCGCCAGCACGGAGAATGAGCGCGCGCGCATGGAGCAGAGCCTGCTGGCGGCGCGCAAACTCGAGGAGTGGAACCGCATGTCGGCGGTGGTGAGCCACGAGATCAACAATCCGCTGGCGGCCATCGGCAACCTGCTCTTCCTGATGCAGATGAATACGGAGTTGCCGGCGGAGATGAACGAAATCGTGCAGCAGGCCTCGGCGGAGGTGAAAAGGATCGAGTCTCTGACCCGCTCCACGCTCGGATTCTTTCGCGCGGCGGCCGAGCCCGAACAGGTGGACCTGGCTGCGTCGGCCGAGGCGGTGCGTTTCCTCATGGGCCCCACGCTCCGCCAGCGCAGCCTGGAGATGCATATCGAGCGGGAAGGCGATTGCACGGTGAGCGCCTATGGCGTGGAGACGCGGCAGGTGCTGCTGAACCTGGTGCGCAACGCCTGCGAAGCCACCACACGCAAAGGCGTCGCGGTAACGGTACGCCTTGAAGGCCGCAAGGACGATGTGCGCATCGTCGTCGCAGACCAGGGGTCGGGCATGGCGCCCGAGGTCATGGACAGGCTGTTCCAGTTCGGCGCCACCACCAAGGGAGAGCTCGGCAATGGCATGGGACTGTGGCTGGTGAAGCAACTGGTGAGCCGGCACGGGGGTACGATCCAGGTGGAGTCCACGCCCGGTGAAGGCAGCCGGTTCACCTTGAACTGGCCGCGGCGCATCCCTGAGGGGAACACGAACGAAGCGTCGATGTCCGCGGCATGGCGAAGCTCGCCCCAGCCATAGGAGAACCGACACGCCGCCCCCCGAAGACCTCTCGAAATCCGGCGTCTCCTGCTTGCATTCGTCGATACCCTTCCCCGTGACCATCTGTATCTTGCGATTCTGTATAGGAACCGAAGCGTTCCGCATTTTGACAGTTGATGGCGAGCGTTCGCCATTTTGACTGTGATGTCGAGATTGCGCCAGTCCCCTTGCAATCGAATCCCCATGCACTGCCGTTCTGTGGCCTGTTTTGGATGTTCTGCGATACCGGGTGCTTCTGGCACGCGACGTGCACTCAACTTGGCGCGGGGTCGCCTCGATTTATATACAGGGGACGCAATTAATCATTCATTCGATCGCGACTCCGCAATGCCGCTCCTTCGCGTTCTGCTCGAAGGGCCAGGACTCACTGAGCCCGGATGCAGATGCGGCATGGGACATCGACAATGCTGTAACTGCTTTCCTTCACCGTTGCAGTAAATCGGATGGGCCTCCTAGTTGGTCTGGGCCTTTCTGGAAGAACTGAGAGGCACTATGCTTGGTTCACTCCTCACATCGTCAAGGGTTCTTGAAACCATTGATGAGCGCCTGTTGCGATGTGGCGTCAGCCGTCGCGCGTTCCTGCAGCTCTGTTCCACTCTCATGGTCGCCGCGCCCTTCGGTCTCGCCATCACTGACAAGAAGACTCCGGAGGAAGTTGCCGCCGGACTCGGGAAAGTGATTCGCCCGCCCGTGATCTGGCTGCATTTCCAGGACTGCACCGGCTGTACCGAGACACTTCTCCGGCCTTCGCACCCTGACCTGGGCGACCTGATCCTGAATATCATCTCGCTGGAATACCACGAGACGTTGATGGCGGGTGCGGGCAAGCAGGCTGAAGCGGCGCTCGCGGAGGCGGTGGAAAAATACTCCGGCAAATATGTTTGCGTCGTCGAGGGTTCCATCCCCACCAAAGACGAGGGCATTTACATGAAGCTGGCGGGACGGCCAGCGATGGAGGTTCTCAGCGACGTTGGTGGTAAGGCCGCGGCGATCATCGCCATGGGGTCCTGCTCGTCATGGGGAGGGATTCCGTCTGCCGATCCTGATCCTACCGGCGCGGTTGGCGTGGCCGATCTTCTGCCCAACAAAGCCATCGTCAATCTTCCCGGGTGTCCCCCGAATCCCTACACGCTGCTCGGGGTAGTCCTGCAATTCGCCGAATCCGGAACCTTGCCGGAACTCGACGCGGAGAAGCGGCCGAAGTTCGCCTACGATCGCGAGATTCACGAGCACTGCCCTCGCCGGGCGCACTTCGATGCCGGCCGGTTCGTCAAGCAATTCGGCGACGACGGCCATCGCGAAGGCTGGTGTCTTTACGAGATGGGCTGCAAGGGGCCCGACACCCATGCGGGATGCTCGACGCGCCACTTCAACGAGATTCCCGACGTGTGGCCGATCGGAATCGGCGCGCCCTGCATTGGATGCACAGAGAAAAGCATTGCGTTCCGCGTGCCGATGTTCCAGGTTGTGCAGATTCACACGCGCGCCACGCCGCCTGATACTTACCCGGCAATCATCGAGCCCCAGGGCAAGATCAGTCCGCTGACCACGGGTCTTGTCGGGCTGGGGACGGGCGCGCTCCTCGGGGCGGGCTATGTGGCTTCGCGCAAGTTTTCCAACGTGCGGGACGATGATCATGTGCCCGGTTCGGGCCCGCCGGATGATCGTGAAACACCGGATGGAGGCGCCCCCGGCGGCAAGGCAGCGGAGGATCGGAGATGAGCCCGACGATTAACCGCCGTCAACTCCTCCTGGGGATTGTGGGAGCCGGGGGCGCCGTTGCCGGAGGGCTGGCCCAGTCCGCCGTCGCGGAGGATCACCCCGCGCACCCCGTTGCCCCCGCCGATGCCGTATCGATGCTCTACGACAACACCATCTGCACCGGCTGCCGGGCTTGCATGACCGCCTGCAGCGAGACCAACGGCCTGCCGCCCGACACCTCCGCCGGCATGCCACTCGATACGGCGCTCACCTCGGGGATCTGGGACATCCCCGCCGACCTCAATTCGAAGACCAAGAACATCATCAAGCTCTACAAGGATCCCGATGGAACGGACTTCGGCTTTGTCAAAAGACAATGCATGCACTGCCTCGATCCTGCCTGCGTGACCGGCTGCCCATTCGGCGCGCTCAAGAAGGACACATGGGGCGCCGTTACCTGGACCAGCTCGCTCTGTATCGGCTGCCGCTACTGTGAGGTGGCCTGCCCCTTCGACGTCCCCAAGTTCGAATGGGACAAGTGGAACCCCAAGATCGTGAAATGCGAGTTCTGCTTCGATGAGCGCCTTCAGCAGAACAAGGAGCCTGCCTGCACGTCGGTATGCCCCACGGGCGCCGTGATCTTCGGCAAGCGGGCGGACCTTCTGTCCAGGGCAAAGAAGCGCATCGCGGACGCGCCCGACAAGTATTTCGAGAATCGCGTGTATGGAGAGTATGAGGCGGGAGGGACCCAGGTGCTCTATCTCTCCAACGTTTCGTTTCAGAAGCTCGGCCTGCCCAAACTCGGCGCCACGTCGCTGGGGCACTACGCAACCAAAGTGACCTCGGTGATTTACAAGTGGCTCTCCGGGCCGGTATTGATGGCGGGCCTGCTGGGCGCGGTGATCAAGCGGAATTGGGTTCGCCACGAGGCGGAGAGGGCGGAGCGCGAGAAGGAAACCGGCCTGAGGGATCAGTTATGAGCGCGCACGATACAACTGGCACTACCCTCATCAATCACTGGCAGCGGGGCGTTCCAGTCTACCGCGAACCGGTGGTTACACCCACGCAGATATTCTTCGCCGCATTCGCCGCACTCGGTCTCCTCATGGCTGTCGTACGGTTCTTCTCCCCCCTGGCTCGCTTCTCCGGGATGAATGACGCGTTCGCCTGGGGAATCTGGAAGACCTTCAATGTCATGACTCTTACCGCCCTGGGCTCCGGGCCCCTCGCGATAGGCATTGCCGCCTGGGTCTTCAACCGCGAAAAACTGCACGTGGTCATGCGGACAGCCCTGGTTTCGGGCTTCCTCTTCTACTCCACCGGCCTGATCGCTCTCGGGTTCGACGTGGGGCGCGCCTGGAACTTCTACAGCGTTCTGTTCCCATGGCGATGGAACGTCCACTCCGCCATGCTCGAAGTCTCGATCTGCATGCCGGTCTACTGCGCCTTGTTTCTGGGCTTCGAGAACCTACCCATGGTTCTGGAGCGCTTCTATTACACGGGCTCCGATGCAACCAGGGAGCGTCTCCAGCGTTGGGCTCCCACGGTGCGGCGAATCTATCCCTTCATGATCACGGGGGCCTACATCTTGCCCCTCATGCACCAGTCTTCGCTGGGTGGGTTGTTGCTGCTCGGGGGAGAAAAGATCGATCCCATCTGGCAGAGCCCGGTGCTGCCACTTCTCTATGTCATCGCCGCAGGCGTCGCCGGGATCGGTTTCGTGATCTTCCTCCTCTGCATGGGTTGTCTCCGCTACGCGCGGCCACTGGATCTGGGCATCCTTTCGGAGGTGGGGGGATTGCTCTCCATCGTGTGCTTCGTCTTCCTCGCCGTGCGTTTCGGCGACCTGGCCTGGCGGGGAGAGCTCGGAGCCGCGTTCCGGCTCGACCGCATGAGTTTTCTGTTTGTTATCGAGACCGCACTCATCCTCGCTCCTGCCGTGGTTCTCCGCAACAGGGCTGCGCGCGAGACTCCGCGCACTCTGCTGTTCATGGCTACCCTCGCTTGCCTGGGCGGGATGTTTTACCGGTTTGTGCCCAGCACCATGGCATTTCACCCCGCCGCTCGCAGCATTTACTTCCCATCGGTGCCTGAACTGCTCATCTCTGTCGGCTACATCGCACTCGGGGTTTCTGCCTTCAGCCTCGCCGTCAAGTACTTCGCTGTGCTGCCGGGCGAGATCGGAGACTGGAATTACATGTTCAAACTGGTGCGAAAGCGCCGCGCTGGGTCAGTGAGGACATCGTGACAAAGAGAGTAACAATCGATCCGGTAACACGCATTGAAGGACATCTGCGCATCGACGTCGAGGTGGATGGCGGCAGCGTGCAGAAGGCCTGGGCAAGCTGCACCATGTGGCGCGGAATCGAAACCATTCTGCAGGGACGTGACCCGCGCGAAGGCTGGGTCTTTGCGCAGCGCTTCTGCGGAGTCTGCACCACCGTCCATGCCATGGCTTCAGTACGCGCCGTGGAAGATGCCCTCCAACTCGAGATACCGGCCAACGCACAATACATTCGCAACCTGATTCTCATCGGCCACGCGCTGCACGACCATATCGTGCACTTTTATCATTTGTCCGCACTCGACTGGGTGGACATCACAGCCATTCCCAGGGCGGACCCCGCGCGCGCAGCTTCCATCGCGGACGGAGTCAGTAATTGGCCGGGCAATTCCCGTCACGAACTTGAAGCGGTTCAGAACAAGGTGAAGGGATTGGCCGGGAGCGGCCAGCTCGGAATCTTCTCTCACGGCTACTGGGGCCATCCGGCAATGCGCCTGAGCCCGGAGATGAACCTGATCCTGTTCGCGCACTATCTGCAGGCACTGGAGTTTCAGCGCAAAGCCTGCCAGGTGGTGGGAATTCTGGGAGGAAAGACGCCGCACATCCAAAACCTGGCCGTTGGCGGTGTGATGAACGCGATCAATCTGAACAGCCTCGCGACCATGAACATGGATCGCCTGGAGACATTGCAGTCTCTGTTTCAGGAGATGATTCCGTTCGTGCAGCAGGTCTATTTCGTGGATGCCTGCCTGCTGGGTGCCTCCTACGGCGACTGGTTCCGCTACGGGCGCGGCGTCGCGAATTATCTTGCTGTCCCCGATCTGCCGGTGGACGGCAGAGCCACGAAATTCGATCTTCCCGGCGGCGTAATGGCGGATGGGAACCTCAGAGCTGTACGGCCGGTTCAAGACTGGCATGACCAGGCCATTCGCGGGGCGGTCGCCGAGGATGTGACGCACGCGTGGTATGCCGGTGAAGGTGCGCAGCGGCCCTGGAACGGCAAGACCGACCCCGACTACACAGATTTTCAGGACAACGGGAAATACACCTGGGTAAAAGCGCCACGCTACAATGGGCAGCCGATGCAGGTTGGTCCGCTGGCGAATGTCCTGGTCGGCTACGCCTCCGGCCATCCGCTCACGCGTAAATGGACCGACACCGCTTTCGACCGGGTTTCCTCGGCAAGCGGCATGCGACTTGAGCCGGATGCTCTGCAATCCACCATGGGGCGCTACCTTGCCCGCGCCATCCGCTCGGCCATGCTCTCTGACCTCGCGCTCAAGCACTGGCAGTTGCTCACGGACAACATACTCAAGGGCGATGACACCACCTACAATCCACCGCAATTCCCCGGGCACGCAGTGGTCGGAGTGGGGATGCATGAAGCGCCTCGCGGCAGCCTTTCGCACTGGGTGGTGATTGACAAAGGTGTCTTTTCCAACTACCAGGCGGTGGTGCCGACGACCTGGAACGCCAGTCCCCGCGACCAGCGAGGCGTACCCGGGCCCTATGAGAGCTCGCTCCTTGGCAACCCGGTGGCCGACCCGGAGAAGCCGTTGGAAGTGCTGCGCACCGTGCACTCCTTCGATCCGTGCATGGCGTGCGCTTGCCACACGCTCGATGCCAGCGGCCGCGAAATCGCCCAAGTGAAAGTCCTGTAGCATGACATCCGTCAAACGCTCCCATCGAGTCTGCGTGATCGGCATCGGCAACGTGCTGATCGGCGATGACGGGTTTGGCCCCCTCGTCGTCGAGATGTTTCGCTGCAGGTACGAATGCGGATCGAACGTTGAAGTCCTCGACCTCGGCACGCCAGGCCTGGACCTGTCGCCGTATCTGTACGGCACGGACCTCGTGGTCATTGCGGACGCGGTGCATGCGGACGAAGCGCCGGGAACCCTGTGCGTTTACTGCGAAGCCGACCTCCTGTCGCGCCGGGCGCAACTCCGGCTCACGGCGCACGATCCCGGGCTGCAGGAGTCGATCGCGCAATTAAGGGTGGCCGATCATGCTCCAGCGGAGCTGATCATCGTCGGCGTTGTACCCGAGAGGTGCGGACTCGGCGATGGCCTGAGCCGCCCGGTGCGGGACACCGCATGGTCCGCCGTCGATCTCATCGCTCGATTGCTTGAGGAGCGCGGCGTCGATTGCCACCGCCGGCTGGTTCCGGCTCGGCCCAATCTCTGGTGGCTGCCTGATGTTCGCTCCGAGAGTATTGCGACCGCGTAAGTGCCCAATGGAGTGCGCGTCAGCCGCGATCATGCAGAAGTCGCAATGCGGGGAAAATGCTCCGCTGGATCTTGACGAGGTGCAAGGGCGCCGCGCCAGGCAGGCCGGTTGAGATTTCAATTTCGCGCCCAGGGTGCCGGGATGCAAGGTGGAAATCAACCTGCCGGGGAGTGGGCGCATGAATTCCCGTTCCTGGCGGCCGAACAGAACCGTGAGCGAACCTCGCCTCAATGTGCTAACTAAGGCTTCATGCCTTTCCCCGCCCTCGAAGCGGTGCGTCCTTTTGGGCGACGCGTGAGATGGTTCTTTCGAT
>Ga0335069_10008961_pt1 | contig 14270 bp, 16 predicted proteins | sample Lox_Sample_11_FD_206714 | JGI IMG/M metagenome (GOLD analysis project Ga0335069, IMG submission 206714) | Soil microbial communities from Loxahatchee National Wildlife Refuge, Florida, United States - Lox_Sample_1.1 | ecosystem: Environmental > Terrestrial > Soil > Wetlands | place: USA... | reverse complement strand
ACCCGTGCGCGCGACCGCTGACGACGATCTTCACCTCGTGGCCGCGCTCGACGAGATGCTCGCAGACGACCTTGCTGCGTGTGGCGTGGCCCATGCCCTCGCCGACGACGCCGTAGAGGATGCGCATGCCGCCAAGCTACACGGCGCCTCAGTGCCAGACGATGGGGAACACCAGGCTCTGGTTCGTCCACGCGACGCTCGCGTCGGCGCCGAACGGCTCTTCCGTGCCCCACATGTAGCGGGTGCCCGGCGCGGCGGCGTCCTGGTTCGCCTGCATCGTGTTGAAGTCGCCCCCGAACGCGGCGCCGCCGTCGGTCGTCACGGCCGACGCGTACCAGGGGTCGCCGATGTCGACGACGCCGCCGTCGCCGGGGCCGCCGTAGACGTCGAAGCGCGCCGATGTGCCGTTCTCGAAAGCGAACTTCGTCGGCAGCGTGCCGCCATCGTCGGTGGGGGCGAACTGCCCGTACGCGTGGAAGCCCACGTCGGGCGAGGGGATCATCAGATCGCTCGCGCCGATGGGGAAGGCGGCCGAGATGGCTCGGCGCAACGTGTTGAGCGTCGTCGGGTCGCGATCCAGGTCCGTCTGCGAGAGCAGCGTGGGCGCCTGGATCTGGAGACGATAGTGCCCCATCGACCCCACGAGGTCGAAGCTCCCGTCGCTCCCGGTCGTCACGCGGTTGGCGAAGTAGTGATGGTTGGCCGAAGACGTCATCGTCTCCTCGCGCTCGAGCACGACCATCCAGTTGCTCGCGGCGGCGCCGTCGAGCGTCACGGTGCCCTTCACGTGCACGCCGTTCGCCGGCATCGGGCCGCCGCTCGCCGTCACCGTGAGCTGCGAGCAGGGGTTCTTGTCGATCTTGCTGTAGGTCGGCGACTGCATCGGGCATGCGGCGAAGGCAGTCTGCAGCGGGTCGACCGCGTAACGCTCGTAAGTCGCCGGTGTCGCGGACTGCGCGTCGCCCGTGACGCGGAAGACGTAGAGGTACGTCCCAGGCGGGAGCATGGCGGTCCCCGACCAGACCCCGCCGGCGCCCATGGTCAGCGAGAGGAACGACTGCGTCTTGCTCCAGTCGCTCGCCTGACCGAAGCCGCCGACCACGTCGACCTTCTTCACCCCGCTCCACTGCGGCGTGTAGGAAAAGGACACGCTCACGGGCGCGCCGCCTTCGTTATCGCCCCCTGCGTCGCTCGGCGCCGCGTCCGATCCGCCGCCTCCGTCCTCGTTCGGCAAAGCGTCGCCCCCTCCGTCTCCGGAGGAGGGATGCGCGGCGTTGCCGCTACTGCAGCCTAGGGCCAGGAGTGCCGCGAGTGAGAGCGAGCGGTGGCTCGCAAGGATCCGAGTGCGCATGGCTACTCCCACAGCAAGGCCCGATCCACGGCCGATTCTCGGCATTGCGCGCGTTTTCGTCGGGACGAGCGGGCGACCATGACCTACTTCGCGTCCACCGTCGGAGGGGCCACCTTTCGATAGGATGGTCACGTGGCGAAGATCGCCGGAGGCTCCGTGCTCTCGCTCCGCATGTTCCTCGAGGAGGGATACGGGGCCGGCACGTTCGAGCGCCTCGTCGAGCGGTTGGCGCCGGAACACGCCGACGCGCTGCGCGGCATCGTGCTGCCCGTGAGGTGGTATCCGCTCGACGCGTTCCTCGGCGTCCTTCACGCGGCGGAAGCCGAGACCGGAGAGGCCGACATCTGGGAGCGCTACGGCGCCTACGCCGCCGAGTTCGAGATCACCGCCTTCCAGCGGTTCGTGCTGCGGTTCACCTCGCCGATGTTCTTCCTCGAGCGCGCCGGTCGCATGTGGCACCGCTTTCACGACTCGGGGGAGTGGCAGGTCGAGGGCGGCGACAAGCACCTGCGTGGCGCACTGAGCGGCTTCGCCGTGGTCGACGAGAAGTACTGCCGCGTGCTCACGGCCTGGATCCAGCACGCAGCGCAGATGACCGGTGTGCACGGCGAGGTGCACCACCCCGAGTGTCGCGCACGCGGTGCACTTGCGTGCGTGTTCGCCGGGTGGTGGACGTGACGTTCCCGTCGCGCGTCAGCCGCGGACGCGGATCGCCCACGTGAGCTTCGCGAGGCTCTTCATCACGTTGGGCACGCGCTTGAACAGGTTGATGCTGGGCGGGCGCTTCTCGATGACGTGGACGGGGATCTCCTTGGTGGGGATCCCTCCGCGATCGGCGCGGATGACGAACTCGCTCGCGAACACGTCCTTGTCGACGAGGCACGCGCGCACCGTGTCGATGAGCGCAGCGCGCCGGAACGCCTTGAGGCCGTGCGTGTCGGTCCCGCGGAAGCCGAGCATCACCTTGAGCAGCGACGAGTAGGCGATGCTGGCGGCATGGCGGATGAGCGGGCGCTCGTCGGCCGCGCCGCTCGCGAGCTTGCTGCCGATGACGAGGTCGGCCTCGCCGGTCTCGAGGATGTCGACGGCGCGCTTGTGGAAGTCCGCGTCGCAGAGGTCGATCTCGTCGCAGAGGACGATGTCGCCGCGCGCCAGGAGGATCCCCTGCTTGAGGGCCTTGCCGTAGTTCGGCTCGCCCATCGAGATGATCTTCACCTGGCCGTCGTTCGGGTCTCCGTACTTCGCGGCGAGCTCGTGGCCGATCTCGATCGTGCGGTCCTTCGAGCCGTTCTCCGCCAGGATGATCTCGTAGGTCCATCCGAGCGGCTTGAGGCGCTCGCGCAGGTCCACCACGGCGGCGTGGAGGATCGCCTGCTCGTTGTAGATCGGGATGACGATCGAGATGTGAGGCTCGGCCTGCAGAGGCACGACTCGGGGACGTTCCACGGCTACCACGGGGGCCCTTTACTACGGATTCCAGCTAGAGACGAGCGCGCGCGCTTCCACGATGTTGTCCTCGATTGCGCAGTACGTCCAGCCGCCGTACCGGCCGAGGGACCAGACGCCGCGCTCGCGCAGCCCGGCCGCCAGGCGCCCGTGCTCGGCGAGGGAGCGCTTGGTGATGTGAACGTAGGCTGGGTCGAGCACCACCGAATGCTCGGCCACGAGGCGCTGCGTAGTGACCACGCCTTCTCGCTTCAGGTCGGCCAGGACCCGCTCGCGCATTGCCGTGACGTCGATCGTCGCATCCTTCGGGAAGCCGATCTCGACGTAGAGGCTCATCCGGTCGGTGTCGAAGATGTTGTCGTACCAGCCCACCCGGTAGAACGACGTCTCGCGCGAGGGGTAATAGACCCAGTTGACCTTCTCGTAGCCCTTGGCGTCGAAGCCCAGGTTGAAGACGAGGACCTTGTTGTAGTGCCACGTCGACGGGTCGTGGTCGAGCCGGCAGATCGCGGCGAAGCGGTCGAACGGCGCGCTCGAGACGAGGCGCTCGAAGCGGATCTCGCGGCGCGTCGTCGTCGCCACCTTGCGGGCGAGGTCGACCGACACGAGCCCCTCTCCGAGGGAGATGCCTCCCCTGCGCACGGCGCCCGCGAGCGCCCTGACGTACTCGATCGCGCCGCCCTCGGGATACGTGAAGGTCGCGTTGTAGCTTGCGTTGTCCGCGAGCTTCATGTTGCGCACGATGTCCGTCAGGTCCGCGTAGGGGAAGAAGCGCCCCATCGCGTCGACGTCGAGCGTGGCGAGGTCGCACGCGTAGAGCTTCTCGTTGTACGGAAAGAGGAACCGCTCGCAGATGCCGCGCCCGAAGCGCGTCACGAGCATCTCCTTGAAGTTGGCCGGGGGCGGGGAGGGCTCCCGCTTCACGTCGCTCGAGCGCGCGAAGTAGAGGTCGTAGAGGCAGTCGATGAAGTCCTGCTGCGGGAGCTGGTGGATGTTCTTCTGGAACGGGAAGTCCACGAGCTTGCCGCCGAAGGCGATGAACGACTTCTTCTCGACGACGCGGATGCGCTGCCCGGGCATGCGCTCGCGCAGCCACTGCTCGATCTCGGGGTGCTTGAAGTGGAAGAAGTGCCCCGAGTAGTCCCAGACGAACCCGTCCTTCTTGACCGTCTTGCACCAGCCGCCGATCTCGCGATCCGCCTCGAGGACCAGATAGTCCTCGTCCCGCCGGTCGGAGAGCGCCGCGGCCGTCGCCAGCCCCGTGACGCCCGCGCCCACGATGAGCGTGCGAAAGGAGTCCATACGGAAGAACGGGGAGGATAGCCCAGAGATATCGGGCTGTCCGAAACGCTAGGCTTTGCGCGGCGCGCGGGGATAGCTCCCCAGGTGCTTCACGAAGGGGCAGCGCTCTCGCAGGCGAGCCATGGCGCGGTCGACGTTCTGGTCCTGGCGGTGCCCCTCGAGGTCGGCGAGGAAGATGTAGTCCCACTTCTTCTCGCGGCTGGGGCGGGACTCGATGCGCGTCAGGTTGATGCCCTCTTGATCGAAGATCGTGAGCACGCGCAGGAGCTGGCCGCGACCGTCCGGCACGCTGAACGCCACGCTGGTCTTGTCGTTACCGGTGCGCGCCGCGTCCTCGACGGAGATCATGACGAAGCGCGTGACGTTGTCTGCGTGATCGTTGATGCGCTCGCGCACGATGGGGATCCCGTACAGCTCCGAGGCGAGTCGGCTGCCGACGGCGGCGCCGCGCGCGTCGCTCAGGGCGTCGCGCACCGCGGCGGTGGTGGACGAGGTCTGTACGAGCTGCGCCGTCGCGAGGTTCTTCGCAATCCACACGCGGCACTGTCCGAGCGCCTGGGGGTGCGAGTACACGCGCTCGATCGAGCCGAGACCCGCCGCGCGCGAGAGCAAGCACTGGGCGACCTCGAGCTCCATCTCGGCGCGAATGAGGAGGTCGCCGGCGATGAGCGCGTCGACCGCGTTACCCACCGTGCCTTCACTCGAGTTCTCGAGCGGGACGACCCCGTGCACCGCCTCCCTGCGCGCGACCGCGTCGAAGACGCCCTCGAAGGTCGTCGCCTCGGTGTAGGTCGCCGCCAGTCCGAAGAACGCGCGCGCTGCGGCGTGCGAGAACGTGCCCTCCGGCCCGAGGAACGCGATGCGCAGCGGTTCCTGAAGCGCGAGGCAAGCGCTCATGACCTCGCGGTACACGGCGCGGATCGCCTCGGGCGGAAAGCGCCCGGCGCGCGACGCGAGGCGGTCGAGAATGAGTCGCTCGCGGTCAGGATCGTACGTCGGCAGGTCCGCATCCTTCTTGGCGCGGCCCACGTCCGCCACGACGCGCGCACGTTGGTCGAGCAACTCGAGAATGTGATCGTCGAGCTCGTCGATGCGCTTGCGCAGGTCGTCCAGGGGCACGGGCCGGAAAGCGTAGCTTCCGGAGGCGCTCACGCCACCCGGCTGCGCCAGCGACCACTCGCCAAGCCGACCGGACCGTTCGTCTCCGGCGTCGAGCTCGGTATCGGCGGGCGGTGTTTCGCGCCAGAATGCGGGCCTGACCCATGCGATACCTGCACACGATGCTGCGCGTTCGCGACCTGGACGCGGCGCTCGACTTCTTCGTCCGCAAGCTGGGACTGCGCGAGGTGCGCCGGCGCGAGAGCGAGAGCGGTCGCTTCACGCTCGTCTTCCTGTCGAGCGGCGCCGAGGGCGACGCGGCTCAGGTGGAGCTGACCTACAACTGGGACCAGAAGGAGGCGTACCCCACGGGCCGCTTCTTCGGGCACCTCGCCTACGAGGTGGACGACATCTACGCGACGTGCGAGCGCCTGCGCGACGCCGGCGTCGACATCCTGCGGCCGCCGCGCGACGGGCACATGGCGTTCATCAAGTCGCCGGACGGTCACTCGGTGGAGCTGCTCCAGCGCGGAGGCGCGCTCGAGCCTCGCGAGCCCTGGGCCTCGATGAAGAGCCATGGAGAGTGGTGAGCGCACCATCCGCACGAGCCGGCTGATCCTCCGGCGCTGGCGCGAGGAGGACCTCACGCCGTACGCGGCGCTCAACGCCGACTCGCGGGTCATGCATCACTTCCCGGCGGTGCTCTCGCGCGCGGAGAGCGACGCGCAGGCCGCGCGCATCCGCAAGCACTGGGACGACCATGGCTTCGGCCTGTGGGCCGTGGAGGTCTCCGGAGGCGCGCCGTTCGTCGGCTTCATCGGTCTCCAGCGCGTGCCCTTCGACGCGGCGTTCACCCCGGCGGTCGAGGTGGGGTGGCGGCTCGCGTTCGAAGCGTGGGGACACGGCTACGCCACCGAGGGTGCGCGTGCCGCGCTCGAGCACGGCTTCGGCATGCTCGGGTTGCGCGAGGTCGTCTCGATGACCGTTCCGTCCAACGAGCGCTCGTGGCGAGTGATGGAGAAGCTGGGCATGAAGCGCGCGCACGGCGAGGACTTCGACCATCCGCGGATAGCCGAGGGGCATCCACTGCGGCGCCACATCCTCTACCGGCTCGCCGCGGCCTCGTAGACGATGCGGCCGCCCACGATCGTCGTCGCGACGTGCGCGTCGGCGATGTCGACTGCCGAGACGTGCAGCAGGTCGCGATCGATGGCGACGATGTCCGCGAGCTGACCGGGCGCGAGCTTGCCGCGCTGGGCCTCGTCGAAGGAGGCGTAGGCGCCGCCCCACGTGTACGCGCGCAGCGCCTCGTCGACGGTGATTCGCTGCTCGGGGACCCATCCACCGGGGTGCGCGCCGTCGAGCGTTCGGCGCGTGACGGCGGCGTAGATCCCCTCGATGGGCGTGGCCGGCGAAACGTGCCAGTCGCTGCCGAAGGCGAGCGTCGCGTGCGAGTCGATGAGCGCGCGCCATGCGTACGAGGTCTTCGCACGCTCGGGGCCGATGAGGCTCTCGGCCCAGCGGCCGTCGTCGATGCAGTGGTACGGCTGCATGCTCGCGACGACGCCGAGGGCGCCGAAGCGGGGCACGTCCTCCGGCGCGAGGTGCTGCGCGTGCTCGATGCGGAAGCGCCTGTCGCGCTTGCCGTGCTCGCGGGCGACGCGCTCGTAGACGTCGAGCACCGTGCGGTTCGCGCGATCGCCGATCGCGTGGATCATCACCTGCAGCCCGGCGGCGTCGGCGCCGGCGACGCGCTGGTAGAGCGTCTCCGGCGGCGTGACGGAGAGCCCCGTACCGTCTCCGTCCTTGAAAGGCGCGAGCATCCACGCCGTGTGCGATCCCAGCGATCCGTCGGCGTAGCCCTTGAGCCCACCGATGCGCAGCCACGCGTCGCCACGTCCGTGCGCCGCGACCTCGTCGCGCAAGCGCTCCCAGGTGTCGAGCGGCACGACGGCGTAGATGCGCGTCCTCAGACGCCCGGCATCGTGGGCTCGGCGGTACGTCGCCACGTCTTCCCACGTGCCCATGCTCTCCACGCTCGTCACGCCCTGCGCCGCGACGTAGCTCATCGCAGCCTCGAGCGCGCGGTCGGCCGCGTCGTTCGACAGGGGAGGGATCGCGCGCTCGACGAGGGAAAGCGCGTTGTCCTTGAAGATGCCGGTGGGCTCGCCGTTCGCGTCTCGCACGATGGTGCCGCCGGGGATGTCGGGCGTTTCGCGCGTGATGCCGGCGGCGCGCAGCGCGGCGCCGTTGGCGAGCGCCATGTGCCCGTCGAGGCGCGAGACGAACACTGGAACGTCGGGGGTCACGCCGTCGATCCAAGCGCGGGTCGGCAACTCGCCCCCCCAGTGCGTGTGGTCCCAGTCCCCGCCCAGGACCCAGACGCCGCGCGCCAGCGTGCGCGCGTATGCCGCGACGCGCGCCGCGAACTCTTCGCGCGACCGCACATCGCGCAGCTGGACCTCCGTGAGTGTCGCGCCCGAGCTCACGAAGTGCAGGTGCGCGTCGACGAAGCCCGGAGCGACCGTCCCGCCGCGCGCGTCCAGGACGCGCGTCCTCGGTCCCGCCAGGGCGCTCACCTCGTCGTCGGTGCCGACGGCGAGGATGCGGTCCTCACGCCACGCGATTGCCTGCGCTTCGGGATGCGCGGGATCGCCGGTCCAGACGTGCGCATGCAGGATGACGCCGGTCGCAGGCCCGCCCGCCGGGTCACGCGCAGGATGAGCCGGAGCGCAGGCGAGCACGAACGCTAACACTGGGGCGAGTGCGGCGCGCATGACGCGCGCAGCATACGACGGGGGCGGGAGATCGGGTCAGCGCACGCCGGGGGGGGCCGCGCCCTGGACGACGTCGGGCCGCGCCGGTCCAGCCTGCTGCTGTTCCTGCTGCTGCTTTTGCGGCTGATCCTCCGGGTGCTGGCGATGCTGCTGCGGTCGCCCGCCGGTCGAGCGCGGCTGAGACTTGAACGGCCGGTTGCGCGACACGATGGCACGCGCGTTGGCAATCGCGCCGAGCGTGCCCAGCGCGAAGCCCGCGACGTTGCCGCGCACCAATGCAGCGATGCCGAAGGCGCCCGAGGCGCCGCCGAGCACGAGGTGCGCCGCAGGCGGTAGCCGGCGAGGCCTGTGATGCACGTGCTCTCCCTGGAGAGAGGGGACGCCCGAGGCGTCGGCGTGCGCCTCGAGGTGGTTCTCGATCTCCTCGACGCCGCGCATCCGCGCCACGCGCTGCACGATCTCGTCCGCCTCGGCAGCGAGCACCGGCCCCTCGAGCCGAATGCGGTGTCCCTCGGCGTGCACGTGGATCGTTCGCGTGTGCGAGCAGATGCGCCCGAGCTCCGAGCGCACGCGCTCCTCGAGCTTGCCGTCCGCCGGGGTCGGGCGACGCCTCGCCTCGAACTCGGCTCGTGCGCCCTCGACGCGGTGAACGAAGTCGTGGCTGCCGACGCGAGCGGCCTGCTCGAGCTCGTGCGCGACGTGCTTCATCTTGTCGCGCACGATGGCGCGCCGCTGGCCGCCACGCCGTGGATCGAGGAACCAGAGGAGCCCCGCGCCCAGAGCCAGACCGGAGAGAAATGATTGAGCCATGTGCGGCCTCCGCAACGCCGAAGGAGCAAGCAATCGTCGTGCGGAGCGCCGTCAGAGCCAGGCGTATGCCTGCTGGAAGAGGTGATGCGATTGCGCGTCCAGCGGCGCGCCGTGCGAGAGCACGGTCCGGTCGAAGTCCCACGCGAGGATGCGGTCCGCCTGACGGCGCGCGAGACGCCGGTCGCGGACCATGAGCGGCTCCATCCAGCCGACCCCTGGGGCGCTGTTTCTCATGAGGCGCGCGACGAACCGGGTCGACGCGAGGTCGTGCGTCGACAGGTTCAGCAGAGCGTCGGCGCACACGAGGGTGCGCGTGCGTGCGTGGAAGAAGACCACCTCGTTCTCGCGGCGCGCCGAGAAGTAGACCTGCTCCAGCTCGCCCCGCCAGAGCGGGTGCGGCTCGTCGGCTGTTACGAAGGTGAACGCCAGGTCCGGCCGTTTCCAGTCGAGCCCCGGGCACGCGCCGAACACGGCGCGCGGATACGCCTGCATCCACCCGCCCACGTGCATGTGGTGGAAGAGGCTCGGCGACACGACGGCTGCGACTTCCCCGAGCGCGTCCACTTCGCGGCGGAGCGAATCGTCGAGCCCCACCGGCGAGTGGACGAAGAGCGCGCCGTTCGCCATGCGCACGACGGTCATGCGTGACCCGGTCTCGACACCGAAGAATCGCGCGCGACGTGTCTCGATCCAGATGTCCTCGGCGAAGCGCTGCATCTGGCCTCCGCGACGAAGGTAGGGACACATCGCGGCGTCGCCCAGGCTCGACCGCGACCTCGACCGCGACCTCCATCGGGTTGATTGACTCCTCCTTCTTGTTCATCGCTTCGTCTTCGGTTCCACCTCCTTTCTCCTTTGGATTCATGGAGTCGGCTGGTTCTTCGGCGGGAGCGTCATCAATCTCGATCGGTTCGTCATCGATCTCGATCGGTTCGTCATCAATCTCGATCGGTTCGTCATCGATCTCGATCGGTTCGTCATCGATCTCGGTCGATTCGTCATCGATCTCGATCGGTTCGTCATCAATCTCGATCGGTCCGTCATCGATCCCGATCGGTCCGTCATCAATGTCGATCGATGTGTCATCGATCTCGATCGGTTCAGCTTTTTCCTTCATCGGCTCCTCACCTTCGTCGATCGGAGCGTCAATCGCTTCGATCGGTGAGGCTTTTTCCTTGCCCGTACGTGCTGTGAATCGAGCGGGCGCGGGTCTCGTCGAGGAAATCGCCGGTCTGGTTTTCGACGGTGGGGGAATCGTTTCGATCGATGACGCGCCGAAGAAGGAAAAAGAGGGTCTCGTCGAGACGATTGACGCTGCTGCTCGAATCGAAGCGGGTCTGATGGAGATCACAGCCGGTATCGTCGAGATCGAAGCGGGTCTGATCGAGATCACAGCCGGTCTCGTCGAGATCACAGGCGGTCTCGCCGAGATCGAAGCCGGTCTGATGAAAGTCATCGCCGCTCCCGTTCGAGCTCCGTCGAAGCTCGGTTTCATCTCCTTCGACCTACGCAGCCTTCGGTAGGGGCTGCTCGAGAAGCGGTTCGACCGGTCGAGGTCGGAGTCGCGGTCGAGCTCTGAGCTCGTGCCGCCCGCGACCTCGAACGCCGACACTAGCGTCCGCTCTCCCGCCGTCGTAAGGAGGTCTCCTCGACGAAGGAGTGACGACGCCATGGCCGAAGGGTTGAACCGCGTGTTGTTGTTCGGAAACCTCGGGGCCGATCCCGAGCTGCGCGTGACGCCTGGGGGTCAGGCCGTGCTCAAGCTCCGGATGGCCACGACCGAGACGTACCTCGACAAGAACAACGTTCGCCAGGAACGCACCGAGTGGCACCGGGTGACGCTCTGGGGCAAGCGCGGCGAGGCGCTCGGCAAGTTCCTCACGAAGGGCGACCGCATCTTCGTCGAGGGGCGCCTGCAGACCTCGAGCTACGAGAAGAACGGCGAGAAGCGGTACTCGACCGAGGTCGTCGCGACCAACATCATCCTGGGCGGCGGCCGCGGGCGCGGTGAAGGCGCCCCCATGCGCGAGGGCGGTGGCGGCGGCGCCATGGCCCGCGGCGGCGGAGGAGCTGGCGGGGGTGGGGGCGGAAGCGAGCCCCCCTTCGACGACTTCGACCAGGCCGGTGGCGGGGGCGGCGGGGGCGGCGCCGGCGGTGGGGACGACGACATCCCCTTCTGAGCCCCCTTCTAGAGCTCAGCCTACCGGCACGGCCTTGCGGGGCGGCCGTTCAGCCACTATGTTGCCCGGCCCGCCATGAAGGAAGGCATCCACCCCGAGTACGCGCCGGCTCGCGTCACGTGCGCCTGCGGCAATACGTTCACCACCCGCTCCACCCACGGGGACATGGCCATCGACGTCTGCGCCGCATGCCACCCGTTCTACACGGGCACGCAGAAGCTCATCGATACGGCTGGCCGCGTCGACCGCTTCCGCAAGCGCTACGAGAAGAAGGCCGCGCCCGCCCCGAAGGCGAAGGCCGCGCCGGCGCCCGCCGCTGCCGCCAAGGCCGCGCCTGAGCCGGAGCCCGCGCCTGAGGCACCTGCTGGCGAGCCGCCGGCAGACCAGTCCTAGGCCCGCTAGACTCACTTTCGTGAGCAAGCGTCCCTACATCGGGGGCCAGGCCGTCCTCGAGGGCGTCATGATGCGTGCGCCCAGGTCGTTCGCCGTCGTCGTGCGGCGGCGCGACGGGTCGCTGCTCGTGCGCGAGCGCGGCATGACCGAGGGAGCGCACGGCATGCTCCGGTGGCCGTTCCTGCGCGGCGTCGCCTCGCTCGTCGAGTCGCTCAAGCTCGGCAGTGAGGCGCTGCGTTTCAGCGCCGAGCAGATGGAGAAGGACCTCGCGTCGTCGGCCGGTGCCGGCGTGAGCGCCGTACTGAAAGCGGTCGGGCTGTCGCTCTTCGCGATGGCCACCTCGGACGACGGGCAGCCGGTGCAGTCGCCTGGCGCCGGGGGCGGTGGTGGCGCGCGGCGACTGGGGAGCTGGCTCATGCTCGCCGTGGCGATCACGTTCTTCGTCGCCCTGCCTCAAGGCGCGGCGGCGAGCGTCAATCGCTTCATGCACCTCGGGCTCGAGGTCCAGAGCCCGCAGTTCCAGGCCATCACGGGCGCCTTCAAGCTCACGATCGTCGTCGGCTACCTGCTGGCGATCCGGCGCATCCCCGACATCCGGCGCGTCTTCCAGTATCACGGTGCCGAGCACAAGGCGATCAGCACCTACGAGGCGGGCGAGGCGCTGACGGTCGCGAACGCGCGCGCCAAGACGACGCTGCACCCGCGCTGCGGCACGACGTTCCTCGTGATGGTGGCGCTCGTGTCGATCCTCGTCTTCACGGCGATCGGCGCCGCACTCCCGCGCATCCACACCGGAAGCGCGCTGGCGGACAACCTGGTCTTCTTCGTCGAGAAGCTACCGTTCCTGCCGGTCATCGTGGCGGTCACCTTCGAGATCCAGCGCCTCTTCGCGCGCTACTTCACGACCGGCCCGCTGCGCGCGTTCCTCTGGCCCGGCTTCCTCGTGCAGAAGATCACGACGGCGGAGCCCGAGGACGGGCAGCTCGAGGTCGCCCTCGCCAGCCTGCGCGCGACGCTGTTCCGCCAGGACCGCGGCGAGCCGGCCGACGTGAACGACGACGTGCGCTTCGGCAGCTACGACGCGCTGCTCGCCGCGCAGAGGCTGCGCTGACGTCGTCATGTTGCCGGTCGACAAGCTCGAGCAGCTCGTCAGACACTACGCGGAGCTCGAGGAGCTGCTCTGCACGCCCGCGGTCCTCTCCGACCGGGTGAAGCTGACGAAGCTGAACAAGGAGCGGAGCGACCTCGCGCCGCTCGTCGAGGCGTTCGCGCGCTACCGCGACCTCGAGAAGAAGATCCGCGACGACGAGGAGGCGCTGGCCGATCCCGAGCTGCGCGAGCTGGCGCAGGCGGAGCTGCCCGCCTTGCAGGAGCAGCGCACGGCGCTCGAGGCGACGCTCAAGGCGCTGCTTCTTCCGGCCGACCCGAACGACCGCAAGAACACGATCCTCGAGATGCGGAGCGGGGAGGGCGGCGAAGAGGCAGCCCTCTTCGCGGCGGACCTGTTCCGCATGTACGCCCGCTACGCCGAGCGCAAGGGGTGGAAGATAGAGATCCTCTCGGACAGCGAGAGCGCCACCGGCGGCATCAAGGAGCGCATCGCGCTCGTCAGCGGGCGCGACGTTTACTCGCAGCTCCGCTTCGAGGGCGGCGTGCACCGCGTGCAGCGCGTGCCGGTGACCGAGACGCAGGGGCGCATCCACACCTCGACGGCGACCGTGGCCGTCCTGCCCGAGGCCGACGACGTGGACGTCGTGATCGACGAGAAGGACCTCGAGATCAGCATCGCTGCGAGCGGCGGGCCTGGCGGGCAGGGTGTGAATACGACCAACAGCGCCGTGCAGATCCTGCACAAGCCGAGCGGCATCATCGTCAAGTGTCAGGACGAGCGCTCGCAGCTCAAGAACAAGGCGAAGGCGCTCAAGGTGCTGCGCGCGCGTCTGCTCGACGCCGAGCGAGAGCGCCAGGAGAAGGCGGAGGCGTCGGCGCGCCGGAGCATGGTGTCGACCGGCGAGCGGAGCCAGAAGATCCGCACGTACAACTTCCCGCAGAACCGCGTCACGGATCACCGGATCCGGCTCACGCTGTCGAAGCTCGATCGCATCATCGAAGGCGACCTCGACGAGCTCGTGACGGCGCTGCGCACCAGCTACCAGGCCGAGCGCCTCCAGGAGGCGGGCGTCGGCGGAGCTCCGCCTGCGCAGGCGGCGCAGCCCGACGAGGCGGAGGACTGAGCGGCGATGCGCGCGGCAGTGGATCGCGACGCGCTCATCGTGGGCATGACGCTCGTGCCCGGGCTGTGCTCGCGCAACAAGAGCTTCGCGCTCTTCGAGGACCCCGAGGTGCGGCGAGCGCGCCGGCGCTCGTCGCTCCTGCGAGGCATCGTGCGCCAGCTCTCCGGCGCGCACGGGCGTGTCGACGAGCTGCATGTCACCCACGGGAGCGACGCCGTCGAGCTGCGCTACCGCGTGCCGGGCCTCAGCGTCGCGCGTCGCTCGACCCTCACGGCGTTGGAGCTCGCGTGCTTACGCTACATGGGCAGCCGCGCGGGCATCCCCGGCCTGCACGCGAGCGACGAAGAGCGCCAGGCGATCGACGCGGCTCTCCGGCGGCTCGCCAGCGGCTTGCGCCTCGCCGAGATCGACCTCGGTCCGGCGTCGCCCGGCGAGTGAGCCCTAGAAGAGCGAGCGTTGCGGCGGCTCTTCGGGCTCGGGCTGCGGCTCGAAGCACGCCGCGTCGTCGTGCTTCGGGTCGTTCACGTGGCGCGAGACGGCGGTCGCGACGAGCTCGGGGCTTCGCGGCGCCAGCATCTGGCTCGGGTCGGTGATCTCGCGATCCAGCCAGCGGTCCCACGTCTCGCGCTCGAGCACGAGCGGCATCCGATCGTGAATCGCCTCCACGGGCGGGCGCGCG
>Ga0335069_10008960_pt1 | contig 14271 bp, 10 predicted proteins | sample Lox_Sample_11_FD_206714 | JGI IMG/M metagenome (GOLD analysis project Ga0335069, IMG submission 206714) | Soil microbial communities from Loxahatchee National Wildlife Refuge, Florida, United States - Lox_Sample_1.1 | ecosystem: Environmental > Terrestrial > Soil > Wetlands | place: USA... | reverse complement strand
TGAAGCGCTTTTTCGCGCCCGAATGTGTCTTCAACTTGGGCATTCTTGTTCTCGTTTTATTGAGGGCTCAGCGGCTGCAAAGCCCTGCGCGTTAAGCCAGCCGAAACAGGGATTTCCCTCTCTACAGAAGGCTTCAACCAGTATACAGGAAGGGCAGTTTCACGGCCAATCCGGTAAGCCGAAAGAATCATTGACGGCGGGGTTGCAAACCGGGGGGGTGATCTTTGAAAATGTCTGATAACACGATCCGAAACGGACTATTAAAAGGAATCGTGGTGGGGTACAAGAAAATGCTTCGAAGGGTTGCCTTGTGGGGATTGTCGGGTCTGGGCGTTGCTTGCTTCTGGGTCACTTTGGGGATCCTGGCAGGTCCCAGCCACAACATCGGAAGGTGGGCGATCGCCGCTATCACGGCACCCGCGTCCTTGCTGGGGCGCTTGATGCCGTTAGCGGGTTATAAGTTTGCACTCCTGAACGCTGCGATCTACGGCGTCCTTGGCTTGGGCGCCGAACTGATCCGGAGACATCGTCGCAGTCTGAGCTAGTTCATCCGGTAAAGCCTCACTTTTTCGGTGTTCACTCGGCGGGAATCGAACCGCCAGTAGTTACCTTGATCATTTTCGTCTCCGTTCAGGCGGCGGCCTGGAATCCACTTGCCGTCCTGGAAGCTGCCCTCATCCACTTCTGCGATTCCGATCCTTTGACCGGTTGCCATTGGCGCAAAGGAGACGCGAAAGCCCTTCCCCGCTCCAAGGAACCCGTCTGAGCCGATGGCCATGATGAGGCCATAACCCGAATCGGCATGGGATCCGAAGATTTCATCCAGAGAAACGCGAACCGTGTATCCGTCGAGAGCGAATTCGGCGGACGGGTGCAGTTTGTCGAGAATGAAGCCGCGGACATCTCCGGCGGCCTGATGATCAAGAAGCATCGGGGCCAGTCGTGCAATTGCGTCGTAGCTCTGAGCCAGATCCTGTTTGGGGTCCATGTTGTCTTCGATGGCAAAGGGAGAGAAGCCGAAGGCCGCCTCTTCTCCAACGGCGTAGAAGACGTTGGCTGCGCCGGGAGCGCCACCGCGCGTTTCCGGCATGAAGAGCGGGTTTCCGTCGCGATGATAGCGCTGGCACCACTCGACAAAGTTGGACGCGTAGAGATCGGGCGCATAGAGATCGATGGCAGTGCCGGCGGCTCTCCAGATGTCGACCACGCACGGTTCGGGGCCGCCGCTGGGGTACTGGCCGGGCTGAGCGCCTTCATCTCCCAGCCAGGCATTTACATACATGGGAATGCCGTAGGCAGCTTTGCCGGCAGCGGCAACAGCCTGGATAAAGCGCGCGTAATGCCAGGCCATGAAGATTTCGTCAGCGCGCGCGGAGTTGCCGAAGATTTCGGCCCAGGTGCCGGAGGTCTTCGCGTCATTCTCGTCCCATAGTTCGCGGAGGCGCGGATAGAGCGTGTCGTGATGCGCCTTGAGATAGCGCATCAACTCGGCAGGCACCTGTGCTGCGAACGCACGGTCGGCAGCGACGGAGCGATCGCGCGAATCGCCGAGGACTCCCACTTCGTTCTCGACCTGCATCATCAGAACGGTATGGTCACGACTGTCGACTTGATTGATGTGCTGCATAAGCGCAGTGAAGGCACGCGCATCGGCCTGTTGCGTTGCAGTCTCATTGGGACTGAGGACCTCGATCTGTCTGCCACGCACCTGAACGCGCGGAAAGCGCTTCGTATCCTGCTTGACCCAGACGGGCGCGTAGCTGGACATGCCGTTTTTCCAGCTCGCAAGCCAGAGAAACACAACCTTCTCGTTGGCCTGTCTCGCCTGCGCGAGAAGGCCGTCGACGAGCGCGAAGTCGTAATGGCCCTCGGCAGGTTCGATTAGTTCCCAGCTCAGCGGCGTAATCACGGTGTTGAGCCCCATCTCCGCAAGTTGAGACCAAAGCGGCTGCATGTATTCGAGGCTCGAAGACGACGAGTTGTGCAGTTCGCCGCCAAGGATCAGGAACGGCTTGCCGTCTACGACAAGTTGGGTCGCGACACCTCGCTTTTCAAGATGAGGGCCGTTGTTTGGCTGAGCGGTGATCGCCGTGGTCAGTAGTCCTGCAAGAGCCAGAAGAATGGAGAGCAAGAAACCTGGGATTCGCATGTCGAGTGGGAGGATAGCACGACGAAACGCGCTGCACGGTGATTTGAACGGAGCACGCGCGGGCCGAGACAGAGAATTACGGCTTGGTTTGGGCAGGCGAGGGCGGCGACGATGCGAAGGCAGCCTCAATGAACTGAACAATTCTTTGCCGGGCGTCGAAGCCATGCCATGGCTCAGGGGAGGGCCGGCCAAGAAGACCCGTCACGAGAGGGCCGTGGTCTTCGCGCGGGTAGGTGATCAGTTCGACGGGGACACCCTCCTGCCGGAGCGCGCGGTACATCTCCTGCGCCTGGCCAAGCGGGTCGGTGGAGTCGCTTTGCCCCTGGATGAGAAGGAATGGGGTCTTCGCCTGGGCCACGCCGGCCAACGGACTCTGACGCCACGCGTCCTGCATGTTCTCCCATGGCTTGCCGAAGTACCAGCGATCGTACCAGGAGCCCTTCTCGGTGCCGTATTCGCTGAACTGATCGATCACGGGCGCGCCGCTGACGATTGCCTTGAAGCGCTTCGTCCTGCCTTCGACGAAGGCAGCCATTTCGCCGCCGTAGCTATATCCCATGAGGGCAAGCCGTGTGGTGTCGATGGGATAGTTTGCAGAAACGTAATCGACACCGGCCATGATGTCCTGGTAGTCGCCACCGCCCAGATCGTTCTTGTTGGCTGCGGCAAATCTGACTCCGTAGTTTGAGGAGCCGCGCGGATTCGGTCGAAGCACCGCCCATCCGTGGCCAACGAGAAAGTCGGCGAAGGGATCGCTGCGATTGATCCATGCGCCGAAAGGCCCGCCGTGAACATCGACCACAAGCGGAACCTTCGCGGAACCGGCGTCGGGCGGAAGGTAGAGCAGGCCCTCAATGTTGAAATCGCGGCTCTTCCATCGAACGAGCAGAGGCGCGACGGATCGCAGGTTCTCAGGAGCGAGAACGGGGGTCGGCAGCGCCCTGCAATTCTGTCCGATGCGGGGCGCAAAGCAGAGCGTTGTGGGATGACCGCCGGATTCGGCAAGCCACACCCATCCAGACTGGTTTCGATTTGTGTGCAGGCCGGAGATGACGTCCGCGCCAAAGTCTATCCGGGCGGGCGGGGCGCCGGCATCGAGCGCGATAAGAATGGGCGTTGCGCGGGTGCCAATTGCGGCGGTGGCAACGAGCGCGCCGCCAGGAATGAAATGGAGGGAAGGGTCCCTTAGTTGACCGTTGAAACCGGCCGTGAGCCGAATGGGATTTGCGCCTGGGGTAGTGCCCTTGAGGAGATACAGCTCATCGTAGCCGGGAGGCGCGTCGTCGGGCGTTGCGGCCGCAAAGACGATTGAGGCACCGTCTTTGCTCCATGCGCCGCCCTGCACCGTCGCGGGAACGCGGTCCAGCTTGACCGGATGTTCGGGGTCAGCCGCGTCCAGAATCCATGCGGCGTTGGCCGGTCCAAGGTCAGAGGCATCATTGGGCGCTTCAGAAAAGACCAGCAGCCTGTCGGCAGCAGGCGACCATGCCGCGCGACGCACGTCGGGCGGAATCGCAACGGCCTTGAGCTCGCCATCTAACGATCCGTCCGGTTTGAGCGTCGCGAGATAAAGACGGGTGAGGTGTCTCTCGTGGTTGACCCAGGAAGCATCTGCTTGGGCTTCCTTTTGCTTCTTCTCGCCGGGAGTCTCAGGGTCGCGCGCCCAAACAGCAAGATGCGTGCCACCCTGGCTGAGTGCGAACCCAGCGATATCGAGAGGTTGAGTTTCTGCTTTTTGTTCGGCGGCCTTTTGCTCGTCCTTCCGCTCAGGCGCGTTCCCGGAGGAAGGAGGGTTGATGGCGTCCTTGTCTTTCGAAACATCAACGGGTGGAATCACCTTCAGGTCATAAGGAGATGCATCGCCGCCGCGAAGATCGAGGCGGAAGAGTTGTGTGTGATCACCTCTCTTGGCGAGGAAAAGGATCGCTGAACCTTCGGGGGCCCACTGAGCATCATGCTCGCCGCGCTTATCGGAAGGCGGAGAGAAGGTAAGCTGGCGGGCCCGATCACCACCGGGCTGCACCGGGCAGAGCCAAAGGTGGCTGCCCGCTCCTTCCGCCGTTGACTGGGTGACGGCGAAGAGTACCTGCTCCCCATCGGGCGAGAGCAATGGGACCGACATAGCCCTCGTGTGGCGCAGATCTTCGTTGGTAGGAAAGCGTGGCGCGGGCTGTGAAGGTGCGGCTGGGCTTTGCTGTGCAGAGGCAAGTGTGGAGCACGCTACGGAAAGCGCAAAAAGCCCAAATCGAAGCATGGGGTCAGCATACATGGGCAATGCGAAGGCCGCCGAATCCGGCGGCCTGGCAAACGACGAGATCGTGATGGTGCTATTGAGCCTGGGACAGGGGCGGGCGAGAAGCCTGCGCCTGTTGCGGCTGCGGCTTGGGCTTCTGGCCTTCGGTTCGCTTGTTCGGCGCAAGAATCGCGTGAAGGATGGTGCCTTCCATGCGAGGCATGAACTCAACCACGCCGGTGTCTCCGATGTCCTGGATCAGCCTGTTGATGATGTTGTAACCCAGATCGCGGTGAGCCATCTGGCGGCCGCGGAAACGGAGACTCGCCTTGACCTTGTCACCACCATTCAGGAACTTGATAGCCTGGTTCTTCTTGGTCTGGTAGTCATGTTCGTCGACAGTGACCGAGAACTTGACTTCCTTGACAACGATAACCTTCTGCTTCTTTCGGGCTGCACGCTCGCTCTTTTCCTTCTCATAGAGGTAGCGACCGTAGTCCTGGATACGGCAGACGGGGGGGATGGCATTGGGTGAAACCTCGACCAGATCGAAGCCGCGCTCACGTGCGATTTTGAGTGCTTCAAAGGGCGGCATGATGCCGAGTTGCTCGCCGTTTTCGTCGATCACACGGATTTCGCGGGCGCGAATGCGATCGTTAATTCGAATAAAGGACTTTGCCGAACGCTTGTCGAGTGCGATGGTACTCTCCTCCACGCTGCTCAGGCGCCTCGATCCGAAAGTGTCCCGGATTCCTGCTGGGCGCTCGAACGCACCCTGAGTATAGCATCTGCTGGATGTCCAAACGCCGGACCGGCCGTCCGCGAAATGCCTCAATCCCGGGCAGCGGCTGAAATAGAAAAGAGAGCAGGCTCACCCTGCCGATGCGATGCGGAAGTACTGCATGAAGCGGGAGTTGCGACGAGCATGCCCTCGGCATTCATCGCCGCAACGCGGACGCGAACAAGTTGATTGGCCGGAAGCGCGCCCTCCATTTCGAGGGGAAGGAAGTTCTCTGTAAGCGCAAGGGTACGGCCGGCTGCGACAAGCGCCGGCGGAGTGTGAAGTGTAATTGCGTCGAGTTCGCCGGAGAGAAATTGAGAACGATGGGCGCGGGATTTCTCGGCGGCAAGGGCGCGGAGTGCGGCGATCCTCTCTTCAACGGCGGCGGTGCGGACGGGGGCCTCCGCGTGGAGTTGCCATGCGCGGGTGCCGGGGCGCGGGGAGAACGGAAACAGGTGCAGGTAGCCGAACGGGAGCGCGCGAATCAATTCGAGTGTCTCTGTGAACTCCCGGTCGGTTTCGCCGGGAAATCCAACCATCACGTCAGCCCCGAGCGTGAGTTCGGGGCCAGTGGCATTGAAGAGCGCGGCAACTTTTTCTGCATAGTGCCATGGTCGATAGCGACGATACATGCGGCGCAAAACCGCGTCAGAGCCTGATTGAAGCGGAAGGTGCGCATGGCGTGCGAGCCGCCATCCACCGAACTCCCGCATCGCGGCAATGAGATCGCTGTCCCAGTCCATGGGCTCGATGGAGCTGAGGCGAAGCCGGGGCAAGCTCGTCTCTGCGAAGATCCGGCGCACGAGAACAGCCAGAGTGCGAGTACTCTCGCAGGCGTCGAGATCGCGGCCCCAGCGGCCAAGGTTGATACCGGACAGGACCAGTTCATTTCCGCCGGCGGCAACAAAGCTCTCGATGTGGCGAAGAACGGATGCACCCGGCAAGCTCCGGGAGGACCCGCGCGTCTGCGGGATTACGCAGAATGAACACCTGTTTCCGCAGCCCTCCTGGATTTTCAGGTTTGGACGCGTCTGAGAGCCCGGAAGCACCGGCGCTTCCTCGAGAAAGGAATGAGCGAACGTATCATCGGCGAGAATCAGCGCGCGGTCTTTTGTCTTCCCTGCGGAGACGAGTGACTGCACGCTGACCACTGGAGAGGACAACAGAGGTGACGCAGTGTGACCGTGAGCCAGGTGCACCGCGATCGCGGGCGCGAGCGCCTTGTGGCTATTCCCGACAACGGCCGCTACACCGGGCAGGGCGGCAAGTTCTTCGGGAGCGCGCTGCGCGTAGCAACCAGTGGCAATGATGCACGCATTCGGATTGAGGCGGTTCGCGCGCCGGATGAATGCGCGGGCCTCGCGATCCGCTTCTTGAGTGACGCTGCACGTATTGACCACAACGACGTCTGCGTCGGCATGCCGGCCCTCCAGCATCCCCGCCGCACGCAGCATGGCTGCCACAGCCTCGCCATCCGCGCGCGCGGCGCGGCAGCCGAAGTTCTCGATATGGTAGGACGAGGCCATACCTCAAGTTTAAGCGCAGAGCAGGTTGCTTTTTCGTGCACTTTGCGTTCGAGAACGCCGACGAGATCACGTCCGATATACTGGAGATGTCCGCAACTCCCCCTGGAATTCGCACTGATTCATGTCTAGCCCTGCAACAGAAAGCATCGAGGTTCCGGCCACTGTGTCGTCAAATGGCGGAACCTGGCACATCGTCAGCTTCACCAGTTTCTCCTTTGTCGTCTATCTGGCGATCGGGTTGCCGCTGGCGATCCTGCCGGCGTATGTGCATCTGCGCATGGGCTATCACGCATCGCTGGCCGGGCTGGTGATCAGCATCCAGTACATTGCGACGTTTCTGAGCCGGCCATGGGCCGGCCGCATATCTGACCACGTCGGCGCAAAGGTATCTGTATTGTGGGGCATGGGCGCGTGCACGGTGAGCGGTGCGCTCCTGATCAGCGCGGCGGCACTGCACCGCAGTCCTGGGTTGAGTTTGACGAGCCTGATCGCAAGCCGTATGGTGCTGGGCGCAGGCGAAAGCCTGGGATCGACCGGGGCGACTCTGTGGGGCATCACGAGCGCAGGCCCGGAATACACGGCGAAGGTAATTTCATTTAACGGCGTGAGCACATACGGCGCGCTCGCGCTGGGCGCTCCGCTCGGCGTGGTCATGGAGGCGCACTGGGGTCTGGGAGCGATCGGGGTTGTAACGATGATTGTCTGCGCCGCAAGCCTTGCGATGGCAGCAGTCAAAGACCCGGTACCGGTGGTCCCGGGCGAGCATCTTCCCTTCCGCAACGTCATGTGGCGCGTGACCCCGCATGGCATGGGGCTGGCGCTGGGGGGCGTGGGATATAGCGCGCTGGCGACGTTTGTCACGCTCTTCTACGCAAGCAGGCATTGGGGCGGCGCGGCACTCTGCCTCACGGCATTTGGCTTTGCTTTTATAGCGACAAGGCTCCTGTTCATCCGGTCGATCGGCCAATTTGGCGGATTCGCCGTCACAAAGATATGCCTGGTGGTGGAATCGGCGGGCGTGCTCCTTCTTTGGCTCGCGGTCTCGCCGTGGATGGCGTTTGCAGGAGCGGCATTGGCGGGATGCGGGTACTCGCTGGTGTTTCCCGCGTTAGGCGTAGAGGCAGTGGAGCGTGTACCGGTCGAGAATCGTGGAACAGCGCTGAGTGTATATACAGTGTTCGCGGATGTTTCGTTCTTTCTTGTCGGTCCGGTGGCGGGCGCGGTGATTGGCGCGTTTGGCTATGCCAGCGTATTCCTATTCGCGCTTATCTGCGTGATTGCGGCTCTGGGAATTGTGATGGTGCTGGCGGGGAAGAGACCAGCTTCCAGCTTCTAGCTCCACCTCGCGCGCAAGAAGTTCTACGATGCAGCCCGTGCCCCTCTCAAGGGATCCGAGCGACAAGTTTTGTGGCCAGGGCCATTGCTTCCGCGGTGTCCGCCGCGTTGGTATAACCGGCAATGTAGCGCGCCTTTCGAAACACACACACTCCAGCGAGGTATAGCGCTTTTGCCTGGAACGCTTCGTCTGCGATCGGAACGGAAGTCGCTTCTTCAAAACGCTCGCGCAGCTTCTTCATGGTCAGTGCGGCAGCCTCCGGCGAATCTTCCATCACAACGAATGCCTGGCCTTCCTTGTATTGCGCAACATATCCACGCTTGAGGATGCGCAATCCAAGAACGCTCTCAGGTACAAGTCGTACGGAAACCTGATTTTCGGTTGGGAACCATTGCAACGCCTCAGGAGGTGTGGCGCGGCCCTCAAAAAGAGGCTCCATCTTCGTCGCGAATGCCTGCAAAGCGATCGTCTGGTCTCCGCTGGGATTCCCATCGTTCTCGACAATCTCGACAAAGTAACTTCCCTTCGCGAAAAGAAGGCTCTGCGGCAACACCTGAGCGCCCATCCCTATCTTTGAAATGGGCTGCGCAATGTCACGGTTTGCGGCAAACATGCCGTAGGCCGAATCGGCGTCAGTCATTTCGGATACGTCGATTGCCAGCGTCGTCGCGCCGGATTTGCAGTCTATGCCCTGCATGCGGACAAAGCCGAAGATGAGGTAGCCTTCCGCTGCTCCGTCTCTGTAGTCGAAGAGGTTGGCGGTCGTGTAAGCCCGCTTCGGCCCGGACTGTTCCCATCCGGGCACGAAGTGGCAATCGAGATACGGCTGCGCCCGGCCTGCAGCTGCAATGAGGAGCTGGGCAAGCAACAGGAGAGCAGACCTCATGCGAAGAGCTCCTGTGCGCGCGCCATACGCTCGGCCACGTGCACTCCGTGCGGGCAACGTACCGTGCATTCGGTGCAATCGCCACAGCGAACAACGGCGTGTTCGGCGGGGAGTTCTCTGAATCGTTCGCGCGCAAGCGCAAACTGACGGTAGCCCTCGGCGTAAGTCAGGATGCGAAGCGTGTCGGCAACACGAAGTCCCTGGCGGCAGGCGCCCTCGCATTCGCCGCACATGCGGCAATAGAGCGGGCGGATCCGTTCGAGGTGAGCGGCAAGGATCTTTTCGTCACCTGGGGAGAACGGCTCGGACATCGCGCGCAGGTTCTCATCCAGTTGATCCATGTCGGTCATGCTGGGAATCGTGGTGCCGATGTTTGGCTTCTTCAGGACCCATTTCAGAGCAGACAGCATCGCACCGTCGCGCTGGAGCTTTCCATAAAGTGGGTCTGTGGGCCTGACGTCGCGAAAGCCGCCAGCCATTACCTTCATTGCGACTACTCCAGTTCCGGTCATTGCAACAGCGGCAACGGCTTCATCCATCTTCGGATCCATTGAGAAGTTGTAGGTGGTGAGCACCACGTCGAAGGCCTTCTTCTGCACGGTCCATTCGGACATTTTGGGGAGGGCATGGGTGCTCATGCCGGCGAAGCGGATCTTGCCCTGCTGTCTGGCAATCTGCTGGGCCTCGATCAGTTCATCGTGAATGTCGTCGGGCCTGTCTTTCGCGTGGAGGTACCAGATGTCGACATAGTCGGTCTTGAGTTCGCTGAGACTCGTGTCGAGGTCCTTGAGAGCGCTTACCTTATCGGGGGAGTGGGATTTGGTGGAGATCACGACCTGTTTGCGCATTGCAGCAAGGGCCGCGCCTACCATTCGTTCGTTATTGCCGTGCTGATATCCGCGCGCGGTGTCGAAGTAATTGACGCCGAGATCGGCCGCCCGCTGAATCACGCTGGGATCGGAGGTGATCATGCAGCCGAAACCGACCGTGGTGACCTTGAGCCCGGTGCCGCCGAGAGTGCGATATGCAAGCTGGACTGGGCGATCGGAGGGCCGCGCGCCGGGCCTGGCAATCGGGGAATCGGAACTCTGCAGAAAGCCTATGTTTGAAGCTGCGCCGGCAACGGGAACCATCAATCCGGCGGACAGGAAGTCGCGGCGAGATGTCTTGAATGGCATCGACTGTGCCCCTTCCCGGGGAAGGAACGCAGTATATACCTCTTTCCCGGCCTGCAAAAGTTCACAGATCACAATTGTTTGTGTCGTGAAATGGCGCAGGAGTGGATCCCGCGAACCGAGGCCAATCCGGAAGTATTGTTCCAGGGACGCCAAACAGCCATCCGCTGAAAAGGGGAACGGCCACCGCGGAGGGTGGCCGTTGCAGTTTCTATCAGTCGGAAGAACGGCTTAGCGCTCGTTCTTGCGCCAGTTGAGGAGATCACCAAGCGTCGTGGTGGAGCTAGAGACGGGATGTTTGTGTGTATCCGCCTTGTAGCTCTCGACCTGGGCGCGGCTGGCTTCGTGGCCGGTAACCGCACGCAGGCTGAGACCCACCTTCTTCTCTTCCACGTTGATCTTGATGATCTTGAATTCGTGTTCCTGGCCAACCTCAAGCTTGGATGGCTGACCGGGCTCATCGCTCGCTTCCGAGATGTGGCAGAGGCCTTCCACGCCCTCGGCGATCTCGACGAAAGCGCCGAACTGCGCGGTGCGAAGCACCTTGCCGTGCACGACGTCACCGACTCGATGCGCGGCGAAGAAGCTCTCCCAGACATCGGGCTGAAGTTGCTTGATGCCGAGCGAGAGCCGACGGTTCTGCGGCTCAACGCCAAGAACGACAGCCTTGACCTTTTCTCCTTTCTTCACGATCTCGGAGGGGTGCTTGACGCGCTTGGTCCAACTCAGGTTGGAGACGTGAACCAGCCCGTCGATGCCGTCCTCGATCTCGATGAAGGCGCCGAAGTCGGTGAGGTTGCGCACGCGGCCTTCAACAACGGTGCCGGCGGGATATCGCTCGGAGAGGTTCTCCCACGGATTCTCGAGCAATTGCTTCATGCCGAGCGAAATGCGGCGGTCGGCCGGATTGACGCTGAGAACGACCGTGTCGACATCGTCGCCGGGCTTAACCAGCTTGGAGGGGTGCTTGAGGCGCTTGGACCAGGTCATCTCAGAGAGATGAACGAGCCCTTCAATTCCCTGCTCCAGTTCGACGAACGCGCCGTAGTCGGTGACCGAAAGAACGCGGCCATGCACATGCGCGCCGACCGGATAGCGCTCCGCGGCATCGAGCCACGGATCAGGCGTAAGCTGCTTGAAGCCGAGCGAGACGCGCTGCTTATCTTTGTCGAACTTGAGAACCTTGACCTGGATTTCGTCGCCGACGTTGACCAGATCGCGGGGATGCGTGAGGCGGCCCCAACTCATGTCGGTGATGTGGAGCAGACCATCGATGCCGCCGAGGTCGACGAACGCGCCGTAGTCGGTCAGGTTCTTGACGACGCCGGTGAGAACTGCGCCTTCGCCAAGGTGTTCGAGAGTCAACGAACGCTTGGAGTTCTGCTCTTCCTCGAGGATCTCCTTACGGCTGACAACGACATTTCCGCGCTTCTTGTTGAGCTTGATCACGCGGACTTCAATCTGCTGGCCGAGATAGCCGTCGAGGTTGCGAACCGGACGGATTTCCAGTTGGGAGCCGGGGAGGAAGGCCTTCATGCCGATGTCAACGGTGAGCCCACCCTTGACGCGGCTCACAACAGTGCCGAGCACGGGTGTCTTCTCGTTGGCGGCCTTCTCGATGGAGTCCCAGACGCGCAGGCGCTGTGCCTTCTCGAAGCTGACGAGGTAGCCGCCTTCGGGCTCCTCGCGCTCAATCACAACGTCGATGACTTCCCCTGGATTGAACTTTACCGCGCCCGTGTGATCGCTAACCTGCTCGAGCGGGACGAGGCCTTCCGACTTGAGGCCCACATCGACGACCAGATACTTCTCGGTCTGCTTGACGACAGTGCCCTGGACGACCTTGTCACCATAGGCTTCGACGGCAGCAGCCTCCGCCGCCTGCTCGCGCTCAAAGGCAGCAAGGGCGGCAGAAAAATCTTCAGCAGAGTCGGCCGTCGAGTGCGCCTCAGAAGCGGCAGTCGCGGCATGACCAGCTTGCTCGGGATGTTCGGGGGCGGCCTGGGCTACAGGTCCGGTTGAGGCATCGGCGTCCAGCGCGGGTGAAGCGAGAGTGGCAACTTCTTCGGCGGTCTCGGGGTTGGACGTGGATTCGGACGACGGCTGTTCAAGCTCCGTCGCAGGGTCGAGGGTGGGGGTTTCCAATTCAGTGTTCAGGGTTATGCTCTCGGGTTCGGGATTGAGGACGTCTGGCATGACAGCAGCTCCGCGATTCCTGGTTCCAGTGATTGAGCTTGCTTATCGCTGGACGGCATCTACGTCGCAAGTGAGCGCGCGAGAATGCCCCGGGGTCCCGCCGCTCTGCTCAATGCGATCGCTGTGACCATGGAGTTCTCACAGAGACGACTTTCTGCCAGCGCTGCTGGCTTTGAAAGCGACTCGTCTCCTTGGGAAGCACCAGGCAGGCGACGGCTGGCTGAAGGGCGGCCGCAGCTAACTGCTGGAATCCGCGCAGGAAGCTACGCTTTCAAGTGTAGCAATCCCCGGTTTTCAGCGTCAATCCAACACTTTGAGTGCGACGCACATAAACGGAATGTTGCTCGGAGATGAACAAGAAGAGGTGAATGAATGATTGGAGTTAAGGGCGCCCTGTGACCGCAGATGCAGGAGATGGCTCCAGATTCGGCGTTGCAGGCCACTTTCCCGCCCTTTTTTGCCCGCAAGCATGCGGACCACCGGATTCATGAGGTCGGTCGCGAGCCGGGCGGCCAGCCGCTCTATATACTGAGGCCACGGAACCCGTTATGGATCTTCTCTGGACTCCCTGGCGATTTGCGTATGTGACGACGGCCGATGGAGCGCCCCGGCCCGGCATTCCGGCAAGTCTCAGCGCCTGGCCCGGCGACAACGGGTGCGTGTTCTGTAACCTGGTTGCTTCGATCGACCATGCGATTGCGAACGGCATGAGCGTTGACAGGGCCGAGGAAGCAGGCGGCCTTGTGGTCCGAGGGAAGCGCTGCTTCCTCTGCCTGAATGCATTTCCATACACATCAGGACACGTGATGGTGGTGCCGTTTGCTCACCTCGACCGGCTGGCGGGCCTTCCTGCCGACGCGGCGCACGAGATGATGGATCTGGCGCAACAGACCGAACAGGTGCTGACGCAGCTCTACCGGCCGCACGGACTCAACCTCGGCATGAATCTCGGACAGGCCGCGGGAGCTGGGGTCGCCGGACATCTGCATCTGCATGCGATGCCGCGCTGGATCGGCGACACCAACTTCATGACCACGGTAGCCGAAACCCGGGTGCTGCCGGAGGACTTGTCGACCACATGGAAGCGCATGCGGGAGGCGTTTGCGGAGTTGGCGAAGTAGCGGTGTCAGCGGCGCTTCGCGCATGTTTGCGGAGTAAGCCCGTGGACGGAGAAGAGACACCTCAACAACTGGCAGACTACCCGGACTCGCCTTTCTCATCAGCTTCGGCAGCGAGGGCCAGCTCTTCCTGATCGACTTCGGCTCGATCGAGGAGGTTCCGAGGTATCGACTTGTTCGTACGGAGGCCGAGCTTCTTCAGCAATTCGACCTGGCGAATGAGATTGCCGCGTCCGTCCGCGAGTTTCTTCATCGCATTTGAATAGCTCTGGTCGGTGCGGCGCAGGCTGTCGCCGATAAGTTCCATGTCAGTGACGAAGCCAACAAATTTCTCGTAGAGTTCAGTGCCGCGATCCATCACTTCGCGCACATTTCGCGCCTGACGCTCCTGTTGCCAGAGCACATTGACGATGCGAATGACGTAGAGCAATGTCGTCGGCCCGACGAGAAGAATCCCTTGTTTGTATGCGTCAGCCCAGAGCTCGCTGTCGGACTGTAACGCCAACAGAAATGCCGGCTCGATGGGCACAAACATCACAACAAAGTCAGGCGCTTCAACATCGGGAAGCTTGTGGTAGCCCGCCTTGGCCAATCCGGCAACGTGGGCCCGCACGCTCGCCAGGTGCGATTTGAGCGCTGTTTTGCGAGTCTCTTCATCTGCGGCATTTACGCAGTCAGTGTAGGCGACGAGCGAGACCTTGGAATCGATGACGAGATTGCGCCCACCAGGCAAGAAAACAATGACGTCGGTCCGAACCGCGCGCGCGCGTTCGCCGTTCTCTCCTTCAACTCCGCTGAAGGATTGCTGGAACGCATACTGCTCACCTTCGCGCAGACCGGCCTTGTCGAGCAGGTCGCGCAGAATGAATTC
>Ga0335069_10008959_pt1 | contig 14273 bp, 13 predicted proteins | sample Lox_Sample_11_FD_206714 | JGI IMG/M metagenome (GOLD analysis project Ga0335069, IMG submission 206714) | Soil microbial communities from Loxahatchee National Wildlife Refuge, Florida, United States - Lox_Sample_1.1 | ecosystem: Environmental > Terrestrial > Soil > Wetlands | place: USA... | reverse complement strand
CCAGGAAGCTGGCGGCTCGTGGGACGGTGCGCTGGCGCGCCTCGCCGCCGGGCTTCCCTAGGATTTCAACGCGTCCACGGCGCGGCCGATGCGGGGTCGATGCCGTAGCGCGCGAGCGCTTCGCCCACGCGCGAATCGCCCAGCGCGTGCAACGCGGCCACGGCGATCGAGCGCCGGTCCACCTCGAAGAAACGCCGCAGGCTCTCGCGGGTGTCGCTGCGCCCGAAGCCGTCGGTGCCGAGCACGACATAGCGGTCGGCGATCCAGGGGCGGATGAGGTCCGGGAGCGCGGAGACGTAGTCGGTGGCCGCGATGACGGGAGTGCCGGCCTGCGGCAGCAGCGCCTCGACCCACGATCCCGGGGCGCGAGGACCGAGGCGCGAGGCGCGGGAGGTTTCCATGCCCTCGCGGCGCAGCTGCGTGAAGCTGGTGACGGAAAAGACTTCGGCGCCGACGCCCCAATCGCCTTCAAGCAGATCGGCGGCCGCAAGCACTTCGTTGAGGATGGTGCCGGCACCGAGCAAGCGCACTCTCGCGCCTCGTGCCCCGGGCCCCGCGCCTCGCAGCCGGTACATGCCGCGAAGAATGCCCTCCCGGGCATCCTGCGGCAGGGACGGCTGCGCGTAGCTCTCGTTCATCAACGTCACGTAGTAGAAGACGTCCTCCTGCTGCGTGAGCATCCGGCGCATGCCGTCCTCGAGGATCACGGCGAGCTCGCAGGCGAAGCACGGGTCGTAGGCGCGGCAGTTGGGCACGGTGGAGGCGATGAGGTGGCTCGTGCCGTCCTCGTGCTGCAGGCCTTCGCCGGAGAGCGTGGTGCGCCCCGCGGTGGCGCCGAAGAGGAAGCCGCGCGAGCGCGAGTCGGCCGCCGCCCAGATCTCGTCGCCCACGCGCTGGAAGCCGAACATCGAGTAGTAGATGTACATCGGCAGCATCGCGTGGCCGTGCGCCGAATAGCTCGTGGCCGCCGCGACCCAGGAAGCGAGCGCGCCCGCCTCGTTGATGCCCTCCTCGAGGATCTGCCCGTCGGTGGCTTCCCGGTAGTACGAGAGCTGGCCCGCATCCTCGGGCTCGTAGAGCTGGCCGATGGGCGAGTAGATGCCGATCTGCCGGAAGAGGTCGGCCATGCCGAAGGTGCGCGCCTCGTCGGCGATGATCGGCACGACGCGCTTGCCGAGCGCCGCGTCCTTCAGCAGCGCGCCCGCCATGCGCACGAAAGCCACCGTCGTGGACATCTCCTTGCCGTTCGCCTCGAGCGCGAACTTCGCGAAGGCGCCGGCGGCCGGCGTCGGCAGCGCCTCGGACTTCGCGCTCCGCGCCGGAAGGTATCCGCCCAGCTTCTCGCGGCGCGCATGCAGGTACGCCATCTCGGGCGACTCGCGGGCAGGCCGCACGAACTCGCACGCCTCGCACTCCTTGTCGCCGATGGGCAGCGCGAAGCGGTCGCGGAATGCCATGAGCTGCTCGGCGTCGAGCTTCTTCTGCTGGTGCGTGGTCATGCGGCCCTGGCCCGCGGTGCCCATGCCGTAGCCCTTCTTCGTCTTGGCGAGGATCACCGTGGGCTGCCCCGCGTGGCGCGCCGCATGCCAGTACGCGGCGAAGATCTTCACCGGGTCGTGCCCGCCGCGGCGCAGGCGGTCGATGTCGTCGTCCGAGAGGTGCGCCACCAGCTGGCGCAGCTCGGGGTACTTGTTGAAGAAGTGCTCGCGGTTGAAGGCGCCGTCGGTGGCCGCGTAGGTCTGGAACTCGCCGTCCACCGTCTCGAGGAAGCGCTTCTCGAGCCACTGGTGGGTGTCGCGCGCGAAGAGCGCGTCCCAGTCGCTGCTCCAAAGCAGCTTGATCACGTTCCAGCCGGCGCCCGCGAAGAGGCCCTCCAGCTCCTGCACGATGGACGAGTTGCCGCGCACCGGGCCGTCGAGGCGCTGCAGGTTGCAGTTCACGACGAGCACGAGGTTGTCGAGCTTCTCGCGCGCCGCGATCGACAGCCCCGCGAGCGCTTCGGGCTCGTCCATCTCGCCGTCGCCCACGAAGGCCCACACCTTGCGCCCCTGCGTGCGCGCGAGCCCGCGGTGCTCGAGGTAGCGCATGAAGCGCGCCTGGTAGATGGCGAAGAGCGGGCCCAGCCCCATGGAGCCGGTGGGGAACTGCCAGAAGTTCGGCATGAGCCACGGGTGCGGGTAGGAGGACAGCCCCTGCCCTCCCGTCTCGCGGCGATAGTTGTCCAGCTGCTGCGCGGCGAGGCGCCCCTCGAGGAACGCGCGCGCGTACACGCCCGGCGCGGAGTGGGGCTGGAAGTACACCACGTCGCCCTCGGGCCCCGCGCGGAAGAAGTGGTTGAAGCCCACCTCGAAGAGGTCCGCGGCGGAAGCGTAGCTCGCGATGTGCCCACCCAGCTCGCCGCTCGCGCGGTTGGCGCGCACCACCATGGCGAGCGCGTTCCAGCGCACCAGGGCCGAGATGCGCGCCTCGATCTCGAGGTTGCCCTGGTAGGGCGGCTGCTCGGCCAGCGGGATCGTGTTCACGTACGGCGTGGCGAGCACCTGCGGCAGCGGCACGCGGCGCGTGCGCGCGTGCTGCAGGAGCCGGCGCAGCAGGAAGGTCGCGCGTTCCGCGCCCTCGGCCTCGATCAGCGCATCGAGCGCCTCGATCCACTCGCCGGTCTCGAGCGGATCGGTGTCGGGGTCGTGCGGGTCGCCGACGGCGCGCGGAATGGAAGAATCCATGGGCGGATAGAGTACCCTTACTGGCTTTCGGCGCCAGCCTCGGGAGGGTGAAGCATGAGAGTCAATCGCCTTGCAATCGTGCTCGCGGTGCTGGCGACGGCATGCGCCACAGCGCCTTCGCAGAAGTCGCCCCTCGAGCAGATCGACGCGATCGTCGTGATCTACGCCGAGAACCACAGCTTCGACAACATGTACGGCATGTTCCCGGGCGCCGACGGCGTGGCCAACGCGCCCGCCTCGGCCACGCAGCAGCGCGACCACGACGGCTCGGTGCTCGCGATGCTTCCGCCGGTCTGGAAAGGCGACAAGCCCGACCCGGCCTATCCCGCGTCGATGCCCAACGGCCCGTTCCGCATCGACGGCCCGCCGGTCAACCACCGCATCGACCAGCTCACGCCCGGCCCGATCCACCTCTACTACCAGAACATCGAGCAGATCGACGGCGGCCGCAACGACCAGTTCGTGGCGATGAGCAACGTGGGCTCATGGGTAATGGGCTACTACGACGGCTCCTCGCAGCTCGTCTGGCAATGGGCGCGCCGCTACACGCTCGCCGACCACTTTTTCATGGGCGCGTTCGGCGGATCGTTCCTCAACCACCACTGGCTCATCTGCGCGTGCACGCCCGCGTGGCCCGACGCGCCGGCATCGATCCGCGCGCAGGTGGACGAGAAGGGGCATCTCAAGCGCAAGCCCGGTTCGCCGGCCTCGGTGATGCAAGGGCCAGCGCAGCTCTACGACGGGCAAGTCACGCCCGACGGCTTCGCCGTGAACACGTCGCAACCGCCCTACCAGCCCAGCGGCATCGCGCCCGCATCGGGCGATCGCCTCGATTACGCGGATCCCGCGAAACACCCGGTGCCGCCGCAAACCGCGAAGACCATCGGCGACACGCTCTCGGCCAAGGGCGTCACGTGGGCCTGGTACGGCGGCGCGTGGAACCACGCGCTTGCAGACGGCCGGCGCCCCGCCGCCGAGAAGCGTGCGGTGATCTACACCCGGGCCCCGGGCAGCCCCAACTTCCAGCCGCACCACCAGCCGTTCAACTACTTCTCGAATTTCGCTCCCGGCACCGCGGCACGCGCCGAGCACCTCAAGGACGGGGACGATTTCGTGCGCGCGATCGAGGCCGGGACGCTGCCGCAGGTGTCGTTCTACAAGCCGCCCGGGATGCTCACGCAGCACCCGAGCTACACGGACGTGGCGAGCGGGGACGCACACATCGCGGATCTCCTCGCCAAGCTCGAGAAGAGCCCGCAGTGGCCGCACATGATGGTGATCGTCACCTACGACGAGAACGGCGGCTACTGGGACCACGTGCCGCCGCCCTCCGGGGAAGGCTGGGGCGACCGCTGGGGCCCGGCCACGCGCGTGCCCGCGATCGTGGTCTCCCCCTTCGCGCGCCGCGGCTACGTGGACCACACGTCCTACGACACGACCTCGATCATCAAGCTCATCACCCGGCGCTTCGGCCTCGAGCCGCTGCCGGGCGTGCGGCCCAACGCGGGGGATCTCACGGGAGCGCTCGTCACGCCCTGACAGGTCGCCGTCAGGGTGTCACGGGACTGTCACACCCGGTTCGTAGACTCGCATGGATATCCAAAGAGAGGGAGATTCCATGCGCATCGTCCGCGTCCTGGCGTCGGCGCTCGCCGCCGCCGCGTTCGCTTCCAATGCCTTCGCCGCCGAGATCACCGGCGCGGGCGCCACGTTCCCGTACCCCATCTACGCCAAGTGGGCCGACTCGTATAAGAAGTCGACCGGCACGGGCCTCAACTACCAGTCCATCGGCTCCGGCGGCGGCATCAAGCAGATCACCGCGAAGACCGTCGATTTCGGCGCTTCCGACATGCCGTTGAAGCCCGACGACCTCGCGAAGGAAGGCCTGGTGCAGTTCCCCGCCATCATGGGCGGCGTGGTGCCGGTCGTGAAGCTCGAGGGCATCAAGCCCGGCGAGCTCAAGTTCAGCGGCCCGCTGCTTGCCGATATCTACCTGGGCAAGATCACCAAGTGGAATGATCCCGCCATCGCGAAGCTCAACCCCGGCGTGAAGCTGCCCGACGAGAACATCACGGTCGTGCACCGCTCCGACGGCTCGGGCACGAACTTCCTGTGGACCAACTACCTGTCGAAGGTGAGCCCCGAGTTCAAGTCCACCGTGGGCGAAGGCACCTCGGTGAAGTGGCCCGCCGGCGTGGGCGGCAAGGGCAACGAGGGCGTGGCCTCGTACGTGCAGAAGATCAACGGCGCGATCGGCTACGTCGAATATGCCTACGCGAAGCAGAACAAGCTTTCCTACGGCCTCATGCAGAACAAGGCCGGCAAGTTCGTGCAGCCCGAGATCCCCGCGTTCATGGCCGCCGCCGCCGGCGCCGACTGGAAATCCGTGCCCGGCATGGGCGTGGTGCTCACCGACCAGCCCGGCGACAAGAGCTGGCCCATCACCGGCGCCTCGTTCATCCTGCTGCACGCCAAGCAGGACAAGCCGGAGGCCGGCCAGGAAGTGCTCAAGTTCTTCGCGTGGTCGTACAAGAATGGCCAGAAGATGGCCGAGGAGCTCGACTACGTGCCGATGCCGGACAACGTCGTGAAGGAGATCGAGGCGTCCTGGAAGATGGTCACCGACGCTTCCGGCAAGGGCGTCTACTGAACGTCGCATGAGCATCGCGTTGGATAACCGGACCCTGCGGGATGCCGCGGGTCCGGCGGTGAAGGCCGGGCTCGATGCCCGGCCTCCCATTTTGCGTAACAATTCGGTGATGGACGCGATCTTCCGCAACGTCACCCGCCTCTTCGCGTTCCTCGTCTTCAGCCTGCTCGCGGCGATCCTGGTGTCGCTCCTGGTCGGCAGCATGCCCGCCATCCAGAAGTTCGGCCTGCACTTCCTGGTGAACGACAACTGGGACCCGGTACAGGAGGACTTCGGGGCGCTGGTGCCCATCGTGGGGACGCTGGTGACCTCGGGTATCGCGCTCGTGATCGCCATTCCCGTGAGCTTCGGCATCTCGCTCTTCCTCACCGAGCTCTCGCCGGTGTGGCTGCGCCGCCCGCTCGGCACCGCCGTCGAGATGCTCGCGGCGATCCCCAGCATCATCTACGGCATGTGGGGCCTCTTCGTCTTCGCGCCCCTCTTCCAGCAGTACGCGCAGCCGGCGATCGCGAAGACCCTTGGCAACATCCCGCTGCTGGGCAAGCTCTTCTCGGGCCCGCCCATGGGCATCGGCATGCTCACCGCGGGCATCATCCTCTCGGTGATGGTGATCCCCTTCATCACCGCGGTGATGCGCGACGTCTTCGAGCTGGTGCCCGCGATGCTCAAGGAGTCGGCCTACGGGCTGGGCGCCACCACCTGGGAAGTGGTGTGGCGCATCGTGCTCCCCTTCACCAAGGTGGGCGTGATCGGCGGCATCATGCTGGGCCTGGGGCGCGCGCTGGGCGAGACCATGGCGGTCACCTTCGTGATCGGCAACGCGCACCAGCTCTCGCTCTCCCTCTTCATGCCCGGCAACTCGATCGCCTCGGCGCTCGCCAACGAGTTCACCGAGGCCGTGGGCGACCTCTATACCGCGTCCCTCATCGAGCTGGGCCTCATCCTCTTCCTCATCACCACCATCGTCCTCGCGCTCTCGAAGCTGCTGCTCATGCAGCTCGCCAAGGCCGAGGGCACCAAGTCGTGAACCTCTCGCCCGGGAACCCCATCTACCGCCGGCGCGTGCGCACCAACGCGTTGATGATGGCCATCTCGACGCTCGCGCTGGTGTTCGGCCTCTTCTGGCTGGTGTGGATCATCGCGATCCTCCTCTACGAAGGGGGCGCGGCGCTGCGCCCGTCGCTCTTCGTGCAGATGACGCCGCCCCCGGGTTCCGACGGCGGGCTCGCCAACGCGATCCTCGGCAGCATCTTCATGGCGGGCGCGGGCACGCTGATGGGAACGCCGATCGGCATCCTCGCCGGGACCTACCTCGCCGAGTACGGGCGGCGCGGCTGGCTCGCGCCCGCCACGCGCTTCATCAACGACGTGCTGCTCTCGGCCCCGTCGATCGTGGTGGGGCTCTTCGTCTACTCGGTCTACGTGGCGCGCGTGAAGCACTTCTCCGGCTGGGCCGGCGCCGTCGCGCTCGCCATCATCGTGATTCCCGTCGTCGTGCGCACCACCGACGACATGCTGAAGCTCGTCCCCAACAGCCTTCGCGAGGCGGCCGCGGCGCTGGGAGCGCCCACCTGGAAGGTGATCACGCTGGTCTGCTACCGCGCGGCGCGCGCCGGCATCGTGACCGGGGTGCTGCTCGCGGTGGCGCGCATCGCGGGCGAGACCGCGCCGCTGCTCTTCACCGCGCTCAACAACCAGTTCTGGTCCTCGGACATGAACCGGCCCATGGCGAACCTGCCCGTGGTGATCTTCCAGTTCGCCATGAGCCCATACGACGACTGGCACCGCCTCGCGTGGGGCGGCGCCGCGCTCATCACGCTGCTCGTGCTCGGCATCAACATCGCCGCGCGCTCCCTCTTCTCCAGGAAATAGATGACGATGGCCTCCATCGCCCCGATCGTCGCCGAAAAGGCCCTGCCGCCGGCACCGCTCGCGAAGCTGCAGGTGCGCGACCTGAACTTCTACTACGGCTCCTTCCACGCGTTGAAGCACGTGAGCCTCGAGATTCCCGAGAAGCGCGTGACCGCCTTCATCGGCCCCTCGGGCTGCGGCAAGTCCACGCTGCTGCGCGTGTTCAACCGCATGTTCGAGCTCTATCCCGAGCAGCGCGCCGAGGGCGAGGTGCTGCTGGGCGGCGAGAACATCCTCGCCTCGCGCCGCGACGTCTCGCTCATCCGCGCCAACATCGGCATGGTCTTCCAGAAGCCCACGCCCTTCCCGATGTCGATCTACGACAACGTGGCCTTCGGCGTCCGCCTCTTCGAGGACCTTTCGCGCGCGCGCATGGACGAGCGCGTCGAATGGGCGCTCACCAAGGCGGCGCTGTGGAAGGAAGTGAAGGACAAGCTGCACCAGAGCGGCAACAGCCTCTCGGGCGGCCAGCAGCAGCGCCTGTGCATCGCGCGCGGCATCGCGGTGAAGCCCGAGGTGCTGCTCCTGGACGAGCCCTGCTCGGCGCTCGACCCCATCTCCACCGCGAAGGTCGAGGAGCTCATCGCGGAGCTGAAAAGCGACTACACCGTGGTGATCGTGACCCACAACATGCAGCAGGCCGCGCGCGTCTCGGACCACACGGCCTACATGTACCTGGGCGAGCTGATCGAGTTCGGCGCCACCAGCCAGATCTTCCTCAAACCCGCCAAGCAGGCGACCGAAGATTACATCACGGGCCGTTTCGGCTGACCGCTTCCGCTAGCCGGGCGCCTCGATCCACTTGCACGCCTCTTCGAGGGTCCCGAAGAGGCGCACGTTCACGCCGCGGTTGAAGGCGACGGTCTCGGCGAAGCGCTTGCGCGATTCCTCGCGCGAGCTGGCATCCACGTAGGCGATCTTGCGCATCTTCTTGCCGGCCTCGGCCTGGCCTGCCGTCACGGCGAAGATGCCCGCCGGGCCCAGGCTCGGCCCGTCGAGGCGGAAATCGAGGACGAGCAAATCGAGGCCGCGCGCCATGCAGGCCTCGTGGGCCTCGCGCAGGAAACGCGATGCGTTGGCGATCGTATGGTCGCCCCAGCCCGTCGCGATCACGTAGCCGGGCCGCTCCTCGATCTTGAGCTGGTATTCCATGCGCGCCGATTGTCCCTTGCCGCGCGCAAGGCGGTCAAACGGGCTGCGTGACGGATTCCTAGCGAAGCGCCAGCGGGGCGAGGATCAACGCCCACACCACGACGCACAGCGCGAGCGCCACGAACACGGCCGCACTGCCCAGGTCCTTGGCGCGGCGCGACAACGAATGATGGTCGAAGGAAATGCGGTCGATGGCCGCCTCGACGCTCGTGTTGAGGAGCTCCACGATCAGCACCAGCAGCACGGCGGCGATGAGCAGCGCGCGCTCGGCCGCATCCACGGGGACCACGCACGCCACGGGGATGAGGATCGCGCCGAGCACCACCTCCTGGCGGAACGCGCTCTCGTGGCGCCACGCGTCCTTCAGGCCCGCGAGCGAGTTGAAGAACGCATTCCAGACGCGGATGACGCCCGTCTTGCCCTTGAACGGGCTCGTGCCCTCGGGGGCTTCTCCCAACGCCCCCGGCGCGGGCTCAGGCGGCTTGAGCAACGGTGGCCTCCGGCGAGCGCGCGGGAACGAGGCTCGACAGGAACTGGCGGGTGCAGTGCTCCCACGAGTACTTGCGTGCGTAGCGCGCCACCTTCGCGCGGTCCAGGCGCAGCGCGGCGATCGCCGCGGCGCCCAGGTCCTCGTCGAGGACGCCGGCCGCCGGATCGGTGATCACGTCGATGGGCCCGCGCACCGGGAAGGCCGCCACGGGCGTCCCGCAGGCCATCGCCTCCACGAGCACCAGCCCGAACGTGTCGGTTCGGCTCGGGAAGACGAAGACGTCGGCGCGCCTGAAGTACGAGGCGAGCTCCACGCCGGACTTGGAGCCCACGAACATGGCGTCAGGATAGCGCTCCTCGAGCCACTTGCGCTGCGGCCCGTCGCCCACCACGAGCTTGGTGCCCGGCAGGTCCAGCCCGAGGAAGCCCTGGATGTTCTTCTCCACCGCCACGCGCCCCACGAAGAGGAACACCGGGCGCGGCAGGTTGGCGAAGCGCTCCTCGCCCGGGGTGAAGAGCTCCATGTCCACGCCGCGCGACCAGTCGGCGATGTTGCGGAAGCCGCGCTCCTCGAGGAGCGCGCGGATGGCGGGTGTCGCCACCAGGATCGCCGACGAGGCCGCGTGGAAGCGCCGCAGCCACGCGTACGTGATCCCCAGCGGAATCCCGAAGCGCGGCTTCACGTACTCGGGAAAGCACGTGTGGTAAGCGGTGGTGAACGCTAGGTTGTTCTTCACGCAATGGGAGCGCGCCGCGGAGCCCAGCGGGCCTTCGGTGGCGATGTGGATCGCGTCGGGCTCGAACTCGCGGATGCGCCGCGAGACTTCCGCGCCGGGCATGAACGCGAGCGGGATCTCGGGATACGTGGGCATGGGGAAGGTGCGGAAGCCCTCGGGCGAGATCACCCGCACCTCGTGCCCCCAGCGCTCCAGCCAGCGCACCGTGTTCGTGAGGGTCACCACCACCCCGTTCACCTGCGGCGCCCAGGCGTCAGTCACCAGAAGAATGCGCAATCTTCGCTCCCTGGGGCAGCGGCACGTCCCGAGGCCGGCCGTGCGTCGCCCCTTCGTTGATGGCGGAATCCCGCAACGCCTCGATTTCCTTCCAGTCGATGATCCGCAACTGCCCGTCGTCCATCTCGACGAGCGCGGTGAGGCTCTCCACCCAGTCGCCGTCGTTGTAGTAGCGGATGCCGCCGATGTCGCGGATCTCCGCCTTGTGGATGTGGCCGCACACCACGCCGTCGTAGCCGCGGGTGCGCGCATGGTCGGCGAGCGCGCTCTCGAAGTCGGTGATGTAGCTCACCGCGTTCTTCACGCGCTGCTTGAGGAACTGCGCGAGCGACCAGTACGGAAGGCCGAGCGTGGCGCGCACGTGGTTGAACCACTGGTTCAGCTTCAACGACAGGATGTAGGCCTGGTCGCCGAGGTAGGCGAGCCACTTGGCGCCCTGCACCACCGCGTCGAAGAGGTCGCCGTGGATCACCAGCAGGCGCTTGCCGTCGGCGGTGCGATGCTCGGTCTCGCCGCGAATCTCGATGCCGCCGAAGGCGAGCCCGATGAACTGCCGGGCGACCTCGTCGTGGTTGCCCGCGACGTAGACGACCTGCGTGCCCTTGCGCGCCTTGCGCAGGACTTTCTGGATCACGTCGTTGTGCTGCTGGTTCCAGAACCAGCGGCGCCTGAGCTGCCAGCCGTCGATGATGTCGCCGACCAGGTACAGGTAGCGGCTCTGGGTGTGGCGCAGGAAATCGAGCAGATGTCCCGCCTGGCACCCCGGCGTCCCGAGGTGGATGTCGGAGATGAAGATTGAGCGGAACCGGAGGGTGGGTCCCGCATCATCTTCATGCGGAATCGCAGTATCCATTCGCAACCGATTGTCGGCGCTGCACAAGTCAGCCCCGTGACGGCGGCGTGACAAAACGCGGTCAGCGTTCCTAGGCGAAGCGGCGGCGGCGCGTGCGCCGCGCGACCATCCCGCGGCCGAGCGCCGCGCGGTCCGAAGGCGTGAGCGTCTTCGCCGCGGCCACGTGCAGCACGCCCTCTTCGATGGAGATGTGCGTGGCCTGCATGGCGCGGAAGTACTGCAGCAGGTCGGCGGGCACGCCGCGGTTGATTCCCTCGGCGATGCCCTCCAGCGGGCGCTTGAGCGAGCGCCACATGCGGTCCATCTCGCGATGCTCGGACTCGAGCCTCGCGCGCAGCAGCCGCAAGCGCTCGCGCTCCTCGACCGAGGCAATCCGCATCTCGAGCAGCGGAAAGAGCGCCTCCTCGTCGAGGTGGTGAAGCGCAAGCGAGCTCGTGAAGAAGTCCAGGACGCCGGCGGCCATGGCGCTGCCCTCGGCATCCAGGCCATGCATCTCGAGGTGATAGGTGATGCGCCCGAGGGTCGCGAGCTGCCGCTCGATGCGCCGGTGGAACCCCAGCAGCGCGTCCACGGGATCGTCGAAGCCGGGAGGAAGGTCGTCCATTCTCATGGCGCCGAATCTACGCGGCGCGCATGACAATCTCCTTAAGAAAGAAAAAGGCCCGCGGGCTGGGGGCCGGCGGACCGAGGAGGAGCAACTTCCGAGGGGGGAACGATGAAGCCACCAGAGATCGCGGACCCATCATCGGGGCCGCGTATGACCGCTTGAAGTCAGCGTGCGGGGCGCGCGAGCCGCACGCGCGGCCCGCTGAACTGCGCGCTGAAGCGGCTGCCCTCGCCCGGGCGGCTCGCGATGTCGAGCGCCGCGCCGTGCCGCGAGAGCGCGTGCTTCACGATCGCAAGGCCGAGCCCCGTGCCGCCCGACTCGCGCGAGCGCCCGCGGTCGACGCGGTAGAAGCGCTCGGTAAGCCGCGGGATGTGCTCGGCGGGGATGCCGATGCCGGTGTCCTCGACGTCGAAGGCCGCGCCCTCGGCGGTGCGGTGCCAGCGCAGGCGCACGGTCCCGCTGGGTGGCGTGTAGCGGATCGCGTTGCTCACGAGGTTGCCGAACGCGCTGGAGAGCTCCTTCTCGCTGCCCAGCAGGTCGATGCCCTCCTCGCCTTCCACCTCGATGCGGTGGCGGCCGTTGGAGAGCGCACGCGCCTCGGCGCCCAGGCGGTCGAGGAGCTTGCGCATCTCGATGGGCTCCTCCATGGGCGGCGGCGGCGAGGACTCGAGCGAGGAGAGCGTGAGCAGGTCCTCGACCAGCCTCAGCATGCGCTGCGACTGCTCGCTCATGAGCTCCACATAGCGCTTCGCCGCGGCCGGATCGGTCTCGTCGCGCAGGGTCTCGAGGAACCCCGAGATCACCGTGAGCGGCGTGCGCAGCTCGTGGGAGACGTTGGCCACGAACTCGCGGCGCATGCGCTCGACCTGGCGGAACTGCGTCACGTCGCGCGAGAGCACCAGGCGCTGGTCCTGCCCGTACGGGACGACCTGCATGGAGAGGATCCGGTCGGCCGAATGCGGCGCGGTCACCTGGATCGGCCTCGCGTAGTCGCCGCCCTCGAGGTATTCGAGGAACTGCGGGATGCGCACGAGGTGCGTGATGGGCGTGCCCGCGTCGCGGTTGGGATCGAGCTCCAGGTGCAGGCGCGCCGTGTCGTTGCACCACGCGATGCGGTCGGCGTCGAGGATGACCACCCCGTCGGGCAGCGCGCGCGCGGCGTCGCGCCAGCGCGTGAGCATGTCCACCAGCTCGGCCTCGCGCCGCCCCGACTCGCGGCGCGTGCGGTGGATCGCCGCGTGCAGGCGGTCCCAGGCCCCGCGGGCACGCGGCGGCTCGGGCGTGCGCCCGTGCTCGACCCAGTCCGAGAGCTCGCGCAGGTTGCGCTCGTGGTGCAGCACGAGGATCGTGGCGAGCGCGCCGAAGGCGCCGAGGCCCCACTCCACCCCGGCGAACCAGCCGACCGCGACGCCGGCGAGCGCGCAGGCGGCGAGGGCCAGCATCTCAGGCGCTCGAGCGGAACCGGTAGCCCGCGCCGCGCACCGTCTCCACCAGGCGCTCGTGGCCGCTGGGCGAAAGCGCCTCGCGGAGCCTGCGGATGTGGACGTCCACGGTGCGGTCTTCGAGGAACACGTGGTCGCCCCACACCTGGTCGAGGATCTGCGCGCGCGTGTAAACCCGGTCCGTATGGGTCATGAAGAAATGCAGCAGCTCGAATTCCGTGGGGCCCATTTTGAGCGTGCGGCCCCTGCCTGTCACGGTCCGCGTGGCGGGGTTGAGCACGAGCCCCTCCACGTCCACCGCCTCCTTGGACAGCTGCGGCATGCGCCGGCGCAGCACCGCCTGGATGCGCGCCTCGAGCTCGCGCGGCGAGAAGGGCTTGGTGACGTAGTCGTCGACGCCGCTGTCCAGGCCCGCGACCTTGTCGTCATCGCCGGCGCGCGCCGTGAGCATGATGATGGGCACCTCGCGCGTGCGCGCCTCGGAACGCAGGCGCCGCGCGAGCGACGGGCCGGAACCATCGGGCAACATCCAGTCGAGCAGGATCACGTCGGGGAGCGCCGCCACCACCGCTTCGTAGGCCTCCCGCGCGTTGGCGGAGCGGCGCACGGTGTGCCCGTTGCGGGCGAGGCTGATCGAGATGAGCTCCTGGATCGCCGGCTCGTCCTCGACCACCAGGATCGAGGCCGCCATCAGCCCATCGCCTCGCGCTCGACCTCCGCCAGCGGCGTGTGGCGCACGTCCCGGCCCTTCACGATGTAGATCACCTGCTCGGCGATGTTCTTCGCGTGGTCGCCGATGCGCTCGATGGCCTTGGCCACCCAGATGATGTTGATGGAGTAGGAGATGGTGCGCGGGTCTTCCATCATGAACGTGATGAGCTGGCGCATGATCGCGCGGAACTCGTCGTCGATCGCCTGGTCCTCGCCGATGATGCGCGCGGCCGCGGCCGCGTCCAGGCGCGCGAAGGCGTCCAGCGACTTGCGCAGCATGCCGATGGCGATCTCGGAGGCGTGGTTCACGGCGGCCAGGCGCTTCTTCATCATGCCCGCCGAGGGCCCGATCTCGCGCGCCATGCGCGCCACCTTGGTGGCCTCGTCGCCGATGCGCTCCAGGTCGGTGACCGTCTTGCTCACCGCCATGATGAGGCGAAGATCCGAGGCTGCGGGCTGCCGGCGCACGATCACCTCGCGCAGGTCGTCGTCGATGGCGACCTCGAGCTCGTTCACCTTGGCGTCGGCGGCGATCACCTGCTCGACGATCTCGTTCTCGCCCTTGAGGTACCCGGTGATGGCCGAACGGACCTGTGACTCGACGAGCCCGCCCATCTGCAGCGTGCGCGAGCGGATCGCCTCCAGGTCCTGGTCGAACTGCTTTGAAATATGCTCTGTCATGGCGGGTTCCCGCTTAGCATACGGGCCGAGTATGACACTTC
>Ga0335069_10008958_pt1 | contig 14274 bp, 4 predicted proteins | sample Lox_Sample_11_FD_206714 | JGI IMG/M metagenome (GOLD analysis project Ga0335069, IMG submission 206714) | Soil microbial communities from Loxahatchee National Wildlife Refuge, Florida, United States - Lox_Sample_1.1 | ecosystem: Environmental > Terrestrial > Soil > Wetlands | place: USA: Florida... | reverse complement strand
GGGACCGTTTGCCACGCCGATCGTCGCCATAACCTGGTTGTTCGTCGTGTCGATGACCGAGACGCTGTTGTCCAAGAAGTTGGACACGTACACGCGAGTGCCGGCGGGGTCGACTGCAAGGGCGACAGGTTGGGCGCCGACGTCAACTGAACTGACTTCGAAGGTGTCACTGGCGACGATCGACACGCTGTCGCTGCCGGAGTTCGCGACATATGCAAACGAGCCAGTCGGGTGAACGGCAACGCCGAACGGCGCAGCACCCACGGAGACGGTGGTGATATCTCCCTGCGCGGTGTTGAGGACATCGAGGATGCCCGCACTCGCATCGGTGACGAAGACCTGCTCCTCCGCGACGGGGTTGACGTCGACTCCGTACGGACGGCCGCCCAACGCGATGCTGGTGACGTCGTCAGTCAGCGTGTCGATGACAGAGAGCGTCCCGCTCAATTCATTTGCGACGTAGACGCGTTTCCCGGACGAGTTGACCGCGACACCGCGCGGCAGGGTCCCGACCGACAACGTGTTGATCACCTGGTTGCTGGCTGTGTTGATGATCGACAAGGTACGGTCGAAGAAGTTGGTCACGTAGGCCCTCATCGCGGCGGGATCGACTGCCACTCCGAACGGAACGGTCCCCACCGGTATGGAGTTCACCACGGCATTTGTGCCCACATCGATGACGGACACCGAACGGCTCGCCGAGTTGCTGACATAAGCCAGGCCCGCGCCGCTGAGCGTCGGGGTTGGCGTCGCCGTCTCCGGCACGGAAGGCGTCGCGGTTATGGTCGCACTTGCCGACGGCGTCGATGTGGCCACCGGCGTTTCGCCCGTGGTCGCGGTCTCAGTAGCGGTTGCCGTCGCCGTGGCTGTGCCTGCGGGTGTCGGTGTTTCGCTGACCGTCAAGGTTGCTGTGGGCGTCACGATCGGCGTCTGTGTCGCCGTCGCTGTCTCACCAGGCGTTGCCGTTTCGGTCGCCGTGCCGGTGGTTGTGGCGGTCGGCGTCTCTGTCACCGGCGGCGCCGCCGTTTCCGTCGCGGTAACGGTCAGCGTTGCAGTTGCCTGCGCGGTTGCGGTCGGCGTCGGCGAGTTTCCGGCCGTCGCCGTTGCACTGGCTGTCGGCGTCACGCTGGACGTAGCCGTTTCGGTCGGTGTAGGCGTCGCAGCCGGGGTGAGCGTTTCCGTCGGCGCGGCGGTGAGTGTCGGCGTCAGCGTCTCATTCACCGTAGCTGTCGGCGTTGCCGTCTGCCCCTGAACAGTCTCCGTGGCAGTGGCGGTGGGCGTCGAGCTGGGCACGAGCGGTCCGGTTGGGGTCTCCGTCGAAGTTGGTGTCGGTTGCCCGGACGTCGGCGTCTCAGTCGCCGTCTCGGTCATGGTGGGCGTCGCACCGACGGCAACGTTCTGCGCGTAGATGCTCGTATTGTTCGCGGGATCGGTCAGCGTGGCAGTCACGTTCATGGGCAGAACGGGAATGCCTCGTGACTGGACCAGCGGGAAGCTGAAGAGGCCGCTGTTGTCGGAGGTGACGCTGCCGAGGAACGTTTCGCCCTCGCCGGCGCCGCTAGGATCGGGCGGCTCATCGGTGGCGAAGATCTCGATGGTCGAATTGGGGGCCCCGCTGCCGACGATGGTCAGCCCCTCGAGCTGGATCACCGGTGGGCGCACGAGCGTTTCTGCGCCATCGGTGCGCTCGATGCCGCCCTCGCCGTTGGCTGCTTCGGAGTTGCGGCTGAGCTTGACGCCGGTGCTGTCCGCCCCAGAGATGGTGACGCCGGGGCCGTCATTTGCCTGGATGTGGTTGGCCGCGCCCGCCTCGCTGCCGCCGATGACGATGTCGAACGCGTCGATGACGGCGATGCCCTCGATGTTGCCGCGCAGATTGGGGTCACCGATCTGGTTGCCCTTGATCGTAACGTCGTGCGCCATTGCCTCGAAGCCGATAACGGCGATGCCGCTACCGGCGTTGCCGGCGATGAGGTTACCATCGTTGGGCCCCGTCCCACCGATGACGTGACCGGAGCTGTCGGTGATTTCAATGCCGTCATCGCCGTTGCCCAAGCTCAGCGTGCCGTCGGCGGAGGCACCGACGATGTTGCCGGTCAAGGTCACGTCGCTCGCATCGACGTCGATGTTGAAGCCGAAGCCGAGGTTGGCCGAAACAACGCTGTTGGCGATGTGATGCGGGCCGCCGTGCACTTCGATGCCGGAGTCGAAGTTGTGCGCGTCGGACGTGCCGTCCAGCGCCACGCCAACGTAGCAGTGATCGACGAGCACATTGCCCGCTTCGACTTCAATGAGGATGCCGACATCAAACGAGCTGATCGACAAGCCCTCGATCGTTACGCGGCTCGCAAACACGTCGAACCCAAAGTCCAGGCCGGGTCCGTCGATCTGTACGTCCGGCTTGCCATCGCCGTTGATGTCGCCGTTGATCGTCGTATCGCTCTCTTCGATCGCCGGCAGGTCGTCGCTCGTAATGCTGATGATCTCGCCCATGAGCGCTGGGTCGAACACGATGAGACTCGGTTCGAGGTCGGCGTTGGCGTCAAGCATCGCCTGCCGCAGGCTGCCCGGTCCATCGTCGGCGGTGGTGGTGACCACATAGCGCGCAAACGGCGGCGTGGCCGTTTCGGTGGGCGTTGACGTGGCCGTCGCGCTCGATGTGGCCGTTGTAGTGGCCGTCGGCGTCCGCGTCGCCGTCACACTGGCTGTCAGCGTCACGCTGGGCGTGGGCGTAAAGCTAGGCGCCGGTGTTCGCGTTGACGTCGGGGTCGGCGTGGTCGTGAGCACCGGCGTCGGCGACGCAGTCGACGTCAGCGTATGGGTTGGTGTCGCAGTGCCGGTCGCTGTCGCAATGGCGCTCGGCGTCGCCGTCACCGTCGCGCTTGCGGTCGCGGTGGGCGTTACAACCAGTTGGCCGGTCGTGAAGAAGTACTGAAAGTCTTGAAACGACCGTTGTGGGCTGCTGGTGTCGCCCGCGCTGACGACGACCTGGACCATGCTTTCCGGCGGATACGGCGTCGGCGTGTCGAAGCGGAAGATGAACCCCGTCAGCATCCGGTCAGAGTTCGCGCCGCATGGCATCTCGCCATTGTCAGCACAGGGAATCAGGGAAGCTCCGGGTGCCGTCTGGCCGTTGGTGACAACTGCGTTGCCCGCGACGCTGACGTCGATCGAGGCTTGCTCAATGCCGGCAGCGGCAGTTGCGATCAGAAAGGACACCGCGGTCGAACGCGGCACATCCGAGGCGGCCAATCCCGGATCAAAGTCGGTTACAAACGGTTGTGGCTGGAGTTCGACGGTTCCCGCATCAGCCGTTCCGCCGGCGGGGATAATGACCGCAACCGGTGCACTCTCGTAGGACGGCGGCAGATTGAACTGGTTCAGCAGGGAATGCTGGGCAAATGGTAGATCGTAGCCGAACACCTGCACGGTGGCCGGCCCTGCAAACACGTTCTGAATGACCACCTCGCGGGTTTGGCTCGGATCAACGAAGGTCGGGCCCCCCCCCGCCCCGCCGCTCGGGGTCACCACGACCTCGACGGTCATCACGCTCGGCGGAACGGAGGTTGGCGAAAGCTCCCACGTTGCCCGCAACGCCACTCCGCCGGTTGCCGTGCCGTTGGTACCACCGCTGCCACAGCCAGCCAGCGCGCCCCACAAACCGAGGACAATAGCGGCACGGACTGCCGTAGTTCTCACGTCGGACCTTGAGACCTCCCGCCGCCGCAACACGCCCTCCCTTCGCGCAGCGGTTCGCATACACCACGCACTCCGAGGAGGTCAAGTCACGGCCCAGTGATCGCGGAAACCACCCTACTGGCGGAGAAATGCCGGGTCGACAGCAAGATCGTACGTGCCCTGATCGGCGGGGGTGACACCGGTGACGCGCAGCACCGCCGCCACGTTCGTGCCAAAAGAGAGCATTCGGCTCGGATCCTCGCTGAACGTACCTGAGATAGACGTCGCACCGCTGCGATCCGACAACAACGCTGCGAACGGAAAGTCCGCGCTGATTTCCCCGGTGATTGAGAAGTTGAAGAACGCCAAGTCTGCCGGCATCCGCAGCAATAACCACGCGGCGGGGTTACCCTCGGGGTCCGCGCAGCTGCCGCCGCTGAGCACGCCCTGCTTCGCTTGTCCGAAGCCAAGGGTGTCGACGGGACACCGACTGAAACCGGCCGTATAATCCCCGCGCGTCGACGTATCGGCGCCGGCGATGATGAAGCCGTGCACACGACCGTCGGACACCGGAACGTCGAGCGGCGCCGTGCTGCAACCGACGTCCGGCACCTGCAAGCCGTTACCGAGCAACGCCAGGACGCACCCGTTGCTGGGCGGCGACACGGTGACCACCGCCGGCAACGTGCCCGCCGCAAAGGTGTACACGTCCCCCCTCCGTCCGAAGCCGAGGTCGCAGTCCGCGTCCTGCCAAGTTCCACTGACCTGTCCGGGCACGGCCGCCGTCGTGGAACACGAGCGCGCCCGCACTGTGAACGCCAGGGGCGGCACGGCGCCGACGTCCACGACGGGCCCGAGCGGTGACGCCGACACCTCAACAAAGTACGTCCCATCCATCGGCAAGACACGGCTGGCGCGTGCGTCCGTTGTCGACTGCTGAAATGGATCGTCGTCGTTCTCCACCACACTGCCGTCGGGCGCGAAGACACGCAGGAACGAATCGACATTCGATGAGGTCATGGTCGTCATCACGAACTGTCCGGCCTGCCCAGTGAACGCATAGCTGCGATAGGGAATATCGCCTGTGCCCAGGCAATCGAGCGTGCTGTACGTTCCCGACACCTGGCGCCCCGTCAACGGGTTGAGTGCACCACTGACCGGACACTTCTGAACCGACAGCGTATAGTTCACCGGTGGGTCGTCCACCTGCAAGGCGTTGTTGTTTGCGACGACGATTGTATACGTTCCCGCCACCGGCAGCGTCGCTGCCAACTGGGCTGCACTGCCGGTGTCGTCGTCGGCAATCAGTTGGTTGCTGGGGGCCGGCCCAAGGACGTACACATGCGGATCATCATCCGACGTCAACTGCGCACTGATGACATCGCCGGCATTCGCGGTGAAGGTGTACAACGCGGCCGGGCTGCTCGGATCGGGGACGTCGTCACCGGTGACCGGGTTGGGCAGCGGTGCCGCGCACGGCGTGTGTGTCGTGTTCCCATCCAGGGTGCCGGTGCAGCCTGCGGTCGATCCGGTACAGGTGAGCGGGTAATTGGCGGGAATACCGGTCAACGCCTTCGGAGTGCACGTCGGACTCGCCACCGTCATTGAGTATCTGCCCGTGCCACCACCACCGCCCGCAAGCAGGGTGTACGTCCCGGTCTGCAAGGCCAAGAAGCGGATCTGCGCGCAGAACAGCGTGCCGGTTGGAGCGGTGCAATCGAGGTTGCTGTCCTGGCTTACCAACTCGAAGCCGTTGGGGCCAAGCAGCGCCATCACCGGGAAGATGTCGTCATTGACCGACAGCTGCTGCATGGTGATCGACACATTTGTCGGCACACTGGTGATCGTGAAGGTGTACACGTCCGTTGGCTCGCCCTGCGTCCCAACTGTGGGCGACCCGGGTTCCGGACACTCTGTTCCGTCCAGGATGAATGGGCGGGAGGAGCCGAGCGCCAGCGCCATGGGCGTCGGACACGGACGCGACGTCACTGTCAGCGTGTAGTCGCCCAACTGCACCGTAGTCGACGGGTTGGACGATACCTGAATGAAATATGGGTTCCCCGAGGTTACCGTGAACTCTATCGGCGAGTCGCCCTCGATGATCTGAAACTGCCCGCCGGCATCGATGACCTGGAGGTAGCCAACGAGCGGCGCCACCGTCGACAGTTGGACTTTGACGGCGGTGCCGGGTTGTGCCGTGATGCTGTACATGTCCGCGGGGCGTATCTGCTGCGAAAACGTCCGCAGGCAGTCGGTGGGCGCGAGGCTGCCGTTGGTCGATCCGAAGCCGATCTGCTGGATCACGCAGGTCGGCGTTGGGATCGGCGTCGGGGTTCGCGTGCTGGTCGGTGTTGCCGTCACGACCGACGTGGGTGGGGGCGTCGGGGTTGCGGTCGCTGTCGGCGGCGGCGTCGGACATGGCTGGCCATCCAGAGCGAGGATGGCGGCGATGTCCGCACCGCTGAGCGTGCCGTCGTTGTTGACATCCGCCCGCAGCAGGGTGTCGACGTCCAACGTCAGCGGGTCGACGAAGAGAACCGCCAACAACGCATCTGCGTCCGCGGTGGACACCACACCATCATGGTTGAGATCCCCCGGGCAAAAATCTTGCGCATGACTGCGCGGCGCGGTGCAGGCGAAGGCAAGCGCCACTAACAACGCCGCCAAGGGCCGCTCGAAGGTTCCGGGGAATCGCACGAAGGCTTCCAGTAACAGAGACCTCTAGTTCATGCGAGGGAGCACCGAAAGTCAAGACAGTTCGCGGCCCAACACCGCCGGCCAATTTGCTGCGCTACCCAGGTTTGCCACCCACAGCGGACTCATTATAGTAGCCGCGTGCCTCGCAAAGAGTCCTCGGCAACCGATGCGGCGCGTGAGATCTCCGAACTGCGCGCGGCGATCGATCTGCACAACTATCGCTACTACGTCCTCGACGCGCCAACGATTTCGGATGCCGAGTACGACCGGCTCTTCCGCCGACTGGCCGAGCTGGAAGGTGCCCACCCCGAGCTGTTCGATGCCAACTCGCCGACACAACGCGTCGGCGCGCCGCCCGCCGAGAAGTTCGAGACCGTGCGCCATACCCTGCCGATGTTGTCGCTCAACAATGCGATGGGTGAGGATGAGTTTCGCGAGTTCGACGAACGCACGCGCCGCTTTCTGAAGACGGACAAGCCGGTGGAGTATGTGGCCGAGCCCAAGCTCGACGGGCTGGCGATCGAGCTGGTCTACACGCACGGCGAGCTGAGCGTGGCATCGACCCGTGGGGACGGCGTCAATGGTGAGAACGTCAGCGCCAACGTGAAGACCATCCGCAGTGTGCCCTTGCGCCTGCGGCGCGAACGCGGCGTAGCAGCCATCCCCGAACGCCTCGAAGTGCGCGGCGAGGTCATCTTCCCCGCCACCGCGTTTCGCAAACTGAACGAGGAACGGGCCACACGCGGTGAGCCGCTATTCGCCAACCCGCGCAACGCCGCCGCCGGCTCGCTGCGCCAACTCGACTCGCGCATCACCGCGACGCGGCCGCTCGACATGTTCTGCTACGCTCCCGGCCAGATCGTCGGCGCGGAGTTCGACAGCCATTGGCACTTCCTTGAAACCATCCGGGCGTGGGGACTGAAGACCAATCCGCGCAACCGGCGCTGCCATGGCGCGGATGCGGTCATCGCCTATCATCGCGAGACGGCCGAGGCACGGACCACCCTGCCCTACGAAGTCGACGGCGTCGTCGCCAAGGTGAACAGCTTCGCGCTGCAGCGCCAGCTCGGCGAGGTGTCGCGCTCGCCGCGTTGGGCGATCGCCTACAAATTCGCCGCGCAGCAAGCGACGACGAAGGTGAAGGCGATTGCGCCATCGGTTGGCCGCACCGGCACCATCACCCCGGTCGCCGAGCTCGAACCGGTGTCCGTCGGTGGCGTCACCGTCTCCAGCGCGTCGCTGCACAACATGGATGAGGTCGAACGCAAGGACGTGCGCATCGGCGACACCGTCGTCATCGAGCGCGCCGGCGATGTGATTCCCTACGTGGTCGAGGTCGTCACCACGGAGCGCACCGGCAAGGAGCGCAACTTTCACATGCCGGCCAACTGCCCGGTCTGCGGCAGCAAGGTCGTGCGCGAAGAGGGCGCCGCCGCCTACCGCTGCATCGGGCTCAACTGTCCGGCCAAGCTGCGCGAGACGGTGCGCCATTTCGCCTCGAAGCACGCCCTCAACATCGACGGCCTCGGCGAGAAGCTCGTCGCACAGTTGGTCGACAGCGGCTTGGTGAAGACCGTCGCCGATCTCTACGACCTCACCAAGGAACAGCTGGTCGATCTCGAACGCATGGCGGACAAGTCGGCGCAGAACATCCTCGACGCCATCGCCGGCAGCAAGCACACCACCCTGGCACGCTTCATCAACGGCCTCGGCATTCCGCAAGTCGGCGAGCACATGGCGGAGGTGCTGGCCGAGCACTTTGGCAGCATCGAGGCGCTCGAGCGGGCCACCGAAGACGAGTTGCTCGGCGTGCGCGACATCGGGCCGGAGACGGCAAGCGAGATCCGCGCTTTCTTTGCCCTCAAGCAAAACCAGGCAGTGATCAAGCGGCTCAGCGCAGCAGGCGTGCGCCCCACGGTCGAGCGGCGCGCCCGCAGCGGCAAGCTCACCGGCAAGACGTTCGTGCTCACCGGGGCGCTCTCGCGGCCACGCGACGAGGTCGCGCGCGACATCGAGGCACACGGCGGCCGCGTCACCTCGAGCGTCAGCAAGAACACCGATTACGTGGTCGTCGGCGAAGAAGCCGGCTCGAAGCTCGACAAGGCACGGAAGCTCGGCATCACGACGCTCGACGAGCAGGAGCTGAAGCGGTTACTCAATGAGTGAGGCCACCCATCAACCAGCCCGTGTGTGGCTGCGCATCAGCGGCCGCGTGCAGGGCGTTGGATTCCGGTACTCGGCAATCGATGAAGCCCGTCGCCTGGGCGTGACGGGGTGGGTCCGCAACACCCATGACGGAGCAGTCGAACTCCTGGCCGAAGGGGGAAGAGAGCAATTGCAACGCCTGGCCACCTGGTGCCACGCTGGACCGCGCGGAGCACTGGTCACCGATGTCGAAGCGCGTTGGCTCGAATACCGTGGCGAGTTCGACGCCTTCCGCATCCAGCGCTAACACAATCGCCCACGAACACGAACACGAAAAAGGAGCGCGCATGATCCAAACAGTTCTCGGCCCTTGCAAACCCGAAGACCTCGGTGTGACACTCATGCACGAACACCTGCTCATCGGCTGGCCCGGGTGGGACACCGATGCCGCAGCGCCGCCATTCCAGCGCCGCGAAGTTCTGAAGATGTGCGTCGACCGCATGCACGAGCTGAAGGACCTCGGCTTGCGCACCTTCCTCGACCCCTGCCCCATCGACCTGGCACGCGACGCCGAGTTCATGGCGGAGGTGGCGCAGGCCACCGGCGTGCACATCATCTGCGCCACTGGCCTCTACAAGGAGGACCAGGGCGCGGCGCCGTACTTCAAGTTCCGCGGCCAATTCACCGACGCGGTCAGCGAGATGGCGGAGACCTTCAGCAAGGAGCTCACCGAAGGCATTGGCAGCAGCGGCATCAAGGCGGGCATTTTGAAGGTGGCCACGCAGGCGCATCGCATCTCGCCTTACGAGGAATCGGTGCTGCGCGCCGCCGCGCGGGCCGCGAAGGCGACGGGTACGCGCATCACCACCCATACCGACGAGGGCACCATGGGACGCGAGCAACTCGACATCTTCGCCTCCGAGGGCGTCGACCTGAAGCGTGTCATTGTCGGCCACTCCTGCGGCAGCGCCGACCTGCGCTATCACGTCGACATGCTCGACCGCGGCTGCCTCCTGGGCTTCGACCGTTTCGGGCTCGACATCCTGCAACCCGATCGCCTGCGCAAAGCCGCGCTCATCGGCCTGCTCGGCATCGGCTTCGAGAAGCAGATCGTCCTCTCACACGACTCCGTGTGGTGCTGGCGTGGCCGCCCGCTGCCCATTCCGACCTCCACGGTCCCAAACTGGAACCCGACGCATGTCTTCAAGAACATCGTCCCGGCGTTGCGTGAAGCCGGGGTGCCACAGGCAAAGATCGATGCGATGTTGATCGACAACCCGCGGCGGTTCTTCAGCACCTGACCGGACCGCTTCCAACATCATTGACGAAATAACCTCTCATGACGTAGGCTCCCAGTCTGGCAGGTGCGGAGTCGGGGCCCGCATCGGCAAGGGGGTTCATGCACGATTCGTCGCAGCGCGCGCTGCCCGCAACGCTGGGTGGCGGGCGGTATGTTGTCGAACGTTTGCTAGGCGAGGGCAGCAGAAAGCGGGTGTACCTCGCACACGACGTCCAGCTCGACCGCGACGTTGCCATCGGCATGGTCAAAACCGAGCATCTCGACGAGACCGGCCTCGCACGGCTGCGCGCCGAAGCACGAGCGATGGGCCGGCTCGGCGACCACCCGCACATCGTCACCGTCTTCGACATCGGCGAGGAGAACGGGCGCCCGTACGTCGTCAGCCAATACATGCCCGGTGGTTCAGTGGAAGACTTGCTACACGCCACGGACGACGGTCGAGAGTCGAGAGTTGAGAGTGCTGGAGTGTGCAGCGGCGGAGCCATCCCGATCCCGCAATCCGTGCGCATCGCCGACCAAATCTGCCAGGCACTGGAGCACGCGCATGGTCACGGCATCATCCATCGCGACCTCAAGCCTGCCAATGTGTGGCTCACCGCCGACGCCGTCGCCAAGTTGGGTGACTTCGGTCTCGCCGTCTCGCTCAACCGCACCCGCTTCACGGTCGACAGCAGCATCGTCGGAACGGTGGCGTATCTGGCCCCGGAGCAGGCCTTGGGCAAGCCGGCGGATGCGCGCAGCGATCTCTACGCCCTGGGCGCCATGCTCTACGAGATGGTCACCGGGCACCTGCCTTTCCTCGGTGACGACGCCGTCTCCGTCATCCACCAGCACCTGCACGTGCCGCCCGTTGCGCCCGCGGTGCACAACCCGCAAATTTCGCCGACGCTCGAAGCACTCATCCTGCAGCTCCTAGCGAAGGCGCCCGAGGACCGGCCGCAGAGCGCCGCGGCCGTGCGCGTGGCGCTCGCCGCTGCCTCCGCACCTCCGCTGACCGATGCCCCCGCGCAGCTGAACCCGCTGGACCGCTTGGCCGCCGGCATCTTCGTGGGACGCGAGGCGGAGATGAAGCTGCTACGTGCGGGTGTCGAGGCCGCCATCGGCGGATGCGGGCAGGTGTTCCTGGTCAGCGGCGAGGCAGGTATCGGCAAGACGCGGCTGGCCGCCGAATTGGGAACCTATGCTCGCATCCGCGGCGCGCGCGTGCTCTGGGGCCGCTGTTATGCCGGCGAGGGAACGCCGGCCTTCTGGCCGTGGGCGCAGATCACCCGTCGTTACGTCGAGCAGTGCGACGCAGCGCAGCTCCGGCAGCACATCGGGTCCGGCGCAGCAGCAATTGCTCAGGTGGTTGCGGAGGTCGCCGAGATGCTGCCGGACTTGCCGGCGCTGCCGGCGCTGGAACCGGAAGCGGCACGTTTCCGCTTCTTCGATGGTGTCACCACGTTCCTGCGCGCCGCCGCCACACAGCAACCGCTGTTCGTCGTGCTCGAAGACCTGCACGACGCCGACCGCGCCTCGCTGCTGCTGCTGCAATTCCTGGCGCGCGAGATCAGTCAGGCGCGCCTGGTCGTTGTGAGCACGTATCGCGACATGACGCTTGAGCCCACGCATCCATTGAGAGACGCCATTGCGGAACTCGTGCGTGAACCCGTCAGCCAACAGCTGGCGCTGCGCGGCCTCAGCGCAAAGGACGTAGAGCGGTTCATCGAGAGCACCGCGGCGCTGCGGCCGCCACAATCGCTGGTCGCCATGGTCCACGACAAGACCGATGGCAATCCGCTCTTCGTCACCGAGGTGGTTCGCCTGCTGGCGACGAGTGGCGAGCTGACGCGGCCGCATGCCACGCATGGACGTGACGCGACCGTGCCGCCGGGCGTGCGTGAGGTCATGCGCCAGCGTTTGGCCCAGCTCTCCACCGCCTGCCGGGAGATGCTCAGCGTCGCCGCCGTCATCGGACGCGAGTTCGACTTGGAGCTGCTGCACACGGCATCGGCAACCGCCACGCCCGACGTTCTTGAAGAAGCCACAGGCGCGCGCATCATTGCAGCGCTGCCCGGTCCAGCAGAGCGCTTCAGGTTCTCCCACGCGCTCATGCGCGACGTCATCTACGGGGAGCTGAGCGCCAAACGCCGCATCGAGGCGCATCGAACGGTTGCGGTTGCCATCGAGCAACGCCGCGCCCACAACGTCGAGGTCTACTTCGCACAACTCGCGCACCACTTTTTCGAAGTCGCCCGCGGGCAATCCACCGATAGCGGCGACGCAAGGAAAGCCGTTGAGTATGCGGAACGTGCCGGCGACCAAGCCCTGCGCGCTTTGTCTTATGAAGCTGCTGCCGAGCAGTACAGGCGGGCACTGCAGGCACTCGAGCTCAGCGGCTCTCCGGACCCGCGGCACCGCTGCGAGCTGCTGCTTTCGCTCGCCGACGCACAGATGCGCAGCGGCGAGGGCGAAGCGTCGCAGCGCACCACCAAGGACGCCGCCGCCTTGGCGCGGCAGCGTGGACTGGTCGAGTACTTTGCCCGCGCCGCTCTGGGATTCGGCTGGCGCTTCGACGTCGGCGTGGTCGACACGGAACGCATTGCCTTGCTCGAAGAAGCTTTGCAGCTCATCAATCCGGGAGACAGTGCCCTGCGGGCGCGCCTCCTGGCGCGGCTCTCCCTCGTGCTACACTGGTCGCTCGAAATGCGCAGCCGACGTATCGCACTCACCCGCGAAGCGGTCAGCATGGCACGTCGTCTGAACGATTCGGCGACCTTGGCGTTCACACTGAACGCCAACCTCTTCGCGCTCTGGGATCCGGCACACTCCGATACACGGCGCGACACGGCGCGGGAGCTGTTGCAGCTGGCGGAACCGAGCGGAGAGATCGAACTCGCCTTACAAAGTCGCCATTGGCTCGTAGCCAGTCTCCTGGAACTCGGCGAGATCGAGGCGGCGTACCGCGAAATCGCCACACACGCGGAACAGGCAACCGAGTTACGGCAACCGTTGTATCTGTGGTTCGCAGCGACGTGGAAGGCGATGCAAGCGCTCCTCGAAGGACGCTTCGCCGAGTGCGAGCACTTCGCCCAGGAGGCGCTCGAGTTTGGCCTGCGTACGGAACCGCAGAACGCCGAGCGCAACTACAGCACGCTGCTGTTCGGTCTGCGCCGGGAACAAGGCCGGCTCGAAGAGGTCCTGCCGGCCTTCGAAGCGTGGGCCGCCGCGGAGCCCCACCTGCTCACCGCCGCGTATCGCTGTGGCCTCGCATTCATCTACAGCGAGGTCGGCCGAACGACCGCGGCGCGGGAAGAGTTTGAGATGGTGGCAGCCAACGACTTCCGCGACATCCCGTGGGACATCAGCTGGGTCACCGCCCTCGGGTACGTGGCCGAGGTGTGCACGAGACTCGCCGACCGGGCGCGCGCCGCCACGCTCTACGACCTGCTGCTCCCCTGGGCCGGCCGGATCGACTTGATTGGCCTCGCCATCGCCTGTACCGGGTCGGTGTCGCTTCGCCTCGGCCTGCTCGCCGCGCTACTCGAACGCTGGGATGATGCGGCACGGCACTTTGACGAAGCGCTCGCAATGCATCTCAAGATGGGCGCCCGGCCGCTCGTCGCACGGACGCAATATGGCTATGCGGACATGCTAGCGCGACGCGGCCACCCCAATGATCAGGAGAGGGCGTTGGCGCTGTTGGCGCAGGCGCGTGCAACCGCCACGGAACTGGGCATGCCGGCGCTCGTGCAGCGCATTGACCCGCTGCATCATCAACTCACGCAGGCGGCAGCCAGTATCCCAGTGACCCAATGGTCCAAAGACCCACTTTCCACCCAGCGCCTGCGCGCGCTCGAGCTCGGCCGGGCCTGCGCTGAGCGCTTGGAGCTTGATGATCTCATCGCGTTTGTAGCAGGCGAATGCCGGGCGGCGCTCGACGCCGAGGGTGCGGCAGTGTTGCTGCTCGATGCACAGCGCCACGAGTTTTACTTCCCTTCGGCCGCCGAGGACGACGCGGCGGTGGCGGCACGCCTGCGCCACCTGCGCTTCCCAGCCGGTTTGGGCATCGCCGGAGCGGCCCTGCGCGAGCGCCAGGCGCTGCGCGTTGACGACGTCGGGCGCGACCCGCGCTTCTTTGGCGGCATCGACCAAACCACCGGGCGCACGACGCGGACCCTTCTCGCGGCGCCGCTGCTGTCGAGGCGCGGCGCCATCGGGGTCATTGAGGTTGTCAATCGCCACGGCGGCGGCCCGTTCACCGACAATGACCTGGCGTTCCTCGAAACCCTCAGTAGCAGCGTGGCCGCGGCGATCGACAACGCGCGGCGCTATGCGCTGCTGAAGACCTCCGAGGAACGCCTGCAGGTCCAGGTAGCCGCGTTGCGCCGCGACCTGGCGCGGCGGGATCAGTTCACCGAGATCGTCGGCACGAGCGCCGTGATGAGCGAGGTGTTTCGCTTGATGGAAAGCGC
>Ga0335069_10008957_pt1 | contig 14275 bp, 12 predicted proteins | sample Lox_Sample_11_FD_206714 | JGI IMG/M metagenome (GOLD analysis project Ga0335069, IMG submission 206714) | Soil microbial communities from Loxahatchee National Wildlife Refuge, Florida, United States - Lox_Sample_1.1 | ecosystem: Environmental > Terrestrial > Soil > Wetlands | place: USA... | reverse complement strand
CTTCATGTCGAACGCCGGCTTCGTCGTGACGGGCGACGGGGTCGTCGCGTTCGATGCGCTCGGCACGCCGGCGCTCGGCCGCGCTATGGTCGCCGCAATCGCCACGGTGACGACGGCGCCGATTCGGCGCGTGATCGTTTCGCACTACCACGCCGATCATATCTACGGCTTGCAGGCGCTGAAGGCCGCGGGGGCCGAAATCTGGGCCCATCGCAAGGCCGAGATCTACATCGCTTCCGACGCCGCGCAGAGCCGGCTCGCGCAGCGTCGCGCCGAGCTCTACCCGTGGGTCGACGAGACGACGCGCGTCGTTCCGCCAGATGTCCTTCTCGACGGCGACACCGATTTTCGCTTCGGAGGCCTCACGTTCCGTATCATCTATTCTGGGGGCGCTCACTCGCCTGAGGATATCCTGATGTATGTCGTCGACGATCGCGTGCTGTTCGCGGGCGACCTCCTGTTCGCCGGCCGCGTCCCGTTCGTCGGCAACGCCGACAGCCGCGGCTGGCTCGCGGCGATGAGCAAGATGATCGCCGTGAACGCGCTCGTTGTGATCCCCGGCCACGGGCCTCCGTCGACGGACGTCGCGCGCGACATGGCGACGACGCGCGACTACATCGCCTACCTCCGCGAGCAAATGGGCCGCGGCGTCAGGGACTTCGTGCCGTTCGACGAGGTGTATGCGAAGACCGACTGGTCGCGCTTCGCGGGCCTGCCGGCGTTCGCCGAGGCGAATCGCATCAACGCCTACGGGACCTACCTGCAGATGGAGCAGGAGGAGCTCGAAGGCGCGAAGAAGTAACGGTCACTCCCACATCCGCAAAGCGCCCTCATGACCAACGATCCCGTTCTCGCCGTTGCGATTCGCGCCGCGCACCGCGCCGCGTCGGTGATCCTCGACGCGGCCCGCGACTTGCGCCGCAGTCCTTCGCATGCGAAGGATCACGGCGACATCGCGACGGACGCGCAGGCGGAAGCCGAGAATGCGATCATCGCGACGTTGCGCGCCGCCTTTCCCGACCAGGCGATCGTCGGGGCCGAGGCCGGCGAGATCGTCAGCCAGATCCGGGCCGGCGGCCCGGTGAGCCAGACGGCGCCGCGCTGGATCATCGATCCGATCGACGGCACCGCGAACTTCGTCCACGGCTATCCGTTCTACGCGGTGTCCGTCGCTCTGACGCAAGGTGCCGAGGTGACGCACGCCGTCGTCCTCGATCCGGTGCGCGACGAGCTCTTCACCGCGATCAAGACCAAGGGGGCACAGCTCAACGGGGCGGCGATCCGCACGTCGACGTGCGTGCGCATCGAGCAGGCTCTCGTCGGCACCGTCTTTCCGGCGCGAACCAGCACGAAGCTCCCCGCTTATCTTCCCATCTTCAACGCGCTGGTCAAGACATGCGCCGGCGTGCGGCGCGCGGGCGCGGGCGCGCTCGACCTCGCCTACGTCGCCGCGGGCCGCCTCGACGGGTTCTTCGTGATGAGCCAGAACGCGTGGGACATCGCGGCCGGCGCGCTGATCGTCACGGAGGCCGGCGGGCGTGTCGGCGATTTCGCCGGCGGCAAGGACTTCCTGCGCTCGACCGACGTGATCGCCGCGGCACCGGGGTTGTTCAGTCCGCTGCGCGAGACGATTGCGGCGGCGCCGCCGTGACGATGATCCCCGCAGGCGCGCGGCGCGAGGCGGGAAGAAGCGCGATCGCCGCGAGCGTCACGGCGGACACTGCGGCCATCACCAGCAACAGCGTTGCGAAGCCCGCCGCCTTGACCAGCGGTCCCAGCAGCCACACCGCCGCCGAGCTCACGCCGAAGGACACCGTGAGGCGCATGCCGCTCACGCGCGAACGCATCCGGTCGTCGACGTAACGGACGATCATCGCGTCGGTGAACGGAATCGCTCCGAACACCGCGACCATGAAGGCGATCTGGAGCGCATAGAGCGTCCATCCGCTCGCGTTGGCCGCGGCGACGAAAAGCGGCGCCTGCAGCGCCACGACGCCGAGGTAGAGTTGCTTCATCGGAAAGCGGTCGATCAGGAGGCCGATCGCGATCTGCGCGAACGAGGCGACGACATAGACGCCCGCGAGCAGCATTCCGAGCATCGCCGGATCGGCGACCACGCCGCGAAGGCGCTCCCGCAGCAGCTCGCCATTGCCGTTGGTCGTGAAATTGAACAGCAGGCTGCCCGAGATCGCGGCGATCGTCATGATCGCGAAGATGCGGGCGAGCGGCGGAGAGCCCTCGGCCCGCGCGGCGCGTGCACCGTGAGCGGGCGGCGGCTCGTTGCGCGGCGCGAGCCGCGCGAACGCGATGCCGCAGCCAATCGCGAACAATCCCGGAACGACGAACGCCGTGCGCCACCCGGCGTACTTGACGAGGAAGCCCGTCGTAACCGCGGCGAAGGCCACGCCCAGGTTGCCTGCGAGTCCGTTGACTCCGATCGTGAGTCCCGGCCGCGCCGCACCGCGCACGAGCATCGGGATTCCGACCGGGTGGTAGATCGACGAGAAGAGCCCCATCAGCGTGAGCGCCCCTGCGAGCTGCCATGCGTTGGTCGTCGCCGCGATCACGAGCATCGAAACACCCATTCCGGCGAAGAACACGAGCATCATCGGACGCCGGCCCCACAGATCCCCGAGGCGCCCCGCGGGGAGCGAGCCCAGGCCGAACAGCATGAAGGCGCCCACGCCGTAGGGCATCAGCGACTCCCAATCCGCGAAGCCGAAGTCGGCGGCGATCGCCGTGACGGCAGTCGCGAAGACCAGCAGGAACATGTGGTCGAGCGCGTGCGCAACGTTGAGCAGGAGTCCGACAGAGCGCTTGACGGCGACCATCCGAAATCCTACGCGGCGAGCTGCCGCAGTTGACCGAGCAGCGAATCCGATAGCATAACCCCTTCCCTGCCGGCGCTCGCCGCAAGCGCGTTCCGGCGCTCCCCCGGCAACCTGACGCCGGGGTCCTCGAGCATCGCCCTCACGAGCGTCTCGACGCGCTCGTGGTAGGTATTGTTGCCCGCGAGCGCATCCGGGTCGATCGCGAGGAACGCCTGTCCGATCCGCGGACGGTTTCCTTCGTCGACGAAGAACGAGCTCGCCTCGAATCCCATCGCGGCGCCGCTGAGCGCCGTCACGAAGAGCTCGATGGCCAGCGCGAGCATCGCCCCTTTGGTGCCGCCCATCGGAAGCATCGATCCTTCGAGAGCGGCGGAGGCGTCGGTCGTCGGATTGCCATCGCGATCGAGCGCCCAGCCGCGAGGGATCGGCTTGCCCTCCTTCGCCGCGACCATGACCTTGCCGCGCGCGACTTCGGACAGCGACAGATCGATCATGAGCGCGGGGGACTTCGCGCGTGGGAACACCGCGGCTATCGGATTGGTGCCGAGCAGCGGACGCCGGCCCCCTGCCACGGCCATCGCGGCGGGCGAGTTGCCGAGCGCAAGGCCGACGAGGCCCGCCGCCCCGACCGGCTCGAGATGATACGCGGCCGCGCCATAGTGATGGCTGTTCGTGACGCCCGCATAGGCGACGCCCAACTCGCGCGCCCGCCGTATTGCCTGGCTGACCGCGAGCGCGCAAGCAGGAAATGCGAGCCCGCATTGCGCGTCCACGAGGACGGTGCCGCCCTTCTCCCGGACGATCCGCGGCTCCGCGGATCCGTCGGCACGCCCGTTGCCGAGGTGCGTGGCGTACTGGGCGACGCGCGAGACGCCGTGCGAGGCGAGACCGCGCGCCTCGGCGTAGACGAGCGCAGCCGCAGTCGACGACGCCATCGCGGGATTCGCGCCGGCACGGGCAAGTGCGCGCGTCGCGAGATCCTTCAGCGCCGGCAGCGGCATGAGCGGCATGCGAGCCTGGCGATCGATCAGGATTGCCAGGGGAGCCGATCGAGATCGACGTTCCCGCCCGACAGGACGATTCCGACTCGCGCCCCCGCGACATCGAGCGATCGCTCGAGGAGGCAGGCGAGCGGAACCGCCGCCGAGGGCTCGATCACGATCTTCATCCGCTCCCAGGTCATCCGCATCGCCCGTACGATTGCCGCTTCGCTCGCCGTGCCGACCGCGGCGACGTTCGCGCGGATCGCCGCAAACGTGCGCGGGGCGAGCGTCGTGCGCAGGCCGTCGGCGATCGTCGCGGTGGCAGCGAGCGGTTCGATGCGCCCCGATCGGAAGCTTCGCGCGGCGTCGTCGGCGTTCGCCGGCTCGGCACCGTAGACGCGCGCGGTCGGACGCAGCGCACGCATGGCGATGCTCGTTCCCGACAGCAATCCCCCGCCGCCGACCGGCGCGATGACGATGTCGAGGTCCGGGACCGCATCCGCGAGCTCGAGCGCGGCGGTCCCCTGTCCGGCGATCACGTGCACATTGTCGAACGGATGGACGAGGATCGCTCCGGTTTGCCGCTGCACCTCGGCGCAAGCTTCTTCGCGTGCTGCGGGCGTCGGCGCGCAGAAGCGGATCGTCGCACCGAATCGGCGAACGTTTTCCTGCTTCACCCGCGGCGCATTCTCGGGCATCACGATCCAGGCCGGAATGCCCCGCGCCCTCGCCGCATACGCGAGCGCAGCGCCGTGATTCCCCGACGAATGCGTCACCACGCCCTTGGCCGCAACGGAAGCGGAAAGCGAGGATACGGCGTTCGTCGCGCCGCGCGCCTTGAACGCCCCTACCTTCTGGAAGTTCTCGCACTTGAAGTGTAGCGCCGCGCCGACCTCTGCGTCGATCGAGCGGCACGTCAGCACCGGCGTCCGATGGACGAACGGTGCGATCCGGGTCGCTGCCGCGCGTATCGCCGCGAGATCGGGGAGCGCGAGTGCGTCGTCGTGGGTCGTGTCGTGCATGGCGGAAGTCGAGGTGAGGGCTCGGTGCGAAGCTGAGCGGGCTGCGCGCAAACCCTCAGAAATCGAACGACGGCTGCATGACGGGGGCGAACGTCCTGCGATGCGCCGCGCATGGTCCGAATCGGGCCAATGCCGCGAGGTGATCCGGTGTCGCGTAGCCCTTGTTGTGGGCGAAGCCGTAGGCGGGGTGCTCGAGGTCGAGCGCATCGAGCATCGCGTCGCGCGTGGTCTTCGCAAGAATCGACGCCGCGGAGATTGCCGCGACGCTGCGATCGCCGCTGACGATCGCCCGCGTCGCGCATCGGAGCTGCGGACAGCGGTTGCCGTCGACCCAGGCCTCTTCGGGCTCGCTCGCCAGCGCCTCGACCGCACGGCGCATCGCGAGCAGGGTCGCCTGCAGGATGTCGAGCGTGTCGATCTCCGCGACCTCGGCGGAAGCCACACCCCACGCAAGCGCGCGGGCCTTGATCTCGGTGGCGAGGCGCGAACGCGCGGCGGCCGTCAGGGCCTTCGAATCGCGCAGGCCTTCGATCGGATGCTCGGGATCGAGAATCACGGCGGCTGCAACGACCGGGCCCGCAAGCGGCCCGCGGCCGGCTTCGTCGATGCCGGCGACGAGCCGCGGCTGCCGCTCGATCAGCATGCGACTCCCGCGGCGCGGAGCTCCGCGGCAACCGCCTTCGCGGCGAGCGCTCCGGTGTCGAGGGCCAGTTCGGTGCCGAACCCGGCGAAGAGCGCCTCCATTCGCTGCCGCGTCAGCGTGTCGTCGTACAGGTTACCCACCGCTTGCGCGAGGTTGTCGACCGTCGCATCCTCCTGCAGCAACTCCGGAACGACGAACTTCCCGGCAAGAATGTTGGGCAGCCCGACGTAAGGCAGCAACAGCTTGTGGCGGATGATAAATGCCGTCACGGGATTCATCCGATAGTAGATCACGTGCGGGCAGCGCGCCAGCGCAGCCTCGAGCGTCGCGGTGCCGGAGGCGACGAGCGCGACGTCCGCGGCGCGCAGCGCATCGGTCGCGTGGCCGTAGAGCGTGGTGAGGGGCAGTGCTTCGAGCCCCAGGCGGTAGACCGCGGCTTCGAACAGATCGCGCGTCGGCCGCGTCGCCAGCGGCACGAGAAAGCGCGCGTTAGGCCGCGCTGCGTGCAGCGCCGCGGCGGTCCTGAGGATCAGCTCCCCATGCGCCTCGATCTCGCGGACGCGGCTTCCCGGAAGGAGCGCGAAGACCGGCTGGGCGATCCCGATCTTCAGCTGCTCGCGCGCCGCACGGCGCGTGCCGCGCCCGTCGATTTCGCGCGCGAGCGGATGCCCCACGTACGTTGCCGGCACGTCGGCCGCCTCGTAGAGCGGCAGCTCGAACGGAAACAGCGTCAGGATCCGGTGGACGGCTCGCCCAATCTTGTGCACGCGCTCGCGCCGCCACGCCCAGATCGACGGGCTAACGAAGTGCATCGTGCGCACACCGGCGCGCTTCAGCTTCGTTTCGACGCCCAGGTTGAAGTCCGGCGCGTCGATGCCGATGAAGAGGTCGATCCGCGTCGCGAGCAGCTTCTTTACGAGGGCGCGCCGCAAGGCGAGGATCGCGGGAAGATGGGCGAGCACTTCGACGAGCCCGCCAACCGACAGCGTTTCCAGCGGAAACCACGGTTCGCAGCCGGCAGCCTGCATCCGGGGGCCCGCGACGCCGACGAAGCGCGCGTGCGGCATGGCTTCGCGGACGGCCGCGATGAGCGCGGCTCCAAGCGCGTCGCCGGATGTCTCGCCGGCGACTACACCGATCGTCAAGCCATCGGAGCGCTGAGGCACACTCGCCAAACGCGTTCCCGGGCCGCTCTAGCGGATGATCCCGCGGCCCGCCACGCCGAGAAATTCGACGAGCGGCCGCAGTGCCGGCGCCGTCCGGGCGACCTCGGCGATCATCGCGCGCGCGTCCTCGAGCGAGTGGCCCTGCCGGTAGAGCGTCTTGTACGCGCGGCGGATCGCGAGGATATCGTCCGGCGAGAATCCGCGGCGACGCAGTCCTTCGCTGTTGATCCCGTACGGCTTCGGCGGATCGCCAGCCACGGTCATGAACGGCGGAACGTCCTGCACGATCTTCGCATACGCACCGATCATCGCGTGCGCCCCGACGCGGCAGAACTGGTGAACGCCGGCGTACGCGCCCATCACTACCCAGTCGTCAATCCGGACGTGGCCAGCGATCTGCGCGTTGTTCGAGAACGTCGTGGCATCGCCGACGACGCAATCGTGCGCGACGTGCGTATAGGCGAGGAACAGGTTGCCGTTGCCGATCGTGGTATCGCCGCGGTCCTGCACTGTTCCGGCATGGATCGTCACGCACTCGCGAAAGACGTTGTCGTCGCCGATCGTCGTCGTCGTCGGCTCGCCGCCGTATTTCCGGTCCTGGGGGATCTCGCCGATCGACGCGAACTGAAAGACGCGGTTGCGCGCACCGAAGCGCGTGCGCCCGCCTATCACGACGTGCGGCCCGATCGTGCTCCCGGGGCCGATCGTCACCTGCGCGCCGACGATCGAATACGCGCCGACCTCGACGTCTTCGGCGAGCTCCGCCGTCACGTCGACCAGCGCGGTCCGGTGAATCCTGGCCATCGCTCAGCCACCGTTCGTGCCCTTGTCGGGCATGCGCATCGCCGCCATCAGCTCGGCTTCGGCAACGATCTCGTCGTCGACCTTCGCCCGCACGCTGAACTTGCCGACTCCGCGGACGAGCCTCAGCGCGTCGGCCTCGAGCACCAACTGGTCGCCGGGACGGACTTGACGCCGGAAGCGGGCAGCGTCGATCGCGGCGAAAAATATGATCGTCCCGTCGCCCGGGTCGCGGCCCGAAACCTTCCACGCGAGGATGGACGCGATCTGGGCGAGCGCCTCGATCACCAGCACGGCGGGCATCACCGGGTAGCCGGGGAAGTGCCCCTCGAAGAAAGGCTCGTTCATCGTGACGTTCTTGACGCCGCGGATCGACTTGTTCCCGACCAGCTCGACGATCCGGTCGACCAGCAGGAACGGATAGCGGTGCGGCAGGTACCGCATGATCTCGAGGATGTCCATCACGCAACTGCCGTTCGAGCTCATGGCGCCTCCTCAGGGCGATCGGCGGCGGCGTCCTGTGGCGCTGTCCCCGCCGCCGCCTCCAGGCGATGGATGCGCTTCTCGAGCTCGGGCAGATGATTGATGATCGCCACGATGCGGCGCCACTGTTTGCCCGGCAGAGCAGGATCCAACCCGGCATATTCGCCAGGCGCTCCGATCGAGCGCCTGACCATCGCAGCACCGTCGATCACGACGCCGTCGCAGATCTCGATGTGCCCGTTGATCATCGCCGCGCCGCCGATCAGGCAGTTCCTGCCGATGCGGGTGCTGCCGGCGATGCCGACACAGCCCGCGATGGCCGTGTGCGCGCCGATCTGGCAGTTGTGGCCGATCTGGACGAGGTTATCGAGCTTGACGTCGCTCTCGATCACCGTGTCTTCGATCGCGCCGCGATCGATCGTGGTGTTCGCGCCGATCTCGACGTCGGCGCCGATCACGACGCGGCCGATCTGCGGGATCTTGATCCAGCGTCCGGCTTCCTCGGCCATACCGAAGCCGTCGGCGCCGATCACCGCACCGGAATGCACGATGGTCCGCGGACCGATCACGGTGCGGTCGTAGATCGTCACGTTCGCGTGCAGCAGCACGTCGTCGCCGATCGCGACGCCCGCGCCCACGATGCTCCCTGCACCGATGCGTGCCCGCTCTCCGACAATGGTGCCGCTACCGACAATCGCTCGCGGCCCGACCGACGCGCTGGGCGCGACACGGGCACCGGGGTCGACGAGGGCCGTCGGGTGGCATCCCGGTTCGGCGATCTGCGCCGGATGCAGGATCGTCGCAACCTTTGCGTAGGTCGCGTAGGGATTCTTGCTCACGAGCTTCGGCAGCGGCGTCTCGGCGGCCATCGCGGGCGCGAGGATGACGGCTGCCGCGCCCGTCGTCGCGAGCTGCTTGCGGTACTTGGCCCGCGCGAGGAACGCGATGGAGCCCGGCCCGGCGGACTCGAGCGTGGCGACATGGGAAACGCGAACCGACCCGTCGCCGTCGACTGCGGCGCCGACGAGTTGCGCGAGCTCGGAGAGGGGCTGCGACACGGGCGACCTGCGATGGCGAGGGCGAGGGGGACGACGGCAGGAACCGCTCGGTCCTCGAGGGACGCGGTTCCGGCGCTATTTGTCGGCCAACGCCTTGATCACCTTCTCGGTGATGTCGATCTTCTGGCTCGCGAAGACGACGGGATCCTGCAGTATCAGGTCGAACTTCTCCGCTTCGGCAATCTGCTGGATCACCTTGTTCGCGCGCTCCTGGACGCTCGCGAGCTCCTCGTTGCGGCGAAGGTTCAAATCCTCGCGGAACTCGCGCTGCTGTCGCGTCAGATCGCGCTGCAGGTTCGCGAGATCCCGCTCCTTGTTTCGACGGTCGCTCTCCGACATCGTCACGCCGTCCTTCTCGAGCGAGGTCTGCAGGTCGCGCACCTGCTTGCTCAGCTTCTGGATATCGGCGTCGCGCGCGGCAAACTCCTTCTCGAGCTTCGACTGCGCACGCTTCGCCGGCGCCGCTTCGCGAAAGAGGCGCTCGGTGTTCACGAAGCCGATCTTGTAGTCGGCGGCCTGTGCGTGCCCCGTCCCGACGGCGAGCAGCGCCGCCAGCCCGAGAACAGCGCCCGAAACGAATGCGGAACTGCGGTTCATCCTGCGCATCAGAATATCGTCCCTATCTGGAACTGGAAGTGCTGGATCTTGTCCAGCGGCTTCTTGTTGAGCGGAATTGCGTAGCTGAACTTGAGCGGCCCGACCGGCGAGTTCCACGCGAGCCCGAGCCCCGCCGAATAGCGGAAGCCCTGCAGGTCGAACTGCGCGCGCTCCGGCAGGTCGTTGCCGTTGACGTAGATCTGTCCCGCGTCGGTGAACACGCTCAGGCGCACCGACTTGTCGCCCTTGACGATCGGGTAGAAGAGCTCCATGTTGCCGACGATCTTTCTCTTTCCGCCGGTGGCGTTCCCATAGATGTCCTGCGGGCCGAGCGAGCTCTGCTGGAAGCCTCGCACCGACCCGACGCCGCCCGCGTAGAACGCCTTGAAGAACGGCAGCGGCAGCCCGCCATAGCCGTCGGCATAGCCGAAGTCGCCGCGCAGCATCAGCACGAAGTCTCCGAAAATGGGCGTGAAGTTCTGCTGCAGATAGTTCCACTTGTAGTACTGGAGGTCGCCGAACGATATCTCGCCGAGCAGGCTCTGCAGGCGTCCCCGCGTAGGATAGAGGATGTCATCGCGGGTGTCACGCGACCAGCCGCCGTTCAGCACGAAGCTGTTGGTCGAGTTGCCAAACTCCGCGACGTAGAGGATGTAGGCCGGCGGACTGTTGTCCACGAGCGAGAGATGCGTGTGCTCGTAGCGGACGCCCACGTTGACGGCGTCGGTCTCGCTGATCGGCACGCCGAAGCTGATCGCACCGCCACCCGTCGACGAGTCGTACTGCGAGACCTGCAGCGACCCGGGATTGGTGTTGCGCTGATAGATCTCGATCGTCCGCGATACGCCGTCGACCGTCCAGTAGGGCTCGGTGAACGCAACCGAGATGACGCGGTTGACCGAGCTCGTGTTGATCGCCGCAATGAGCGAGTTGCCGGTGCCGAGGATGTTCGCCTGCGAGACCGACGCGTTGAAGACGAACTTCTCCGCGCTGGAGTAGCCGAGGCCTGCGAGCAGCTGTCCCGTGTTCTTCTCGACGACGGTCACATCGACGTCGACCTGATCGGTGGTGCCGGTGACGGGTGGCGTCTCGACGTTGACATCCTGCTCAAAATAGCCGAGGCGCTTGATCCGCACCTTCGAGCGTTCGATGCGGGCGCCGTCGTACCACGCGCTCTCGAGCTGGCGCATCTCGCGGCGGATGATCTCGTCGCGCGTGCGCGTATTGCCGGAGATGTTGATCTTGCGGATGTAGACGCGCCTTCCCGGGTCGATGAATATCGTGAACGCGACCTGCAGCTTTTCGCGATTGACCTCCGGCACGGCGTTGACGTTCGCGAACGCATAGCCTTCGGTTCCGAGCCGGTCGCTGATCGCCTTCGTGGTCGCCTGCAGCTTCGCGCGCGAGAACACGTCGCCGGGCTTGAGCTCGATCAGCCGCTGCAGCTCGAGGCCCGGCACCGGCAGGTCGCCGGCAAGCCGCACATCCGACACGGTGTAGCGCGGGCCCTCGGTGATGTTGATCGTGATGTAGACGTCTTCCTTGTCCGGGGTGATCGACACCTGCGTCGAGTCGGCGTTGAACTCGAGGTACCCGCGATCCTGGTAGAAGCTGCGCAGCGTCTCGAGGTCGGCCGCAAGCTTCTGCTTCGAATACTGATCATTCTTCGTGTACCACGTCGTCCAGCCTGGCGTCGTCAGCGTCATCTGCGCGAGGAGCTCGGCTTCGGAGAACGCGCTGTTGCCGACGATGTTGATGCGCGCGATCTTCGACTTGTCGCCTTCCTCGATCGTGATGTTGACGGCGACGCGGTTTCGCTCCTGCGGCGTGACGGTAACGGTGACCTTAGCCGCGTAGTGGCCGCGCGATACGTATTGCCGCTTGATCTCCTGCTCGGCGCGGTCGAGCGCGGAGCGGTCGAAGATGCGCGCCTCGGTGAGCCCGATCTCCTTCAGCGCCTTCTTCAGCGTTTCGGTGTCGAACTCCTTGTTGCCGGTGATATCGACTTTGCTGATCGTCGGGCGTTCCTGGACGATGACGAGGAGAACGTCTTTGTCCTCCACCTCGAGGCGCACGTCGCGAAAAAAGCCGGTGGCGAACAGCGCCTTCACCGCCTGCGCCGCCTTCTGGTCGTCGAGCCGTTCGCCCACCTTGATCGGCAGATAGGAGAACACCGTCCCCGCCTCGGTCCGCTGAGCGCCTTCGACCCGGATGTCCTTAACGATGAACGGCTCGATCGCCGCGGCGAGCGACGGCGCGAGCCCGAACGCGATGGCGATCGCTACGGCGATCGCCTGCGCGACGATCCGCGCAGCGTCCGTGACGGCGCCGCAACGGGGCGCCGCCGAAGGCATGCAGCACCGACGGAGACTAGAACAAACGGGAAAGATCATTGAAGAGCGCCAGCGCCATCAATACCGCCAGCATTGCCATGCCAATGCGCTGGCCGACCTCGAACGCGCGGTCGGAGACGGGACTACCCTTGACGATTTCGGCGAAATAATACAGTAAATGACCCCCATCCAACAGCGGAACGGGCATCAGGTTGAGCACGCCGAGACTGATGCTGATCAATGCCAGATAGCCGACGAACACGAGCGCGCCGGCCTCCGCCGACTGGCCCGCAAACTCGGCCATGGTGATCGGACCGCTGATGTTCTTGATCGATGCTTCGCCGATCACGATGCGCCCCAGCATCTTGACGGTGAACACCGTGAGCTCAGCGGTCTTGCGTACACCCTGCGCGAGCGCATCGACGGGGCCGTAGCGCGCCGTCACCGCGAGGCGCTCCGCGATCGCGGGATCGACCTTGAGGCGCACGCCGGCGATTCCGACCTTGCGCCCGTTCTGCTCGACGACCTCGGTCCTGATCGTCGCGTCGCGCTCAACGCCGTCGCGAACGACCCGGAACGTGACATCCTCGCCCGGCCTCGCATTGGTCTTCGCGGCGACTTCGGCCGGCGAGCGAACCGCAACGCCGTCGATCGCGACGATGCGGTCGCCTTTCGCGAGACCGGCGCGCGCAGCTGGCTTGTCGGGGACAATCTCGTCGATCAGAGGCGCGCCCAGATCCGCGCGCAGCCCGAGCGTCGACATGAAGTTGCCTTCCCAATCGGCCCCGGATACGCCGGCAAGCGACAGGTCTCGCGCGACGTGTGCGCCGTCGGGCCGCTCGACCTCGATCGTCGCCGCGCTAGCACCGGAGGCGCGCAGCAGCCGCCAGCGCAGATCCTGCCAGCTGCGAACGGACGCTCCGTCGACGGCAACAACCAGGTCGCCGTCGCGGATGCCGGCGGCTGCCGCGGGCGTGTCCGCCGGAGGATCGGTAAGAAGTGCGCGCTGTCCGGGAATCCCGACGATGAACGTGCCCGTGAAGAGCAGCACCGCAAGCAGCAGGTTCGCGATCGGGCCCGCAGCGACGATCGCAATCCGCTTGTACACGTTCTGGCGATTGAACGCCCGCGCGAGATCTTCGGCGTCGACGGTCCCCTCTCGCTCGTCGAGCATCTTCACGTAACCGCCGAGCGGAATCGCCGACAGAGCCCACTCGATCGCGTCGGCGCCCCAGCGGCGCGACCACACGACGCGCCCGAAGCCGACGGAGAAGCGGAGCACCTTGACGCCGCACCAGCGCGCGACCACGAAGTGACCGAGCTCGTGGAACACGACGAGGATGCCGAGCACGACCAGAAACGCGAGGAGCCGCGTGACGGGATCCATCAGACCGGAACCGCGAGCTTCAGCCGGGCGCGCGCCACGGAGCGCGCTTCGGTGTCGGCAGCGAGCGCGTCGTCGAGCGTGGCCGCAGGGCGCGCAGCGACGCGCTCGAGCGCGTGCGCGCACGCCGGCGCGATATCGGTGAACCGAATCTGCCCGGCCAGGAACGCCGCGACCGCGACTTCGTTCGCAGCGTTGAGGACCGCGGGCGCCGTCCCGCCTGCGTCGAGCGCGAGATAGGCGAGATCGATCGCCGGAAAGCGCTCGCGGTCGGGAGGCTCGAACGTGAGCGAGCCGCGGCGCGCGAGCTCCAGCGCGGGCACGCCCGCCTCGATGCGCTCGGGGAAGGCGAGCGCCTGCGCGATCGGCGTCCGCATGTCCGGGTGGCCGAGCTGCGCCAGCACCGAGCCGTCGACGTATTCGACGAGCGAATGAACGACGCTCTCCGGATGGACGAGGACATCGATCCGCTCGGGCGGCAGACCGAACAGCCAGTGCGCTTCGATGATCTCGAGGCCCTTGTTCATCATGGTCGCCGAGTCGACGCTGATCTTCCGTCCCATTACCCAGTTGGGGTGCGCACAGGCTTCGTCAGCGGTCACCGAATGGAGTTCCGCCGGCGGACGCTTGCGGAACGGACCGCCTGACGCAGTGAGCAGGATGCGGCGAACGCCCGATGCGCCGGGGTTGCGCGCGTAGCATGCGGGCAGACACTGGAAGATCGCGTTGTGCTCGCTGTCGAGTGGAAGCAGCGTCGCCCCACCTTTCTCGACGGCTGCCATGAACACCGCGCCGCCGATCACGGCGGCCTCCTTGTTCGCGAGGAGGATGCGCTTGCCGGCGAGCGCTGCCGCGAGCGTAGGCCGAAGTCCCGCGGCGCCGACGATAGCGGCGATGACGGTGTCCGTTCCCGCCAGCGATGCGGCTTCGGCCTGGCCTTCCTCGCCGGCGACGATGCGTGTGGAAAGACCCTT
>Ga0335069_10008955_pt1 | contig 14277 bp, 12 predicted proteins | sample Lox_Sample_11_FD_206714 | JGI IMG/M metagenome (GOLD analysis project Ga0335069, IMG submission 206714) | Soil microbial communities from Loxahatchee National Wildlife Refuge, Florida, United States - Lox_Sample_1.1 | ecosystem: Environmental > Terrestrial > Soil > Wetlands | place: USA... | reverse complement strand
CGCCGCCCGCGGCCGCGACGTCCTCGCCGAGGAAGACCACGCTGGGATCGCGGCTCATCTCCTGGGCGATTCCCCGGGTTACCGCGTCACGGTAAGTGATAACAGTCACATCAGTCCGTTCGGTATATAGCTAATTCCGCCAGGCGTTGCCGCCGTCGGCCCACACATTGGTACCCGCCAGCTCCAGCCGGGGCACGGGCCCGGCCTTGGCCTCCTCAGTGGCCCGGTCGACCGCCTCGCGGGCCCTCTCGTCGAGCTCGTCCAGTACCGCCGCCGCGACGCCGCGGCCGGTCAGGACCGCCCGGTAGGCGGGCAGCGGGTCCCGGGCCAGCCACTGCCTCACCTCGTCGTCGGGCCGGTACTTGCCGGGGTCGGCGCGCGAGTGGCCGCCGTGCCGGTAGGTGAGCGCCTCGATGAGCGCCGGGCCGCCGCCGTCCCTGGCCCGGCCGAGCGCGACCTGGGCCACCTCGTAGACCGCCTCCACGTCGTTGCCGTCCACCACCACCGGGTCCAGCCCGTACGAAGCGGCCCGGTCCGCGGCGGGCCGCGGCACGGCGGTCACCGAGCCGATCGGGGTGTACTCCATGTACTGGTTGTTCTCGCAGATGAAGACCACCGGCAGTTGCCACACGGCGGCCAGGTTGAGCGCCTCGTGGAAGGCGCCGATGTTGGTGGCCCCGTCGCCGAGGAAGCACACGGTGACCTGCCTGGTGCCGCGGTACTGCGCCGACCAAGCCGATCCGTTGGCGATGACCAGCTGCGCGCCGATGATGGCGTAGGCGCCGAGAATGCCGCGCGAGGTGTCGAGCAGGTGCATCGAGCCGCCCTTGCCGTGCATCAGGCCGTTCTCCCGGCCGAGGAGTTCGGCCATCACCTGCGTCATCGGGGTGCCGCGGGCCAGCACGTGGTTGTGCCCGCGGTAGGTGACGAACATGTAGTCGTCGTCGGCCATGGCCTGCGACACGGCGGCCGCGACCGCCTCCTGGCCGGTGCCGAGGTGAGTCGTCCCCTTGACCAGGTTCTGCATGAACAGGTCGTAGGCGCGCTTCTCGAACTGCCGGATCTCGGTCATCTTCCGGTACAGCTCGAGCGAGGTGGCTTCGTCTATTTCCGGCACTTTTCGTAATCGCCTCGTCAGTAGGGGTTGGTGACGTACAGGTCCTGGGCGGGGAACCTGGTCAGGATCTCGATCCCGTTCGGCCCGACCACGACCTCTTCCTCGATCCTGGCGGCCGACCGCCCGTCCGTGGCCGGGCAGTAGGTCTCAAGGGCGAAGACCATGCCCTCCTTGATCTCCATCGGGGCGTCGAGCGAGGTGAGCCGCGAGATGATCGGCCGCTCGTGCAGCGCGAGCCCGAGCCCGTGCCCGAACAGCAGGCCGAACGCCGTCTTCTCGTCGGCCAGCCCGATCTCCTGCGCGGTCGGCCACAGCCGGGCCACCTGGTCGGTGGACACGCCGGGCTTGATCATCTCGATGGCGGCGTCGATCCACTCGCGGGCTCGTTTGTAGGCGTCTTTCTGCGGCTGGCTGGCCCGGCCGACCACGAAGCAGCGGTAGTAGCAGGTCCGGTAGCCGTTGTAGGAGTGCATGATGTCGAAGAACGCCTGCTCCCCCGGCCTGATCATGCGGTCGGAGAAGTTGTGCGGGTGCGGGTTGCACCGCTCGCCGGAGACCGCGTTGATGGACTCGACGTCGTCCGAGCCCATCTCGTAGAGGCGCTTGTTCGCCAGCGCGACGACCTCGTTCTCCCTGATTCCCGGTTTGAGTGCCTCGGCGATGTCCTGGTAGGTGCCGTCGACCATGGCGGCGGCGGTGGAGAGCAAGGCGATCTCGTCTTTCGACTTGATCTGCCGCGCGTCCAGCATCACCTGCTGGCCGTCACGGATGTCGATCTGCTGCTTGGCCAGCTCGAAGAAGGTGGAGACCTCGGCGAAGTCGACGCCGACCGGCTCGCCGGCGATGCCCGCCTGGTGCAGGCGGTCCTTGATCTCGGCGACCTGTTTCGGGGTCAGGCCGGACGCGGGCGGAGCGGCGCCGCGCATGGTGGTGTAGGACGCGATGCAGTTCTCCGGCTTCAGCCACGGGCAGTAGAGCCGGTGGTGCACGGCGGCCGAGCCGAAATCCCACAGGACCAGCTCGCCGGTGCGGGTGTACAGCGCGTACCGGCACAGCTTGTCCCTGGTCCACTCGCCGATCGCGACGCCGGTCAGGTACCTGATGTTGTTGTTGTCGAAGACGAGCAGCGCGCCGAGGCCGGCCTGCTCCATGGCGGTTTTCGCGCGCTCCAGGCGGTAGGCGCGGAGCCGGGCGAAGTCGACGCGCTCCTCGAAGTCGACGTTCATCCGGCCCGGCGCCGGGGCAAGGGGAAGAGCGGGAAGAACCGGAACGGCGCGATCAGGCATGCGGGACTCCTCTGCTCGTGCAGCTCTGCTCGTGCAGCACAATCCAAAGACCTGTGCAGTGTCACTGTCAAGCCTATCCGGGTCGTTGTGTGCAGTGTAGATTTACACTATGGCTGACTTCGATCCGGGTACCGGGCTCGGGCCGCGGCTGCGGCTGGTGCGCGGTTCCCGCCAGCTGTCGGTCCGGGAGCTGGCCCGGCGGGTGGGGTGTTCGGCCAGCCTGATCTCGCAGATCGAGCGCGGGGTCTCGGTGCCGTCGGTGGGCGTGCTGTACTCGCTGGCCACCGAGCTCGGCAGCTCCCTGGACTACCTGCTGTTCGGGTCGGGTGCCGGGCCGGCGGTGGCGCCTGAGCCGAGGGAGGCGCCGGACGCGGTCCCCAGGGTCCCGGGGTCCGTGCCGCCGCCCGCGATTGTGCAGCGGGGCTGCGACCGCCGGATCATCGACCTGGCTAGCGGCGTGCGCTGGGAGCGCCTCACCCCGCAGTCCGAGGCGATGACCGACTTCCTCGAGGTGATCTACTCCCCCGGCGGCCATTCCACCGACGAGCGGCGACCGCTGCGGCACGACGGGCGCGAGTACGGCCTGATCATCAGCGGCACCCTGCAGGCCAACGTCGGCTTCGAGAGCTACGAGCTAGGGCCGGGCGACTCGATCGCGTTCGATTCCTCGACGCCGCACGAGTACCTCAACAAGACCGGCGGGTACGTGCACGCGATCTGGGTCGTCGTGCACTCCGAGCCGGGCCGCGCCTAGCCTGCCGCGCCTAGCCTGCCGCGGCGCGGTCGGGCAGGTGCCGGGCGAGGCTGACCACATGGTCGCAGCGCGCGACGACCTCGGGATCATGGGTGGCGAGGACGAGCGCGCCGCCGTCCGCCGCGACGCCCAGCAGCCGGGCCAGCACGAGTTCGCGAGTGACCGCGTCCTGCTCGGCGGTCGGCTCGTCGGCGATGAGCAGTTCCGGATGCGCCGCCAGGGCTCGCGCCACCGCGACGCGCTGCTGCTGGCCGCCCGACAGTTCCTGCACCAGGTGGTCCCCGTAGTCGCCGAGGCCAAGTTCGGCGAGCGCGGTGTTGGCGGCCGCCATGGCCTGCCCGGCGGGCATGCCCCCGGCCCGCAGCAGGATCTCCACGTTCTCCGCCGCGGTCAGCAGCGAAACCAGCCCGTATCCCTGCAGTACCGCGGCGGTGCGGGCGGGCAGTGTGCCCGTGGTCACCGGTTCTCCGTCGCGCCGCACCGTTCCCGCCGCGGGAGCGGCGAAACCGGCGAGCACGGAGAGCAAGCTGGTCTTGCCCGATCCGGACGGGCCGGTGATGGCCACCCGGTCGCCTGGCCGCACGGACAGGCTGACGCCCTCGAAGATCACCCGCTCGCCGCGTTCGAAGCGCAGGCCCTCGGCCTGCAGCAGGCTCACCTGTCCGCCTCGTCACCGGTGGTGCCGGGGTCTACCCGGCGCAGCAGCACCCCGCCCTCGGCGCGGCTCGCGGTGGCGAGTGAGCCAGGAGGGAATTCATCGAGCAGGTCCGGCGGCAGCGTCACCGTGCCGTCCTTGCCGACCACCATGAACTCACGGCCCCCGTGGCCGGTCGCGCCCACGCGCCCGTCCCTGATCGTGATCGTGCGCCCGAGCGCGGCCGCGACCTCGGGATCGTGGGTGACCGCTACTACGGTGGTGCCGAGGCTCGCATTGGCGGCCTGGATCAGCTCGATCACGTCACCGGCCGATTCCAGGTCGAGCTGGCTGGTCGGCTCGTCCGCCAGCAGCAGCCGTGGTCCGTTGGCCAGCGCGACCGCGACCCCGAGCCGCTGCTGTTCGCCGCCTGAGAGCAGGCCGGCCGGCCGGTTCGCCGCGCTCGCCAGGCCGACGCGGTCCAGCAGGTCCGCGGCCCGGCGGTACTTGACCCGGCGGCTGCGCCGGGTCGGCGCCTGGGCGAAGAGCACGTTACCGGTCGCCGACTGGCTCGGCAGCAGGTTGCTCGCCGGATTCTGCAGCAGCAGGCCGACCTCGCGCAGCCGCATGCTGGTGAGCGCCCGGCCGCTGAGCCCGGACAGCGGCCGCCCGGCGATCTCGACCGTTCCCGCGGTGGGCTTGAGCAGCCCAGCCAGATGCCACAGCAGGGTGGTCTTCCCGGCGCCCGAGGGGCCGAGCAGCGCCACCATCTCCCCCGGCTCGATGACCAGGTCCACTCCCCGGAGCGCGGCCACCTCGTTGCCGGGCGTGCCGTACACGTGCACCAGGTTCTCGCAGCGGACAGCGGGCGCGGCGGCGCTGGCTCCGGCGGTGCTGGCTTGGGCGGGAGCGGTCATGGCGGCGCCTCCCTGAGCAGTTCGGGCCGGGCCGACCGGATGAGCGCCACGGTGGCCACCGCGACGGCCGCCGCCAGCAGCACCACGGTGACCACGAGCGGGACCACGACCTGCGCAGCCGACGGGACGAACAGCAGCGACGGCGCCGCCGGCGGGGTGAGGAACACCGGCAGGCTGCGCAGCACCAGGACGGCCGACCCGATGCCGGCCGCCACCCCCGTCACTACGCCGAAGCCGAGGACCACCGACTGTTCGATGAATACGGAGGCCCGCAGCGACCGGCGCGGAACGCGCCCGGCGATCAGGGCCGCGTACTCGTAGCTCCGCCGGCGCCCGGCCTGGTACAGGCCGAGCACGGCGGCGCCCGCGGCCAGCAGCGCCGCGGCCGCCGCGGCCGTCAGGAACAGCACGCTGGCCAGGGCGGGACCCTGCCGCATGAGCATCGCCTCGGCACCCGCCGCCGTGGCCACGCCGTCGATCTTCACGCCGGCCGAGGCCAGCCGGGCACGCACCGGGGCGAGCGACCCCGGCGCCACCCACACCTGCTCGGTGACGAGGCTGGCGTTGGCGTAGAAGGCCCTACGCTGCGCGTAGGTACGGTCGACGACGATGCCGACCGCGGGCGCGCCGGGCACCGCGGCGGCCAGCGCCACGGGCCTCACCAGGAGCTGCCGGCCGTCCAGCCCCACCGTCGAGAAGGTCTGCTGGAGGCGGCTGGTGAGCTGGCTCGACATCAGCGCAGGCAGCGTGGCGGGGGTGTCCACCCGGTGCAGGGCGGGGTTGCAGGCGCTCCCCGAGCGGAACGAAAAGCGCAGGCCGGACGGCCCCGCCTGGACCTGGCCCCCGGTAGTGGGGCAGCCGACCGGATCCTCGGCTCCCGCCACCCAGCCACCCATGCTCGCCAGCGACGGCAACCCGGCCCAGCCGCCGCTGGTCTGCGTGGCCAGGCCGGACAGCGTCACGCTGCCCTGCGTCACGCCGGGCGTGACGGCCGCCGGGTCGATGCTGATCATGGTCACCTGGCACGGGCACAAGGTGACCGGGGCGGACAGCCAGCCCTGGTGCAGGGCACCGAGGCTGACCGGCACCTGGCCGCCGTCCTGCGAGCCTGCCTCCACGACCCAGAGGGTCAGATCGGCCGCCGACGCGATCCCAGTCGGGCCGGTGACCCGGACCCGCACCGCCGTGGACCCGGCCGGCAGCGTGACGGACGGGGGGACGCGCGGATCGAGCGCCGGGCCGAGCGAGGCGGGCGGCCGGTCGAGCGAGCCGGATGGCCACAGCGCGACCCGTGCGAACCGTTCCGGCTGCACGGCCAGCAGCACGGCGCCGTTGTCCGTGTCGCCCGCATAGCGGTCCACGGCGGCGGCCCGGTCGCCACCCGGATCGATGCGGTCGACGATCGTCCCCAGGTCCTGCCCGGCTGGGGCGGTCACGGTCAGCACCGCGGCGGCGCCCGTCTGCGTCGTGGCGACCCGGTCGACGTTGCGCTGGTCCACGGAAAAGGCGGCGACGGCGAACGTGGCCAGCGCGAACGCGGCGGTGAGCACGATGGTGGTCCTCGTCCCGCCGGGACGGCGGGCGATGTGGCGCACGGCGAGGAACAGGCCGGTCCCGCCGCGGCGGCGCGTGCCGGCGAATGTGAGCCCGCAGGCGACCGGGAGCAGTCTCGAGGCGATCACGGCCGCCGCGAGGCCCAGCAGACCGGGAACGAGCAACCCCAGTGAGCCGGCCCTCGCCGACGTCACGTCCCCGGCGGTGATCAGCTCGGCCAGCCCGGCCAGGGCCCCGGTGAGCAGCACCGCGTCGAGCACCCAGCCCCGGTGGGCGGCGTGACGGTCGGTGCGCCGCCATTGCTCGGTGACCGGGCGGACCAGGGCGCGCCGCGCGGCGAGCACCGTCGCCACCAGGCCGCCGAGCGTGGCGGCCGCGGCGGAGGCGATCGCGAGCGCGGTGAGGTCCGCGTGCGTGCCGGGCCGCAGCAGGATCCGGGTCAGGCCGCCGGCCGCCGCCCAGCCCACGAGCAGTCCGGCCGGAAGTCCCAGGGCGAGCAGCAGCACCGGTTCGGACAGGCCGAACGTGACGGTGCCGAGGCGGCCGTGACCGCGCAGTTTCGCCAGCGCGACCTCCCCGCTGCGCGCCTCGGCCGCCTCCGTGACGATGAGGTAGAGCAGCAGCCAGGTGAGCAGCAGCAGCTGACAGGTGATCAGGAAGACCGGCACATCCAGCGTCTGCCAGCCGAGCTGGATCTGATCGACCAGCTGCGGGATGGAGCTGGTCGGGCTCGCGTTGAGTTCTTGGAGGCCGGGATCGGTGAGCAGTTCGTTCACCGCCGCCTTGAGAGCCGGCAGGTCGGCGGGCCGCACGCCGCCCGGCGCGAGCACGTCGAGGACCGTGGCGTTGCCCTGCTCGCTGGGCGGCGCGTTGTTGAAGGTGGCGGCGGAGGTGAACATCGCGTCCCAGGGCGGGGGGTTCTTGAGGCACGCCGGGCTCTCGAAGATGAAGTCGGCGCACTCGGCGTTCAGCCAGTACGCGGTCCCGAGTTGCGGACCGGACGGGACCGCGTACTCCCCGGTGACGGTGAGGTGACCATACCCGGAGGCGGTGACGATCGTCTCGCCCGGGCGGACCTGGCTGAGCCGGGCGTAGGAGGTGCTCACCAGCACCTGGCCCGCCTTGCTCGGGCAGTATCCCGCGGTCAGCCGCAGGTGCGCGCATGCGTCGGTGCGCCAGGTGAGCGGCGTGGCATGACCGCCCGTGCTGACCTGGGCCAGAATCGCCTCCACCGGGGACTGGAAGAGCCGGGCCGCGGTCGCGGGCCCGCCCAGCTGGTCCGTCAAGATGCTGGTCACCTGGGAACTCAGGGTGTCGGCCAGGCCGGCCACCGGTCCGGCGCTGTCCACCTCCACGGTCCGCGTGATGGGGGGTGGTCATGCAGGTTGTCCTGCAGGATGGACGCGCGGGCGGCCGCGTCGTAGATCGGCCCGGCGGCTGCGGCGGCGGCCGCGACCGTCGCGACGAGCAGGATGCCGAGCGAGACCCCGGCCCGCCGCCACGTCCCGCGGAAGATGCCCGCGACCAGGCTCACCGGCTCTCCTTCGCTGGGCCCGGCAGCCACGCGGCCGGCTGGCCGGGCGCGGTCACGTCCTGCACCCGCCCGGAACGCAGGTCGATCACCGTCCAGCCGTGCTGCAGGTTGTCAGCCTGGGTCAGGCCATGCTCGGTCGCCTGGGCCGCGTAGAGGAGCTGGCTTCCGTCCGGCGACCAGAGCAGCTGGGTGCACGCCACGTCGTGGTGCCCGGGAAGCACGATCGTCCTGCCGCCCTGGCCCGGGGACCAGACAGAGACACTGGACGGGGTGCCGGGCCTGGCCCGGCAGAGAGCGATCCGCTGCCCGTCCGGTGACCATTGCGCAAGGACGGGGATCGCCGGGAGAGGCATGTGCGCGATGATACGGCCGCTCCGGCTGATGACGACGATGGCGTGTCGCAGTGCCTGCTGCTGCCCCGGCAGGGTGTCCACCACGACGTGCAGGGCCAGCCTGCTCCCGCCAGGGGCCGGATCCGCGTACAGCAGGACCGGCGTGCCCGGCGGCCAGCCCAGTGCGTTCTTGAGCTCGGCGGCGGTGACGATGGTCCGGGCCGCGCGACCCGGCCCGCGCAGCTCGAGGGCCTTGTCCGGCGTTAGCTCCGGGCCGTAACACTCGCCCGGCGACGATGCCGCCGACGCGCTGACCGGCACGGAGACGATGGCCGCAGCGGATTCCGGATCACCGGCGGCGTCGGTGACCGTGCCGAGCACGCGGCCCTTCCCGCCGGCAGTCGGGATGAGGTCCGCGACCCAGGACTGGCTCGCGGGGCTGACCAGGTTACACGTGGTCGCGACCACGTACCTGCTGCCGTCGGCGAACGATGCGTCTGCCCAGCCGTAACTTGCTCCCTGGTCGTCGGCGCCCAGGCCCGCGCTCGCCCCCAGGTCGCTGATGGAGGCGGGACCCGCCGGGCCCATGGTTACCAGTTGCCCTTCGAGATTCACCAGGTAACGCCCGTCGTGGGAGGCAACCGGAAGGTGGTTGTCCTGCGGGGCACCGACCTGTGTCAGCCGCACCAGGTGGCTTCCGTCCGGGGCTGCGGTACCGAGCATCCCGCTGGGCTGCTGCTGGAACACCACCAGGCCGTCACGGTCGGCGAAGCGGGCCTGGGCCGACCTGGATGGAGACGGCGACGACGAAGGCCAGGCCAGGAACCCGGCCGCCACGACTGCGGCGACCACGCAAGCGATGGCGGGCCAGCGCAGGCTGCGCCGGGTCAGGCGCCTGGGCGGTTCGGGGTCGAGTGCCGGGAACGGCCGGAGCGGTGGCCTCCCCGACACGTCTGCCATGCCAACATCATGCGGGATGGCAGGAACCTTTTCGATTAAGGTTCGGCCGCATCCAGCTGAGAGGGCTCAGGAAGGGCCGATGACGGAAGGACGCGCCGGCCGGCTGCCGCCGGTGTCGGCGCGGTCAGCGATTCCGCCCTCCTTGAGCTCGACGAACAGCACGTGCGTGGGCGTAGTGCCGATGTTCTCGCCCGCATGGGTCTGGGCCGGCAGCCGAGGTCAGCCCCTAGCCGGGAGGATGACGGCCATGGTGAGCTCGTCGATGAACCGACCGTCAATGAGGAGACACTCGCAGCGGCGGCCTTCCACCGAAAAACCCATGCGCTCATAGAGGCGGATGGCGCGGGCGTTGTGGGCCATCACGGTGAGCTCGAGGCGGTGCAGGCCGTGCGCGGCGGCCCAGTCCTTCGCGTGCTGGAGCAGCCCGGTGCCGATGCCGAGACCGGCCGCGTGGGCACGGACACCGATCACCAGGTAGGCGGTGACCCGGCTCCGGCGGAACGAGCCGCCGGTCAGCTCCAGGTAGCCGGCCAGCTGGTCGCCGAGCTCGGCCAGCAGGACCACCGAGTTCGGCGACCGGGCTACCCCAGCCAGCTCCCGGGCCAGGTCCTGAACCGAGCTGTCGCGCTCGCCCGGCTCGTACATCATGAACGCGGTCTCCTCGTCCAGCTGACGCTTCAGGTCGAGGAGCGCCGCGGCGTCGTAGGGTCGTGCGCTCCTGATCCGGACCGCGTTCCGCTCCGCGCTCACCGGCGGCTAGGCGGCGGCGTTGGGGGTCGCCGCGGCGGCCTCATCGGGGGACGGCCCGCCGGCGCCTTCCCGGTCGTCGTCGGCTCGCGCGGGCGACGTGGCCTGGCCGATCCAGCGGCCGATGCGATCGACGAGTTCCTGGCCGCAGGCGGACTCGGCGTGCCCCATGTCCGGCATGAGCCACAGGTCCTTGGGCTCCCTGGCCGCCATGTACAGCTGGCGGGCATGCTCGGGCGGGAAGTAGTGGTCCTTCTCCCCGTGCACGATCAGCAACGGCGCCGGCGAGATCTGCGCCGCCGCCTCGGCCGGCGGGACCGGGATCAGCTTCCAGCCCTCCGGGCTGATCCTGGTCTTCAGCCAGCGCCGGGTGACGAACCGGCCGAGTCGGTGCTCCACCGCGAAGTGCACCCGCCGCATGGGCTCGGTGCCGCGGTAGTACCAGCGGCCGGGCCCGCTGACGGAAACCACCGCGTCCAGGCCGCCGACCAGGCCGGCGTACCGCAGCACGATGGAGGCGCCCATCGAGAAACCGACCGCGGCGACCCGCTGGTAGCCGAGCTCGCGAGCCCAGCGCACCACCACCTCGAGATCCCTGATCTCGAGGTCGCCCAGCGTGGACAGGCCGCCGGAGCGCCCGTGGCCGCGGAAGTCGAAGCTGAACACGCCGGCCGTCCGGTTGAAGCGGTTGGCGATGCGCCAGACGTTGGGCCGTTGCCACGACAGCGTGAAACCATGCGCAACCACGATCGCGAGGTCTCTCCCGCCCGGCAGGTGGATGGCGTCGATCGGGACGCCGTCCTCCGTGACCAGGGTCGTTGCCGTCACGACGGGTTTGGTCATGCTGTCACTCCGAGCGTCAGGTCCTGCGGGCTTCCCCAGCAGTAACGACGCGGGGAACGGTATCAATCCGGGCCCGGCACAATCGGCGCGGGGACTAGCCGACCGGGGCGGTCATGGGGAAAGCTTCGGATACTGAGAACGCTTCGAGCAAAGGAGCACCATGTCCGTGCTGCAGGCCCTGACCGACGCTATCCGTGACAGCTCCGTCGAGGTGATCGATCTCACCGCGCGGCTGAGCGCCGAGACGCCGATAATCCAGCTGCCCGAGCCGTTCGGCAACACCGCACGATTCGGCCTGACCGAGATCAGCCACTATGACGACCGCGGTCCCGCCTGGTACTGGAACGACATCGTGACCGGCGAGCACACGGGCACCCATTTCGATGCCCCGGTGCACTGGGTGACCGGCAAGGACGGCGAGGACGTGGCGCGAGTGCCGGTGTCGCGCCTGATCGCCCCGGCGGTCGTGCTCGACTTCAGTGCCGAGGCGGCTGCCGACCCGGATTTCCTCCTCGAGATCGAGCACGTCAAGCAGTGGGAGGCCGAGCACGGGCCGCTGCCCGAGGGCTGGCTGCTGTACCGGACCGGCTGGGACGTGCGGTCCGGTGACCAGGCCGCCTTCCTCAACGCCAGCGAGACCGGCCCGCATACCCCGGGCATCAGCGTCGCCTGCGCGAAGTGGCTGGCCGAGGAGTCGCCGGTGATCGGGCTCGGTACCGAGACCGTGGGCACCGACGCGGGCGCGGCTCACTCCTTCGACCCGCCGTTCCCTTGCCACTCGATGCTGCTCGGAGCGGGCAAGTACGGCCTCACGCAACTGCAGAACCTGGCCCGGCTGCCGGTCACCGGCGCGGTCGTGATCGCGGGCCCGCTGCCCATCGTGAGCGGTTCGGGTTCCCCGTGCCGCGCGCTGGCGCTGGTCGAGCGTTCCTGAGCATGCGGGTCGCGGAGGCCGTTGGCCGCGGGCTCGCCGGGCTCGGGGTGAACACCGTGTTCGGCGTGGTCGGCAGCGGCAATTTTCACGTCACCAACGCGCTGGTGGCCGGCGGGGCAAGGTTCGTAGCGGCGCGGCACGAAGGCGGCGCGGCGGTCATGGCCGATGCCTGGGCCAGGACCACCGGGAGCCCGGGCGTGGTCACCGTGCACCAGGGCCCCGGGCTCACCAACGCGATGACCGGTATCGCCGAGGCCGCCAAGAGCCGCACGCCGCTGCTGGTCCTGGCGGCCGAGGCCCCGGAGATCCGGTCCAACTTCCACGTCGACGTGGCCGGGCTGGCCGCGGCGGTCGGCGCCGTGGCAATGAGGCTCTACTCCCCCGCCTCGGCGGTGGCCGACGCGCATCGCGCCTACGCCACGGCGCTCGGCCGCCGGACCGTGATCCTGGCCCTGCCGCTGAACGTCCAGGGATCGGATTGCGAGCCGGGGCCGGTCCCCGCGCCGCGGCGGACCTATCCGCCCGGCCCGGCGGCCGAGGCGGTCATCGCGCTGACCGAGGTGCTGCGCGGGGCCCGGCGGCCGGTGTTCATCGCGGGCCGCGGCGCCCGGGGCCGGGCGGCCGAACTCGAGCGGCTGGCCGACGCATGCGGGGCCCTGCTGGCCACCTCCGCGGTGGCCAAGGGCCTGTTCCGCGGTAGCCCGTGGAACCTGGATGTGAGCGGTGGTTTCGCCACGCCGCTGGCGGCCGAGTTGATCAGCGGCGCCGACGTCATCGTGGGCTGGGGCTGCTCGCTGAACATGTGGACGACACGACACGGCACGCTGATCCCGCCGCAGGCCACGCTGGTGCAGGTGGACGACGACCCGGCCGCGATCGGCGCGCACCGCCCGGTGCACCTCGGCGTTCCCGGGGACATAGCCGAGGCCGCGCGTGCCGCCGCGGACGCGCTCGGCGGATCGCCCAGCGGATCATCCAGCGCGGCCGGATACCGGTCCGCTGAGGTTCGGGACCGGATCGCCAGCCAGGGACGCTGGCGGGACGTGGCGTACAAGGACGAGAGCGGCGGGGAGCGGATCGACCCGCGCACGCTGTCCATCGCGCTGGACGACCTGCTGCCCGCGGAGCGGACCGTGGCGGTGGATTCCGGTAACTTCATGGGCTACCCGAGCATGTTCCTGTCGGTTCCCGACGAGGACGGCTTCTGCTTCACGCAGGCGTTCCAGTCGATCGGGCTCGGCCTGGCCACGGCCATCGGGGCCGCCGTCGCCCGGCCGGATCGGCTGGCGGTGGCCGCGCTCGGCGACGGCGGCGCGCTGATGGGCGTCAGCGAGCTGGAAACCGTCGTCCGGCTGGGGCTGCCGATGGTGGTGGTGGTCTACGACGACGAGGCCTACGGGGCCGAGGTGCACCACTTCGGACCGGACGGCGACCCGCTCGAGGTCGTCCGGTTCCCGCCGACCGATATCGCCGCGATCGGCCGCGGGTTCGGGTTCGAAGGGGTGACCGTGCGCGACGCGGCGGACCTGACGCCGGTGCGCGACTGGCTGGACGGCCCCCGCGAGCGCCCCCTGCTCATCGACGCGAAGGTCACCTCCGGGCATGGCTCCTGGTGGCTGGAGGAGGCCTTCCGCGGGCATTGATCAGGGGGGTATGGGGGGCGGAGAGCCCCCCCATACCGGGGGGTCACCGGGGGGTATCCCCCCGGGGACTAACACTGTCTCTCTCGGGCACCTTGCCGTCGGGTGACGCGACCTCGTCGGCCCGCGACGCGGCGCCCACGCCGACCAGCTCGTCCGACGGGTACGCCTCCTCGCCGTGCACCGCGACGTCGCCGATCTCCAGCACCTCGTCCGGGAGCCGGAGCTTCATCCTGAACACGTACTTGATGACCATCAGGATGACGAAGGTGACGACCGCATCCCAGACGATGATGGTGAGAGCGGCCAGGAACTGGACGAGCAGCTGATGCGGGTGGCCGTAGAACAGGCCGGTTCCGCTGATCGACGGGTTCTTGCCCAGGCCCAGGTACACGATCATGTTCGGGTCGGCGAGCAGGCCGACCAGCAGGCCGCCCAGGAGCCCGGCGATGCCGTGCGTGTACACCACGCCGAGTGCGTCATCGACCTTGTTGAACGGCCACACGTACTTCGGCAGGTAATACCACGCCACCCAGACAATAGCGGAGCAGACCAGGCCGATGATGATGGCGCCGAAGCCGTTCACGTAACCGGCCGCCGGGGTGATGCCGACCAGGCCGCAGATCATGCCGTTCAGGCCGCCCAGGAACGTGGGCTTCTTCTCGCTGCTGAACGCCATGTCCATGACGATCCAGGTCATCATGGCCACCGCCGTGGCGAGGTTGGTGTTCACGATCGCGGCCGCGGCGTCCGCGCCGGCGAAGTACGGGTCACCGCCGTTGAAGCCGTTCCAGCCGAGCCACAGGATCCCGGCGCCGACCGCGACGAACAGCAGGTTGTTCGGGATAGCGCGCTCGCGGTCGCGCTTGAGCCTCGGCCCGATCACCGCCGCGGCGACGAAGCCCGAGGTGCCCGCGGCCAGGTGGATGACGTAGCCGCCGGAGAAGTCCAGGGCCCCCTTGCCGGCCCAGTAGCCGCCGCCCCAGAGCAGGAACGCGTTCACGCAGTAGGCGAACGTGATCCAC
>Ga0335069_10008954_pt1 | contig 14279 bp, 13 predicted proteins | sample Lox_Sample_11_FD_206714 | JGI IMG/M metagenome (GOLD analysis project Ga0335069, IMG submission 206714) | Soil microbial communities from Loxahatchee National Wildlife Refuge, Florida, United States - Lox_Sample_1.1 | ecosystem: Environmental > Terrestrial > Soil > Wetlands | place: USA... | reverse complement strand
GGTGCGCTCGTGGCCGGTCACGCGCCGGACGTTCGACCTGATCCGCACCGTCGGCGACCGCATTGCACTTGGGCGAGTTGCCTACCTCGGCGGCACCGACGGCGACACCTTCGAGGGCGAGTTCCTGCGCCTCATCGAGATCGATGCGGATGGGCGGCTGCGCGCGACGATCCATTTCGACCCCGAAGACCGCCACGCCGCGTTCGCCGAAGCCGAGGCTCGCTCCGTGGCCGGAGAAACCGCCGGCGGCAGCGCCGCCTAAGCGGTTGGGATCCAGACTGGCGCACCATGCACGTGCTGGCCATCGACCAGGGCACGTCGTCGACCAAGGCGCTGGTGGTGTCGCCCGACGGTGAGGTTCTCGCCGAGGCGGAAGCGTCGCTGCATCCGCGCGCCGTCGACGATGGCGGCGTCGAGCAGGACCCGGAGGCGCTCTGGCAGTCGGTGCTCGATGCCGGACGGCGAGCCGTCGCGGCGGCACGGGTACCGATCAGCGCGGTCGGCCTCGCCAACCAGGGCGAGACGGTGCTGGCGTGGGACCGGGGGAGCGGCCGGCCGCTGTCCGCCGCGATTTCCTGGCAGGACCGCCGCGCGCTCGCGGTCTGTGAGCGCCTGCGCGAGCGCGCCGAATGGCTGGCGGCGCTCACCGGTCTGCCGCTCGACCCGTACTTTGCCGCTCCGAAGATGCTCTGGCTGCGCGAGCGGGTCACGCGCGAGGGCGTGTGCACGACCACCGACACCTGGCTGCTGCACCGCTTGTGCGGGGCCTACGTCACCGACGCCGCGACCGCATCGCGCACGCTACTGCTCGATCTCGACGCGGTCGGCTGGGCGCCGGCGGCGTGCGCGCTCTTCGGCGTCGACGTGGAGGAGCTGCCGACCGTCGTCGGCTGCGCCACACCGCTCGGCCCGACCACCGCCTTCGGCGGCGCGGCGGCGGTGACCGCACAGGCCGTCGACCAGCAGGCCGCGCTGTTCGGAGAAGCTTGCTTCGCGGCCGGCGAAGCGAAGTGCACATACGGAACCGGCGCCTTCCTGCTCGCCACGGTTGGACCCCGTCCCCGGCGCTCGACCAACGGGCTCGCCGCGTGCGTGGCGTGGCAGTTGGACGACGGCACGACCTACTGCCTGGATGGCCAGGTCTACACCGTCGGCGCCGCGCTCGGTTGGTTGCAGAGTGTGCGCCTCATCGACGATCCCAGCGATTTGGACGCGCTCGGCGGCGCTGCTGCGGACGCCGGCCGCGCCGTGTTCGTCCCTGCCCTCGCCGGCCTTGCGGCGCCGTTCTGGCGGCCCGCGGCACGCGGCGTGTTTGCCGGTCTCTCGCTGGCAACCTCGCGCCAGCAGCTCGTCCGCGCGGTGGTCGACGGTATCGCCGCGCAGGTCGCGTGGCTCGCGCGCGCCGCGGCGGCCGATCTCGGCGGTCCGCTCACCCGCCTGCGCGTCGACGGCGGCCTGACACGGTCGCGCGTGCTGATGCAGACCCAGGCCGACCTGCTGCAGGTTCCCGTTGAGGTCTATCCCTCGCCGCACGCCACCGCGCTCGGCATCGCCGCCCTGGCACGGCTCGGGGCCGGCGCGGCGTCCGTGCCATTGACGGCCGTTCCTCCCTGGACCCCGGCTGACGTCTACGAACCGCGCCTCTCCGCCGACGCGGCCGAGGCGGCGCTGCAGCGCTGGCGCCGCGCGGCGGAGGCAACGATGGACATCGCCCCGTGACCCCGTCCCGCGGCGGATCATGAGCACCGACGACGCGGTCGTCGACGTCGCCGTCATCGGCGCCGGCGTGGTCGGCTGCGCGATCGCCCGCGCCCTGTCGCAGTATCGGCTGCGCTGCGTCCTGCTGGAGGCCGCCAGCGATGTCGCGGCGGGCACGAGCAAGGCGAACACCGCGATCCTGCACACCGGGTTCGACGCCAAGCCGGGCACGTTGGAATCGCGGCTGGTGCGACGCGGCCACGCGCTGCTGCGCGCCTACGCGCCCGAGGCCGGCATTCCGGTCGAACGCATCGGCGCGCTGCTGATCGCATGGGATGCCGATCAGCTCGCCGCGCTGCCCGGCATCGCCGAGAACGCGGCGCGCAACGGGTATGACGTGGCCGAGCCAGTCGCGGCCGACGATCTGTATCGCCGCGAGCCGCACCTGGCACCTGGGGCGCTCGGCGGGCTCTCCATTCCCGACGAGAGCCTGATCTGCCCGTTCACCGTCCCGCTCGCGTTCGCGACCCAGGCCATCCTCAACGGCGTCGATCTGGCGCTCGAGTGCGCGGTGCGCGCGGTCGCTGGCGAAGCCGACGGCACGCACGCGCTGGCCACCGCGCAGGGCACGGTCAGGGCGCGCTTCGCCGTCAACGCCGCCGGATTGCAGTCGGACGTCATCGACCGCTTGTTCGGCCATTCCGCCTTCACCGTGACGCCGCGGCGCGGCGAGCTGATGGTGTTCGACAAGCTCGCCCGCCCGCTGGTCCGGCACATCCTCCTGCCGGTGCCGACCAAGCTCAGCAAGGGCGTGCTGGTCAGTCCGACCGTGTTCGGCAACGTCGTGCTCGGGCCGACGGCCGAGGACATCGCCGACAAGAGCGCCACCGCCTCGACCGCCGCCGGCCTCGCCAGCCTCTGCGACAAGGGCCGCCGGATCCTCCCAGCGCTGCTCGAAGAGGAGGTCACCGCCGTGTACGTCGGGCTGCGCGCGGCGACGGAGCACGCCGACTATCAACTCACGGTCCACCCGGCGCAGCGCTACGTGTGCGTCGGCGGCATCCGCTCGACCGGCCTCTCGGCGGCAATGGCGATCGCCGAGGACGTCGTCGAGGCGTTGCGCGACGCCGGCCTGTCCCTGCAGCCACAGGCCGAGTTTCGCGCCGTCCGCATGCCCAACATCGGCGAGGCGTTCGCGCGCCCGTATCAGTGTGCCGAGACGATCGCCGCCGATCCCGACTTCGGGCGGATCGTCTGCCACTGCGAGCGCGTCACCCGCGGCGAGATCCTGGCCGCGGTTCGCGCCACTGTCCCGGCGCGCTCGCTCGACGGCGTCCGGCGGCGCACGCGCGCCCTGCTCGGACGCTGCCAGGGCTTCTACTGCTCGGCGGCGGTCGCGCAGCTGCTCGCCGACGCCAGCGGCCAGACTGTGTCGGCGATCGTCGGTCTCACGGATCGCATTCCATGAGCACCGCCGTCGACGCCCTCATCGTCGGCGGGGGGCCCGCCGGTTTGGCCGCGGCGCTGGAGCTGCGGCGCGGCGGCGTCGCGCGCGTGCTCGTCGTCGACCGCGAAGAGGCAGCCGGCGGTGTGCCGCGCCACTCGGTGCACACCGGCTTCGGTCTGCGCGATCTCCATCGCATGATGAGCGGACCGCGCTACGCGGCCCACTACGTCGGGCGCGCCCGCGACGCCGGAGTCGAAATCCGCGCCGCCGCGACGGTCACCGGGTGGATCGGGCCGACGGTGGTCGCGCTCACTAGCCCCGCCGGGCTCGACGAGGTCAGCGCGCGCGCGATCCTCCTCGCCACCGGCTGCCGGGAGCGCCCGCGGGCGGCCCGCCTGGTGCCGGGCACGCGGCCACTCGGGGTGCTGACCACCGGGGCGTTGCAGCAGGCGGTCTACACCCACCGCCAGCCGGTGGGGCGCCGCGCGGTCGTGGTCGGCGCCGAGCACGTCAGCTTCTCCGCCGTGCTCACCCTGGCCCACGCCGGGGTAGAGACCGTCGCCCTGGTGACCGAGCACCCGCGCGACCAGACCGTGCCGCCGTTCCGCTGGCTGACGACCACGCGCTGGCGCGTACCGATCCTCACCTCGTCGCGCGTCACGCAGATCCTGGGCGCGCGCCGCGTCGAAGCCGTCGAGGTGACCAACGCCCGCACGGGCGCCGTCGACCATCTCGCGTGCGACACCGTCGTCTTCACCGGCGATTGGATCGCCGACCACGAGCTCGCCCGCCGCGGCGGGCTCGAGATGGAACCGACGACGCGAGCGCCGCGCGTCGACCTCGCGCTGCGCACGTCGGCACGCGGCGTCTTCGCCGCCGGCAACCTCCTGCACGGCGCCGAGACCGCCGACGTCGCCGCCCTGAGCGGTCTGCACGCAGGACGCGCCATGCGCGACTTCCTGCGCTCGGGGGACTGGCCGACGCGCGCGCCGCTCCCGCTGCGTTGCCGCGCACCGCTGCGCTGGGTGTCGCCGAACGCGGTGAGCGGGCGCAGCGGGCGGCCGCCGCGCGGTCATTTCATCCTCCGCGCGGATGCCTTCTGCCCGGCCCGCGAGCTGGTGGTCTCGCAGGGCGACGCCGTGCTGTGGCGGGAGCGCCACCGGCGCCTGATACCCAACCGCCCGCTGCACCTGTCGGCCGCATGGGTCGATCGGGTCGATCTGGACGGCCCGGCGGTTGTGATCGGGGCGGCGCCCCCGTAGGGTTGGAAACCCGTGGAGCCCGGGGACGGCATGTCGGCGCAGACCATCGACCTCATGCTCGCCGGGAAGCGCGCGTTGGTCACCGGCGCGGGTGCCGGCGCCGGACGCGCCGTTGCCGTCTGGCTGGCGCGTGCGGGCTGCGCCGTGGTGATCAACGATATCGATGCGGCCAGCGCGGCCGATACCGCCGCGATGATCGACACCGCCGGCGGCCGTGCTGCGGTCGCGGTCGCCAACGTGCGCGTCGACGCGGAGGTCGACGCCATGATCGACGCCTGCCGGGGCGCGTTCGGGGGGCTCGACGTCGCGGTCAACAACGTCGGCATGCTGGCCGCGCGCCACGCCGCGTCGTTCCTCGAGATGGACGGCGCCTACATCCGCGACATCGTCGAGCAGAACCTGATCGCCACCGCGCTCTGCTGCCGGGCCGAGGCGGCAGCCATGGTGGCGCAGGGTACCGGCGGGTGCATCATCAACGTCAGCTCCGGCGAGAGCCGGCGTCCGGCTCCCGACCTGGCGCCGTACGGGGCCGCGAAGGCCGGCGTGAACCACCTGAGCCGTACCCTGGCCTATGAGCTCGGCCCGCATCGCATTCGGGTCAACACGATCGCCCCCGGCACGATGTTGACCGCGCGCGTCCGTGCCGCGCTGTCGGACGACTACATCGCCGCGCTGCAGGCGTCGATCCCGCTCCGCCGCATGACCGAGCCGGACGATCTCGCGCGGCTCGCCGTCTTCCTGGCCTCCGACCTGGCGCGCGACGTCACCGGGCAGTTCCTGCTCGTGGACGGCGGTGCCGACCTGGCGCGCAATCGCCCGTCGCGCAAGCCGTCCGAGACATGACGCTCGGCATGCTCGGTACCACCGGGCTGGCGGTGTCGCGGATCGGCGTCGGCCTCGCCGCGCTCGGACGTCCCGGCTACATCAACCTCGGTCACGCCGACGACCTCGGGCGAGACTACGACGTCCCGTCCATGCAGGCGCGAGCGCACGCGGTCCTCGATACCGCCTGGGCGGCGGGCGTGCGCTATTTCGACGCCGCGCGCTCGTACGGCCGCGCCGAGGAGTTCCTCGCCGCCTGGTTGCGCCAACGCCGGATCGCGCCCGAAACCGTGACGGTCGGATCCAAGTGGGGCTACACGTACACGGCCGGCTGGCGGGTGGAGGCGGAGCACCACGAGATCAAGGACCATTCGCTGGCCACGCTGACTCGCCAGCTGGACGAGAGCCGCACCCAGCTCGGCCCCTACCTCGACCTCTACCAGATCCACTCCGCCACCTTGGACAGCGGCGTGCTTGCTGATCGCGCAGTGCTCGAGCGCCTGGCCGGCCTGCGCCGGGACGGCGTCGCGGTCGGTCTGTCGTTGAGCGGGCCGCATCAATCCGAGACGCTGCGGCGCGCGATCGAGCTGCGCGTCGACGGTGAGCGCGTCTTCGACACCGTGCAGGCGACCTGGAACCTGCTCGAGCGCTCGGCCGGTCCCGCCCTGCGCGAAGCGAGCGCGGCGGGAATGGGGGTCATCGTCAAGGAAGCGCTCGCCAATGGGCGGTTGAGCGCGCGCAACGGCGCGCCAAGCTTTGCTCCCGCGCGGCTTCGCCTCGAGGGCGTGGCGCGCCGCCTCTCGTGCACGCTCGACGCGCTGGCGATCGCCGCGGTGTTGGCGCAGCCCTGGGTCGATGTCGCGTTGAGCGGCGCCGCGACGGTCGCCCAGGTGCGATCGAACCTGGCGGCTCTGGACGTCGGCTGGGACGATGCCGCCGACGAGCACCTGCGAGCGATCGCGGAGGATGCACCCAGCTATTGGGCGACGCGCGGGCGTCTGGCCTGGAATTGAGAGCGTGTGCGCGTGGACGCGTGGGCGCGTGGACGAGTGGACGAGTTCGCGAAGCATCCGCAGCGTGTTGAAAATCGCCCCCGGAGCTTCGACGAACTCTCTGCGAACGAGTCCCGGATTGACTGAGCTTCCCGTTCGCCCTGCGCTGGTCCAAGGGCGCCCCTCGGCTTCGGTCAGGCTTGGGGAATCGGTTGCAGGGGCGTGATGATCAGCGGCAGCAGGGGGCGCCGGCGCGAGCGTTTGAGCTCGTCGAGTTGGGCCTGGGCGGCGGCGCTGGCCTCGGCGGCGCGAATGGCGCCGAGCCGCTGTTCGAGATCGGCATCGCCCAGATCGCGGCCGAGCTGGACTTCGGTGACCTGACGTTCGATGTGCTCGCGTACCGCCTCGAGCGCCTGCAAGTCCGCGTCGGTGGAGAACCCGCTCAACGTCTGGTGCAGGCGCGCCCGCGCCTTGGCGTTGGCCAGGCGCGCCAGCATGCGGACCTTCTCGTCGCGCAGCCGGGCGATGTCTTCCTGAAAGGCGATGAGGTTGTGCTTGGCCGCCTCCGCCTCGCTGGTCAACTCGGTGAGCTCGGTGGTGAGGCGGGCAATTTCGCCGCGCAGCCCATCGCGTCGCTGGATCAGGGTCAGCGCCAGACCGTCATCGTCGCGTTCGACCGCTGCCGCGAGCCGCACCTCCAGGCTGGCAAGCTGCTGCGACGCCGTCTCCAATTCGCGCGCCAGCTTCCCGCGGAGGTAGATGACCCCCGCCGCGGCGCGTCGCAGCCCGTCGTACAGTGCGACACGCTCGCCGATCGCCGCCTCGTACACGGCCGCCGGGTTGCGCTGCTCACGGCGGCCGACCCACTGGGCGAGGCTGCCGCGGAGCAGGTTGGTGAAGCGGGAGAACATACGCATGGGTCGCTCCTTCACTGGATGTCCCGGCCCGCCGCAGTCCGCCGGCGTGCCTCTGACCTTGCCAAGCTCAAGCGGATACGCGCCGACGGCCGTCCGCAGGGCCGCGACGCGACGGCCGCGGACCGATTGCGTGCCGCCGGCTCACTCCTCGCCGCCGCCGATCTCCTCGCCGCTGATGCCGAGCTCGCGCATCTTCTGCTGCAAGTTCTGCCGGTACATGCCGATCTCCTCGGCCGCCTTGCTGATGTTGCCGGCGTGCCGGCGCAGGGCGCTGAGCAGAAAATCGCGCTCGAACGATTCGACCACCGCAGCCTTGGCGTCGCGGAAGGAGACCGCCGCGGGCGCCGGCGGGGACGGCGGCTCCGAGGCGGCCTGCGGACCCGCGCCGTGGACGATGTCGCCGACTTCGATCTCCGAGCCGGGGGCGAGCAGCAGCGCCTGCTCGACCGCCGAGCGCAGCTCGCGCACGTTGCCCTTCCACTGGTGCTCCACACAGGCACGCAACGCCGCACTGGTCAGCGGCTTGGGCGCGCGGCCGAAGCGCGCGGCGGCATCGCGCAGGAAATGGTCGACGAGCAGCGGAATGTCCTCGCGGCGCTCGGCCAGCGGCGGGATGACCAGCTCGACCACGCGCAGCCGGTAGTACAGATCCTCGCGGAACTTGCCCGCCCGCACCGCCGACTCGAGGTCCTGGTTGGTGGCGGAGAGCACGCGGACGTCGACCTTCAACGTCTGGTTGCCGCCGACGCGCTCGAACTCGCGCTCCTGCAGGGCGCGCAGCAGCTTGGCCTGCGTTTCGAGGGGCATGTCCCCGACCTCGTCGAGGAACAGCGTCCCGCCGTCGGCGGCCTCGAACTTGCCTTCGCGCCGCGCGATCGCGCCGGTGAAGGCGCCGCGCTCGTGACCGAACAGCTCGCTCTCGACCAGCTCACGGCTGAGGGCGGCGCAGTTCATCTTGACCATCGGCTTGGCGCGGCGCGGGCTCCGATAGTGCAGCGCGTTGGCCACCAGTTCCTTGCCGGTGCCGCTCTCGCCGCGAATCAGTACCGTCACGTCGGCGTCGGCCACCTTCTTGATGGTTTCGAAGACCTGTCGCATCGCGGGACAACGGCCGACGATCTGCTCGAATCCAAAGTCACCCTGCACCTGCTCGAGCAGACGGCGGTGGTCACGCTTGAGCTGGACGGTTTCCATGACGCGGCGCACGACCATGCGCACCTCGTCGTTGTCGAACGGCTTGGGCAGGTAGTCGACGGCACCGAGCTTCATCGCCTGGACGGCGATCTTCTCCGAGCCGTAGGCGGTGATCATGATCACCGCCAGGTCGGGGTCGACCCGGCGGGCGTGCTCGAGCACCTGCATGCCGGTGACGCCGTGCATGCTGAGGTCGGTGATGACGACGTGAAAGCTGTCCGGCTCGATGCAGCGGATCGCCTCTTCACCGCTCGCCGCCGTCTCGACCTGATACCCCTCCTTACCGAGCAGCGCCTTGAGGGCGAGGCGCATGGCGTTCTCGTCGTCGACGATGAGCACGCGGCCGGACATGGGTTCAAGAGACGGTGACCGGGGACCGGTCACCGGTGAACGGTCGGGGTGGGAGACAGACGGCCGACAGCTCGCCGGTCGCTGGTCGTTGGTCGTTGGGCGCTGGTCGGGTGGGCATGGTGATCATTGTGGTAGCGGGAGGGCGATGGCGAATTCGGTGCCGCGGCCGGGCTCGCTGACGACGTCGATGCTGCCTTCGTGGGCCTCGAGGATCTTGCGCGAGATCGCCATGCCCAGGCCGGTGCCTTTGTCCTTGGTGGTGAAGAACGGATTGAAGATGCGGTCGATCTTGTCGGGCGGGATGCCGCAGCCGTTGTCGCGCATGCGGACGACCGCGCCGCGGCCGCCGTTCTCGATGAACAGGTCGATGCGGCGGCCTTCGGCGACCGGCTCGAGCGCGTCGATGGCGTTGTCGAGGACGTTGGCGAAGACCTGCTTGAGCTTCTCCTTGTCGGCGTGGACGGTGGGGCCGCCGATGTAGTTGCGCGCCACGCTCACCTTCGCGGCGTCGAGCTTGGCGCGGAGCTGGGTCAGCGCGGCGTCGACCACGGCGGCCAGGTTGACGTGCTCGAAGCTGTAGTCCTCCTCCTTGGCGAAGCGCAGCAGGTGCGAGATGCGGCGCTCGACCCGGTCGAGCTCGTCGAGGGCGACCTTGGCGTACTCGACGTTCTCCACCGAGGTCGGGTCCTCACCCATCTGCTGCACCAGGCTCTTCGCCGCGGCGATGGGGTTGCGGATCTCGTGCGCGATGGTCGACGACAGCTCGTCGATGCTGGCCTGCTTCTCGGTCTGCATCGCCACCTTCTCGCGCCGCACCTCGCGCTCGATCGCCGGCTCGAAGTACCGCTCGCGCAGCTGCTGGCGGCCGAACACGGCCATGTAGTGCGAGAAGATACCGATCCCCCAGCCCAGGGTTGGCCACAGGAACCACGGGTAGCTGGTGGTCATGATGTTGATCAGCGCCAGGAAGCCGATCGTCCCCAGGTAGCTCATGAGGTGGATGTAGAAGCCGACCTCCGCCTTGGCGCGCTTGCGGGCGCGAAACAGCGCCTGGGTTTCGCTCGTCGCATCAGCCACGCTCGCCGCCGCCGCCGTCGCCGCGGCCGCGGCGGCCTGGACGTGCGGGGTCAGGCGTACGCCCCAGCGCTGCTCGGCGCGCGCGGCGTGCCGCTCCCAGCGCCGCTGCTCGCGCTCGAGCTTGTGCTGGAACTTCTGCGCCCACTTCTCCGTCCAGACGCGCTGCCAGTCGTTTGCGCACGGCCCGTGCGCCGGAGTCTCGACCTCCTCCGCCTCGAGCTTGGCCTTCACCTTCCCGCGCCCGTACAGCTCGCGATGGTGTTCGAGGCGGCCTTTGACGTGCCAGAACATCGCCACGGCAGCGACAAAGCCGAGTACCGTCAGCAACACCAGGCTCCTATTTGGCGCGGCACACGGTTGCCGCGACCAGCTCTGTATGGGCGAGCCGCGGCAGATTGAGCTGCGTCAGGCGCCGCAGCGGGTAGGACAGCCAGATCGCCGTCGCCGCGGTCGACAGCAAGGCAAGCGTCAGGACCCACAGGATCGGTCCGCTGCCGAAGTCGAGCACGCCCGTCGCCACCGTGTTGCCGATCACCATTGGATCAATGAATCCCATCGGTTGCCTCCCTTCGAGACGTCCAGCCTCGGAAGAGGCAACCGGCGTGCCAGATTGTAGGAGATCGGGGGTGGCCGGGTAAACCTCGTCCGTGGGGTCGGCAACGCAGTCCGGGGACTGCGGCGTCCGAGCCCGCGGGCTGCGGGGAGGCGGCGCGGGGGGTCAGCGGGTGTCGGCGTAGTAGCGCTGCAACCGCTCGGGCGGTACGCCGCACGAGAAGAGCAGCCGCAGCCACCACATGCGCAGGATGGTGCGCACGGGGCCGTCTTTCAGCCAGCGGCGCGCCGAGGTGTCGACGCACTCGTGCAGGCAGGCGATCCGGCCGCGCCGCTTCAGCGCCCGGCTGAAGGCCACGTCCTCCATGAGCGGCACCGCCGCGAAGCCCCCCAGCTCCTCGAACACGGTGCGGCGGACGAACAGCGCCTGGTCGCCGGTGGCGATGCGGGTCAGCCGCGACCGCGCGTTCATCAGCACCTCGACCAGGCGGAGCAGCGGGGTAGCCGGCACCAGTCGAACGTCGAAGCGCCCGCCGACGGTCGCGGGGTCGCCCAGCGCGACCAGCACCGCCGCGGCAAAGCCGCGCGGCAGGCGCGTATCGGCGTGTAGGAAGAGCAGCACGTTGCCACGCGCGGCACGTGCGCCGGCGTTCATCTGCACCGCGCGCCCGCGCGACGCGCTGAGGACCACGTCGGCGTGTCGCTCGGCGATGCGCACGGTGGCGTCCGAGCTGCCACCATCGACCACGATGACCTCACGCACGCCGGAGGCATGCGCCGAAGCCACGGCAGCGGCGATCTGCGCTTCCTCGTCGAGCGCGGGGATGATGACGGAGATGCACATGCGCTGGTGGTTGGTCGCTGGCCGTTCGTCGCGCTCGTTCCCGGGTCCGCTGCGACAAGCGGCAACCTAGCAACGGAGCGGTGGTGGGGGCGAGGTCGGGCCGCGGCGGCCGCGATGGGTTGCCCTGGGCGCGGAGCTGCTCTATCTGCGTCGGCGACAGAGGGTACGGCATGCGCGTCGAGGCGGGGGGCATCGGCATCAACTACGAGCTCGCGGGCAGCGGGACGCCGCTGGTGCTGACGCATGGGCTCGGGGATGACCTGCACTTCTGGGACGGCGTGGCTCCCGCCCTGGCCGAGCACCACGCCCTGCTGCGCTGGGATGTGCGCGGGTTCGGGCGGTCGGACAAGCCGGCCGGGCCGTACAGTCCCTCGCTGCTCGCCGGCGACCTCGCCGCGCTGCTCGATGCCCTCGGGCTGGCGCGGGTGATCGTCGGCGGCCTCTCGATGGGCGGCGTGATCGCCCAGCGCTTCGCCCTCGACCATCCCGAGCGCGTCCGAGGGCTGGTGCTGGTCAGCACCTCCAGCGAGGTCGGCCCGCGCGGCACCGCCAACTGGCAGCGCCTGGCCGACGGCGTCGAGCAGCGCGGGTTCGGAACCGGCGCGCGCGACGCCTCGCGTGCGTTCGCCCCCGGGTTCGCCGCCGCGCACCCCGAGGTGGTCGCGGCGGCGGGTGAGCGCACGGCGCGCAACGCCCCGCACGCCTACGCCGCCGCCGCGCGGGCGATGAGCGACTATCACTGGACCGCCGATCTCGCCCGCCTCCGCGTCCCGGTGCTGATCCTGCAAGGGTTGGCCGACCAGCTCACACCGCCCGGCGGATCGGTGAAGATGCACCGGGTGCTCCCCGCCTCGCGGTTGCTGATGATTCCCGACGCGGGCCACAGCCTTCCCATCGAGCAACCGGCGCTGTTCACGGCCGCCGTGCTCGCCTTCACCGGCGCGATCGAGGCCTGCGCGCGCCTCGACGGTCGAGAGTGGTAGTTGCAGCGGGCGCGGTCGTCTGGCAGACTTCGTTCACCCTACTCGTCCGGTCGGATCGCGGCCGGGCTCGACCGATTGCGATGCTGGCACGACGAGTTGCACTGGGCCTGGCTCTCATCCTGACCGCGGTGGCCGGGCGCCCTGGCGGCGCCATTGCCGGGGCTGCACCAGAGGCGAAGCGTCAGGCGCAAACGCTGGCCGAGCAAGCCCTCGTCTGTCTGCAACGGGGCGAGGACGCGACCGACAAGCAACAGAAGCTCGCGGCGTACGAACAAGGTCTCGAGCTCGCGAACCGAGCGGTCGCGATCGACGACGAGAACGCCGACGGGCACTTCGCCATCTTCGGTAACAAGGGGCGCATCCTCCTCCTCGAGGGGACGGTGCCAAACCCGGTCAGCCTGCTGCAGGTCAACCGCGACCTCAACCGGGCGCTCGAGCTCAACCCCAACCACGCCGATGCGCTGGCGGCGAAGGGCGGCCTCTATCGCCAGCTCCCATGGGCGCTGGGTGGCAGCTTGTCGGTGGCCGAAACGTGCCTGACCAAAGCGATCGCGATCGACCCCAATGCGGTGTCGGCCCGCATCGAGCTCGCCGCCACCTACCGCGACATGGGGCGCCCGGAACGCTGCCTGCCGCTGCTGGAGACGGCAGCGCAGATCGCGGAACGCGAGGGCAAGAAGCGCCAGCTCAGCGAAGCGCGCGACCTGATGCGCCAGCTGCAGGCGCCGTGAAGCGGCTGCGCCGCCGTCCGGCGTTGACCCTGCACCCCGTCGGCGCGTTCGCCCTCGACTGAAGGCTTAGCTCCGCTTGGGAACCGGCCGAGGCGCGTTGAACGTTGAACGGGCCGCATAGCGCCCCTCGCAACGCTGAACGGGCGGCGCGGCCGCCCTCCTCCTACGCGTGCACGGTTTCCGGCTCGCAGGGGCGCTCGCATTCGAGCTGGATCGTGACGTGCTGGACGTCGAAGTGCTCGGCCAGCAGGTCGCGCATCTGGGCCAGGATCGCATCGCCGTTGGCGCTCGCATCGACGACGGCATGGGCTGATAGCGCGTAGCGGCCGGTGGTGATCGTCCAGACGTGCAGGTCGTGGACGCGGCAGGTACCGGGCACCTGCTCCATCGCGCGGCGCAGGCTATCGAGGTCGATGTGGGGCGGAACCGCCTCCATCAGGACGTCGAGCGATTCGCGCACCAGCCCCCACGCGCTGACGAGGACGAGCACGCCGATCGCGCAGGCCGCGACGGCGTCGGCGGCGTACCAGCCGGTCAACATGATGGCGATCGCCGCGGCGATCGCGCCGAGCGACCCGAGCAGATCGGCGACAACGTGCAGAAAGGCGGCGCGGAGGTTCAAGCTGCTGCCGTCGCGCGGTGCGAGCAGCCACGCACAGAGCACGTTGACCGCCAGGCCGACGCTGGCGATGGCCAGCATGCCGACGACCTCGACCGGCTTCTCTGCGGTCAACCGCTCGATCGCCTCGCGGACGATGAACACGACGGCGAGGCCGAGCGCGACGCCGTTGGCGAGCGCAGCGAGGATCTCGGCGCGGTGGTAGCCGAAGGTCTTGTTGGCGCTGGGCGGGCGGCCGGCGACCCACAGGGCGAACAGGCCGAGGCTGAGCGCCGCGACGTCGGTGAGCATGTGCACCGCGTCGGAGAGCAGCGCCAGGCTGTTGGTGAGCCAGCCCCCGACGGCCTCGACGACGCAGAACACGGCGGTGAGACCAAGCGCCCAGCGCAACGCGCGGCGATCGTGCGAGCGCTCGTGCATGGCGATCCCCGCTCAGGACCTCATCGCGTGCGGCAGCTCACTCGCCGTCGAACTGCACCATCGAGTAGACCGACCGCGGCGCCAGGCGCTCGCGGCCGTGCAGAAAGGTGAGCTCGATGATGAAGGCGCACTCGACGATCTCGCCGTGCAGACGCTCGACCAGCTCGATGGTCGCGCTGGCGGTGCCCCCGGTGGCCAGCAGGTCGTCGACGATCAGGACGCGCGCGTCGCGGCCGAAGGCGTCGCGGTGGATCTCCAGCGCGTCGCTGCCGTACTCGAGGTCATACTGCGCCGAGAAGGTTTGCGCCGGCAGCTTTCCCGGCTTGCGCACGATGGCGAAGCCGACCCCCAGCGAGTACGCCAGGGCCGC
>Ga0335069_10008953_pt1 | contig 14279 bp, 15 predicted proteins | sample Lox_Sample_11_FD_206714 | JGI IMG/M metagenome (GOLD analysis project Ga0335069, IMG submission 206714) | Soil microbial communities from Loxahatchee National Wildlife Refuge, Florida, United States - Lox_Sample_1.1 | ecosystem: Environmental > Terrestrial > Soil > Wetlands | place: USA... | reverse complement strand
CTCCGCCATGCTGGGGCTGGCGGAACTGCTTCTGCAGCCGGGGACGGAGGTTCCGGGCGAGTTCTTTGAGGGCGAACCCATCAGCGTGGTGCTGCCGTTGACGGTGGAGGCGCGGGTGGTGAACACGGCGCCTCCCGCGCGATCGCAACAGGACTCGGGCAGGAAAGAAGCCTCGCTGGAGAATGGGCTCAAGATCCAGGTCCCGCTCTTCGTAGCCCCGGGCGAGATGGTGAGCGTGGACCTGAAAACCGGCCGCTATGTGGAACGCATTCGAACACAGCGCAAGAAAGGTACATAATTGAGTCCCGACCAGAGGAGGAATCATGCTCGAGTTCCTGACCGTGCGCCTGGAGATCCCGCCTGAGGCCAACATCATCCTTGGGCAGTCGCACTTCATCAAGACGGTGGAAGATCTCTACGAGGCGGTGGTCAGCGCGGCGCCGCTTGCCCACTTCGGCTTGGCGTTCAATGAAAGCTCGGGAGACTGCCTGGTCCGCTCCGAGGGCAACGATCGGGGGCTGCGGGACGTGGCCATCCGCAACGCGCAGGCTCTGGCGGCGGGCCATGTCTTCGTGCTGCTGCTGCAAAACGCCTACCCGATCAATGTTCTTAACGCAATCCGCAATGTTCCCGAAGTGTGTTCGATCTATTGCGCAACCGCCAATCCGGTTGAGGTGGTGCTGGCGCGGACCGAACAGGGCCAGGGTGTGCTCGGGGTGATCGATGGGAGTTCGCCCAAGGGTGTCGAGGGAGAAAGCGACATCACCGGACGCCACGACCTGCTGCGCAGAATCGGCTACAAACGATAGCCGGTTTTCACGCGCGCTGATTCAGCCCTCTCTGGTGGGTTGAACGGCAGGGATGGGAAAGCCGGTTTCTCCTCACAAGTCCGATGGGCGGTAAAGACAACGGGCCTGGAAGGAGGAAATCATGGCACTGGCAAGCTTGACGGAGTATCTCGACCGGCACAATGTTCAGTACGTCACGATTACGCACTCGCCGGCATTCACGGCGCAGTGCATCGCCGGCCTGGCGCACATTCCAGGACGGGAACTGGCCAAGGCGGTGATGGTGAAGCTGGACGGCGCGCTGGTGATGGCCGTGCTTCCGGCCCACTACCGCGTCGACCTGTCGCTGTTGAAAAAGGAAGCCAATGCGCAGACCGCCGTGCTGGCATCGGAAGAAGACTTCTTCGATCGCTTTCCGCAATGCGAAACCGGGGCGATGCCGCCGTTCGGAAATCTCTATGGCATTCCGGTCTTTGCCGAAGAGAGCCTGGCGAAGGACGATATGATTGCCTTCAACGCGGGAACGCACCGCGAACTGATTCGCCTTCACTGGGCAGATTTCGTGCGGCTGGTCGAACCCAGGATCATTCGGTTTGCCGCGGGGCGCGTCGCGGAAGCGGCCTAGCACGGCGAACATCCAGGCAGTTTCTCCGGTCCCGGTGGGACCAGGGCCGAGTACCAGGGCTCGCAACTTCGCCTTGTACCACCGGAAGGAGGCATCGCCATGTCTTTCGCGCTCGAGACCACTGCCTTCCAGAATGGCGGCGAGATTCCGAAGCGCCATACCTGCTCGGGCGCCGACGTGTCGCCGGCCCTGTCCTGGAGCGGCGTCCCCAAAGGCGCGCAATCCCTCGCGCTCATCGTGGACGACCCCGATGCTCCGGGCGGCACCTGGACACACTGGGTGCTGTGGAACATTCCCGCCCACTCCCCATCCCTGCCAGAGGACGTGCCAAAGAACGAATCGCTGCGGGACGGCGGGCGCCAGGGAAAGAACGATTTCGGGCGCATCGGATATGGCGGCCCATGTCCGCCGCCGGGCAAGCCGCATCGCTATTACTTCAGGATCTATGCCCTCGACACCAGCCTGGCTCTGAAGGCCAGCGCCAGTCGCGGCGAGCTCGAAGACGCAATGAAGCGCCACGTTCTCACGCAGGCGGAATGGATGGGGACCTTCCGGCGCTGATGGCAACCCGACCGCGCGGGAGCAACAAGTGGATCAGGCAGGCGCGGTTTGACCCAGGTCATCCCAGCGGATATCCGCTCCTACACGCTTGAGACCAGTTCCCTGCCCCTGCGCGCCGGCATTCGCGCCGACAGTTGCGCGGCCTTCGGCGGAGGCGCCACGGACTCACGGATCCTCAACTCGGTCTTGAGCACGATGCGGCGTGCCGGGCTGGTCTTCTGCGCCAGCCGGTCCAGCGCCAACTGCACCGCCGCGGCTCCCAGCTGATACGGAGACTGGTACACAGACGTCAACTGCGGCGTGGTCATCTCCGTCAGGTCGAGCCCGTCGAATCCGACCAGCGAAATATCCTCGGGACAGCGCAGGCCTTCCTCGCGAATGGCCAGCAGCGCGCCCAGGGCAATCATGTCATTGCACGCCAGGATGGCCGTGGGCCGCGGCACCATGCGCAGCAGGATTTTGGTCTTGCCATAGCCGCCGGCGCGGTCGAACGTGGTCTCCTGCAGATACCCGGGAGGCGCTTCAAGCCCCGCCTGGCGCAGCGCCCGCTTGAAGCCCTTGAGGCGCTCATGCGAGTTGGTCAGGTGCAGTGGCCCGGTGATCGCCGCCAGGTTGCGGTGCCCCAGGCTGATCAGGTATGCAGTCGCATGGAACGAGCCGCCCGCGTTGTTCACCGTCACGCTGTCGCCCTCCCAGTTGCGCGGCAGCCGATCGATGCACACCACCGCGCAACCCGCCTTGCGGAATGAGTCGGTCTCCGCCGCCAGTTCGCTGAAGTCCGACGGAATCACGATCAGCCCCGAGGGAAGATACGATTGCAGCGCCTTCAGATGCGCCACTTCCTTCTCGTGATCGTTGTCGGTATTGCACAGCACCAGCCGATACCCATTGGCGAATGCCACGTCCTCGGCGCCGCGCACCACCCCCGGAAAGAATGGATTGAGGATGTCGGGAATGATCATCGCAAGGATGTTGGTCTTGTCCTTGCGCAGCCCGCGCGCCAGCTGGCTGGGCTGGTAACCGGTGGATTCGATGGCGTCGAGAACCCGCTTGCGCAATGGCTCCCGCACCTTCACGGTCCCGTTGAGTACGTGCGACACAGTGCCCAGTGAGACTCCCGCGAGCCGGGCAATCTCTTTCATGTTCGCCATGGCGGCGCCTCGCTTCCAGTCCTGCCCTGCATGCAGCCCGCACATTCACCGCAGGCTGAACCGTGGCCCGAGTGGGATCCAGAGGTGAATCCTTTCAATGAGGATAGCAGAGCTTTGAAACTGCCCCGCCGCGCCATCGCGGCCGGTGCGGAGGAAGCGCTTCTTCTAGATCTTTTCCAGGTTGGCGAACTTCTCCATCAGCTTTTTCATGCCGTGCCGCGTGAACATCACGGTGAGCTTCGCATCTTCGCCGTCGCCCTCGCGCATCAGGATCGTCCCTTCGCCGTACTTGGCATGGCGCACTCGCTGCCCCTTGCTCAGGCCGCTGGCTCCCTTCGGTTCAGCAATGTCCATCGCCGGCCTTGCGAACGAACCGCCCTTCACCACGCCCTTGCCGCCGAAGAACCGCGCAATGTTGTCGATCGAATTGCCGTCCCGCGCGCCGGCACTCGAACCGCTGCGGCTGTTTGCGCTCGCACCCTTGCTATAGGTAAGCCGGGGAGTCTCCTGGCTCTCGTTCTCGTAATCGAAGTGGCGATCGCCGATCTCGCTCGACCCGCGCCGCGACTGGCCATACGAGTAGCCCGCACCGCTCCACCCGGCGCCGCGGCTGCTCAGGTTCTCGATCAGCGCGGGCGGCACTTCCTCCAGGAATCGCGACGGCACGCTCTGTTCCGGCGCATCGTTCCCATAGCGGCGGCGATAGTGCGCGCGCGTCAGGATCAGCGTGGTCATCGCGCGCGTCATCCCCACGTAGCAGAGCCGGCGCTCCTCCTCCAGTTCCTCGGGATTGTTCAGCGTGCGCGAATGCGGAAACAGACCTTCTTCGAGCCCGGCCAGAAACACCAGCGGAAACTCCAGTCCCTTGGCCGCGTGCAGCGTCATCAGCGTCACGCGCGCGTCGGGATCGAACTGGTCGGTGTCCGAGGCCAGCGCCGCGTGATCCAGAAAATCCGCCAGCGTCTCCCCGCGCGCCTCGGCGTCATGCGCCGCATTCGCCAGTTCCTTCAGGTTTTCAATTCGGCTGAATGCCTCCGGCGAGCCCTCCGCTTCCAGCGCCTTGATGTACCCGGTGCGGTCGATCAGAAAGCGGATCAGCTCCGGCAGCGTGGCTGCGTCGCCCGGCGCGCGGAATGCAGGCCTCTCCTCGTTTACTTTCTCGGCGCCTGCCTCGGCTGGATCGGACTCGAAATCAGGGTCCGGCTTGGTCTGTTTCGGCATCTTCAGGAACGGCCGCTTCGGCGCCGCGACGAAGGGCGAAAAGCTTGCCGGATCCAGCAACGTCATCTGGTTCTCGTTCCCGCCGAAGTTGAAATCCGTCGCGCCTGGTTCCGGTTCCGCTGCCGTTTCCGTCGCGCCGAATTCGAACCCGGTGTCCGCATCCTCATCGCTCTCCGGCGCCACCTCCGCCGCGAGCTTGCCCGCAAAATCCGGGTCCATCAACGCCTGCGCGTCCGTCATCAGCGTCCGGAACGAGTCCAGCGCCATCAGCGCGCGCGTGGGAATCAGCTTGTTCCGGATGGCCGCCGCCATCGCATCCCACGTCGACGTCCCCGTCTCCAGCGCCAGCCGCTCCAGCGTCGCAAGAGTGGTCGCGCCAATGCCGCGCGCCGGGGTATTGATGATGCGCTGCAGCGCCATCGAGTCATGCGGATTCCGCACCAGGCGCAGATAGCTCAGCATGTCCTTGATCTCGGCGCGCTCGTAAAAGCTGAATCCGCCCACCATGGTGTAGCGGATGTTGTAGCGGCGCAGCGCCTCTTCCACCAGCCGCGACTGCGAGTTGGTGCGGTAGAGCACCGCGCAGCGCCCCTGCTCGCCATCCTCGTTGTTCTCGCGCAGAAATTTCTGGATGCGGTCGGCGATGAACAGCGCTTCGTTTTCGCCGTCGGGGGCTTCGTAGTACCCGATCAGCGAGCCGCCCTGGCGATCCGTCCACAGCTTCTTGCCCTTGCGCCGGACGTTGTTCGCCACCACCGCGCCGGCGGCTTCAAGAATGTTCTGCGTGGAGCGATAATTCTGCTCCAGCCGCACAATCTTCGCGTCGGGAAACTCCTTTTCGAAGTCGAGAATGTTGCGGATGTCGGCGCCCCGCCACGAGTAGATGCTTTGGTCCTCGTCGCCCACCGCGCACACGTTCTGCGCCGGGCCGGCCAGCAGCTTCATGATCTCGTACTGCGGGCGGTTGGTGTCCTGGTACTCGTCCACAAGCAGATAGCGATACTTGCGCTGATAGCGTTCGCGCGTCTCCGCCGATACCTTGAGCAGCCGCACCGCTTCGAGCAGCAGATCATCGAAATCCAGCGCGTTGTTCTTGCGCAGTTCGGCCTTGTAGCCCTGGTAGACGTGCGCGATGCGCTCGCCGTTGGGGTCCTTCGATCCCAGGTAGTACTCCTGCGGATCGATCATGTGGTTCTTGGCCCACGAGATGCGCCCCAGCACCGTGCGTGGCGTCAGCTGCTTGGTGTCCAGACCCATGCGCTTCATGATCTGCTTCACGATGTTCGACTGATCGTTCTCGTCGTAGATGGCGAAGCTGCGCGTCAGCCCCTCGCCGCCCACCTTGAGCGCCTCGATGTCGCGCCGCAGCATGCGCACGCATAGCGAGTGAAACGTTGAAATCAGCGGCTTGCTCAGCGAACTGTGGCCGATCAGGCGGTCGACGCGCTCGGCCATCTCCGCGGCGGCCTTGTTGGTGAAGGTCACGGCGAGGATCGCGTCCGGCGCCACGCCCTTCTCGCGGATGAGCCAGGCGATGCGCGCGGTGATCACGCGCGTCTTGCCTGAACCGGCCCCGGCCAGAATCAGCAGCGGGCCTTCGGTGGCCTCTACGGCGGCACGTTGTTCGGGATTCAGATTGGAGATGAGCGACGACAAAAGGCAGTCCGGAGGGAAGGATCCTGTTTCTAGTTTACCTGTCTTCCGGGTCAGGCGCTGAGCGGCCGCGATCCGGCGGATTAGCAGGTAAAAGATGGCTTCTCCAGATGCCGCGCCCCGACCTCAGGCACGACAATATACGCATGTTCAACCTCCTCCGCGGGCTGGCGATCATCATCGCCATCTTTCTGGCCGGCAACTGGCTGCACGCGCATGGTCTGCCCATCCCCGGCGGAGTTCTCGGCCTGCTGCTCTTCTACGCGGCCATGTTGAGCGGATGGCTGAAACTGCGCTGGGTGGAAAGCGCCGCCGGCCTCCTGCTGCGCCACATGGTTCTGCTCTTCGTCCCGCTCACCGTGGGCCTCATGGAGCTGGGCCCGGTGCTCTCGCGACAGGCCGTTGCCATCCTCGCCAGCCTGCTGGTCAGCTTTGATGCCGTGCTGCTCACCACCGGGCTGCTGGCCCGCTGGCTCCTTCGTCCCGCGCCCGCCCCTCTCCCCCGCGAAGTGGAGGCCCGGCGATGACCCTCTCGAATCTGGTGGCGCTCCCCGTCTCAAGTGTGGCCCTCACCATCGCCTCCTACGCGCTGGCCTTGAGACTGCACCGGCGCTGGCGCTGGCTTCCGCCCATCGTCGTGGCGTGCCTGCCCATCGTCGCGGTTCTGCTGGTGGCGCACGAGCCCTACGCAGACTACAACCGCGGCGGCGATCTCCTCACCTGGTGGCTGGGACCCGCCACCGTCGCTCTCGCCGTCCCCATGTATCGCAATGGCCTGGTGTTGCGTAGTTCTCTGCCCCGGCTGATTGTCATCGTGTTTGCCGGGGCAGTCGTCGGCATGGTCACAGCCGGCGGAACCGCCTGGCTGCTCGGCGCGCCGCTGCCGGTGGTCATGTCCGCGGTGCCCAAGTCCGTCACCACGCCCATCGCCATCGAAGTCTGCCGCCAGCTCAAGGGCATTCCGCAGATCACCGTCGGCATGGTCATTCTTGCCGGTGTCCTCGGCGCCAGCTTTGGGCCGGCCCTGTTGCGCCTCGCCGGGGTCACCGAGGATCGTGCCGTCGGGGTCGCGGTGGGCAGCGCATCTCACGGAATCGGCACTGCCAGCCTGATCCGCCACTCGGAGATGCAGGCCACCGTCTCCTCCTGGGCCATGGCTGCCTGCGGCGTGTTCACTTCGCTGCTGGCGGCGCTGCTGGCGCTCTTTCTCCACTGACGGTGCGATGAGTCTTAATCCTCAGACTCATCGCGAGAGGACGGCGTGTACCGCGTTTGGAAAGTGATCAATTTGTCTAATTGGGTCATTTTGATCTTTCCGCCGTATCCTTGAAGCATGACAACGGTCTCCGCCACTCACGCCAAGCAGAACTTCGCCGCGATGCTCGACCTGGCCCAGCGTGAGCCGGTCCGCATCCGCCGTCACGATCGCGAGGTGGCCGTGCTCATTTCGCCCGAGGAGTTTGAGGCCCTTCGCAAGGCAAAGGTAAAGGACCTCATCGCCATCACCGAGGAGTCCGGACGCTTCGCCGAATCCCACGGAATGACAGACGAGCTTCTGGCGCAGCTGCTGGCTGAAGAGTGACGCGTCCACGCGTCGTGATCGACACCAATGTCTACGTCAGCCGGTACCTTCACCCGCGCTCGGTGCCCGGCCTGGCAGTCGAAAGGGCATGGATCGAGACGCAACCACTAATCTCGGTGCCAGCCTGGCGGGAACTCCACGCAGTGCTGAATCGTGCGAAGTTCGCTCGGTATGTGCAACCGCCCACGGTGCGGACTTTCTTGCGCAAAGTCTTTGAAGTCTCCGAGAAGATCTCCATCCCCACCCCCATCCGCGCCTGCCGCGATCCCCGCGACGACAAATTCCTCGAACTGGCCGTCCACGGCCAGGCCGGCGTCCTCATCACCGGCGACGAGGATCTTCTCGCACTGCATCCCTTCCGCGGCATCGCGATCCCTACTCCGGCAGAGTTTCTCGCGCGATCGGCCGAGCCCTTATCCTGAACCCATGCCCCCAACCCATTCGATCCGCCGTGTGGCCGTCTACTGTGGCTCTGCCAGTGGCAATCTGCCCGAGTACCAGGCGGAGGCCGTCTCCCTCGGCAGCGCCATTGCGGCCGCCGGGCTGGGCCTGGTCTATGGAGGCGCGAATGTCGGCCTGATGGGTGCGGTGGCCGACGCTGCGCTCGCCGGCGGAGCCGAGGTTGTCGGCGTGCTCCCCGAGATCCTTTCCGGCCGCGAGATCGCCCACACCGGCCTCACCCGCCTCGAAACCGTCGCCACCATGCACCAGCGCAAGGCCCGCATGGTCGCCCTCGCCGACGCATTCCTCATCCTCCCCGGCGGCTACGGTACCCTCGATGAGCTGCTTGAGATCATCACCTGGTCGCAGCTCCGCCTCCACGCCAAGCCGTGCATTCTTATCAATACGCTCCGCTATTGGGACGGTCTGCTGGCCTTTCTCGACAGCACCGTTGATGCCGGTTTCCTCAAGCCGGAGAATCGCGCCCTCCTGCAGGTGGCGCCCGACTCCGGCCAGGCGGTGCGTATGGTCCTGGCCCAGATCCCTCTCCAGATCACTCCACGGTCAGGTTCTTGAGGAAGAACTCGAAGTCCCCCATCGCCGGCTGTTCAATCGACGACGCCGCGTCCAGCAGCACTACGTAATACAGCTTGCCAGGGATGCGGTGCTGGGTCTGGACCGGCCGGTAGTACTGCATGCCTTCCTTGGCATCGGGCTTGGGCGCGTCGTGCGGCGCTTCCAGCGCCAGCCCCGGGAATGCCGGCTCGTCGCGCTCGAAGGCCACCAGCCGCCCCTTGCCATCCCCGTCCTTTCCGTACATGCCCGGCTCGCTGGCCTTGAACGAGAGGCATCTTTCCACCGGACATGGCACGCTGCCGCCCTTGTCGATGCTTCCATCCTTGATCAGCTTCCCTGCGTACTCCTGCAGCGACTCGCCGTCCTTCGCCCGCTGCACCAGGAGCATCACGCTGGGGCGTAGCCGATGTTTGGTGGCCTTGTACGGTCCGGTGCTGAAGTAGACCACGCACGACCCTTTGCTCAACGCGAGTTGATTCACGGTCCATTCCCCATGCGCCCGCAGCCGGACCCCGCATGCCGTGCTCGTGAACTCAAATCCCTCGCTGAGGGACTGCGCGGTCCATGCTTCCCGCGGGTCGTACTGCTTCGACAGGTCCACGGTCTCGAACCGCTTGGCCGCAGCCTCCGCAATCACGTCGCGCCGCTCCGATGCGGGCGCGCTCAGGGCCTTCAGATGATCGGCGGCGCGCAAAGCATGTGCCGGCATGCCGGTCACCGTGGCGCATTCCAGGTAGTCGTCCCAGAAGGCCGACGGCAGTTTCTGCCACTCATGCGCGCTCTCGATCTTGAGAAACCCCTCGGCGCCGGCTTGCGGCTGGCTCGTCTGGCACTGCAGTGTGGAACGGAACCACGGCCCGCGCACGTCCCCGGGCGCAAGCTTCTCGACGCGGCCGAACAAATCCATGGCGGTGTCGTAACTCTTCTCCACATCCACGTTGTAGGCGTAACGGGCCACCAGCCCCGTAAGCAGGAGCAGCTCCGCGTTCTCAGGATGCGCGTTGCTTGCCGCGTGCAGAAATCCCAGATCCTTGACCAGCCGCGCCGCAACTTCATCCTTCGTGACTTGAAAACTCCACGGCGCGACAAACGAGTGGCTGTAGGGCTCCAGCTCCCGCGCGTCGTCCAGCGCCGCCAGAACGGCGGTTTCCTGCGGCAGCGCACCCGCATGGATGGCGGCGATATCCGCGAATCCCCGGCTCGCGGAAAAGCCCAGGACCAATACACATACCCGCCCGGCTGTCTTGAGCATGGCGCGCCCCGTTCCCAAAAAAAGATCGAGAACCAGTGTAGTCGCAGAGCGAACCTTCCGCGATGGGGATGAAGGCGAGAGTCTAGTTCGGCGTACCGGTGGTCTCGGCGCGGGCGAATTTGCACTCCGTGCACTGGCAGTGGCGGCGGAGATAGTCGAACGAGTAAATGCCCGCGGAGTGGCCGTCGAGCCAGTTGAACTGGATGGCGTAGCGGCCCACGCCCTGCGCGCTGCCCGGCTTGGCCGGCGGCGTGTACATGGGCAGAAGTTCGGCGGCCCTGGGCTTGGGCTGGCCGGGCTCGCGGCCCTGCTGCTGCCGCTCGTCCACACAGGTGGCGCAGGGACAGGCATGGCGCAGCCAAGCAAAGTTCCAGGCGCTATGGTGCCCGTCGTTCCACTCGATCTCCAGGCCCTTGCCCTCGGTGATCAGCACCCGCACCTTTTTGGGCGTGACGGCGTCGCGCGGCAACGGGCGATCCGCTTCGGCGTGCCTCGCCTTGTCTTCCTGGCTCGAGATGCGAATGCCCTCGTGGCTCATGCTCCTATTCTAAAGCCTCGCGAATCTCCGCCCCCTGCCCTAATCCCCCTGTTCCTGGTCCCTGCCGTCATAGCGCAGCTTCATCCCCAGGATGGCCAGCGCCAGCGCCAGCGTTACCGTGTTGGCCGCCATCATCGGCACCGAGCCAATCCCGATCCCATACACCAGCCAGCACACCACGCCAAAACTGAACAGCAGAAACATGGTTAGCGAAATATCGCGCGCGCTCTTGCGCCGCCACACCCGGATAAGCTGGGGCAAAAACGAGATGGTGGTGCACACCGCGGCGGTCGAGCCCACCGCCTCCCGCACCACCGCCGCAGGCGGAAAATATGTCATGATAAGTCCCTTTGTCTATCGATTCTTCCAGAAAAACCACGCCGCCGTGGTGAATCCGATCGCAATTACCAGGCCGCGCAGCACCGGCTGCGGCACCCCGCGCGCCAGCCGCGCCGAGGCGTACCCCCCAATCGCGCACGCCGCCATGGCCAGAAGGCAATAGCGCCACTCCACGTTGCCGCTGACCACGAAGATCAGGAACGCCACGCCATTGGCGCAGGTGGTGGAGACCACCTTGAGCGCGTTGATCTCGTTCAGGTCTTCAAAACCGAACAGCGACAGCAGGGCGATGATAAGGAACCCGGCGCCGGCGCCGAAATACCCGATATAGAAGCACACCATGACCGTGGAGACGAACACCAGGCTGCGCCGCGGCGGCCGGGCCCCGTGATCGGCCAAGTGATCGCGGCGGGCCATCTTGCGGTGCTCGAGCCAGCGCATGACCGGCCGGCTGACCGCGAAGAGAGTGGCGGCAACCAGCAGCAGCCAGGGAACCAGTTCCAGGAAGGTCTGCGGCGGCGTATTCAGCAGCACCACCGCCCCGGCGGTGCCGCCGATGAGTCCCGCCAGCGCCATGGCTAGAACCAGACGCACATTCTTGCGGATGTCGTCGCGGTAGGCCGCAATCGAGGTGAGTTGCCCCGGCCACAGCGCCACCGTATTGGTTGCGTTCGCCTGCACCGGCTGGATGCCGGTCCCCAGCAGCGCCGGAAACGACAGAAACGATCCGCCGCCCGCCACCGCATTCAGCACTCCGGCGAGGAAGGCCGCAATGACGACCCAGAGAGATTGCCAGTGGATGAACGGATGAGCAGCGGCGAGCGCGAGCATGTGCTCATATTCTATGGCCAGTCGATTCGCGGCATGCGATCAGGCGCGAGAAGAGGATCGGCAGCGCGCGCAAATTCCCTTGCCACCCCGCGGCCGTCGATGTCAGGCTTCGAACGATGGCTCTGGAGATGCGGCGGGTGCGGAAGTTTCTTGAGCTTTGGATGGCGCTGGCGGCGCATGTTCTGTTGGCACAGCCCGCGTCGCCGAGCCAGGATGCGATCACTCAGTGGCGGTCGGGACTGTCGGAAATCAGCGAGGGTTGGGCGGAGCACGACGGAGACAATCTTGCCTGGAAACAGCCCGAGTTCGATGATAGTGGATGGAACCGCGTGGACCTCGACGATCTGGGAGGGGCGACGGCGGGCTGGAGATGGTATCGGAAGCGCGTGACGCTGACGCCGGATCATCCGCGAGTTCGACTGATGATCGAGGGCGGCGACGGGACGTATGAGCTCTACGTGAATGGCGAGCGCGCCGAAGGTGCGCAACTTCGCTCGGCATTCAACGTGCGGCGGCCTACGGAACGGGTGTTTTCGCTGCCGGACGAACCGGAAACCTACGTGTTTGCGCTACGCACGCGGGCGCCTGTCCATTATGCACGGCTGCAGTTGCCGCTGTTCCTGAGCGTGACCCTGGGCCAGCCGACCGCCATCGGCTATGAGCGCCAGGCCCTTGAAAGTCAGCGGCTATACGGCGTTGTCTTCTCGGGAACCATCAACCTCATGCTCTTGTTGGGAGGCATCGGGGCATTTGGGCTGTTCGCCTATCAGCGCACCCGACGCGAATACATGTTCCTCGGGATCTTCCTCTTGCTTACAGGTCTTTCCGATGGGTTGATGATCTGGCAGGAAGAGGGTGTTCTGCCCTCGAGCGTGGGCGTCCTGTTTGCTGACCCGCTTACCTATCTGTTCAGCATTGCGCAGATCGAGTTCACATTCGCGTTCGCGGGGCGGCGCGTGGGCAAAGGGTGGAGGACTTACGAAGCCTTGCTGCTATGCCCGCTGCTGCTGGTTCCACTGGCGTGGAAGGGCTATGTTTCGTTTGTCGTCTGCGATCTGGTGGAGGCGTCAGCTACAGTGCCGGTTGCCGTCGCACTGCCACTTGTTCTGTTCGTATGGTGGCGGCGGGGAAATCGCGAGGCGGCCCTGCTGACACTGCCGAGCATGCTGCCGGCGGCGACCGGCATTCCCGCGGCGGTGGGCACGGCGGCAATCTACATGAGTTGGAAGAGCCTCGAATTCCTGGCGGACGACGTTCAGATCGGACCGGTACCCGTTAAGCCTTTCGATATCGGGGCGTTCCTGTTTCTTCTGGCGATTGGACTGGTCATGTTCTTCCGTTTCACCCAGGTAAGCCGCGAGCAGGCGCGGGCGGCGGCGGAGCTGGAGGCCGCGCGGGAGATCCAGCGGCGGCTGGTGCCCGAACACCTGCCGGCGCTCGAGGGCTGGCAAATCGAGGCCGCGTACCTGCCTGCAAACGAAGTGGGGGGTGATTTCTACCAGGTACTCGGCGAGGCAGGCGGACCGGCTTGGGTGGTGATAGGAGACGTGAGTGGAAAGGGTCTGAAGGCGGCGATGACCGGAGCCCTCGCCATCGGCGCGCTGCGCGCCCTTGCACCCGAGGCGAATGGTCCGTCGGAGCTGCTTTCGCGGCTTAACGACCGGCTCGGCGAATCGCAGGGCGGCGGCTTCATCACCTGCCTCTGCGCGCGCTTTGGACCCGGAGGAACGATTACCCTGGCCAACGCCGGGCATCTGGCCCCCTATCGCAACGGCGTCGAACTATGGGTAGAGGGGGGCTTGCCACTGGGAATCATGCCGGGCATCACCTACACGGAATCCCCTCTTTCCCTGGAGGAAGGCGACAGGCTCATGCTGCTCTCCGACGGCGTGGTGGAGGCGCAGAACCCGGCCGGCGAGCTCTTCGGCTTTGACAGGACTTTGGAGATGAGCTCGGGTAGGGCCAGCGTAATGGCAGAGGCCGCCCTCGCCTTCGGCCAGAAAGACGATATTACGGTTCTGACTCTGCAACGGGAACCTCTCGCATGAGCAGACCCGCGTTGAGGTCTCCGAGCCGGCCGAAGGCCCTTAGCGGGCGGCAGCGATTGCTTGCCCGGACCCAAGCCGGTCATTCTGACGAACTGTAAATATCTGAAAACAAGCAATAAACAAGACTTCCTTCATGCATGAGTTAAAATCACTCATATTTTATGAATCATTTGTGCTATAGTTTCCATCAGATCAAGTGCAAGGCACGCCGGACCCCGCACGGGGCGGCGCCGCAGCCGAACCAAAATACAACCAAGCATCTGGAGGAACACAAACATGGCAATTACGCGTTGGGATCCGTTTCGTGAAGTGATGGCTCTGCAGAACCGCATGAACTCGCTGTTCCGCGAGATGAATGAGGATGAGAGTCCCCTGACGACTGCCAGCTTTGTGCCGGCGGTCGACGTCTACGAAGACGCCAAAAAGGTCATGCTCAAGATCGAAGTGCCGGGCATGGAAGAAAAGGACCTGGACGTCCGCGTCGAGAACAACACCCTGACAGTGAAGGGCGAGCGCAAGTTCGAGAAGGAAGAGAAGGAAGAGAACTTCCATCGCATTGAGCGCCGCTATGGCACCTTCTATCGCTCGTTCACCCTGCCCTCGACGGTCGACACCGAGCACATCGGGGCCACCTACAATGCCGGCGTCCTGAAGCTCGAACTGCTGAAAAAGC
>Ga0335069_10008952_pt1 | contig 14281 bp, 13 predicted proteins | sample Lox_Sample_11_FD_206714 | JGI IMG/M metagenome (GOLD analysis project Ga0335069, IMG submission 206714) | Soil microbial communities from Loxahatchee National Wildlife Refuge, Florida, United States - Lox_Sample_1.1 | ecosystem: Environmental > Terrestrial > Soil > Wetlands | place: USA... | reverse complement strand
AGCGTGTCGGCGCCATCAATGTAGTCGAAGGACCGCGGCCGAAGGGTGGCATTGTCAGCGTGTCGCCCGAGCAACTGATCGCGTGGGCCCCGGACACGATTGTCAGCCTCGACCCAGGCTTTCGTCAAACCGTGTCCCAGAAAGCCGAATGGAAGCCGGTGCCGGCAGTCGCCTCGGGGCGGGTTTTCCTGGCGCCGAGCCTGCCTTATGGTTTCATCGACTCGCCGCCGTCGCTCAATCGGCTGGTCGGCCTGGTCTGGCTGCTGCACACCTTCTATCCCGAACAGGCGCCGGGCAAGCTTCGCGAACAGGTGCGCTCGTTCTATCATCTGTTCTATCAGGTCGATCTTACCGAACCGGACCTCGACACCCTGCTCGGCAATTCCGGAGGCTGATTTAACGCCTTGCGCACAGCAATCATTCTCCTCCTCCTGGCGATCCTTCTGCTTGCGGTATCGGTGATCGCGTCCGGGATCGGCCCCTATCATATTTCGCCGGTGGAGGTTCTGAAGGCCGTCCTGCGTTGGCCCTTTGGCAATGGTGACGCGGACGCGATCGACACGGTCCTCTTCAGTATTCGCCTCCCCCGTGTAGTCGCAGCAGGCTTCGTCGGAGCAGCGCTTGCCGCCGCCGGCGCAGCCTATCAAAGCCTGTTCCGCAATCCGCTTGTCTCTCCGGATATTCTCGGTGTTTCGACCGGCGCCGGTCTGGGCGCCGTCATTGGAATCCTTCTCAGACTTCCGGTCGTCGCGATCCAGGTCCTCGGCTTTGCGGGCGGCCTGCTGACGGTCATGGGTGTAGCAACGCTTGCTCGTACGCTGCGCGGCGCCGGCGACGTCCTTGTCCTCGTTCTTGCCGGGATCGTGGTCGGTGCGCTTGCCGGAGCTACGATCTCGCTCGTCAAGGTGCTGGCTGACCCCTACGACCAGCTTCCAGCCATTACCTTCTGGCTGCTGGGCAGCCTCGCCGGAGTCAAGGCGAACGATGTTGCCGCAACGGTGCCGGTCGTTCTCGTCGGTCTTGCACCGCTCGTGCTGCTCCGATGGCGTATCGGCGTGCTGTCGCTGGGCGACGACGAGGCCCGTGCGCTTGGTGTCGAAGTGGAGCGTCTGCGCATCATTGTCATCGCGGCCGCGACCTTGATCACGGCAAGCGTTGTCGCCATTTCCGGCGTGATCGGCTGGGTCGGGCTGATGGTTCCGCACATGGCGCGCTTGCTCGTCGGACCACGCTTCGATCGGCTGTTACCGGCGGCCATCCTGCTCGGCGCTGCTTTCATGGTCGGCGTCGATACCCTGGCGCGGTCGGCGGCGCGCATTGAAATTCCGCTTGGCGTCTTGACCGCAGTGATCGGAGGCCCGGCATTCGTCTGGTTGCTTGCACGCAATCGCCGGAAACTCCTGCCATGACGTTGCTCGAAACACGCGACCTCGCCATCGGATATGGACGAACCCAGATTGCCGGCGGTCTCGATCTTTCCGTGACCGCAGGGAGCGTCACCTGCCTGCTTGGGCCGAACGGCGTCGGAAAGACCACGCTGTTCAAGACGCTATTGGCGCTGATTCCACCGCTGTCCGGCATCGTGGAGATCGACGGCCGCAGCCTCTCCAGGCTCGACCGACAAAGCATCGCACGACAGATTGCCTATGTGCCACAGGCCCAGATCGCCGAATTCCCTTACACGGTGATCGATCTCGTGGTCATGGGCCGCACTGCACATCTCGGGACGTTTGGTGGGCCACGACGCGCCGACCATGAGGCGGCCATGGCAGCCCTCGACCAGCTCGGCATCGCATCGCTGGCGGCGCGGGATTCGACACGGATTTCGGGTGGGCAACGGCAGCTTGCCTTGATTGCCCGCGCGCTTGCCCAGCAGACGCGCATCGTCGTAATGGATGAGCCGACTGCGAGCCTCGACCTTGGCAATCGCATTCGCGTCCTCGACACCATCCGCGTTCTCGCCGAGAGTGGCCTTGCCATCGTGCTCTCGACCCACGAGCCCGAGCATGCCTTTGTGGTTGCCGACCGGGTCGCGATCCTGGGTAAAGATCGGTTCGCGACAGGGCCGGTTGAGGCCGTCATGACGTCACAGGAATTGTCGCGACTCTACGGCGTTGCGCTGAGTGTCGAACAGACGCCGTCAGGACGACACGTCGTGGGCCCTGCGTAGTTCCGGCTCCTCCACCATCGCGAATGGCGCAGTCACCAATTTGTTCCTCATGCTTGGATTCGACGCGCGCAATCTACTTGAGAACCTCGCAGACGGTTTGGTGCCCGTGCGGAATGAAACCCGTGGCGCGAGTTGACACGGCACTCCACCACGCCTCCAACGACTCGCGATCGCAGCGAAGCTTGACGCTCATGCCACCGGAGAACCTGATCCAATCGGCGAAGCGATGGCTCGACACGGCGATCACCACCGGAATGTCCGCGCTCAACGCTCGCTCGATCAAGAACGAAAGGCCCTTGCCTTCACACTCCTGCCGTCCGAACCGGTTGGCGATCACGAGGTCCGCGCCCGCATCGACCGCGCGGGCGACCTGCGCGCCGGCATTCAGAAGCCGCCCCACGTCCAGCCTGCATCCGGTCGCACAGCCTCCGAGGTCCTGAAAGAGTTGCAGCTCCTCGCCGGTATGAACCAGCATGGCCGACAATTTCGGTTCATCGACACAGTGATGACCAAGCTGGACAAGTCCCACCGCCCGATATCCGCGGGCCTTCAAATCGGAAGCAAAAGCGCGCAGCATTTCGTCCGGATTCTGCGTCTGATCGTAGACGAGCGCGGCCAGATCGCATTGGGAGTCAAACATGTCGCAGCCTCTCCTTTTTGCGATGCTGAGCCGAGATGGCGGCTATCGCACCGCCGCGATGTCTCGCTATGAAGTCATGCCTACTGCTCGTTGATGATCTGGCGTCGGGCCGCCGCCACGACGGATTGGTGGACGGTTCTGAAGGATGTCTGGACTGCCGATGGCCGCAACGAAACTCGCGACACTTGCCGACCGAAGCGGAATGAACGGCTTGGCGCCATCCCGGCAGCACTTCTTGATCTGCCCAACGGCAGCGTGGCTGATGCAGTCGACAGGAAAGAAGATCGCGTCCGCCCGGCTGACCAGTCCCGGCAGAGCCGCCAGGTTGTCTTCAACGCCTCCGTCATGCGAAAGAAGCGCGCCTCCCCTCCTTGTGGCGATCGCCTTCAATTGATCGATCAATCCCGGACGGCCGCCAACATAAAGCACCGTGAGCCCCTGCAGATTGCGTTCGACGTCTAGACCGGATACGTCCGCTTCCCCACGCTTAAGTTCGGCTTCGAGCGCAATGACTTCGCGCTGAAGTTGTTCATTTTGCTTGTTGAGGGTCGCGGCACACTTGTGTGCCTTCTTGACCTGATCCTCCAGCTCTGCGATCCGCCCCGCCAATCGGCTCGAATGAACCTTCTCCGCATCCAGCCGTTGCAACAGCGTGGAGGCGTTAGCCGCCTCTGAGATCAAATCCGGGGTCGTTCTTTCGGCTGCTTCCAGTCGGCGAACTTCTGCTTCGAGGCCCTCCAGTTTGCGCAAAAGCTCCGAACGATCACGAGAGCCTTCTGAGAGACGCGTCTCCTGCCGAGAAATCTTCTCGTCACGTTCACCGAGTTCGCGTTCGAGCGTTCGCAATCGTACGATGTCCATTCGGTTGGACGAGCCAACCATATGCGACAGCATGTGGACCTGACCGAATGCCTCTTCAACGAGTGACCGATCGGTCGCGGGGTGGGTGAGAACGGCCCAGTAGCCGCCGGGAATGCCGCCTTGGTCAAACGCCTCAAGCCAGAGATCTCTCACCTGCGTCCGGTTCGAGGCTTTCGCAAAACGCCTGATCGCCGCCTCATGGCGATGATCCAGCATCTTGTTCAGCAGCTTTCCGACAAGATCGTGCTTTCCCGCCGCGTTAACGCCGAAGCTGTGCAACGTATGATCCGACGCGGTCTTGGCGCTGGCATCTCCCAGCTTGACAAAGAACTGACGCAACTCGGCGGCCGAGAGGCATGTCCCGATGATCGAGCAATGAAGCGTCGGCGAGATATCCCAGACTTTGCACCTGCGGCCCTTTGCGTCGGTCACGACAAGCGGCCGCGGATCGTCTCGCCCGCGAAGCACGAGCGTGCTTATCGTGCTCTGCCGATTTTGGTGAACAACGGATAAGTCAGACACCGTATTCTTCCGCCGCGATGTATCTATGCGACTATAACGCTATCCTGCATTTTGGTGACTGGCAATACGTATGGGGCGGCCGTTTGCTGGTCCAGGCTCCGAAACAATGCCAAAATCACGGTAGATTGGACCGCAATGCACGACGTGCCTGACAAGCGGACACTGAACCTTGGGGACAGGTCATGATTTCCAGACATGACGATGGCAGCGCCGGAGACGCAAACTACGGGCTCATCGGCGAGGGATACGCGCAATATCGTAGGCCGGATGCTCGGATTGCCGCGGCGATCGGGGGTGCGCTCGGCAGTGCTCGGACCGTGCTCAATGTCGGAGCCGGCGCCGGTTCCTATGAACCCGTCGATCGTTGCGTCACTGCCGTCGAGCCATGCGAGCACAGAGGCCATCTTACCTCCCGCCCGCGGTCGACGCCGTCGCTGAACATCTGCCGTTTGAGGCGAACAGTTTCGACGCCAGCATGGCGACTTTCACGGTGCATCAGTGGCCCGATCTGCAGGCCGGCCTGGCCCAGATGCGACGGGTCACCCGAGACACCCTGCTTATCCTGACCTGCGACCCGGACGAGTTGAACCGATTTTGGCTGGATGACTATGCACCGGAAGTCATTTCGGTCGAAGCGCGTCGATATCCGCGGATCGAGGCGATCGCAGCCGCGTTAGGCGACCGTGTCGAAATCATCCCTGTTCCGATCCCATTGGACTGCACCGACGGCTTCGGTGAGGCCTACTATGGCCGACCGGAATGCTTGCTCGATCCGGCCGCCCGGCGGGCATGCTCTGCTTGGAGTTTCGTCGAGGCAAAGGTGGAGGCTCGTTTTGTGAACGAGCTCGGTCGCGACCTTCAAAGCGGTAGATGGGATGCCGAATACGGGCATCTGCGCCAACAGGCTCATTTCGACGGGTCGCTGAAACTCATCATCAGCCGATTGGAAGCGAAATAGCCGAGCGGGTTGAAAGGGCGGCTGGCGGGCCTCAGCGACATCGGCATGCGGCGGTCTCAAAGGCCATTGATTGCCCCCGCTGCCGCTTTACCTCGGCACGGAACTCGCTATATTTCCAAGACTATAACGTAGTCGCGGAGCAATGAGCGAACTCACGCCAATTCGCCACGCCATCCGAACGAAAGAGGAAACATGCCGATCTTGAAACCTGCGGCACGTGCTAAGCGAGCAGAAAAGATTCGGTTCGTAGCTGCGAAAGCGGACAGCCATATTGCGACGCAAAAAGACAACGGCGACGAGGTGCTGTATCCCGAGAAATGGGGCAGCTACTCGAAGGGGCTTGCCCACGACACCAAGGGTGACGTCAGGATCAGGTCCTATAACAGCATGCTGCGTGCATTAAAAAGCGGCGCGGCAGCGGATTTTGACAAGGTTGATTTGGGCGGGACCGTCCCGCTGGTTGATCCGCAGGCCGGTCTGGCTTTCACGCTGGAGGGCGGAGATCCCCAGTCCTTCGAACTTGCAGCGGCTCCCCCGCTCGCATCTGCGTGGCGCGCTGGCGAAGCTGTCGAAGCTTACTGGATGGCGCTGCTTCGCGACGTTCCGTTCAGCGAATACGAAAGTCACGCGCTGGTCCAAGCCGCAATTTCGGATATCGGCAAGCTCTCGGATTTTCGCGGTCCGAAGGAGGCAGGAAAGGTCACTGCCAAGACTTTGTTCAGGGGCTTCACGCCAGGCGATCTGGTGGGACCGTATGTCTCGCAATTCCTGTTAAAGCCGTTCGATTTTGGCGCCTTGAAGATCGACCAGATGTTCCGTACCTACAGGCCGGAGCTCGACTACATGACCACATTCGCGGATTGGCTGGCGGTGCAAAACGGGCAGGCGTCGGATCCGTCGACGGCGCGGACAGGGCCCTTCGGGGAGAACGTCGTCGAACCTGCGCGATGTCTTCGCGACGGTCGCGGACTGTCTGCATATGTGCACGCCGACATTTCGTTTGAACCCTATTTGAATGCTTGCCAGGTGCTGCTCACCCAACGGCCCCCGGCGCCATTTAGCGAAGGCAACCCGTATAAGCCGAACATGACGCAGGCGGGTTTCGGCACGTTTGGGTCGGCCTATGCAAAGACCCTGATTTCGGCGGCAGCCGCCCTGGCACTGAAGGCGGTCTGGTTCCAGAAATGGTTTGTCCACCGGACGTTGCGACCGGAGGCCTATGGCGCGTTAGTCCATAAGACGATGCTGCCTCAATCTCGCCGGTTGCACAAAGTCTATCCAGTTCACACCGACGTATTGAACTCCGACGCGGTGCAACACATGCTCGCCAGGCATAGCGGCAGTTTGCTTCCTCAGGCCTTTCCGGAGGGATCCCCCTGCCATCCATCATACGGCCAAGGGCACGGCGCTGTTGCAGGGGCTTGCGTGACAATTCTAAAGGCGGTGTTCGACGAGAGCACCGTTATCGCTGACCCAAAAATGCCAAGCGCAGAGCCTGGCGAGCTGGGCGTCGATGTGCTGACGGACTACGACGGTCCCGACATTCTGACAGTCGGAGGGGAAGCGAATAAGCTTGCTTCAAATATCGCGTTGGGTCGCGCTCACGCGGGGGTCAACTTCAGGTCGGATTACGAGCAGTCGCTAATATTCGGAGAAGAAGTTGCCATCAGCCTGCTGCGCGACCAGAAGGTGACGTTCAACGAGAATGCCAGTTGGAACTTTACACGGTTTGACGGGACCCCAATGATCATCTAGGGCGTGCGCAAAAATTGCGCGACAGAGGCGTTGGCGACCTATAATTGCAAAATGTCGCATTTGGCCCCCGCTGATCATTCAGGCCGCGCGCGACGGCGGTCCTTCCGCTTCGAGTTCGCTGACTTCCTCGTCGGTGAAGACGCGACTGCGGGTGAGGAAGCGGACACCCTCCGGGGCCTCGATCGAAAAGCCGGACCCGCGCCCGGACACGACATCAACGATGAGCTGGGTGTGTTTCCAATATTCGAATTGAGCGGCGCCCATGTAGAATTGGCAGCCGGCAATCTCTCCCAACAGCACGTCCTGCGGTCCGACGCGAAAATCGCCTTCGGGATAGCACATCGGAGATGACCCATCGCAGCAACCACCGGACTGGTGGAACATCAGCGGCCCGTGCTGACCAACGAGCCGAGCCACTACCGCCGCTGCTTCTTCCGTGATCTCGACACGCCTGATCACATCTCGCTCCCCAGTCGGAAGATGACGGGCGCGGGGACCAAACCCGCGCCCGCATCGTCGGAACAATCAGAAGAAGCCCAGCGCCTTGGTGCCGTAGCTCACCAGCACGTTCTTGGTCTGCTGATAGTGGTCGAGCATCATCTTGTGGGTCTCGCGGCCGATGCCGGAGGCCTTGTAGCCGCCGAAGGCGGCATGGGCCGGATAGGCATGATAGCAGTTGGTCCAGACCCGGCCGGCCTGAATGGCCCGGCCGAAGCGATAGGCGCGGTTGCCGTTGCGAGTCCAGATCCCCGCGCCAAGCCCGTACAGCGTGTCGTTGGCGATGGCGAGCGCCTCGTCATCGTCCTTGAACTTCGCCACCGAGACCACTGGTCCGAAGATCTCTTCCTGGAACACCCGCATCTTGTTGTTGCCCTCGAAGATCGTGGGCTCGACGTAATAGCCCTCGGCGATCTCGCCGCCGAGCTGGGCGCGGTTGCCGCCGGTCAGGACCTTGGCGCCCTCCTGCTTGCCGATATCGAAATAGGACAGGATCTTCTCCAACTGGTCATTCGAGGCCTGGGCACCGATCATGGTAGTCATATCGAGCGGATGGCCCTGCTTGATCTTTTTCGTGCGCGCCACGGCACGTTCCATGAAGCGGTCGTAGACCGATTCCTGGACCAGCGCGCGGCTTGGGCAGGTGCAGACCTCGCCCTGGTTGAGGGCGAACATGGCGAAGCCTTCGAGCGCCTTGTCGAAGAAGTCGTCATCGGCATCGGCCACGTCGGCGAAGAAGATGTTCGGCGACTTGCCGCCGAGCTCGAGCGTGACCGGGATGATGTTGTCGGAGGCGTATTGCATGATCAGCCGCCCCGTCGTGGTCTCGCCGGTGAAGGCGATCTTGGCAATACGCTTGTTCTGTGCCAGCGGCTTCCCGGCCTCGACCCCGAAACCGTTGACGACGTTGATGACGCCGGGGGGCAGGATGTCGGCAATCAGCTCCATCACGACGAGGATGCCGAGCGGGGTCTGTTCGGCGGGCTTCAGCACCACGCAATTGCCGGCGGCAAGCGCCGGCGCCAGCTTCCACGTCGCCATCAGGACCGGGAAATTCCACGGAATGATCTGGCCGACGACGCCGAGCGGCTCGTGATAGTGGTAAGCGACGGTATCCTGGTCGATCTCCGAGATGCCACCTTCCTGCGCCCGTACCACCGAGGCAAAATAGCGCCAGTGATCGACGACCAGCGGCATGTCCGCGTAAGTGGTCTCGCGGATCGGCTTGCCGTTATCGAGCGTCTCGACCAGCGCGAGCAGGTCGAGGTTCGACTCCAGCTTGTCCGCGATCTTGTTCAGAATGCGCGACCGCTCGGTGACGGATGTCTTGCCCCAGGCATCCTTGGCCTTGTGGGCGGCATCGAGCGCCAGCTCGATGTCGGCGGCGGTGGAGCGCGGCACCGAACAGAGCTTCTTGCCCGTGATCGGACTTGGATTGTCGAAATACTGTCCTTCGACAGGGGCGACCCATTTGTCGCCGATGAAATTGTCGTAGCGGTCGCGGATCAGAACCTGTTTCGAAACCTTCTCGATCGCCTCATGGTACATGGCATTCTCCCTTGGGTTCGTGGTTTTTGAGCCGAGATCTGGGGGCGTCGCGACTTGCGTGGGCTCGGCGGACCTTACGCAGCGCATGGTTCTGGAGTGCAAAGCGCGTGGCGATGTTGTTGAGGCGAGGGCCTTGTCCGCCCTGGAGTGATCGCGGCGGCGATACCGCCGCGATCGGGTCGTGAGGTCAGACGCGGGCTTCGTTGATGATCTGCAGCTGAGTGAATTCGGCGAGACCTTCCTCGGCGAATTCGGTGCCGATCCCCGACTGCTTGGCGCCGCCAAACGGGATATGCGGCGCCATATCGAGGTGCTTGTTGATCCAGACCGTTCCGGCCTCGATGCGGCTCGCAACGTCGCGCGCCCGCGCGGCGTTCGATGACCAGACCGACGCACCCAGGCCATAGGTGGTGGCATTGGCCCGACGGACGACGTCATCGCTGTCGGAATACTTGATCACCGGCAGCACCGGCCCGAACTGCTCTTCGTCGACCAGCCGGGAGCCCTCCTTGATGTCGCGCACGATGGTCGGCTCGATGAAATAGCCCGGCCGGTCCATCGCCGCGCCGCCGGCGATGATGTTGCCGTTCTTGCGGGCGTCGTCGAGGAAACCCTTGACCTTTTCGTACTGCATCTTGTTCTGCAGCGGCCCGAGCTTGGTGCCCTGCTTCGATCCGTCGTCCACGACCGTATTCTTGGCGATGGCGACGAGTTCGTTGCAGATCTCGTCGTAGACGGATTCGTGGACATAGAGCCGCTTAATGGCGAGGCAGACCTGGCCGGAGTTCTGGAACGCGCCTTCGAAGATGCCGGGCGCGACCTTCTTCGGATCGACGTCGTCGAGCACGATACCGGCATCGTTGCCGCCGAGTTCCAGCGTGATCCGCTTCAGGGTCTGGGCGGCGCTCGCCATCACCTTCTGGCCGGTGGCGGTCGAGCCGGTGAACGAGATCTTGCGGATGTCAGGATGCCTGGTCATGGCGTCGCCGAGATCGTTGGCATCAGTGATGACGTTGAGCACGCCATGCGGCAGGATGTCCTTCACGAGTTCCGCGAACTTGAGCGTCGATAACGGCGTGGTCGGCGCGGGTTTCACCACCAGCGTGTTGCCGGCGAGCAGCGCCGAGGGCAGCTTGAAGCTCAGGATCAGCAGCGGATAATTCCAGGGAATGATGGCGCCGACTACGCCGAGCGGGCGACGATAGGCCTCGACCCGGCGGTCGCCGGAATCCTCGATCACCCGCATCGGCAGGTCGAGCGAGCCGAGATAGCGGAAGAAGGCGGCCATCCCCATCACTTCGCCGGTCGCATCGGCAAGCGGCTTGCCCTGTTCGCTGGTCAACAGCCGGGCCAGCTCGCCGACATTCGCCTCGATCGCCTCGGCCATCTTGACCACCAGCCCGCGGCGTTCCTCGATCGGCGTCGCCGCCCAGGCCGGGAAGGCCGCCTTGGCCGCAGCCACGGCGGCGTCGAGCTGGGCCGTCGACGCACGCGGGCACTGCGCCAGCACCTCTTCGGTCGCGGGATTAAGAACGGGCATGGTCTGGTCGCCGGGGACCATCTTGCCGTCGATCAGAAGGCTGAAATCGCTCATTTGCGTCATTCTCCCTGTCATGGGCCCTTCCAAGAGCCTCGTTATATTCATATGAATATCACGTGCGGCACGTCTAGGCCACTGACTGTTTCGCGCCAAACTCGCTGGACGACGCCACCCAATCAATATATCCTGATAGATATAACGGAAACACGGGCCGGAATTTCGGCGACGATGATGGAAACCATGTCGCTGACGGCCTGCGAGGTCGCAGCCCGACGGCGGAGCCATGCCGCTCAGCTTGGTCGTTACCGAGGGCAGGCCTGCGACGATCAGCGTGCCCTTGAAACCGCACTAGGGTAAGCTCCGTCGCATCCTCAAACAGAATCGTCTCGGAAAGTTGCAATGCGTGCTTGGCTGTTTGCGATCGTCGTTACCCTGGGTTGGTCGCCGGCGTCGGCTGACGACATCCGCGTGGTCGCTGCCGGCAGCCTGAAGGACGCCTTCACGGCAATATTCGCCGACTACACAAAGCAATATGGCAACGGCTTCGTTTCGGTCTGGGGTCCCTCCGGCGTGTTGCGCGAGCGTCTCCGGAATGGCGAGGGGTTCGACGTGTTCGCATCGGCCGCGCTGCCACACGCGCAGGCGCTCACGGATGCGGGTGTGTCCGGACCAAGCATACTGTTCGCGCGCAACGCCCTGTGCATCGTGACCGACGCGAACCGTGCGCTCGATGCCGGAAATCTCGTCGACACGCTGCTCGAGCCGGAGATCAGGATCGGAACGTCGACGCCGGTGTCCGATCCGGCCGGCGATTACACTTGGGCGATGTTCCGCAGGATCGACGTCCAGCGTCCGGGTGCCTTCGAGATCTTGTCCCGTAAGGCGCAACAATTGTTCGGCGGCGCCGCAACCTCAGGCCTCCTGAACGGGCGTCCCCGACCGTTGGTCGCACTGGACGATCGACAAGTCGATCTGTTGGTTTCCTATTGCTCAAGCGCGCAGCAGATGGTCCACGACGCGCCGACATACAGGTCGATCGCGTTGCCGCAGGAGCTGTCGGTCGGTCCTGAATACGGGCTGACGGTATCGCGCAAGGCCCAACCGGCCGCCGCCGATTTCGCGATGTACCTGCTGTCGCCGAAGGGACAGGCAAGCCTCGAAGCGTTCGGCTTCATCCCGGTCGCGCTACCTGCGGGACCATAGGGCTTTTATCGAGTGTTCCTTGCGACGCTCCGCTGATTTTGTCGCTTGCAGCGGGCCTGAGGACGCAAGAACCAACAATCGAACTCAACAAAGGGAGAGCAATATGGCGATCACACAGGCAATTCCGATCACGCGTCATCCGTTTGCGGATGGCTCCTACAAGCAAATGCTGATCGACGGCAGATGGGTCGATGCCGCCTCCGGCAAGCGGTTCGAAACGCACAATCCCGCCACCGGCGAGTTGCTCGCCACCGTCGCCGAAGGCGATGCCGAGGATATCAACCGAGCGGTTGCTGCCGCCCGCAGCGCCTTTGAAGGAACCTGGAGCAGGGTCAAGCCGTTCGAGCGTCAGGGCATGCTGCTCAGGCTCGCCGACCTCGTCGAGAAGAACTTCGAGGAATTGTCGCAGCTCGACACGCTCGACATGGGCGCACCGATCAGCCGCACCCGCGGCAACAAGCTGCGCGTGATCGGCATGCTCCGTTATTACGCCGGGCAGGCCACCGCGCTGCATGGCGAGACGATCGAGAACTCGCTGCCGGGCGAAATCTTTTCCTACACCCTGAAGGAGCCGGTCGGTGTCGTCGGCGCGATCATTCCCTGGAATGGCCCCTTGGGGGCCAGCGTCTGGAAGATCGGCCCCGCAATCGCCACCGGCTGCACGGTCATCCTGAAGCCTGCCGAGGAAGCGCCGCTGACCTCGCTGCGACTGGCCGAACTTGCGATGGAAGCCGGCATCCCGCCGGGCGTCGTCAACGTGGTGCCGGGCTATGGCGAGACCGCGGGCGCCGCGCTCGCCTCCCATCCCAATGTCGACAAGGTTGCTTTTACCGGCTCGCACGTCACCGGACAGGCGATCGTGAAGGCGTCTGCCGGCAACCTCAAGCGTGTCTCGCTCGAACTCGGCGGCAAGTCGCCGGACATCGTGTTCGCGGATGCCGATCTCGATTCTGCGGTACCGGGCGCGGCCATGGCGGTGTTCGCCAATTCCGGGCAAATCTGCAGCGCTGGGACGCGGCTGTTCGTCGAAGAGAAGGTCTATGACGAGTTCGTCGGCCGTGTCGCCGAATTCGGCAAGAAGCTGCAGGTCGGCAACGGGCTCGATCCGAACACCCAAATCGGCCCCCTGGTTTCGCAGCAGCAGCTCGACCGCGTCTCCAGTTATCTCGACATCGGCGCCAACGAGGGTGCGAAGGCACTCGCCGGCGGTGCGCGGCTTACCGAAGGTCCGCTCTCGAAGGGCTATTTCGTCCCGCCGACAGTGTTCGCCAACGTCCAGGACAATATGCGGATAGCGCAGGAGGAAATCTTCGGACCCGTGATCTCGGCGATCTCCTTCAAGGACTCCGACGAACTGATCAGGCGCGCCAATGCCACGACCTTCGGGCTCGGCAGCGGCGTCTGGACGAAGGACGTCAGCAAGGCGCACAGGGTCGCAAAAGCGCTGCGGGCCGGTTCGGTCTGGGTCAACTGCTATCAGGCGATGGATCCGGCGGTGCCGTTCGGGGGCTACAAGATGAGCGGCTATGGCCGCGAGTCCGGCAAGCAACACCTCGAGGAATATCTCAACGTAAAGGCGGTCTGGATCAAGACCGCCTGAAGCGGCGCTCGGCCCAATATTTTGCAAGAGCGGCTGCGTCAAGCCACCGCTCTTTCTTGCGTTGTCTCACGAATGGCTCGCGCTCTTCTTCGGGCGAATGATATCGGCGCGCAACGCCGTAAGCTCTTTCCGGACCGCGTTGGCCGCGTCGCGTTCGATCTTGCGGTAGCGCGCGACCAGTGAAGTCCCAAATGGTGTCAGGATCGCCCCGCCGCCATTCTTGCCACCAGTCTGCCGCTCGACAGCGGGCTGACGGCAGATCCGGTTGATCTCGTCGACCAGGTCCCACGCGCGCTTGTACGACATGTCCATGGCGCGGCCCGCCGCTGATATCGAGCCGAACTCGCGAATATTTTCCAGCAACTCGATCTTGCCAGGACCAATGCGCCCTTCCGGATCGAGGTCAATCCGAAGGCTTAAAGAAGGGATCAATCTTGTGGTTGATTTGGACATGTCCCGATCGGATCGCCTCTGTTGCCAAGAGGTGAGATTACCCGCTCCGATGCCGTACACAATCTCAATCTGAGGTCCTTCGACGCTGCCCACACAGGGGCTTGGAGGCGGATACTGCGGCTGTCGGGTCTTGAACGCGAAAGCGCTGAACGTGCAACTTGTTCTCTCTTTGCCTTGCTAACTACTCTCTGCAGGGCGAATTCGTACCTGCACGTCGCGCGGCTTTGCTAGATAGGGTGACGACGTAACCAGAACGTCAGCGCCGGTCCGCGCATAGGCGGCTGCGTTGGCTGAACTAACGCCGCCAGCGACCGCGACCGCGGGACGTCGAGGGACGCCTGCCAGCCGCTTCACCAGCGTGGCGACGTCGGATGGCGCAAATTTCTCTAACTGAACAACGTCAAAGCCGGCCTCCGCCGCTGCGATCGCAGCTTCGATCGTAGTGACTTCGATTACGAGCTTCTTTTCCGGGCAAGACCGCTTCAGCTGCTCGGCAATTGCGGCAAGGGGCTCGTCTCCCAGAAAGGTACGGT
>Ga0335069_10008951_pt1 | contig 14281 bp, 14 predicted proteins | sample Lox_Sample_11_FD_206714 | JGI IMG/M metagenome (GOLD analysis project Ga0335069, IMG submission 206714) | Soil microbial communities from Loxahatchee National Wildlife Refuge, Florida, United States - Lox_Sample_1.1 | ecosystem: Environmental > Terrestrial > Soil > Wetlands | place: USA... | reverse complement strand
CTGCGATTCGACTACCCCACCGTCGAACGTGAAACCGAGATCTTGACGATCAGGAGCCGGAGTGAGAGTCCTCGGTTACGCGGCCAGTTGGCCGGACTAGCTCATGCTCTGCGCGGCTGGAACATGGAGAAGCCTCCCTCGATTGCCGAGATGTTGGACTTGGCCCAGGCTCTTGAAATCCTTGGGTCGGAAGAAATCTCACATGAACAACGCGACTTGCTGTTGCCGTTGTTAGCAAAGACGGATGGGGACCGCAAGCGATTGATGCTGCGCGCGGGGTTTGAGGGGTTAGTTGCCGACTCAAAGCGATATCGCGATGAACTTGTCGCAAGCGGCGGACCCGGCAAAATCATGCCTCGCAGTGAAAGGTCCGTACTGGCCGAGGGAGTGGCATGAAGCGGATTGGCTATGCCTGTTTCCTGCTGCTCTCGATACAAATCGCACGAGCGCAAGTGTTGACGCCCGCCGATCTTCGCATTCTCTCTAACCGGTGGGCTGTATATTACGCGACCTTATATCGAGTCCCGATTGAACTCGTAGACGCGGTCATCGATGAGGAATCCGCCTGGAATCCGTATGCCGTATCAAGCAAAGGCGCGGCGGGCCTGATGCAACTCATGCCGGAAACGGCAGCGCGGTTTAGGGTTCGCAATCGCTATCGCCTTGACGAGAACATCAGGGGCGGCGTGGCTTATCTGGCTTGGTTGATTCAGTTGTTTAGAGGCGACTTCCGATTGGCGATAGCTGCCTACTACGTAGGTGAGAGGCCGATTCTTCGTCGGCAACTTGATTATTCATCCATCGAGGTGCACGGGTATGTCAGCCGGGTAGCAGAAAGGTTTCAGGCCAGATGCCGACATAAGGGCGCTGTCGACTTGATAGCAGAGACCGTTGAACAGTGAGGTGAGCGATGAACGTACTTAAGTCGATCTTGGTCTGCTTCTTGTTGCCGGCAACCTTCGAAGCGCGAGCACAGGTGCCGAATATCATTCCTCAAGTTCGAGTGAAGGATGCGACGGATGGGAAGGTTACCGTGGTGGAAGTCGCTGCACATTTCGTAACAGCGATAAAGCTGCCCGAACCAGTGAATTCTGTCGCGATCGGCGATCCCGCGTTGTTTCAAGTCGAACATTCCGAACACGAACCGCTGCTGGTTCTGGTGAAGGCACTCACGGAGAAGAAAGCTGAAACTAATGTGCTCATCTCGAGCATCCATGGACGGCAGTTCAGTTTGCTGCTGATCAGCGGCACAGATGTAACCGGACCGGGCAAGGTAGATTTTGTGCTCCAGTACAAGACGGCCACGAGTTTTCTGGTGGAGCCTGAGATTGTGCCTTTTCCGTTGGTGGGCCAGACCAAAACAGTCAACGATCAACCTACCCCTGGTGATTTGAGCACCGAAGGCGGGACCATGCGTTCAGCAAACGCAGCCATTGTGCCAGGCACATTTCGTTCGAGCATAGACAACGTACAAGCTCCATTTCCTGCAACAGCACCAACATCGTTGGATGTCCTGCTTGAACGGCAGAAGAGGGCATCGCTGCCAACCATGTACGGAGAACGAATCGAGACCGAGGCGATCAAGGGCGACCGCCTGCGCGTCGGCGTCAGCGAAGTCATCGATGGCGGCCAACAAGTGATCGTGCTGTTCTCGGTGATGAATACCAGCAGACACGCGATCTTGCTCATGCCACCACAGGTACAACTCGGAGGAAAGATCAAATCCGGCCGAATTGTTAAGCATGAGCGCTGGGCCGCGGCAGAACAACTGGCCATCCTCGATTTCCGCCTCAGCCGTCGCCGCCTAGGAGTTGGGAGTCGTGCGGATGGAGTCGTGGTCTTCGAACGCCCGCCCTACAAGCAGTCAAATGAGGAACTCTTTTTGCAGATGGCGGACTCGGGCGCCGTGGATCGCCCTGCACTTGCGCCTATCGGCTTCGGAGTCAATTCGCTGCGCCAGGAGGACGATCATGGAATCGCAGACAACAGGAATTGAGAAGAACCCAACGGTCAAATTAGACACGGACTCCCCGTCTGTCGGCAGCGTCACGGATGTTGAGGAAACAGCTCCTGGCGGGTTCGAGAGCCTCCGTGCGCTCTTGGACAAGGTCCGCCAAAGCCAAAAACCTGTCGCAAGCCGACGTGAACTGAGCCGTGACAAGAGCAAGTCTCTCTTCCTGCTTGTCGGCGTGAGCGTGGCCTTATTGCTGGTGTTTTTGGGGCTTTTTTCGAGTCCAAAAGGTGGGACTACCTCCTCCGGAAAGCTTCGCGGTGCGCCTAACCTCGGCCGCAAAGTTACGCCCGGGCAAGGCCAGAATGACCCGGCAAAAGCTTCAACACCAATTCTCAGTGCCGACCTCCGCCAAAGTCAGACAGGTGTTTCTTCCGATGTAACACCGGAAGAGGTAGGCCGGACGTCTCCCCATTACCAGCCATTCGATCAGTCTCCGACACCGACTGCGGCCGCCCCAGCAAAACCCCCAGCCGGCAAAGAGAAAAGTCCCGACAAGTATGCGCTGCGGCAAATTGATTTCTCGGATCCTGCGGCGCAGGTTGGCAACATCCCCAATCCTCCCCGCTTGTCATCGCCCGAAGCAGACGCCCAATTGAAGAAGCCATCGCTGGTTTTCGTGCGCGCTGCACAGAATGCCAGGCCGGCAGTCTCAGTTCTGCGCGACGAGCCCAGCGGCTTGCTTCTCCCAGCTGGTACGAGGTTGGTCGCTCGTCTCGAGGCCCCCGTCAGTTCAGCAGTACCAGCGCCTGTAATCGCGGTGATCGAATACAGCTACGAGCATGATGGCGAGATCGTGCTACCGGCCGGCACCCGAGTGCTTGGCAAGCTCTCCCATGTCACATCATCCGGGTTTGTGGGCCTTCAGTTTGACCGAGTCGAAACACCGGATGGGAGTGTTCAGAAGATTGACGCTACCGCCATGGATCTCAAGTTCGGTCCGCTCAAAGGAAACGTTACAGGCAGGAATCGAGGCAAGAGCTTCCTTGTCCGCTCTCTGACCGGAATTGGAACCGTCGCTGCATATATGGTCGGTAGTCAAGGCACAACCGGATTCAACGGCCCGATTTCAGAAAACTCGTTGCTGCGAGAACGGCTCGCCAGCAATATCGGCATCGCCGGTCAAGATGAAATCAATATGCTGGCCGCGAATCAGACGCTGGTTGTCACGGTACCTGGCAATACGCGATTTTATGTCGTGATGGAGAAGAGCATTTCGGATCAGCAGCCCAGCTCGCCGGCGACACGGCCCGCACAGAACTCCGGCGCGGACTCTTCTGCGGGCAGGGTCCCGACGCTTGAAGAATTGCGCGAACTGATGCAACTCAGAAACGAGTTGAACCAGATGTACTTGCAGACTGGCTCTCAAGCGGCGCAGGCCCAAAACTGAGGAGGCGCGCCTGTGGAACCCAATTGGAAACCGCTCGAAGACAGGTTAGGCAACGCACATTGCGCCGGCTTCATGTACATGGGCCGTGTTAATGGGCTTAACCTCTACAAGCACGGAATCAGCCGCACTTACCTCAATTTGGACGACGCGGGAAACTGTTTCGTTTCAAGCCGCCACGGGAGCTACGTTTCCGCAGATTTCGAAGAGGAACTTACGAAACTGGAACTGTGCCTAAAGGGCCTACAAGCGACATTAGAAACGCCGTACGATGAATTGTTCATCGCCCAGAAGCGAGCAATACTGAGGTTAAAAAGGATTGATTTGCTCACGATTCAAGTCGAACGGCTGGGTTCATGATCCATTAGCATTCCGGACGGCTACCAGGCGAAATGAAAATGAGGTAGAGTTGAGCCATCAGAAGGATGGCTGCGTTCATGGCACCCTGGCCAGAGTGGCAATTCGAATACGTCGGGACGCGCTTCCTCGGCAAGCTCCTGGGCTGGTGGACCACACTGTGGGTCTCTTTGATTAGACAGATATTTCGGTTGCGGCCACGACCAACTAGGCCGCTTCACTAGCCTCCCGGCCTCACGGTCAGCCCCGAAGTTTCCTCCGTTGAAACTGAGGAGTTAGACACAGCTGAAGCGCCCAATTTGGGTGCCCTCCCTCTTCAAGTGCACTGATCTTTTTGTAGGTACAACACACCTTCACGCTTCCCAAATTTCCCTGTAATCCTCAGCGGTCGTTTGACAGGAATTCATTTTGGTCCTACTTTCCCGGCGCGTCGATCATTTTTCGATCGCGATTCAAGTGCGTTCGAGACGACGAGCAGAAAGGAGGACACAGCCGATGAAACTCCAACCCCACATGCAGCAACGAAAACTCTGGGCGTGGATCGCTCTTGCATTTCTGGTGATCGCACAATTCGCGTGGGCGCAGAACCTGGGCTCTGCTCCCGCTTCGAACGTTGCGGTTCAGGGACAAACAGGCGCCCAACCGGAGGGTGCTTTTCTCAACTTCATCAACTGGGTCGGAAACGTGATCGCTCCCGTGGGTGCCGGAGGCGCCGTACTGGGAGCGGTTGTTTGCTGGCTGACGGGACGAGGTTTTGGACGCTGGCTATTCGCCGCGGCCGCTCTTCTGGCCATCTCCGGTGTGACCCGACTCATTGAGTTCTGGATCACGAACGGAACCGGGGGCGTGACCTAGTCGGTACCGATTCAGAACATATGCCGGCAGTGCATTTCGATACCCTGCCGACTCACGACCGTTAAGCACGCAACAAGCGAGATTGATAGCGATGCCCATACCACAACTACTGAACGACGTCATTTCCCTGCTGCTCCTGCTGGCGCCATCGGCTGCTCTGCTGTCGATGGTGCTGGCGGGAATGGCCCTGCGACACGACGGAACGGCAGCACTAGCGATTGGCGGCAAGTTTACCAAGTGGATGTTCTGGGCAATAGTGTTTCTCACTCTGCAGCCACTCTTGACCTGGTTTACCTCCTTCGGGATTGCTCTGCCATTGCCGAGTGGAGGAATCAGCACGCCGTGGCTCTCAAACATTCAATCCGACATAGCTTCCTTCGTCACCAATTTCATCGTGGGCCGTCTGGTACCCACATTGGCTGCATTCTTCGTTCTGCGCGCAATCCTGGATACGGCCACCGGCGAGAACCCGCTCACTTCTATTGTCGCTGCGATGTTTTTGCTGGGCATTCAGACGACCTTCACCCTGGTCCAGGGCTACAACACACAAACGCAGTATGCGACTGCCGATGTGCTTGACAGTCTCTGGAACCACTTGGCGGGAACCATTATGCCGGTTGCCGCGGTGCTCGCACTGGTTGGGGCGATCTGGAATTTTGCGACACGGAAACCATTCGTGCGCCTTGTGGCCGTCGCACTTGCTCTGTTGTGCGTGTCCGGAATATGGCAACTCGTCGTGACGATGATGTCTTAGGTACTGAGATGAACCTTTCGCAAATGTCGTTCGATAACGGAATTCTCCATCTGGCGAACTGGGCGGGCAATGTGATCATGCCGACACTTGCAGCACTGTTCATCATTGCTGGAATCCTGCAGTTTTCAAAAGGCCAGGAGTTCTCTCACAGCATGTACGGAGCCCTCACTTGCCTGATGGTCTCCGGATTGACGCGCGCTTTCGAAACTTTTGCGTCACAGCGAGCGTGGAATAACCCGGACGTCTATTGGCTGGCACTGCTGACCGCAATCAACTGGGCGGGCAACGTAATCCTGCCCGTATACGCCGCAGCGCAAGTCGCACTCGGAGCGCTGCGCATCGGGATGTTCTCGTACATCCATCCCACAAGCAGCTGGATGCGGCATTTTCTCGCCGCCGGCCTCTGCCTGATGGTGTCGGGACTGCTTCGCCTCGCGGAGTTCTTCGTGATCCAGGGAACTGCCGGGGTCCGCTGAAAGGAGGAAACACGTTATGGCACTCGATGTGACGCCCGTATATAGAAACCTTCGCACTAGGGTGACCTTTCTCGGCCTCGAAGCGGAGGACCTGTTCGCCATTCTGGCGGTGGCTGTCGTGATGAACATCATCGGGCGATTCCTCAACCGGGAGATGCTCGGTTTGCCCATGAACATGGTGCTGCAATACGTCGTTCCGATTCTCAGTGTGCCTGCTCTGATGCTGTTCAAGTACGGGAAGCAACGCGGGTATCTCCTCGACTGGGTAACGTTTCACACCAAACCGCATGTCTATTCGGCGCTGGAACGAGACCGTGAACTGCTGCGCGAATACGTCACCGACTAAGGAAAAGCACGATGCCGCTGACAGTCCAACAGCATTCCAAGTCACTTGCGCAGCCTCCATTGTGCGAGCAACTGAAGGTTCGCGACATCATCGACGACTTGTTCGTGGAGTTGAACGGTGCGTTTGTGGCTGGCTACACGGTGACCGGAATCAACTCGTACTACGCAAGCGATGAAGAACGCAACCGCACGAAGCTATCGCTAGAAGCCCTGGTACGTTCTCTACCAGAACGCTCTATGCGTATGCAGGTACGCTTTGAGATCACAGAGGGCACGGGAGATCTCATTGCCCGCTACAGCCGCGAACAGCGGAACCCAAACTCAGTTCTGCAGGCGCTGGACCGCGAACAGACCCAGATCTGGGCGAAACGGGACTTCGACGGCTATTACCTGCGCCATTTCCTCCATTTCTATTTTTCCTGGGACCCAAGAATTCATCATCAGACCCCGGATCTCGAGTGGAAAAAGAAGATGCGGAGCAGCACCTTCAGCGTCTCCGCGATGAAATGCATCGAGCGCAGCCGCCGTGAACACGAGGACCTCCTAGCGGAGTTTCGCAGCCTGATGTCCGGTGTGGAGGCAACGCTGCAATCGACCGGGATGAGGATCGCCCGCATGTCGGGAAACGAACTGTTTTTTGAGGTCAAGAGAGCGCTCAACCCCCTAGGGAACGATTCTGTCCCTTATCGGCGCTCTGAAGACTCGGTCGTCTATCAAAGTGCTCGTAGCCAAATCGCAAACGTGAACATCGAGGACGAACTTGACGAATACATGAAGGTAGGCGGCCTGCTTTATTCCTTTGTGACCCTAAAAGACTTGCCGGACGCTACGTTTCCTGGAGTATTGCGCGAGCTAGTCGTGCTCGATCTTCCACTCGTGATCAACGCAGAGGTCGTCCTTCCCGACCAGGCAAAAGCAGTCAAGCAGTACAAGAGCCGGTTGCGCAAAATGACCGCCGCACAAAAGGATATGCATGGCGGCTTCCGGCTGAACGTAGATGCCCAGGTCGCGGAGCATCAATTGATCAAGGTCTTACAGGACCTGATTTCGAGTTCCCTCAAGTCCTGCCAGATGAGCCTCACCATTGCCGTCCGTACCTCCCGCCCTGCCAGCAACCGTATGGAAGCGGAGCAGGCCGAGCGAATCCTGGCAGATCGCCGCCAAAGGGTCCTGCATGCGATTGCACGGATGAACGGCGCGCGCGGCATCGCAGAGACATTGGCTCAGAAGCGGTTCTTCTTTTCCAGTTTGCCGGGCCAGGGAGAAGCCAACAAACGCGAACAAGACGTCCTGACACTCCATGCGGCCGATCTGTTGCCGGTGGAGATGCCGTGGAACGGAACACGAAACTCTCCATTGATGCTGTTTGAGACTCCTTATCGCCAACTGGTGCCCTTTTCGCCTTTCGATTCGGCTCTGGGCGATGCCAATCAGCTCATCATGGCCAAGAGCGGGGGTGGCAAGACGTTCATGACGCAGAGCTTCCTTCTCATGATGGCCCGAGCTAAACCCTTGATCTCGATTCTTGAGAGAGGCGATTCATACGAACCTCTGGTGGATTTGATGGGAGGACGGGTCATCAATGTGGATCTCGATGGGCGGGAGACTCTTAATCCCTGGGACTTGCCCGCTGGAGAGACTGTACCCAGCAATGAAAAGACAGCATTCCTGAAGAACCTCACGCGGCACATGATCGGGGAGAGTCCGGGGGCAGACACGGCATTGCTGGATAACGTTCTTACTGACGCGATCCCGCGTGTCTATAAGCGCTGCGCGATTCGTTACTCGAACCCGATTCCGACCTTCAATGACCTGCGCGAGGAGCTTGCCAATTGGCGGGACGCGGAGAAGATGCAGCGCACCATGGATGAAGCTCATCTTGCCGCAATTAAGCTCCGCTCATGGACAGGAGAAAACGGTATCTACGCGAATCTTTTTGACCGCCAAACTACCATGCGCCTGGACAGCGATTGGCTGTTTTTCAACGTGGAAGGTCTGAGTTCGGACCCACGGTTGGAAACGGCGATGAGCATGTTGATCGCAACGGCGATGGCCGCGCGGGCCACAGGAAAGACAGCGCAACCAAGCATCACGGTGCTTGATGAATGCTGGTTTTTGCTCGACTCGCCGGCATTGGCTCCCGAGGTCGTGCAACTGTTCCGCACGGCCCGAAAGCGAAACTCGAGTGTTTGGGGGATCAGCCAGACCGTGGAGGACTTCGTCGGGACAGAATCTCAGCCTCGATTGCACGGCCCAGGCACCCTCAAAAACGCCAGCACGAAGATTATTGGCCAGCAGCCAGGAAATGTCGGCGCCCTCGTCAATCACCTCTACTTAAACCCAGTTGCACTGGGCCAAGTAAAGCAATTTGGCGCGCCGCGAAAAGGCCGGAGCGCCGAAGTGCTGCTGGTTATCGGGGAAAAGGCGGAGACCACGCAAACCATCCGCATTGTGCCGACGCCACTGTCCTACTGGATCTGCACGACCTTTCCCCGTGAGCGGAAGTATCGCACATGGTTTCTTACGGAACACGGTGTTCGTCCTTTGCTTGAACGATATCAAGAACTCGCCAAGAGATTTCCGCAAGGTCTGGCGGAAATTGCTCCTCTTCCAGAGGAGTTGTCAGGAGCAGTGGCAGCCTCGGCAATCACACGAGCGGAACACTCGGTGAGACCGGTAGCCGCTGAAAGTAGAACGATTGAGAGGTCATGAGGATGCACTACTTCAGTTTTGCGCTTTTCGCTTTCGTCTTGGGATGGCTGATGCTGGCGGCAAAAACTCGCCGCCGGGTAGTCGCCGTCACGGTGGCCGGAGTTCTTGTTTCAACCCTGGTAATTGCACCACCTCCTGCGGAGGCGCAAGGAGGAATCATCCAGGCCATTCAGGCAGTGCTCAATGTGATCAATGGCACCATACAGACCGCTCTGAATGCGATCAACACCACGAGAGCCGCAATCAACAGCTTGTACGAGAACCTGATCTGGCCGGCGCAGTTGATCAACCAGGCCAAGGCCCAAGTCGTTCAGATGATTAACCAATACCGCACGCTGATGGCGAGCATCCTCAGTATCGACCTGCACAGCGCCACATTAGCCACACCACAGTCCCTCGAAAATGCAATCCGCGACCATCAGGTGAATAACTTCAGCGCACTAACCCAAGCCTTTGGCAGCACCTACGGAGCGATCCCGTTGTCGACCGATGCAAGCCAGTTGGATCGGGACATGTCCGATATGGATGATGCTCTTACACTCGACAGTCTCAAGACGCTCAAAGTATCGGATGCTGCGACAGACCTTGAACTCCAGGCGGCCGATTCCATCGAAACTTCCGCCGGCCAAGCCGCGCCGGGATCCGCCCCCTTTCTCACCGCAAGCGCGGTCGCCTCAAGCATTCGAAGTCAGGCGCTGACTCAAAAAATGCTGGCGGCCGAATTGCGCCAGGAGGCCGCACACATCGCACACCAGAACGGATTTCGAAAGCGCGGGGCCGCATTTAGCACGCAATTTCGTGGCGTAATCATGAACCTTCTTCAGCACAACTGATGATCAGGAGGATGCTATGAGACCAACCGGAGAACTCTTGAGGAAAGGCGCTTCTTGGATCAAGAGCCACAAGCTTCGCGTGATCCTGTTAAGCCTCATTTTGACCATCGCGGCGCCATGGCCGGCGGAAGGCCAGTTCAGCCCTTGTTGCGCGATTCTCGCCGCGGGCCTGTCGAGTATTTCAAGCGCCTTGCAGAGTGTGATTGGCGGTGGGCTCAACCAAATTCTCGGAATCGACCAAAGCATTCAGCAGTTTGAACAAAACGTCGTCTGGCCGCAAAACCTGATCAACCAGGCACGCTCGCTCGTCGGGAGCTTGCAAGGCATCTTCAACCAGATTCAGACCTTGACGAAAATCCAAGTCAACAGCGCGACTCTGCCAAACGCTCAGCAGTTGGAGACAAATCTTCTCTCGCGGAATGCAAACCTGATCGGGCAGACCTCCGCTAACTACACAGCACTTTATGGCTCGGTTCCAGCAACGACCGATGCCTCGCAACAAGTACGAGACATCGTCGACATGACAGACGCAGCGGCACAGGCCGCGATGAAACGAGCCATTGAGATTGATGCCCTGTCAGATCTGGAACTGCAGGCCGCGAGGCAGATCAACCAGAGTATCCAGAATGCCGCGCCCGGAAGCGCGCCGATCATCGAGGCCCAGGCCGACGCATGGCTGGTACGAGCGAACGCTTACACACAGGCTGCGACCGCCGATTTGATGCGACTGAGGGCGATTGATCTTGCGAATGCAAGCGCAGATATCAAGATGGGCGCGACCAATACCGCCAGTCTTCGTCAGCAATTGATGAACCTGCTGCAGCACAACTGATTAAGCCGGAGTGAGTTTATGCCTAGTTTCTATTTCGAGCAGGTTCTTCAGACGGCGCTGAACGGAATCGACCAGAACGTCACGGGCCCGGTGCTGCAATTGGCGGGAGTAATCCTGATCCTGAGTTTGCTTTACGCCGTCTATGAGGCGTACAGCAACGGCGGCGATGTGCGGGCGCTTGGGATTGCAGGGATCAAGTATCTGGTTCTCGGCATAGTGTTCCTCAATTATCAGCAGGCCTTTCGCTCCGTGAACGCGATGTTCAACAGCGTGGCCGACTTCATCTACAACACGAACGGAATCGGCGACGTGATTCAGAATTGGCTGGCTAATCGCAGGAAGATTATGAAGATTGCGATCATCTCGGATTTGCACGGAAACTATGAAGCGGTGCGCTCGCTCCCCGAGAACTACGACGAAGTGTGGGTGTTGGGAGATTTGGTGAACTACGGTCCAGAACCGGGAGCGGTCATTGATTTTGCAAGAACGAGAAGTTCGGTTGCGGTGCGCGGCAATCATGACCACTCGATTGGGTATGACGTGGACCCGCGTTGTACCGCGCGTTATCAAAAGATGGCCGAAATGACGCGCAAATACACTGCCTCGGTTCTGAAGAAGGAACAAAAAGACTTCTTGCGCCAGTTGCCACTCAGTCTCGAAATCAAGCGTCAAGACACCCGGTTCTATCTTTGTCACGCAAAGCCATCCGACCCGCTCTACGGGTACTGTCCCGAGCAATCGGAAGATTGGGTTGGAGAATTAGGCCGAGTCAAGGCGGACGTATTGCTTGTCGGCCACACGCATACGCCTTTCGTCCGGCAGATCGGCAATCAGTTGGTCGTGAATCCCGGCAGCCTTGGGCAGCCGAAGACGGGCAAGTCGGACGCCTGTTATGCCATTTGGGACAACGGTTCGTTTCAACTGAAACAGTTTCCCTATGGCGTGGACCAGACGGTCGCGCGTCTGCAGGCAATTCGATTCCCACAAGACGTGGAAAAAGATCTGATCACCGTGCTTCAAACGGGATCGGTGTAGTGCCGTAATCATTTCATACGCATAAGCAAGGAGAAAGCATGTCGAAGATAAAAAGCATCGATGCTCTGGAAATCCTGGATTCGCGTGGCAATCCAACCATTCAGGTCAGTGTCACGCTTGAGAGTGGAGCCGTAGGGGTGGCAAAGATTCCTTCGGGCGCCTCCACTGGAAAGCACGAAGCAGTTGAACTTCGTGATGGAGATGGCGCTCGCTACAAGGGAAAAGGTGTTCTAAAGGCAGTTCACAACGTCACCAAGTTGATTCAGGGCGCGGTCAAAGGGATGGATCCCAGCCATCAGAAATCCCTCGACGAGGAAATGATTTCCCTCGATGGAACGCCTAATAAAGCGAAACTAGGTGCGAACGCGATCCTGGGCGTGTCGATTGCTGCCGCCAAAGCTGCGGCAGTGGAAAAGAAGATCCCACTGTATCGCCAATTCGCGGACCAGAACGAGTACGTGCTGCCCGTACCTCAACTAAATGTGCTCAATGGAGGACGGCACGCCGACAACAACGTGGATTTTCAGGAATTCATGATTGTTCCGGTGGGTGCGCCGAGTTTCAGCGAAGCACTGCGGGCAGCGGCCGAGACGTTCCAAACCCTCAAGCAAGTGCTGAAAGAAAAAGGCTATGAGACCAGCGTGGGCGATGAAGGAGGCTTTGCGCCCCGCTTGCGCTCGAACGAAGAACCAATGGAACTCATTCTGTCAGCTATCGAAAAAGCGGGATACAAGCCAGGCAGAGATATTGGGGTAAACCTTGATCCGGCGGCCAGCGAGTTCTATGACAACGGACAGTATGTGTTTCACAAGTCGGGCAAGACACGGAAGAGTTCGGACGAAATGATCGCGCTTTGGGCTGATTGGACGAAGAAGTACCCGATCTTCTCATTGGAAGATGGCCTCGCCGAGGATGACTGGGCGGGTTGGAAGAAACTTACGTCCCAGCTCGGTAATCAGGTGCAACTGGTCGGCGACGACATCTTTGTGACCAATCCCGAGATCTTTGCCAAGGGAATCAAGGAAGGCGTCGCGAACTCAATCCTTATCAAGCTTAACCAGATCGGGACTGTAACCGAGACCCTCCGTTGTATCGAGTTGGCTCGGAAGAACAAGTACACGTGTGTTGTGTCCCACCGCTCCGGCGAAACCGACGACACCACCATTGCGGATTTCACCGTTGCGATTGGAGGAGGGCAACTGAAAACCGGATCAGCGTGCCGCGGCGAGCGAATTGCGAAGTTCAACCGTTTGCTCGAAATCGAAAAAGAACTGGGGCAGAACGCAAAGTATGCGGGCCGCTCGGTTTACCCGCGCTGGAACGGATAGCAGGGGACAAGAGCCGCGGGTTGCATGTTTGCTTTGAACTGGGATGGTTGGCGGCGCGTGAAGGCGATTTCCGGCTTTGCGCCGCCGCCCCTGAGAAATCACATGTGCGGAGCGAAGAGCGAAAGGACCATGACGTCGGATTTCATTTTCGATCGGCAGGAAGAGCGCCAGCGGATGCGTCAGTTCCTGGCGAAACGGCGGCCATTTCTCATTTTCGGTCCGTCGGGTGTCGGCAAGACTCTGCTGGTATGTGATGTGCTCACTGAATTCCCGTCCGTTCTTTATTGCGACGATTCCTCCACCATCAATGTAGTGTTTCGCAGGCTTGCCCTTGGGTTGCTCCGACTTAACAATCCCCGAGCCAGGAAAGCGTTTCGTGACGAGGCTTCCATTGCTACGAAGTCGGCCGTTTCGTTGAAGGGGATTGTGCTGGACGCGTTGCGCGAAGGTGAGTACTCGATTGTGCTGGACCACCTCAAGCGTCCTTCGTACTCTTTCGCGGCCGCAGTTCGGGAAATCATGGCGTGGGGATCGACACCGGTCAGCGCGCTCGCCCGTTCGAGCCACATGGAAGACGCCGGTTTCCTTCAGCCTCTCTACGGCGACCGCTCACAGAAATGCGAGATTCGGAACTTTGATGACGCGACCGCCGAACAGTTCGCCCGCGAGATCATCAGGCGACGAGGCCTGTCTGGAACCAACATGGCCGAGTTTTTAAGCAAAGTGCTCGACTTTAGTTCAGGGAACCCCGGAGCCATCATCACGATGATCGATATGGCACGGTATCCAAAATACCGCTCCGAGGAGCACATCAAGATTTCACCGTTGTATATCGACTTTCGGATGCAGGGAGGAGTGGCACGGTGACGACATCGCTTAACTCGAATCATGAGCGGCGTCTTACCGTCACCTGCCGTTATATCGATAAGCTTCTGGCGGAGATCGAGAACGCTCTCAACGTGTCCGCGTCCAAGCTGGCGTTTCCACAGTATGTGTCCGACTTGAGCCCTGCCCAGCGGCGGGTTATTGAAGACTACATCAGCCGCATTCGAACGCAATTGGCTCGTGTGCTGGACGGCCAGGGGATTGAGCGCCCGCCTGCTGACATACCGGTGTCGCGTTCTCTCCATTCTCATCTCGCGTTCGTCGAAATCGCCGTGGAGGAACTGAAGCCCGAGTACATGCGAGGTTATGGCGAGATACCGCCTGCTGCTGCCGTCGAACTCGATGGCATTGCTGGTGAGTTGCAGGGCTTGGTGCGGCAACTCGACCAGTACCTGATGCGCGGAGCGAGAGAGAACCTCGGAGATCGACTCGCACGACTGGAGCACTCTGGCGAAGAAGTCTCTTTGTTAA
>Ga0335069_10008950_pt1 | contig 14282 bp, 23 predicted proteins | sample Lox_Sample_11_FD_206714 | JGI IMG/M metagenome (GOLD analysis project Ga0335069, IMG submission 206714) | Soil microbial communities from Loxahatchee National Wildlife Refuge, Florida, United States - Lox_Sample_1.1 | ecosystem: Environmental > Terrestrial > Soil > Wetlands | place: USA... | reverse complement strand
ATGCTGCTCTTGCTGCTGGGGTTCGTGCTTGGCTCGGGCACGACGATGGTGTTGTGGATGATTGTCTGGCGGCGCCGGGTGCACGCCCGGCAATCCGGGATCCAACACCCGGTCGAGTTCCCCCCGCTGCAAATGGCCTACGCGCCCCGTCCTTCCCGCTGGCTCGCCATTCGTTCGCACCATCCCCAAACCGTCCGGACCGCCTTGGGTTTGGACCAGTTTACGCCCTGTCCCTGGGTGGAAGGCCTGACCGGCGGACACGGATTTTTCATCGGCGCACCGGTCAACGGCTGGATCATCGTCACCGGCTCGGGTTTGCCGGATCCGGGCAATGATGCGGATGAGTGTTTCCGGTTCCTGACCGGCCTGAGCCGCAAGGTCGGGCATGTGCAATTTTTCCTCGCGGAACGGGTCCTGCAGCATCACGCCTGGGCGCGCGTGGAAAACGGCGTGGTGAAACGCGCGTATGCCTGGGCCGGTGAGACGGTATGGAACCAGGGCGCCAAAACCGCCGCGGAAACGGATTTAAGCGTAAAATGTTTCGGCTACGGCGATCATCCGGTGGCCGATTCCTGGGCCGCCACGGAATGGATGGCCGGCAACGTCGCCAAGGTGCCGCTGCTGGCTGCGCGCTGGAGCCTGGATCCGGCCCGGATTGACGTGCGACATCTGCGCAAACACGCCGACGGCATCGCCGGCGACCCGCTGTAAAGGAATTCAGGTTGGTGTAGCGTCGGCTGTCCCCGCCGACAAGTGTGCCGAGGAAAGCGCACCTTACAGTCGGAATTAACGATTGCGCCTTGCGTTTTCAGTTGAGTAAGGCAGATTCACCGCAAATCACGTCAAACCGGAGAGTAAGCATGTCAACCAACATCGAACTCGAACTCCAAAAGTTTCCCAAAACTGTCGCGCTCAAGGACGGCGCGAAGGCGACCCTGCGCCCGCTGCGCCGCGAAGATGAGAAGGACCTCCACGCCCTGTTTCTCGGCATCACCGAGCACGAGCGGATGTTCATCAAACATCGCGTCACGGACATCGAGACCATCCGCGAGTGGTGCCGGAATATTGATTACGGGCGCAACCTGCCGCTGGTCGGGTTGTTGAGCGGCAAAATCGCCGGGGTGGCCACGCTGCATCAGCAGCTCGGCGGCTGGAAACGGCACGTCGGCCGCGTGAGCGTGCTCGTCCATCCCCAGTCCCGCGGCCGCGGCCTGGCGCGGGCGCTGATCGGGGAAATCATCGAAACCGCCCGGCACGTCGGCCTGGAACGGGTCGAGGCGGAATTCATCGGCAAACAGGAGGCGGCCATGAAAATGTTCGCCCTGCTCGGGTTCAGCCAGCTCCTGCGCCTGGAGGATTACGTCAAGGACATGCAAGCCATCAAACACGATTACATCCTCATGGGCCTGGATCTGCTCACTGACGAGGAATACGCGGGAGTGGGGGGGTAGTTTTAAGTTTTGAATTTTGAGTCAATTAAGAACTTAAAACTTAAAACTCAAAACTTGTGTCTCCTGAGGTTTGTCCCAACTGCGGCGCCGAGGTGCCGCGTGGTGCCAAGGCCTGTCCCGAATGCGGCTCGGACGAACAGACCGGCTGGTCGGAAACCGCCTACGCCAGCGGGTTGAATCTGCCGGACGAGGAATTCGACCACGACGAGTTCGTGAAGCGGGAATTCGGACCAGCCCCGGTCAAGCCGCACGGCCTCGCCTGGTTCTGGTGGGTGGTGGCAATTGTCGCTGCAATTTTGGTATCACTGGCGCTCCTGTCGGGGACAATTGGCGGGTTCTAATCCGACTCGGGTGGGCTGTGGCGCTGCTGCTGGTGCTCAGGTGAATAGAACGTGGTCTATCAAGATTCGCCAGATGAATTCCCAGCCACAACTTCATACGGTTACTCGCTTGGAATAGAATCAAGTCTTAATTGTACGCCGACCCGTGCAGCCCAATGCTCCATGATGCGTGCTTTCTTAAACGGCACTGAAAGAGTCACCGGCATTGTTTGTGAACCGGCAAGAAACTGACTAACAAACTGCCGACCCGATTCAGTATTCGGAACTTCGGTGATGCTGACCGTGGCTGGCTTGAACTCTCTGCTTTCCAAGACCCGCTTGAAAAGCGGCCACAAATAGGATTGATCGTTTTGCGCTACTACTTCACTACGAAGGAACACGCTGATCGCGTCGCAACAAATCAGTTCGAACTGCCCCCAAATCGCCTCATCCTCGGTTAGGTCTGGATTTATCGTCACCGGAGTACTTTTCTCCACCAGAATAGTAGCAGTCGGCTTGCTGCACTTGTTGATTTCAATGATAGCATTAACAAGTCTTTGGCGGTCTTGTCCCTTGCGAAGCAGAATCAACGCAAACTCTGCAGTCTTGGAGGGAGCCAAAGGCTCGTCCGGCACCTTTTGCAGGAGTTCCTTAGTTTGTGTATCGAGCCAATTCATGAAGCCAAACCGTAATTATGATGACCTCTTACAGTTTGTCCCGATTATTTAGGGTCACATGAAAGCAAATTACGGCGGCGGGCGCGGTTTGTCCATATGGCAGGTCGCAACTGTAAAACCACTCGCCCACCGCAAGATTTTGGACTGCGGCGGGAAGCGAAGCGCCACGCCGCTCTTGCAACGGTAGTTAGCATTCCAAAAGCGGTGTCGCCGCTTCCGCTCTGCCACCGCACTCCAAAAACAAAAAGCCCGCTCTCGCGAGCGGGCCTAGAATCGTTTTGATTTTCCTCAGGCCTTGGCTTCCGCCTTTTTGCCTTCGGTCTTTTTGGCTTCGCCTTCCTTGGCCGGTTCGGCAGCCTTGGCCTCGGCGGCCGGAGCGGCTTCCTCCGCGGCGGGTGCCGGCGGCGTGTAATCCACCCATTCCAGAATCGCCTTGGCGGTGGAATCGCCCGGGCGCTGCTCCAGCTTCACGATGCGCGTGTATCCGCCGTTGCGCTCCTTAAACGCCGGCGCGATTTCCTCAAACAGAATCCGCACCACGTCCTCGCCCTGGCGCCATTTCCGGCGCTGTTCCTTGGTGAGCTGCTCCGCGGGCCCCCGCGCGTGCAGGCGCGCGGACGCCAGCCGACGGGACTGGAGCGTGCCCCGCTTGCCGAGGGTGACGATCTTTTCCGCGACGGACCGCGCGGCCTTGGCCTTCGCGAGCGTGGTGGTGACGCGCTTGTGCTTGATGAGGCTGCAGACCAGGTTGGCGAGCATCGCGTTGCGGTGCTCGAAGGTGCGGCCCAGCTTGGCCGTTCGTTTCAAATGTCGCATAACTGCTCCTTACTCCGGCTTGGGTTCTTCCTTCGGCGTGTCGAGCAGCCCGGGCTCGAAATTCATGCCCAGGGACAGGCCCAGCGCCTGGAGTTTGTCTTTGATTTCGTTCAGCGATTTCTTGCCGAAATTGCGGTACTTGAGCATCTCCTGCTCGGTCTTCATCGCCAGCTGGCCGACGGTCGTGATGTTCGCGTTGTTCAGGCAGTTCGCCGCGCGGACACTCAGCTCGATTTCGTTGACGCTCATATTGAGGAGCTTCTTCATCTTCGACTTCTCCTCGTCCTGCTTGTCGGCGGCTTCCTCGAATTCCACCGCGTTCTTGTCGTAGCCGACGAACACGTCGAGGTGATGCTGCAAAATCGCCGAGGCCTGCGTGAGCGCGTCATCGGGCGACAGGCGGCCGTCGGTCCAGATTTCCAGGATCAGCCGGTCGTAGTCGGTGCGGTTGCCGACGCGGGCGGCTTCGACCGCGTAACGCACGCGGCTGACCGGCGAAAACAGCGAGTCAATCGCCACCACGCCGATGGCCTGGCCGGGCTTCTTGTTTTCGTCGCTCGGGCAGAAGCCGCGGCCGATCTTCACGGTCAGCTCCATCTCGAACTTCTTCTTCTTGTCAAGCGTGCAAATGATCTGGTCGGGGTTGACCAGCTCGACGTTCTGGTTGAGCTGGATATCGGCGGCGGTGACCGGGCCGTCCTTGTTCACGGAAAGCAGCAGCACCTGTTCGTCGCGGGTGTGGGCTTTGAACTTGATCTTTTTGAGGTTCAGGACGATTTCGGTCACGTCCTCAACCACACCTTCAATGGTGGCGAATTCGTGCATGGCGCCGTCCACTTTCAGGGAGGTGATGGCCGCGCCTTCGAGCGACGAGAGCAACACGCGGCGCAGCGAATTGCCGACGGTGTGGCCGTAGCCCGTTTCAAACGGGTCGGCGATGAATTTGGCGTAGGTCGGGGTCGCGCTGGCTTCGTCCTTCTGCAAGCGCTTGGGCATTTCGAAACGTCCTAGACGTACTGGCATGGTTTCCTTTCAACAATTTTAATCTGACCCGCCGCCGCTATTCCCGACGGCCGCCGGGTCCGTGTAATTGTTTTTTGTCCCGCGCGAACGGGACGGGTTTGGTTTAACGGGAATAAAATTCGACGACGGCCTGTTCGTTGGCGATCGGCTGGATTTCGTCGCGCGTTGGGATGCGCATGACGGTGCCCTTGAGCTCTTCCTTGTTCAAGGACAGCCAATCCGGCACCGCGCGGCTGGTGGCGATTTCCAGGTTTTTGGTGGCCAACTGGCGCGAGACATTGGAATGTTTCACCACGACGGCGTCGTTCACCTTCAGGCCGAACGACGGCACGTTCACCTTGCGGCCGTTCACGGTGATGTGGCCGTGCGTGACCATCTGGCGCGCGGCGGCGCGGGTGTTGGCAAAGCCGAGGTGAAAGACCACGTTGTCGAGGCGCGTCTCCAAAATCTGCAGCATCTGCTCGCCGGTAACGCCGCGGCGGCGCAGCGCCTTTTCGTAAACGCCGCGGAATTGGCGCTCGAGCAACCCGTAGTAATAACGCAGCTTCTGTTTCTCGATCAAACCGAGACCGTAGTCGGTGGTTTTGCGGCGGGATTTCGGGCCGTGGACGCCCGGACCGTAGTTGCGCCGCTCGAGATATTTCGACGGGCCGAAGATCGGCAGGCCGAACCGGCGGCTGATGCGAACGCGAGGACCTGTGTAACGAGCCATGTTTAGGTTGAGATTGAGAGTTGAAAGTCGAGGGTTACACGCGGCGTTTCTTGCGCGGACGGCAGCCGTTGTGCGGCACGGGCGTCACGTCCTTGATCGCGCTGATTTCCAGCCCGATGGCCTGCAAGGCGCGGATGGCGGACTCGCGGCCGGAGCCAGGGCCCTTGACGCGCACTTCCACTTCCTTCATGCCATGAGCCATGGCCTGGCGGGCGGCGTCCTGCGCCACCTGCTGCGCGGCGTAGGCGGTACTCTTGCGCGAACCTTTAAAACCCACGCGCCCGGCCGTGGACCAACCGATCAAATTGCCGTGCGCGTCCGTGATGCTGACCTGGGTGTTGTTGAACGTGGCCAGGATATTGGCAATGCCGCTGCTGATGTTCTTGGCATGCTTGGCCTTGACGATCTTTTTGGCCGCAAGGTCTTCGCCCAACAGCTCGGCCGCTGTCGGCGCTGCCGGAACGGCCGCGCCATCCGCCGGCTTGGCGGCGGCATCGGCGGGTTTGCCCGCCGCATCAGCGGGTTTGGCTGCCCCGGAAGCTTCCGGGACGGGCGCGCCCTTCCTGGCCGTCTTTTCCTCCGCCGGCTTGGCGGCTTTTTCCACCTTATCGGCCTGCCCGACCGGAGCGGCTTCTTTGGCGGGCGTCTTTTCCGCCGCCGGTTTGGCTTCTTTCTTTGCCGGAATTTTCTTTTTCGTTTCGTCAGCCATAGCTCAAATCGCAAATCGCAGATCAAAAGTGGATTAGTGGATGCCGGTCTTGGCGTTCGGGTTGCGCTGCACGCCGACGGTCTTGCGCGGGCCTTTCCGGGTGCGGGCGTTGGTCTGGGTGCGCTGGCCGCGCACGGGCAATCCGCGCATGTGCCGGACGCCGCGATAGCATTTGATGCCCTGCAACCGCTTGAGGTTCATGCCGATTTCGCGGCGCAGATCGCCTTCGATGACGTATTTGCCCTCCTGGATCGCGTGGACGATCTGGGAAAGCTGCTGCTCGGTCAAATCCTTCGCGCGGATGGAGCGGTCGATGTTCGCGCGCTCGAGAATCTCGAGCGCATTGGTCGGACCGATGCCGTAGATGTAGCGCAGCGCGATATCAATGCGCTTGTTTGGCGGAACTTCCACACCAATGATGCGTGCCATAATTCGTTAAATCGTCAACCTTGCCGCTGTTTGTGCCGTTTGTTCGTGCAAATCACGCGAATGACGCCGCGGCGGCGCACAATCTTGCAGTGCTCGCACAATTTTTTTACTGAGGCGCGAACTTTCATGTTTAAATCGTTTTTGTCGGCTCAACCAAAATCCGCCCGACCGACAGGTCGTAAGGCGTCAACTGCAACTGCACCCGGTCACCCGGCGCCAGGCCGGCGAATGACTGCCTGGCCCGGCCGGCCACAAAGGCCGTCAACTGGTGCCCGTTGCCCAACTCCACCCAGTAGGTGCGGTTGGGCCTGGCTTCAATCACCCGACCTTCAACCTGGAAGGCTTCGTTTCCGGGCATGTCAAAATCTCCGGTTCACCTTCGGTGATCAGCACCGTATGCTCAAAATGAGCGGATAGTGAACCATCTTGCGTCACCACTGTCCAGCCGTCTTTCAATATTTTTACGGCCGCCTGGCCCGCATTAACCATCGGTTCGATGGCCAGCGTCATGCCCGCCCGGAGCTTCTGGTTGCTCTTCGGCTCCACAAAATTCGGCACTTGCGGCTCCTCGTGCATGGACCGGCCCACGCCGTGCCCCACAAATTCCCGCACCACGCTGAACCCGTTGCCCTCGACGTAATTCTGGACCGCCCGCGATATGTCCGTCACCCGGTTGCCCGACCGGGCCGCCGCGATGCCCTCGTACAGGGCGCGCTCCGTCACGTCCATCAGCCGTTGCGCCGCAACGCCGCACCCCCCCACCGCCACGGTCCGCGCGGTGTCCCCCACAAAACCCCGGTAAACCACCCCCACGTCCACGCTCACGATGTCGCCAAACCGCAGCTCGCGGCCGCCCGCCAGCCCGTGCACCACCTCGTCGTTCACCGACAGGCAGGTGTGGCACGGGTATTTGCGATAGCCCAGAAACGCGCTCCGGGCGCCATGCGCCTTGATGCGCGCCGCGGCAAATTCGTCCACCTGCCGGGTCGTCCGGCCCGGCTGGATGAAGGCGGCGATTTCTTCCAGCACCCGACCCGCCACCGCACACGCCGGACGCATCGATTCCAGGTCGCGCTCGGTTTTCAGGATGATCATTTGCCTCTGGGCCGCGCCGTTAAAACCGGCCGCGCAACCGGCCTTTCTTCAAAAAGCCGTCGTAATGGCGCATCATCAAATGCGATTCGACCTGGCGCATGGTATCCAGCAGAACACCGACCGTGATCAAAATGCTGGTGCCGCCGAAAAATTGCGACACGTCATAGGGAATTTGCATGAAGCGGGACATGATGATCGGAATCGTCGCGATGATCATCAGGAAGAACGCGCCCGCCAGCGTGATGCGGCTCATGGATTTGTGCAGGTAATCGCTCGTGCCCTGCCCCGGCCGCACGCCGGGGATGTAGCCGCCGTTTTTCTTGAGGTCGTCGGCAATCTGAATTTCATTGAACTGCGTTGCGACCCAGAAATACGCGAAGAACAAAATCATCAGCGAATACAGCACCAGGTACAGGACCGACCCGGTGTTGAGGTTTTGGGCGATGACCAGGAAGAAATTCTTCAGGAACGGCTGGCCGACAAAACTGGCCAGGCGCAGGAAGATCTGCTGGGGGAACATGAGGATGGACTGCGCAAAAATGATGGGCATGACGCCGGAAAAATTCACCCGCAACGGCATGAACGACGTGCCGCCGGAATACAGCTTGCGGCCGACCGCGCGCTGGGCGTACTGCACCGGCACCTTGCGCTGGGCCTGGGTGATGGCGATCACCCCGCCGATCACCAGCACCAGCAGAATCAACAGCATCAATCCGGTGCCGGCCAGATGATATTGGGACTCGACGTGCCCGGGCGGGAAAAACAACTCGTAGGCCGAAACCAGCGCCCGCGGCAGGCGGGCCACAATGCCGATCGTGATGACCAGCGACACGCCGTTGCCTATGCCGCGCTCGGTGATCTGCTCACCCAGCCACATCAGCAGCATCGTGCCCGTCGTCATGATCAGCACCGTCTGAATGCGGTACCACCAGCCGGGGTCCAGCACGAGCTGTCCCTGGAAACCGTGGAAGAGGTTTTGCGGGTGTTCCCAGCTCATGGCGAAAAACAGGCCCTGCCCCAGGCACAGGAGCAGCGTCCCCACGCGCCCGTATTGGATGATTTTTGCCCGGCCGTTTTCCTCGCGCGCCAGCTTGCTCAACTTCGGCCAGACCGCCGTCAGCAATTGCAGAATGATGGTCGAGCTGATGTAGGGCATGATGCCCAGCGATCCGACGGCGCAGTGTTCGAGGGCGCCGCCGGCAAACGTGTTGTACATGCCCAGCACGCCGCCGCCGCCCGCGGTGTTTTTGAAGAACTCCGTCAAGGCCTCGCCGTTCAAACCGGGAATGCGGACCCACGCCATCAGGCGGCAGACCGCCAACAACCCCAGCGTGAACAAAATCCGGGATTTCAACTCCGGAATTTTGAAGCAGTTGGCGAAGGTGTTGAAAATGGAGCGGAACATGCCTCAGTCGCGGGTTCAGGCCTGGGCCGGTTTGGCGGGTTTGGCCGCTTTGGCCGGCTTCGGGGCCGGGGCCGCCGCTTCCGCCGGGGTTGCCGGCCTGGCCCCCAGGATTTCGCAGGCGCCGCCCTTGGCTTCGATTTTGGTCCGGGCGGAGGCGCTGAACGCGTGGGCGCTCACCGTGAGCTTCTTGCTCAATTCGCCGTCGCCGAGAATCTTGATGCCGGCGGCCCGCCCGTTGGCCAGACCGGCCGCGCGCAACGCCGCCTCGTCCACCCGAGCCCCGTTGTCAAATTGTTCCAGGGATCCGACGTTCACGCCCAGGTAACGCGTCGCGAACCGGGCGTTGTTGAAGCCGCGCTTGGGAATGCGGCGGATGAGCGGCATCTGGCCGCCTTCGAAGCCGATCCGGATCGAGCTGCCGGAACGCGCCGTCTGGCCCTTGCCGCCGCGCCCGCTGGTCCGGCCGTGGCCGCTGGATTCACCCTGCCCCAGCCGCTTGGTGCGGTGCTTCGCCCCCGGACGAGGTTTCAAATCGTGTAGTCGCATAAAATTCTTTGGTTTTCAGTTTTCAGTTTCACGTTTTCAGAATGCCTTTCTGAAAACGGAATCTTTGAAACTCGAAACTCATTTCATAAAAAACGTTAAACCGCAGGTGCTGCTTCCTGAACCTTCGGCGCTTCCGCCTTCTTCAGCGGCAACCCGCGGCTGGAGTAAATGTCTTCCCGCAACCGCAGGCTCAACAGGGCCTTGAGCGTCGCCTTGACGACGTTCGCCGCGTTCTTCGAGCCGAGCGATTTGCTCAAAATGTCCTTCACGCCGGCCGCTTCCAGCACCGCCCGGACCGTCCGGCCGGCAATGATGCCCGTGCCGGGCGAGGCGGGCCGCAGCAGGACCTTTGCGCCGCCGTAGGTGCAATAAACCTCGTGCGGAATCGTCACGTCCTTGAGCGACACCGAAACCATCTGGTTGCGGGCGAGCTCGCCGCCGCGACGGATGGCATCCGCCACCTCGCCGGCCTTGCCCAGTCCGACCCCCACGTTGCCCCGCTTGTCGCCCACCACGACCAGGGCGCTGAAATTGAACCGGCGTCCGCCTTTGACGACCTTGGCGGAGCGGTTGATGAACACGACCTTTTCGGTCAGCTCCGGCGACTCCTGTCCCTCGAAGGCGAGCTCGGGGGCTTCGGCGATGGACTTGTTGCGACGCCCGCGCCCGCGCGCATTGCGCTGCTGTTCGCTGCCTTCTTCAGTTTTGGTGATCTCTGCCATGTTGGTTAAATTGTTAAATTGTTTAACGGTTGAACCGGTTTGGCCATTCAACCAGTCAACGCATCATAGGTCAAAATTTCAGTCCAGCCTCGCGCGCCGCCTTGGCCAGGGCCGCCACCTTGCCCAGCACCAGTGCCGGTTTGCCGTCCTTGCCTTTGAGCCATTTCGCGTGATACCGCGCGCCGCCGCGGTCAAAAACGACGGTCTTGATGCCCTTGGCCAGCGCGGTTTCCGCCGCCAGCTTGCCCACCACCGCGGCGCTGGCCACGTTGGCCGCCAGCTGGTCGCGATCGGGCGTCGCTTTGCCCGTCGTCGAGGCCGCTGCCAGCGTCACCCCGGCGCGGTCGTCGATAAATTGCACGTGGATGTTCTTGTTGGTGAAGCAGACGCTCATGCGGGGGCGGTCCTTCGTTCCGCTGACCTTGTTGCGGATGCGCCACCGGCGGAGCTGCTGCAATCGATGTTTCTGTTCCGTTCTCATGTTGATGCGTCACGGGTTGGGCCGTGAACCAAAATCGGTTACTGGACGGTCTTGCCTTCCTTGCGCTGGACGTGTTCGCCCACGTAGCGCACACCTTTGCCCTTGTAAGGCTCCGGCGGGTAGAAGCCGCGGATTTCGGCGGCCACCTGGCCGACCACTTTCTTATCGGGACCTTCGATGGTCAATTTGGTGTTTTCCTCGACCGTCACCTTGATCTGGTCGGGGATGGTGTAATTGATCGGATGGGAATAACCGAGCGCGAGGTTGACGACCTTGCCCTGGACGGCGGCCTTGAAACCGACGCCCTGGATTTCAAGCTTCTTGACAAAACCCTCGGTGACGCCCTTGACCATGTTGTTGACGAGGGCGCGGCTCAGGCCGTGCAGCGCCTTGGCCTGGGCATCGTCGCCCGCGCGGCTGACGACAATTTTGCCGTCCTCCACCTTCAGGCTGGTGCGCTTCGGCAGTTCCCAGTCGAGCTTGCCTTTCGGGCCTTCGACCAGCACTTTCTGCCCCTTCACCTCCACCTTCACTTTGGGGGGAATGGCTATCGGTTGTTTTCCAATTCGCGACATAAAATCAGTTTTACCAGATGTAGCAGAGCAGCTCGCCGCCCAGGTTTTTCTTGCGCGCCTCGCTCCCCGTCATCACCCCTTCGGGCGTGGACAGCACCGCCACCCCCAGGCCGCCGCGCACGCGGGGGATTTTCGTGGCGCCGACGTAGTGGCGCAACCCCGGCTTGCTGATGCGGCGCAGGCCCTCGATGACGCTCTTTTTGCCCTGATATTTGAGCCGGATCCGGAGCTTCTTGAACGGCTTGCCTTCCACGGCCACTTCGGCGACGTAGCCTTCCAGCTTCAAAATGTTCGCGAGGTCCTCCTTGATCCGCGAATGCGGCATTTCCACCGTGGGCAACAGCGCGCGGCCCGCGTTGCGAATCCGCGTCAACATGTCTGAAATCGGGTCGGTCATATTTTCAAATCATTCTCATTCTCTGCCTCAGGCTCATCCTCGATTCATGGGAAAGAGGATGACGATGAGGACGATTCATCCTCACCAACTGGCTTTCACCACGCCGGGAATCAACCCGTTCAGCGCGGCCTCGCGGAACGTCAAGCGCGACGCGGCGAACTTGCGCAGGTAACCGTGGCGGCGGCCGCTGGCTGAGCAGCGGTTCACCAGCCGGGTTGGGCTGGCGTCGCGCGGCAGCTTGGCGAGACCGGCGTAGTCCCGCTTCGCCTTCAATTCCGCGCGGATCGCGGCATATTTCTTCACCGTTTCCGCCTTGCGCTTGTTGCGCTCAAACCATGCTTTCTTGGCCATAAATTCGTCTATTCTTTTGCGGCTCCTTTGGCCGCTTCCTTGGCCGCTTCCTTAGCGGCGTGTTCGGCTTCTTCCTGTTTGGCCAATTCCTTGGCCGCCGCCTTGGCCGCCGCCTTGGCCTCTTCCATGGCGGCATCCTTGACCGTTTCTTTCGGCGCTTCCTTCACCTCCGCGAGCGGGAAACCCATCAGCTTCAGGAGATCCAGCGCTTCGGCGTCGGTGCGCGCGCTGGTCACAATCGTCACGTCCATGCCCTGGGTCCGCTTGATCTTGTCCAGCTCGATTTCCGGGAAAATCGTCTGGTCGGCGATGCCGAACGTATAGTTCCCGCGGCCGTCGAACTTGCGCGGCGACAACCCGCGAAAGTCGCGGATGCGCGGCAGGGCGGCGGCGATCAGGCGGTCGAAAAATTCGTACATGGCATCGCGGCGGAGCGTGACGCGGCAGCCGATGGGCTGGCCGTCGCGCAGTTTGAAGTTGGCGATGCTGTGCCGGGACTTGCTGATGGCCGGCTTGCGGCCGGTGATCAGCGCCAGGTCCTTGGCCGCGTCATCGATCGCGTTCTTTTCCAGGGACGCGCTCACGCCCATGTTCACCACGATTTTCACGATGCGCGGCATCTGGTGCACGTTCCCGTACTGGTATTTCGCCTTGAGCGCGGGCACCACGTCGCTGACGTATTTGGTATAAAGTCTGGCTTTCATCATTCGGTGTCACGGATCGGGCCGTGACTCTGCTTCATCGTCCTCATTCTCAGGCTTTGGCCGGCTCGGTGGTCACCCCCCGCTTGGCCGCGCGGGCGTCAAACCGGTCGGCTTTCATCACGTTCGAGAGGTGGAGGGTGCCTTCGCGCTCGACAATCGCGCCCTGCGGATGCTGCTGGCTCTTGCGCATGTGGCGCTTGATCATCCGCGCCCCTTCCACAATCACCCGCTGCCCCTTGGGCAGGACGGCGATGACCTTGCCGCGCTTGCCTTTGTCGGCGCCGGCAATCACCACCACTTCGTCGTTCTTTTTTACTTTTGCCGCCATAAATTCAAATGACCTCCGGCGCCAGCGAGATGATCTTCATGAACCGCTTGTCGCGCAACTCGCGCGCCACCGGACCAAAAATGCGCGTGCCCTTCGGATTCAATTCCGCGTCGATGATCACCACCGCGTTGCTGTCAAACCGCAGATACGAGCCGTCGTTGCGGCGGATGGCCTGGCGCGTGCGGACGATCACCGCGTTGTGGACCTCGCCTTTTTTGACCTGGCCGTCCGGCGCGGCATCTTTGATGTGCACCTTGATGATGTCGCCGATGCGCGCGTACCGCTGGTTGCGGCCCAACACGCCGATCGCCCAGGCGATCTTGGCGCCCGTGTTGTCCGCCACCTCCAGATGGGATCGAACTTGCAACATAAATTTGGTTATTCCGCCGCCACCGGCTCCACGCCCTGGCTGCGCTCGACGACTTCCATCAGCCGCCAGCGCTTGATTTTGGACAGCGGCCGCGTCTCCTCGATGCGCACCCGGTCGCCCACCTTCGCCTCGCTCTTCTCGTCATGGGCGTACAGCTTTTTGTAGGCGGTCACCACCTTCCGCAGCTTCGGGTGCGGGAACCGGCGCTCGACCCGCACGACGATGGTCTTGGCCATCTTGTTGGCGATGACCTCGCCGACGCGCTGTTTGCGATGTCCGCGCGCCACTTCCGTTGGAGTCACAGTGTCAGCCATGTTATTTCGTTAAACCGTTAAATGGTTAATTGGTTGAATCATGAACCGATTGAACGGTTCCATCCTTCAACCCTCACGTCGTTTTCGCTTTGTTTCGCAATTCCGAGATGCGCGTTTCCAGTCGCGCAATGTCCCGGCGCAGCGTCCGCAGGCGCGCCGGCTTCTCCAACTGGGCGCTCGCCTGCTGCAAACGCAGGTTGAACATTTCATGGCGCAGGTCCCGGCTCTTGGCCGACAACTCCACCAGCGTCATGTCTTTCATTTCCGAAAATTTCATAAATTGCTTTCCGCCTAGCGCGCCCGCCGGTGCCGCGAGATGAATTTGGTGCGGATGGGCAGCTTGGTCGCCGCCAGGCGCAACGACTCGCGCGCGTCCACTTCGCTCACGCCGTCCACCTCGAACAACACATTGGCCGGGCGGATGACCGCCACCCAGGATTCGAGGGGCCCTTTGCCGTGACCCATGCGGGTCTCCAGCGGCTTCTTCGTAAACGATTTCTGCGGAAAGACGCGGATCCACATCTTCCCGTGCCGCTTCAGATTGCGAGCGATCGCCACGCGCGCCGCCTCGATCTGCTTGGTGTCGAGCCAGCATCGTTCCATGGCCATCAAGCCGAATTCACCGAAGGCCACCGTGCTGCCGGCGTACGCCAGGCCGGCGCGGTTGCCGCGGTGCATCTTGCGGTACTTCACTCTTTCGGGCATCAATGGCATAACAAAAATCCTTTAAAATCAGTTGGTGGCGGCGTCGGCCGGGGCCGGCGCAATGGGCGCAGCCGCCACGGGAGCCTTTTCCTTCGTCGGCTTGTTTTCGCCCCGGCAAATCCAGCATTTGATGCCGAGCTTGCCGTACAGCG
>Ga0335069_10008949_pt1 | contig 14283 bp, 23 predicted proteins | sample Lox_Sample_11_FD_206714 | JGI IMG/M metagenome (GOLD analysis project Ga0335069, IMG submission 206714) | Soil microbial communities from Loxahatchee National Wildlife Refuge, Florida, United States - Lox_Sample_1.1 | ecosystem: Environmental > Terrestrial > Soil > Wetlands | place: USA... | reverse complement strand
CGCCCAGATTACTATTATGTCATCACAGCACCATAATGACATAATCATACTAGTCTGATGACTCATTCTCTGTTTTAGTCATCAGACTACCTTAATAACATAATCATACAGAGGGCAACGCCTGGCGTTGGAATTTGTCATCAGACCACCTTGAAACACAATAATAGGATCGGTGTCATCGTTGGGGATAATTCACGACTATAGGAAGAGTGTGTTTGACCTAGGGGACTGCCATCTCTTGCCACTGGAAACATACCATCCCACCGAACCCGTCAAACCCAATCATCTTAAAGAAAGAGAGAAAGAAAAAAACATGAGGAAAGAACACGCTGAACTTGAGACCTATAGAAGGAAGGAGAGAATGAGTCTCAAGATGATTTTAAGTATTTGCTTGGTTTATAAGGCAACAAAAACCGCCCCAGTATTTGGGGCGGTCTGATTTAGTCATATATGCCATAAATCACGCCTACGGGGAGATCAGGATGCTTCTGTCGTGCTTCTACATAATTCCTTGTATGCTTAATGGCATCACTGGCGGATGCTGCTCGGAAAATGATCGTAGAAGCAATTCCTAGCTGGTATCCTTCTGTTGTCCTGCTAAAATTGGCGCGTGGGTAGTGTTCTGGTAGCTTCTCCAACAGGATGCGGATAGTTTCGGTTATATCCTCATTTTTTGTGTCTACAATTGCGTCTACGACCTCTACTGGTTTTGCTGGGACTATCTCTATCATCCATTCGATATAACCACATCTAGGGCATCTTTCTTTAGACCAGTAGGATAAGCTTATCTTTGTCTCTGATTCTGAACTGATATTTTCCATGATACTAGAGGATATACCACGGCAATGCCAGCATGTCACGGTAATGTTAATCTTGTTCATATTTCCTCCTACGGCATTTGATCCTATTCAGGATGCTAGGATCAATCCCGCCTGGGCTAGTGTCCTTACACTGCTCAAAATAACTATAATCCACTTTGAAGCCATCCCTGGCATTGGGTACCCAGCCAGCGCCTGGGCTGAAGAGACCTCGCTGATCGCGTATCTCTTGCTCCCCTTGTTCCTGGCTGCTCTCTATCGCCTTGCGGCGCGTTACCGACCATTCTGGATAGTCATTTTCCAGGTTTCCAAGCCTGGGGGGAACGAGTTTCTTGCCTTTTGCCCTGGGCAACTCTGACAGCTTCTGATATGACCAATCGTACAACGATTGGAGTTCTTCTGTGGATAGGTTCTTTGTTGAGAAGAACCGCCTGATTCTCTCCATAGCGGTCGGATTACTGACCACACTATTATAACTGACACCCGAAACCGCACACCAGCGCGTTACGAAATCGGCTATCTCGTCCTGGCTGCTCTGGCGATCGCCATCAACTTGAGCATCTTGCTCGACTTGGAGAGGGTCGGCTACCAGCTCGTCCTGGCTGCTCTGGCGATCGCCATCAACTTGAGCATCTTGCTCGACTTGGAGAGGGTCGGCTACCAGCTCGTCCTGGCTGCTCTGGCGATCGCCATACCAGCCATCAGGATATCGGGCGTCTTCATGACCACACTCCTCACAAATAAGGTGGTAAATTCTCCTAGTTTTCTTGGAATTACAATGGGCACACCTATCAGGTCTACCACCATGCAATCTTTCTTGTCCTTCGCCGGGACGGATCTCTTCCGGCGAAGATAGAGCAGATTCAGCGAATTGGATACTGACTTTATCAACGATGATTCGTTTCCCGTCCTTCAGACGCTCATGGAATTCATCGCTTCGTGTAAATACACCATAGGATTCCAAGCGCTTTAATTCTCTGGATATCGTTGAGTGTGACAGTCCAGAATGCTGTTCGACTTGGCAGACATCGATTTGATTAAAATTTACCAATTCTTTGCGTTGACGCTTAACCTCATTAATAAGAACCATAAATAACCGTACTTGAGTAGAAGATAGATTTTTATTAGATAGAAGTCTTCGCATTTTGTCTTGTTCTAAGTCTCTATATGCGAATTCTAGCTGTGTGGCGCGTTTATACTCTTGGAGGCTTTTTATTTGAGATATAAGCTCGTCTTTTGACAGACTAGAGAAGTCTGGATCATGATCATGAGCCTGATTATGTGTTATCATAGTATTGTCCGTCCTTTTTGATTGGTAACGGAACTCGCGCTGGGCTATTGTTTGGGACAGGATGCCCAGCCTGTTACAACTTACAGTATACAATTACCGAAATAACAACCGCCAGTAGGGAAGAATTGGCGGTTGCTTGCTTTACCGGATATGTCTAGATTACATGCAGCGCTGGTATGATTTGTGTTTGCCGAGACCACTCCTCTTTTAGCCATTCAGAGACAGTGGAAACCAGCAACAAGGACGTATTTCTTCCAGAAGCCCTAATCGTATTGGCGGCTATCGCTGCATTGATAGACCTTTTCGTAACACCAGTAATTCGGATTATCTCCTCAATGGTAACGGTCTTACGGTCTTTTGTATAATTTAACCACACTGATAAGATGTCTTCAGAAGCGTGTTCAGGCCTATTTTCAAGCTCTTTTAATAGAGCTTTATGTGCATTTTCACTCTCTTGAAGATCGATTTCCAGACCATTGACCTGTGTTTTAAGCTCCTCTATGATGGCGTCCTTCTGCTTTAACCTATCAACCTCTTGAGGTTGACCCAACTGCCAATATAAAAATGCCACGAAACCGAATATATAGCCAGCGAGGGCACGGGCTACTACAAAGTATGGAGGCATTACGAAATGGACATTTAACACCGATGAGCCTAATGTGAATAAGGATAGGATCAGGAATACCAAGGTAGGGACGGCATAGGCAACCGCCCACGTTAACACTATTTTGTTTCTTGTATACAGCCACATTCTGAAGTGGTTGATCACCATTACTGAAGCCAAGAATAGAATCAGTTCAGGGAGTCCGACGTATGCGGCTGTGCCTATCTCGGATATGTGGATAGTCGTCCCTTCCGTAAGAAAGAGAAGAATAAAATTGTGGATGGAACTATTCAAACACATCCACAGACTGGCCAATAAAAAACAAAGCTCAGCGACCATACCAGCCGACATTATCAGCCAGTAGAGGAAACGCTTGACCCATTGCCAGTGTAAGATGTAATGGACTACATCTTTCAACGTTTCGGGTGCATCTTTTAGCAATTGCCAATTCATCTCTAATTCTCCTCTTGTAGTATCATGTTGAGTTCGCGCCGTCTTTCTCCTATTGTGCCTTTTTTGGCCAGTGCCTTCAAGACAGTGTCTTTATCACCACATTGCTTATAAATCTCCCTGGCCAGGATTGCCTCCTTCTGAGTCCAACCGGATGGAAGCGACGCCGACGACGCCGACGCCGACGAATTTCCGCCCGAATCAGCCTCTTTTTGCGCCGACGCCGACGCCGACGACGCCGACGACCTCATAAAATCGAGTGGTTCCGTGTCCTGTTCCTCGTCTTCATCTACAGTATAGGTTGATGGTCCAACCAATTCGTATACGGCATCATTGTCACAAAATGGCGTAAATGCCTGACTTGCCTTCTTGACTGTCTCACAGCGCAAGTAGATGGGTCCCTTCCCCAGGCTGGCTTCTTCATCTGAAGAAATGGAGGTTTCGAGAATTTCCCGTACAGTCACCTTGTCCCCTCCCACGTAAAAGCATGTAGTGAGATTGTCTCTAACTCCGCTTCCCAAGTTAGGAAACGCGGTTTTCACCTGAAAATCTTGTGAAGCGATGACGAGATGGATTTTGTATTTCCCACCTTCACGTAGCAAGTCAGCGACATAGTCTTGCACTTTAGGGCGCTTGCCTATGATGGCTGGATATTCGTCAATGAGAAACCAGACATCTTTTCCTACACGCTTAGACTGTGAGCGTAACCTTCTCCGCTGATTCAACAGGTCTTCTGCCCCCCAGCGTAGAACCCGTTCAATGTCTTCATATTCCTTTGTTTCAAGAGGATTGATATGTAAGTGAGGCGTGAACGGTGTCCAGTCCTCGTCATTTTCAGGGTCGTAAGGAGTATAATGGGGGTCTAATAAGACACAGATGTGACCCTTTATATAGAACAGTTGGGTAAGAATTTGGCGAATAATTGAGGTCTTACCCTGCCTAGTAGCTCCAGCCAATGCAATATGGGTAATGTCTCCCTTTGTGAGATCAACGAATGCAGGTTGACCGTTGGGTAAGATTGCCATAAGGAACTTTTCGGAACTGGGTCGCCAACCGCTGGCCAGGATATCGGAGAGGCTTAACCGGCGTTGCTTCTGTCTCACTGGAGGGAGAGCAGCGCTGCTCTCCCTATTCGTTATATCAGCATCTACAATGGTTTCACGCTGGCGCATGCCTAGCAAGGCACGCATAGCGCTTTTCTGTTGTCCGGTTCGCTCATTTTGGCGGTTCGGTTCGTCGTCTGAGTGAAGCGTCCCAAAGACCTCATCAGCAAATTTGAACGCTCCATAAGTCAGTGTTCCCGCCACTATGAAACCGGCCCCCCCTTCATGGAAAATGGCCATACCTGCCATGCTTACAACGAACGTTCCCAGCGTCAAGCCCAGACGTTGTTTAACTGTAGCTGCCATTGAGGTTCTCCTCGAACTTGTCGATCGCACGCTCAATTAAAGCCAATCCAATTACAGGAAGTGCCACTACACCGATGGTTACGGCCAGACACACTAGTAGTTGCATTAGGGGATCGGCGCCAGGCAGAGACTTGAAATTTGAATAGCCGTTCAATAGGAGAAGCATAACGCCCCCAATGCCGTAAAATTTGGCGATAGCAGGATTGGTCTGGCGTAGTGCATCTGTTGCATGATTAAGGCCAAAAGCATAGATCAAGTCGATTATCTCGACTATCCAGCCATATATCCATGTTAGCTTTTCTGACATCGGATTCGTGCCAGCCACCAATAACCACGGTTGTAAAAACACTCCCCACGGCATTTCATCCATATGCTGACTATACACTGCTAATTCACTCGTGCGTATTTCTACGACTAGTGCTATGACACAGAATAAAAGACACAATACGCCTAAAATTAACAAAATGATGGGAGAGGCAGAATAGGTTCCATAGATGCGTTTTCTTTGCGTCTGGAACTGTGATACATAACCTGGCCAATTGCTCATTGCTTCATCCTTCCTCTTGCCACCCGTCTCTAAAATAGAAGAGTGGCAACTGTGACTAAGTGGTAGTTGCCTGGCCAGCGGTGATCTGGAACATCACCGCTGGCTCTTTACTTGGACGCACTAAGTTTTCGGTCTGTTTTCAAAAGAATACTGATATCTTAACGTGGCGTGTGACACACGTGTAAGATCTTGGAAGAGTAAGATGTCACCTTTGTTATTTCTAACGGTGCTGAGTATGTGAAGCACAGGAGTTGTATCTATTATATTAAGATACTCGCACTCCTCACGCGTAGGTAATCTTGAAGATATTTGATCATCTCTTAATAAATCAGTTGGGGCTTCTAGCAAAAGAATATCATAAGATCCATCTTGCTGCATTAGCATTTGTTGCTGTTTTGAGACGCTCATGAAGTAGTAAAACTTTGATAGTTGCATAGGTCTTTCATTATTTTGTTCTGATATATCACCCGATATGCAAGTCTGTAATACTACAATGGTGTCATGTGAAACATTCAACATTTCGGCTAGGTGGACGGGTATTTTGATGGAATTTACCGTACCTACTGTTCTTATGTATCCTATAGTACCTCGCTTTTTCATTCGTTCAGAAATTGGTAATACATACTCAGTCATAATTGTAACGAGTGAGTTGACGTAAAATGTGTTACCACGTCGAACTATTAATCTTTCTCCTTCTAAATGGAATAACGCCACCTTTATGGTATTGATGACAACATTAAATTCTGCTGCCAGCTCTTTTGCTACCGGTATTCCTCCTTGAGTTCCGTATATGCCAGACAGAATTCTACGTCTCAATTCGTTGGCTACCTCAATATATTTTGCTATCGACAATGTATTTCTCCTAGTGTTTGGGTCAAGACAAACCTTGACAAAATGATCATATCAAACTATTATAAATGTGTCAAGGTTTGTCTCCTTATAACAAAGAAAACCGTGCGAGCTTGCTGCTACCAACACTTAGGCTCACACGGCAATAGTCATCAGTACTCACAAATAGTGGGCACTCAGAAAGGGATTATACCATGCAAGGCAAGAGAGAAGAAATTATCGAAGAGCTGAAAACAGTAAAACGAAAATTGGAAACTACTCTATACTTTTTGGAAGAGGGATTTAGCCTAGAGGGAGAAGTACCATTTGTGGATCAATGCGCACAGCGCCTGGCGAACGCTTCTGCAAGTCTGAATAGCTATGCAGAAGCAAAGAGCGAGTTTGATCAGGCAATCCAGCGTGTGAGAGGTGTACAATGAGCAGCGAAGTGGCGACGTTTCGCCAGCAACAAGCCCTACAAGAGGAGAGCGCACGGCTCGCACTCTATGGTCCTGCCATTATGGCGAACCATGAGGCAATCATTGCGAGAATTGAGCAAGGAGGCGAATATTTGCTCCAATTCTTTAAGCAAGGACGTAACGAGGAGGCATTTGCCTTATGGAACGCGGGTATACTGGAATAGAGAGACGGAATTGTAACTAAAAAAGGAGAAAGAATGATGGCAACCATCATCAAGGCACTTGATCAGACCGGGAGAGCCGTTTTTAGCAACGGAACCGTTGACGCTATCGTAGAAGATGGCCCTTATGGGAGTATCTGGTTACACAATCATGAGCAGAAGCGGATTTACAGTGGGGATCTCAAAGCAGCTCCGGGTCTACTCAAAGAGCAAGGCGTGCCTCTGGACATTGGCTGGATTGCTCAGCATTAGATTTCAATCTCATCTGAGATCCCACATCTTCTGCAACAATGAGAGGCCAGGAAGCAACACATGCAGATGAGGGATTGCTCAGCATTAGAACCCTACCACAAGAAAAGCGTGTGGACAACTACCACACGCTTTTCTTGTGAGAGCAAGGAACCAGTATTCCCCCGCTCCATTACGATTGCAAAGGATGCAAGTTAGAGGACAAGCAGGCGGCGTTCCCCCGCTCCATTACGGAGTGCCAAAAATAGATGAGGAATCCTGATATCGAGATTGTTGGGGACGAATCCGGCGACGAGTCCTAAGCCAAATGTTGTCAGCCCTGGGCTAGATGCCTAGGGCTTTTTTGTCCCTGAACTGCCCTAACAATGGGACCAAATTGGGAGAACTCCTCTATGAATTTTCCCTCGTGGGGTCCCATATATATGAACGCAAGAGGGAACCCGAAATGGCCTTTGGTTCCGTCTGGGTGCAAGAAGCGAATGGTACCGCAATGAAAACAGGTAGGGAAGTTAAGGAAGGGTTGAAACCATTTAGAGGTAGGATTCCCAAGAGAGAGCAGAATAGCCTGCTCAATCCTACCAGTTCTCCATTCCTCTAAAAGCTTCTCAGCAAAGAGCAAATGTCACCCATGACCGCCTTAGCCGCCAAGATGATGTGTGGCGGCGTATACCATTCCCCACTCGCCGCCACTACAACCCACCATCCGCCTTGACCCAGATCGCATGATCCCCATACCATTCGGCTCTAAGGTGGCCAAAGAGTTGCACAACAATGTGTGTTCCGCCCCAATCCACAGAGTCGAACTCCTGTGTCAGTGGTGGTGGTAGTGGCGCATGACGATATTGGCGGAACCACGCTTCTGCTATGCCGGTATCCCGTCTAGGCGGAGTTCCGCCAAACAGATGAGTCGTGCTGTTCCAAGTGTCTATAGCAGATTGCAAAATGTAGTCAGTGGCCAGCTCCTTATGTATGAAATTGTCTAGCTGATAAAAGCTAAAACTCGGCCCAGGGCAGTGACTCCTATTAATTGGATCGATTGAACTGTGTCCCCATATTCGCGCCGTCCCGATTTTGTAGCGCTGGCATAACCATAATATCAGCTTGTTTGATGCGTCGATCTGAGCCTGTGGCATTGGATCAGAATTGTCGATTGTCCAATCCTCGTGCTCAATAGAAATGGTACAGAGATTGAGATTGCTGTACTTATCAATAGATTGTTGCCAGTAAGAGTTGTAATTCTCCGATATGCAGCAGTTAGCAGCAGCCCCATCGGATAGTGAAACGCATTGTATGACGCTGCCATCCTTGCCAACAATGAAATGGGATGAGGTCATACCTACGTTGGTGGCAAAGTAGTGTGCAATCGCGGTTGCTGTGGTCTGTGCTCCACTTGCAGTTTTGTGGATGACAATGGAAAGATCGCTCATCGGAATGCTGGCCAGCTCCCCACGAAAGACGCGGCTAGGATCGACGAACATATCGATCGCTGGCGGATACTCAATTCCCATTTTTCTCCCCCCCTATTGAGCTGATCGTTATACCGTGACCGGCTATAAGTGAGAGGATGGCCACAATCATATTTATGGCAATATCTGATGGAAGAATGTGGAAAAACATTGATAATAGAATGGCCATGATTAATGTTATGAGTCCCAGGAAAACAGCGGTTGGATTAAGATTTTTTAACATTTAGGCATCCTTTCGGTTAAGTCCTATTGGCATGTTGTAATTGGCTTGTTGGAAATTATGTTCTGAAATGTCGTTACAATACTACAATTATTGATTGCTGCAACAATGAATAGTAATCCGGCTCCCAGAAGGATTGTCATCACTATTGTCATCTTTTACACCTTAGAATATATATCCATATATTTGTCCGAACATTCCCGAAATATTTCCTCCTTGTGCTCCTACTGTTATTTGGCCATTTGTTGTATTGAGAGGAACAGTAAGATTTCCGCTCAATGTATTTCCAGTATTAACTATTAATCCAATTAAAGGATAATTTGCTTGAGACCATGTTACACCCTGTGGTGTAAACGTACCAAATGTACCGGCCTGACCTATAAAGTACACGGAAAGTAAAATGGCCGTTGCACCTGTTGGAATGCCTCCAATACCTGTGCACGTTACATTTGTTGTTGTGCCATTTGTTAACGAGGTATTATTGAAAATTTGGAATGGTGTCGCTAGGAAAAAAGTTTGTCCTGAACTCACGGAAAGTGATCCTCCAATTGGTGAATTGCCAAGTGATGCGACGCTAATCTTCTCTCCAGACGCGAAGTAGGTTATGAGAAGCTGATTCACCGCCGCACTCGCCAGGCCATAAACAATACTGTAATCTAGCTCATTTTCTCCAAGTGGTAAAGGCAGCGCGAACCATGCGCCAGCTGGGCAGTATATTCCGTTGCTGCTATTCCCAAAAGAAAGTCGCAGACCGAAACCGCTCTCGTTATAGATTAGAAGCTGTGCGGGTTGGATTGTTACCGACGGATGTGCAGGCGGTCCGCCTGCGCTTACCCCAACGGAATTAAGAGAAATTTTCCCCGTTTGTCCCATGACCGATCCAGTTAGATCGATCGGCGTCAATGGTATACTCATGCAATTATTCTCCAAAATCTGCATTGATGAATGTATTCAGTACCCCGGTACCATTTGAGTTTTATAAGCGATTTATAGAAATAAGTGGTGTGCAACCACGCTATATCCTTCTTTGGAGAAGAAAGATCTAAGATCCATCTTGTCAGAAGAGCAGTCGCGACGGCTCCAATAATGTGGATAAGTTCAGTCAAGATTGTGTATATGATCATCCCATTTTTCCAATGAATATCCATGTAATGCAGGCAGTAGGTAGGCAGCGCTAAATCCCAATTGCCAGCTATAATTGCCGACGGTCGCGCCTGCATTGAGAGTAAAACTCAATTGTCCGAGCGCCGCCAAGCCTGGATCGGTGATGGCAGCAGGCAAGATGGTGTCAAATCCATTTGTATAAAAACCATTATTGGGTATGATGCCTAGCGGCGTGACGTTGGCGGACCAATCCAGATATAAGACGCTAATTTCTCCTTGTGTAGCAAATGATGCTGTTTGCGGACCGACGGAGAACATCCGTACTACTAGGAAGAGTTGAGTCCCTCCTGGCCATTGCTCTAGCCGCCAGTTTGGTGTTTGCGTCATAGTTACCGGTACGAGAACCGAGCTTCCTGCTACAGTAGTTACGGTTCCTTGCGCGCTTGCTTCACTAATATATCTCCATCCTTGCTTGCTCCTTAATCCATCATAGAGCGTATTGTAATTTGGTACCGGTACTGGATAAACGAGTTTGTATGGTTTTGTGTGTTCCTCATGAGTTACAGTATGATTGGTTAGTTCCTCGTGTACTGGTTCTTCTTTTATTTTTGGTTTAGGAACAAATGGATTGGTTTTATGTTGTGGTGTTGCCATTATATTCTAAATCCTTTCACGGCTTTTGCAATGCCCTTTTCTGGTTCAATGAGCATTAATAAGGCTATTCCAATCAATAAAAATCCGGCAAAAAGCTTTATGATACGATTTGGATTTGATAACCATTGAAAAAAAGTACTAAGGCCATTCAATATATTAGAAATCTGATCTAATGCGCCAGTGGCTTGTGCTCCTGATGTTGTTCCACATTCCAGGCATCCTTGTGCATCATAAGGAAAATTATTATTTTTGCATATGGGATTTCCTTGCCCATTTGTTGATTCAGAGTATCCAGGCGAACAGGTGCATTTTTGTCCTTTTTGTGGGCAAGTGTTTACTTGCGAATATATTGATGTATTTCCGCCATATGGAAGATTAATGTTTTGTGCGTATTGTAGCATCCAGTCGGGATTAAGATCTGAAGTGATTTGAGAAAGTTGATAAGGGATAGTAGGCGTCTTACTTTCTCCTAATTCCAAATGGGGACCATTTGATTCGGTCGATATTGCAGGATGATATCCGCCGCTTGTTTGTCCCCCCGATAATCCGATAAATTGTCCAGCGGAGATGTTACTGCCAACCTGGATAGAAGGATCGATAAGATCCAGATGGACATAGTAGTAATATGGAATGCCTTTTAGTTGGGAAGGGTCCCTCGCCTGAATGACGACCTGTCCGCCACCCTGGTCATAATAGGCGTTCGCTACCGTACCGCTAAATATGGCGGTAATTGGCGTGTGATACGGAACTTCTATATCCTCTCCCTGGACAGGATATGTGAATCCCGCTAGCTGCTGTCCAAAATCACCAACAATCGGCTCTGCATACCAGGGTATTGCCATCTATCTATTCCTCCTCACATCCACACTTCGCCGGACTGCGTGCCAACGCATATTCATAAACTGCAATCATACCAGCTCCTGTGAGCAGAGCCAAAATGGCTGGCCATTTACTTTTCGTGAGATAGGCAGTGGCCAGCGCTAATGCTATAAGGAACGCGCTTGCCATTATTTCTCCCTCCCTGATCATCTGGATTCCGCTGTCATCTTCAACAAATGTTTTTATGGTAAAAACACTTGGAAGAAATGCGCTATAAGCATGTACTCCTTCTAGTGCCATAAAGATAGAGATTATCACTTTGTCACCCATACAACTTCCTCCTTCTGTTCAATTCAACATAAGGCCAGTTTGGCCCATAATAAAGAGATGGTCCCGTACTTCCTACATTTGTCTGCCTTATGTCGTGTGCAGAAACAAATCCCCCCTGCTGCAATTGGTACCATTGTGTAGACCCTACTCCGCTTGGAACATTTGGCCCAAAATTGTTGGGTCCTGACACGGGTCCTGACACGATTTGTATTGCCTGATCATAAGGAACAGAACCGATTACATTACCGCCTGGCGCGTCCCGTACCGGTACACTGGGCGCTCCGCTGCCATATCCAAATTGTATTGGCGACCGTGTCATATAAGCGGTCGTTGTCGTTGGTGGGGGTGTCGTGGTTGTGGTCGTTGGTGGGGGTGTCGTGGTTGTGGTCGTTGGTGGAGGTGTCGCTCCCCCATTCGCGCCGCCAGGAACAAGTCCCTCGACTGCATAAGGTAATCCGTTCGTCGGGTCAAGCGCTAGCCCCAGCCCCGTATCGGTTTGTCCCGTGCTTGTCGTCCCTTGTCCTCCCAAAATTTTTGGCAAGACGACAGCTCCCCCGATTCCTAATCCGATTATAAGAAGCCAGGCCCAATTTGGTAATCCGGCGGTTTGTCCTTTCAGAAAATCGCCAACTTTGTTCCCTGGCGTGTCTACCATCCCATTACTATCCTCCAATCATTCCTTGATAAAATGGCGGTACGTAGATTCCGCTATTGCCTCCTATATTGTCGCTAACAGATGGTTGAGTCGCCGTCGTATTGAACCATGCTCCGACTTGTTTCCACACCTCCGCCACAGAGATGAATCCAGATGCCGACGGGAATGGGCCAGTGCCCTGGGCTAGATTTGATCCCCAAAAAAAATCATAGGAGAGACCCTGGACTCCATTTGCTCCCTGGATCGAACCGCTCCAACCACTCGCGCCAGGCGCGAGTCCGTCGGGTCGCACGAAAGTTAATCCTGTGTTTTGTGCTATGATGCTTGCTGTTGCGCGTGCGACCGTATATATAAAGAGCAAATTCGGAATCATTTGTCCCTGTCCGCTAAAGATGTTGGTAAGTTGTTGTGTTGCGGCTGATGCCTGTGCGCTTCCTTGTAGTTGGCAATTTGCCCCTGTTTGAGAGAACTCATAGATACTTGCTATCCATCCTGTGACGGTTCCTCCCAGCGTGCTGCTTGGGTTGAATGCTCCCCCGGTATTGTTCGGAAGCATAAAGACGGAAAGAGTCACACTCGCCCCGCTCACAGCTTGGATATTTGTCCATCCGCCAGCTGGCGCGCCCACAGTTGGACTAGTTCCGATGAGTGCGTATGTGGCGATTAGTAGATTGCCCGCTTGTGCTGTAATGCTGCTTGGAGTCGCTGGCGATGTGGTTCCATTGTTACTTGCACTAGAACGAAGCGTTACATCAGCCATATCACACGCTCCCCATATATCCTAGAGCATTTTGTCCTATAAGAGATCCTATTTCAGGTTGCACCTGATATCCCAGAAAATACTGGTTTGATGATAGTGGTTGTGCGGAAATCGTCCCACTCCTTATTTTATATTTTTGCACTTGTTGCCTGAGAATTATATTGCGGAATATTGGCGGATATGCCATTATCTGCCAATTTGGAGCGCTTCTCATTTGATGCATGAATCTCTGTCCTGGCGTGAAATCATACGGCTGATAAGTTCCCACAATTTGCCGCCCGTTTTCTCCTGTACCAATGGAGCGTGGAATTCCGCCCCCGAAAGAGTCACGCGCTGGTGGCTGATAAGTAAAAGGCGTCATTTCATATTGATTGTCTGAAATGTAGGATGGCAGTTGTGCCCCTGTTCCGCTAGCCGCTGGTAATCCGGTTCTTCCTGTTCCTTGCGCCAGGCGTGGTTGTGGTCCCCTCACTGGCCCTTGCATAAGATCGACATATGTCCAGGTTGGTCGTCCAAAAAGTGGATCAGGATTTTGCATCGCATTAGCCCCCTATTTGCCCATTGCCGCTCTTAGACTGCCCGAAAATGCATCCCCCCAGGCCGTGATAATACTTGCCGTATTGGCGCTCGAAACGATTATAAATGTCAGTGCCACCGTCACGATAGCGGCAAAAACGTCAATAATTCGTCCAACTTCCATTCTATGCCTGCTTTCCTTGTGCAATGCTGATGAGCGTTTTCCAGGGTATCTCTGTTAATAGCACATAAGTTACTGCCACCATTGCTATTGCTCCTGCTAGTTTGGACAGCCCGCCCCCAAACATGTCTAGTATGGATAGAACTAGCAGTAGGATATATGATCCTAGCACAACCCGTGTAATAGGTTGGTTTTTTGCGTATGCATTAAATACGCCTGCTCCTCCTATCACAACAACTGCAATGATGATCTTCTTGTTCATGATGTACGGCTTCCGCCAACAGCATTTAGAATCATAGGAAGAATGAAAAATCCTAAAGCTATTCCAATTGCTAGAGCAACTAAATGGTCTGTTTTCATGATGTGTCTCTCCTGTTCGTTGTTAGAAATGAACGTTTCCCGAAAATGCGAATGTTAATCCGCCTAATGCTGCTACGGCAACAAGGATAATTAGCGCAACTGCCATTGGTGTTCCCTGTGTATTGGTCCAATCCATTATTTTGCTCCTTTTTTTTGTGTCCATCCTGTTTTTCGGAGTGTGCCGTAGATATAGGCATTTTGCCTTTTCTTGTCGCCAGGAAACTTTTTTATGGCTTCCTGGCGTAATTTTTCCTCTATTGCCCTAGGCATGCTGAATTATCCGTAAACCAGTCTTGGTGCTGAATATACCTCTGGTCCCGCTGGCACGATATCATTGGTGATAATCGTCACGCTTCCACCCGATGCGCTGGCACCTGGACTG
>Ga0335069_10008947_pt1 | contig 14285 bp, 11 predicted proteins | sample Lox_Sample_11_FD_206714 | JGI IMG/M metagenome (GOLD analysis project Ga0335069, IMG submission 206714) | Soil microbial communities from Loxahatchee National Wildlife Refuge, Florida, United States - Lox_Sample_1.1 | ecosystem: Environmental > Terrestrial > Soil > Wetlands | place: USA... | reverse complement strand
TCCGATGTGTGGCCCGACGAGCCGATCTTCATCACCTATGCCGATCCGTTCGAGCGGTTTCGCATCGGCGTCGGCGAAGGCTCGTGGGATCCCGATCCGGCGAAGCAGAAATTGATGCCAAACGTGCAGTTTCCGGTCGAGGCCTATGCCAATTATATGAAGCAGATCGTGCCGCGCTGGCTTTCGACCGACGACGCCGTGATCAAGGCCTATGTCGCACTGGTCGACAAGGTCTGCCCCTGCGTGCTGCTGACGCACAGCCAGGGCGGCTCGTTCGGATTCAAGGTCGCCGAACAACGACCCGATAAGATCAAGGCCATTGTCGCCGTGGAAGCGGCGAGCGCCGGCACGATCGAGAAGGCGGCGGCTATCAAAAATATTCCGGTCCTGATGATCTTCGGCGACAATGTCGATCTACACCCGCGCTGGGTCGCCTACCGCAAGCTCGACCTTGCCTATGCCGACGCCATCCGCGCCGCCGGCGGCAAGGTCGACGTCATCAGTCTTCCCGACATCGGCATCAAGGGCAATTCGCACATGATGATGATGGACAAGAACAACGCCGCGATTGCCGACGTGATTCAGGATTGGCTGGTCAAGCACGGACTCACCGACGAAACCGCGGGCAAAGAGGCGCACAAGCGGCACGCATCGCGCTAGGGCCTGTCGGCCGGAGAGGACATAAGAAAGATGCAAAGCCTTCTACACGCGCGTAAAATCATCGGCAATCTTGTCATCTCCGCAAGCATGTTCGGCATCGTAGCCGTAACGGCGCAACCCGCTTGGACGGCCGAAAAATTACGCGTCGGCATAAATCTGACGACGATCGAGACGCTGCCAATCTACCTTGCCGCCGACGGCAACAGCGCGGTCGAATTATTGGGCGGCGCCATTCCGTCGGTAACGGAAGGCAAGGCCGATGCGGCGACCAACGCCGAGACACAGGCCATTTTGCGTTCGACCGCAAGCCCCGACATCCGCGTCATTCTCACAGTCGCCGAATACGCCTACCACATCGTCGCGCGCCGCTCGTCCGGCATCGCGAATGCGTCCGATCTGCGCAGCAAGAAGATCGCGACCTCGCTCAACAGCTCGGCGCATTTTTATATCGTCAAGACGTTGCGCGACGCCGGATTGTCGGAGGCCGACGTGAAGGTCGTGGGAATGGCGCCGCCCGACATGCCGCAAGCCTTGGCGCATGGCGATGTCGACGCGGTTTCGATCTGGGAGCCGGCGGCGCAGAAGTCCATCGATGCGCTTGGCGCCGATGCCGTGATCATCAACGGACCGCCCTATAGCGAGCGGTTCAATCTCAACACCAGTGCGGCGGTCATTGCCGATCCAGCGCGGCACGCCGCGATGGTCGGCTTCCTGCGCTCGATTATCAGCGCGTCGCGCGACGTTCGCGACCATCCTGACCGCGTACAGCCGGTGATCGCGGCGAAATTGAATTTGCCGCAGGAATTGGTGGCGAAGACGTGGAAACTCTTCCAGTTCCCGGCCTCCCTCCCCGACGACCTGGCGCCGACCATGATCGAGCAGGAGCCGTGGATGGCGCAAAAGCAAAACCGGGCGGCGCGGCCGAAAGAAGCGATCGCGGCGCTGATCGATGCAAGCCTGCGGCGGGAGGCGAGCCGATGACAACAGATCGGCTTTGGCAAGTTACGCACACATTGGCCCGGCTTTCCGCGCTCCTGCTTTGTATTGCGCTGACTCTTGCCGCCATAGACGCAAAAGCCGCCGATTGGCCCTCTTCGCCCATCCACATTATCCTGCCGTTCACGCCTGGGGCCTCAACCGACGTGGTCGTGCGCACTGTCGCACCCAAATTTTCCGAGCTGATCGGCGCGCCGGCGGTCATCGAAAACCGCGGCGGCGCCGGCGGCCTGATTGCAACCGAATCCGTCGCCACGGCCAAGCCCGACGGCTATACGCTCCTTGTGGTGACGACATCGTTTGCCGCGCAGCCGGCGATCATGGGCAAATTGCCCTATGACACCGCCCATGATTTCGCGCCGGTCGCGCTCATTGCCGATCTGCCAGGCGTTCTGGTGATCAATTCCAAGCTTCCGATCAAATCCTTTGCCGAATTCCTGGACTACGCCAAGACGCATCGCTTGACTTACGGCTCCGCCGGCGTCGGCACGTTTCCGCATCTCGGCATGGAACTGCTCAAGAGCCGCGCCGGAATACCGATGACGCACGTTCCTTATAAAGGCGCCGCACAGGCGCTCGCCGATGTGATCGGCGGACAGATCGACGTCAAGCTCGATGCCTATGTGAGCTCCGCCGGTCATCTTGCCGACGGCACGCTGCGCGCAATCGCCGTTTCCAGCCTGACCCGCTTGCCCGAACTTCCCGATGTTCCGACGATCGCGGAATCCGGATTCCCCGGATTCGAGGTGACCTATTGGATCGGCGTCGCTGCGCCAGCCGGGGTGCCGGAACCGATACGGACGCAGCTGGAGCGGGCCTTCATCGCCTCGCTCACGGCCGAGAACAAAGCCTCGCTGGCGAAACAAGGCGTGCGCGCCGTCGGCCAGGGACACGATGCACTGCAGAGCCTGATCGCACGCGAGCTCGCGCAGTGGCAAAAGCTCGCGGGCGAAACTGATCTGAGCGTCAAATGAACTCGCTTCGCCGCTAAGCACAAAGAACCGACAACGTGCCTCCCCTGACGCCGCCGCCCGACCGCTATCCGCGAAAGCCCAAGCTCAAGGCGCCGCCGGGGGCAATCGACGCCCATATCCACCTGTTCGGTCCGGCGTCCAAATGGCCGTTCCATCCCGGCAGCAAGTACGTTTCCGAAGACGTGCTGCCCGAGCACGCGATGGCCCTGCAGAATGCGCTCGGCCTCGCCGCCTCGATCGTGATCAGCGGCGGCGGCTATGGCACGGACTATCGCCATCTCGCTCATGTTTTGCGGGCTTTTCCGGACCGATTCCGTGGCGTCGCCTTGTTGCCGCCGCAGACGAGCAGCGATGAGATCGCCATGCTCGACCGGCTTGGCGTGCGCGGCGCGCGTTTCGTCAGCCCGGCGCACGGCGCGCATCTGCCGCAACTCGACACCTCGCGTGCGCTGGTCGAACGCGTCGTCGCCGCCGGATGGCACATCCAGTTCTATCCGCATCGCACCGACCTGCCGGAGTTCAAAGATCGGCTGCTGTCGCTTGGCGCTGACATCGTGCTCGACCATTTCGCGCATATTCCGGCCGAAGGCGGCGTCGATCAGCCGGCCTTCCGCTGCTTGTTGAACATGCTCGACAGCGGCCGGATCTGGGTCAAGCTCTCCGGGCCGATGCGGTGCACGATGGAGGAGCCGCCCTATTCAAGCGTCACGCCGCTGGCCCGCACCTTGGTGCGGCATGCACCCGATCGCCTGCTGTGGGGATCGGACTGGCCGCATGTCAACATGATCGGGCGCACCATGCCGAACGACGGCGACCTGCTCGACCTCCTGCTCGAATGGGCGCCCGATGAAAGCGCGCGCAAGAAGATCCTGGTCGATAATCCGGCCAAGCTTTATCGGCTGGCGCAGTGAAATAGTACTGACGCAGGTCGCGCAGCGCCGCGCGGCATCCTCCGCTCAGTGCGGCATCGGCATCATATTGTTGTTGAGATTGGCGATGATCCAGACCGAGCCGGTGATGATGAGAAACACGATCAGCACGCCGAAAGCCAGCGCCAGAATGTTGTTGGTGCTGTCGGCGCTGCTGCCCAGATGCAGAAAGAAGACGAGGTGGATACCGATCTGCGCCAAGGCAAGAACGATCAGGCCCACTGGGATGCCGGGCGGCCACAGCAAATTGGTCTGCGCGACGACGAACGACCCGATCGTCGCCAGGATGGCGAGCCCGAGTCCTACCGTGTAGGACAGATAGCCGGCCGTCGATCCACGTTCTTCGACGCCCGGCGTCCGGTCCTCGAACACGTACTCATGAATGTCTGTCAATGGTAGACTCCCATCAGATAGACCAGCGTGAAGACCCCGACCCAGACGATATCCAGTGCGTGCCAGAACAAGCTCCAGCACAACAGGCGCCGCAACACGGCAGCGCGCAAGCCTTGCACGAGCACCTGGGCCACCAGATAGATGAGCGCAATCAGGCCGCTCGCGACATGAAGGCCGTGCATGCCGACCAAGGTGAAAAAGCTCGAGAGAAAGCCGCTGCGCGACGGGCCGGCGCCCTTGGCGATCATCCCGGCGAATTCATTGATCTCGATGAACAGAAAGGCGGCACCGAGCGTGAATGTGAGAACGGCGAAGACGAGGAACAGCGCCGGCTGACCTCGTTCGGCGGACAGCACGCCGAGCCCGCAGGTATAGCTCGACAACAACAGGCACATCGTCTCGATGAAAACACTGCGCATGTTGAACAAGTCGGCGCCGCTCGGTCCGCCGGCGGTATTGCCGTGCAACACCGCGTAGGCCGCGAACAGCGCCGAGAACATGATCATGTCGCTGAGGATGAAGATCCAAAACCCATAAGCGACGACGACTCGCTTGGGCGCCGGCCCGCCGCCACCGCGGCCGCGCGCGAGCTCGGTTGGCACCTCGGTTCGCTCGAGCGTTGTTGCTATCGTCATGCGGACCGCCTCACCTCAACCGCCCCGTTCCAGTTGCGCCAGTTCGGCAGCCGGGATGGCCTCGTCGCGCTCGATACTCCAGCCGGCGATCAGCACCACGAAGACGGCGGCGACAAAGCCGAGAATGGCAAGCCACCAGATGTGCCAGATCAGCGAAAATCCCATGATGGTGGCAAAGAACGCCGTGATGAAGCCGGCCGGACTATTGTGCGGCATTTCGATCGCTTCATAGACCGGTGGCGGCGCAGCGCGCCCGGCGTGCTTCATGTGCCAGAACGCGTCGATCGTCTCGACCTTCGGCAGTACCGCGAAATTGTAGGCTGGCGGCGGCGACGTGGTCGACCATTCCAGCGTGCGGCCGTTCCACGGATCGCCGGTCAGGTCGCGGCGCTGATCGCGGGTGCGGATGCTGACATAGAGCTGCGCGACCTGGCAGAGGATGGCAACAAAAATGATGATAGCGCCGGCCTCGGCGACCAACAGCATCGGCCGCCACGCGGGATCGGGAATGTGCTCGAGGCGCCGAGTCATTCCCAGCAGCCCCAACCAGTACAGCGGCATGAAGGCGAGATAGAAGCCGATCAGCCAGCACCAGAAGCTGGCATGGCCCCATCGTTCGTCAAGCTTGAAGCCGAAAGCCTTGGGGAACCAGTAATTGACGCCCGCCAAGGCACCGAACACGACGCCGCCGATAATGACATTGTGAAAATGCGCGACCAGAAACGCGCTGTTGTGGACCACGAAGTCGACCGGCGGCACCGCCAGCAACACACCGGTCAAGCCGCCGATGACGAACGTGACGATGAAGCCGACGGAAAACAGCATCGGCGTCGTAAACACGATGCGGCCGCGGAACATCGTGAATAGCCAGTTGAACACTTTGACGCCGGTCGGCACTGCGATGATCGACGACATGATGCCGAAGAACGAATTGACGTCGGCCCCTGCGCCCATGGTGAAGAAGTGGTGCAGCCAGACCATGAAAGAGAGGACGCAGATCCCGAGCGTCGCCAAAACCATCGAGCGGTAGCTGAACAGGCCCTTGCCGGAAAAGGTCGGGACGATTTCGGAATAGATCCCGAACGCCGGCAAGATGAGGATGTAGACTTCGGGATGGCCCCAGGCCCAGAACAGATTGACATACATCATCTGATTGCCGCCGACGTCATTGGTGAAGAAATGCATGCCGAGGTAGCGGTCGAGCAGCAGCATCACGAAGGTCGCGGTCAGGATCGGAAACGCGGCGACGATCAGCATATTGGCGCAGAGCGCGGTCCAGCAAAACACCGGCATGCGCATGTAGAGCATGCCTGGTGCGCGCAATTTAAGAATCGTGGTGACGAAATTGATGCCGGTCAGCAGCGTGCCGACGCTCGAAATCTGCAATGACCACAGGTAATAATCGACGCCGACATCGGGCGAAAAGGCGAGCTCGGAGAGCGGCGGGTAGCCCATCCATCCGGTGCGCGCGAAATTGCCGATCACGAGCGACATATTGATCAGCAGCGCCCCCGTCGCCGTGAGCCAGAAGCTGACCGAATTAAGTACCGGGAAGGCGACGTCGCGCACGCCGAGCTGCAACGGCACGGCAAAGTTCATCAGCCCGATGACAAGCGGCATTGCCACGAAGAAGATCATGATCGTGCCGTGCGCCGAGAAGATCTGGTCGTAGTGCTCGGGCGGCAAGTAGCCCTGCGCATCGCCGATCGCGATCGCCTGCTGGGTGCGCATCATGATCGCGTCGGAATAGCCGCGCACCAGCATGACCAGCCCGAGCACCGTGTACATGACCCCGATGCGCTTATGATCGACGCTGGTGATCCACTCGCGCCACAGATACGGCCACCAGCCCTTCACGGTGATGAGCAGAAGGACCGCCAGGATGACGAGGCCGACGACCGCTCCGCTGATCAGCGGCAACGGCTCGTTGGTCGGAATTGCCGCCCAGCTCAGCCTTCCGAGCATCTCAGCCTCCCGTGTGATGCATCGGCGGGGTCACGTCGGCATTCGCCTTTCCGGAACCCGCAGCCGTCTGGTCGACGACGCGCTGAAATAGGTCGGAATCCGCACGATACGTCGCGGGCGGCACATCCCTGCTCGGCTTCGCCAGCGCGGCGTAACCGGCATCATCGAGAGCGGACCCGCTGCTTCGCGCCTGGTCGACCCAGGCGTAAAAGTCGCCGGACGGCACCGACTTGACGACGAACCGCATCCAGGGAAATCCGGCGCCGCTGTAATTGGCCGAAAAGCCGGGAAACTCACCCGGCCTATCGGCCATCAGGTTGAGATGCGTGGTCATGCCGCCCATCGCATAGATCTGACTGCCCAGCTGCGGCACGAAGAACGAATTCATCACTGTCGCCGAAGTGAGCCGGAACTGGATCGGCGTTCCCGCCGGGATCACCAGCTGATTGACGGCGGCCACGCCTTTGTCAGGATAGATGAACAGCCATTTCCAATCGAGCGCCACGACGTCGACGCGGAGCGGGTCGGACGTCCCCGCGATTGGCGCCCGCGGATCAAGCTGATGCGAACCGATCCAAATCACGCCGCCGAGCAGGATCACGGTCAGCGCCGGGATCGACCACACCACGAACTCGACGCGCCCTTCGTAGGACTCATCTGCACTGCGCGACGCGTGAGGGTTGGAGGCGCGATACCACCAGGCGCAGCCCAAAGTGGCCAGGATGACCGGAACCACGACGACCAGCATGATCGCCGTCGAATTGATCAGGAGAAGCCGCTCTGCCGCAGCGATCGGCCCTTGCGGATCCAAGATACCGGCAGGCGCACAGGAGGTGAGAAGTGTGGCAGCGCCGATGGCCGGCCAGCGGAGCAGGCGCGCATATCCCGAGCGCTGCGGCAAAACGGCTGCTCCCCTCATCGAATGCCTCCACAGCCGCTAGGTTTAAACGCCGCCGCGATCTCTATGGCCAGTTCGTCTCAGCAGCGAACATTAGTCTAGACCGGCAGGCGATCAAAGGGGCCGGACGACGCGGCAACAGTTTTCAGCAACAGCATGCAATTTGACACAAAGGCGACAGCTGACTCCCGGCGACAGAATGCGAAGATGTTGCCGCTTGGTAAGCGATGGCGCCCATGGTATCGGGACCGCTATGAACCAGACGAGCGCACAGCCGGCCTTCATGCCGCTTCACGAAGCGCTGCAATATGCCGATCGCTGCCGCAACGAAGGCCGGCTGATGGAGGCCGAAGCGGTCTGCCGCCAGATTCTGCAAGCGCAGCCGAATATGCCGGAAGCCGAGCATCTTCTCGGCGTCATTGCCCATCAGAACGGCAAGCTCGGCGAAGCCATCGAACATGTGCAGCGCGCGACCAAGCTGGCGCCGCAGGTGGCGCTGTTTCACGCCAATCTTGGCGAAATGTTGCGGCTTGCCGGCCGGCCCAAGCTCGCCGCCGAGGAGGCGCGCCGCGCGCTCGAGATCGAACCCAAAATGCCTGCCGCCTTGAGCAATCTCGGCGTCGCGCTCTACGAGCTGAAAGACTACGAGGAGGCGGCGCGCGCCCAGCGCAAGGCGATCGCCGCCGCGCCAGATTTCGCCGAGGCGCACAGCAATCTCGGCAATGCGCTGCACGCTTTGCGGCAGTTCGACGAGGCCATTGCCGCCTATCGCTACGCCATCGCCTTGCGTCCCGATTATGCCGATGCCTGGGCCAATCTCGGCACGACGCTGCATCACAGCGGCCATTTCGACGAAGGCATCGCCGCGTTGCGCCGCGCGCTAGCGCTTCAGCCGCATCACGCCAATGCGCATTCCGGCCTGGGCATCTTGTTGCTGATGCGCGGCGAACTCGGCGAAGGCTGGGACGAATATGAATGGCGGCTGCGTTCGAGCGAGCGCACCGGGCCGCGCTTTCCCGAACGGCCGTGGCAAGGCGAGCCGCTTGCCGGCAAGCACATTTATGTTCAGGCCGAGCAAGGCTTTGGCGATACGCTGCAATTCGCTCGCTACATTCCCTTCCTGGCCAAGCGCGCCGGCCGCGTCACGCTGCGCATCCATCAGCAACTGGTGACGCTGCTGCGCGAGAGCCTGCCCGGCATCACCGTGCTCGGCGATCGCGGCGACATTGCCCCCTATCAATGCGATGCGGTGCTGTTGAGCCTGCCGCGGCTGTTTCGGACGCGGCTCGAAAGCATTCCCGCCGATGTGCCTTATCTGCGCGTGCCAGCCGAGGCGGCGCGGCGCTGGCGCGAGCGGCTCGCATCGATGACCGGCGTCAAGGTCGGCCTGGTCTGGGCGGGCAATCCCGAACATGTCAACGACAGCCGCCGTTCGCTCGACCTGAAGCTCCTGGCATCGCTGTTCGCCGTGCCCGGCACGTCGTTCGCCAGCCTGCAATTCGGCCCGCGCACCGCCGACCTGAAAAAGCTCAAGGGCAAGGTGTCGATCGAGGATCTGGGCTCGCAATTTGGCGACTTCAGCGACACCGCCGGTGCCGTCGCCGCGCTCGATCTGGTCATCACCGTCGACACGTCGGTGGCGCATCTCGCCGGCGCGCTCGGAAAGCCGGTCTGGGTGCTGCTGCCCTGGGTCACGGATTGGCGCTGGATGCGCCATCGCGAAGACAATCCCTGGTATCCGACCATGCGGCTGTTCCGTCAGAAGCAAGGTGAGGATTGGAGCGGCGTGCTCGCGAGCGTCGTTGCCGAATTGCAGGCCGTGGCACAAGGCGACCGGGCGCGACTGACGCCGTTCAAGGCCGACGGCGAACGCCGCGCCGCTTCCGCCGCGGCGATCATGGCGGCGGAAGCCGCGCAAGCCTTCGCGCCGGCCGCGCCGCCGGCTCAGGTCATGCCGCCCGGCCAGGCGCTGATCGCCGCCGAGCAGAAACGACGGCACGGCTTCCTCGGCGATGCCGACGAACTCACCCGCCGCGCCATCGAAGCCGAACCGAACAACGCCGAAGCCGCGCATATGATGGGCATCATCGCGCACCAGTCCGGCAAGCTCGATGAAGCCATCGCGCATATCCGCCGCGCGATTTCACTGGCGCCGGACGTCGCGCTCTATCACGCCAACCTCGGCGAAATGTGCCGGCTCGCCGGCCGCATCGACGACGCCATCGCGCACGGCAACCGCGCCGTCGAGCTCGACCCGGATAATGCCGGAGCCCATAGCAATGTCGGCATCGCGCTGTTCGAGCAGGGCAAGTTCGAGGAAGCCTTGGCGCTTTACGACCGCGCCATCGCGCTGCAGGAGCAATTCGCCCAGGCGCACAGCAATCGCGGCAATGCGCTGCAGCGATTGAAGCGCTTTGCCGAGGCCGAACCGTCCTATCGCCGCGCCATCGAACTGCAGCCGTCCTTCGCCGACGCCTGGAACAATCTCGGCACCTGTTTGCGCGAGCTCAAGCGCGCCGAAGAGGCGGAGACCGTCTATCGCAAGGCGCTCGAGTTGGCGCCGAACAATCCCGACACGCTCGACAATCTGGCGCTTGCGGTCAAAGACCTGGACCGGCTCGACGACGCCGCGGAGCTGCTGCGCCGCGCGCTGGTGATCGAGCAGAACAGCGACAAGATCCATCTGCACTACGGTACCGTTCTGCTCGACCAGAAGAAAACGGAAGAAGCCGCGGCCGCCGCGGCATGCGCGCTCGCGCTCAATCCGGACAATCACGACACCGTCAATCTCCTGGGACGGATCGCCTTCGAACGCGGCGACCTCGATGGCGCGCTGGCAAATTATCGCCGCGCGCTGACGTTGAAACCCGATCTCGCCGATGCCTATAACAATATGGGCAATGTGCTGAAGGAGCTGGGCCAATTGCGTGAGGCCGAAAAGGCCTATCTCGACGCGCTGCGGCTCGACCCGAATGTCGCCGGCGTCTATGTCAATCTCGCCGATTCAAAGAAATTCGTCGCCGGCGATCCGCATCTTGCCGCAATGGAAGCGCTCGCCGCGAAGAGCGACGGCCTGTCGAAGACCGATCGCATGCAGCTCGATTTCGCGCTCGGCAAAGCCTATGCCGACCTCAAGGATTATCTGCGCTCGTTCCGGCACCTGCGGGCCGGCAATGCCGCCAAGCGCGCCACGATCGCCTATGACGAGACATCGACCTTTGCCTTGTTCGACGGGATCGAACGCATCTTCACCCCGGACTTGATCAAAGCAAAATCAGGCGGCGGCGATCCGTCGCCCGCGCCGATCTTTGTTCTCGGCATGCCGCGCTCGGGCACAACATTGCTCGAACAGATCATCGCCAGCCATCCGATGGTGCATGGCGCCGGCGAATTGCAGACATTCAACGATGTCGTCCTGACGGTACGCGGGCCCGACGGCAACAGCCTACCCTATCCGGGTTTCATCCCCGCGCTCGATCCATCGGCGCTGCGGCAGATCGGCACGCGTTATGTCTCGGCCGTACGCGATCTCGCGAAAAACGGCGCGGCCGCGGCGCGGATCACCGACAAGATGCCGTCGAACTATTATTTTCTCGGACTGATCCATCTCGCACTGCCCAACGCCAAGATCATCCACAGTATGCGCGATCCGGTCGATACCTGCGTGTCGTGCTTTTCGAAATTGTTTTCCGCCGAGCAGAACCACACCTACGACCTCGCCGAGCTCGGCCGCTATTACGCGCGCTACCGGCGGCTGATGGAGCACTGGCGCCGCGTCTTGCCGGCGGGGAGCTTTCTCGACGTGCGCTATGAAGATGTCGTTGCCGATCTCGAAGGCGCGGCGCGGCGCATCATTGCCCATTGCGGCTTGCCCTGGCACGATGCCTGCCTGTCGTTTCACGACACCGAACGGCCGATCAGAACCGCGAGCGCAACACAAGTGCGCCAGCCGATTTATCGCAACGCCATCGGCCGCTGGCGCGTTTATGAAGAAGAGCTGGGTCCGCTGTTGCGCGAGCTTGGCGGTTAAGGTGCGCTAAGGCGGACCGTGAAGCGGCAATATACCCTCACGCCACCCTGCCCGACGCCGCCCGGACATCGCGCAGACCAAGGACGCGACGCGCATTGTCGTAGAACAGCTTCTGCCGATCGGCAGCCGATAAGTTGAGGGTTTCAAGGTAGTCCACGGTTTCTTTAGGACTCCAGCACGGGCCGCTCGCTGGAAGCGTCGGTGAATGCCGATGTCGCCAATCGCCAGGTCATAGTGCTGGATATCGACGCCCCGCCGCTGTTTGCCGATGTGCTTGAGTTCACCCCGCTTCGCAGCAGCAACGAACCTTCGGTGCGGCTGTTCGCGGAGCTGTTGAACGCCGAGATGAAGAACTGGGGGTTGGGAATGAGCCGAGATGACGTGAACCGCGCGAAGAATTGCCGCGTATTTCAAGGCGACAACTTGAGTAAATGATAGTTCACCGGATTGTCAGGGCAAACGCCGAAGCCGCATTCCAGCAGGGTTGAAACGATGTTCAGCGCGACAAGCGCAATCACGAGCCACACGGCGCCGCGGCCGAACCATCCGATGGCGGCCGGTTCGTCCGAATCGGCGCCGATAAACTGACCGTCAAACAGCAGCATGATGGCAATGAGAACGATCGCAACAGCAAACCCGATGAAGGCCCAGCTATAGTAATGATAGCCGAGCAGTGCCGAGCCGTAGCCCGCATCTCCGGGCAGGATATGCAGCAGGATTTGCCGCATGGCGAAGCTGGCGCCTGCGACAGCGGACAGGAGGGAAACCGCATAGTGACTGGGCCGTGGCCCAAAGCGGATGTTGAGCACGGGTCCTGCTGCCAGCATCGCATACTGGATGCGCTGCATCAGGCATAACGGGCAGGGAAGCTCGCCCAGCAGAACTTGTGCCGCAAAGGCAGCGGCCAGAACCAGCGCTATGGCATAGAGGCCTAACGCGTTGAGAGTCACAGCCAAGGATCGGGGCAAGGCGGCATCCGTGGATGACGAGACCTAGAACGACAATTGCAACCTGTCAGTCGCATGATGGAGATAGATTGCGACAGAAGCGATGAAGGTGACCGCGAACAGTACGAGCGCGAGACGTCGCCGGCCGAAATATGCGACCAGCAGGACCGCTGCCAGGCCTAGGAACAACGCGGTGAATTCCATTTCCTTTAACTCGCGCTAAGGTGCCGGAAGGTCCCACACAGAGGCGGCACCGGCCGGCTGGGCCGCAGTGTAATCGAACCAGCCTCCGCCCCCAATTCCCCGCTAACAGGAAAATTTGTGAAATATGGCTCTCGACCAGCAAAATAGATCGCCCAAGCGCCAGCAAGCATGGGCTCTTGTGGTGAAATTCCCGGGCCAAAGAAACAGTGAATTCTCGACACGGCAACAGCTAAAGCATCGCCGCGAACAGCGTATCGCAAATGCCGATCACGTCGCGCCCCAAGGAAATGGCCTCTAAGCTTCAATTGAGCCAAATCAATAGACAGCAGCGCCTTTCGGGCAATCTGTTCCACCGGACTGAATCGGATCGCTTATGGTAGCTCGGGCAAGAACGCGATGGGGTGGCCTGGTCGGCGGCCGGCGTCGGCCGACCGGCTATTTTCGGGTCGCCGAGCAAGACGGAGTGTTTTGGCTGGACGACCCCGACGGCGGTCTCTTCTTGTCGAAGGGCATCAACACGGTCGACTTCGAGCAGGATCGGATCCGACACTCGGACATCATTCCTTACGCCTTAGCGTGCAACCGCAAATACGGCGATCGAGACAGATGGCGGACCGCTGTTGCTCAAAGGCTGACGCGCTGGGGCTTCAACACTCTCGGCGCGTGGTCTGACGAATTGGTTGCGGTCGCGGGGGCCTCCCCGCTTGCCATCACGCCCACGCTCGACCTCGGAAGATCGCATGTGTGGCTAAACGTTTCCGGGCCGCCCGAAGAAATCAGGCAGGACTTTCCCGACATTTTTGACCCGACATTCGAGAGACACGTGCGCGCTCGCGCGCAGGATATTTGCGCAGCGCGACGCGAAGACAAGCACATCATCGGCTGGTTCATCGACAATGAATTGTGCTGGGGACCCGATTGGCGCGGCCCTGAAGAATTGCTGGCGTTGTTCCTCAATCTAGCGATGGACAGCCCTGGGCGCGTCGCGGCGTTGGACTGGCTGCGAAAACGCCACGCGGATTTCGAGAAATTCAATTCCGTTTGGCGGACCCCGGCGGACTCTTGGGACCGGCTTTATCGTTCCGGCCGCATCACTGCACCGTTCTATCGCAAGCCGCCCTATGAGCGCGCTGCGGCAGACGAGGACGGCGCCAATCGCGACGAGCCGAGACGCTCGCTATTTTTCGACGATTGCGAACGCTTTTGCGCCGACATTGCCGCCCGCTATTTTTCGCTGACCTCCGCAGCGATCAAAGCTGCCGATCCCAACCATCTTCTGCTCGGCTGTCGATTCGCCTACGTTCCGCCCCCGGCCGTTCTAGGTGCAGCAGCCCGTCATAACGACGTCATCTCGTTCAATTGCTACGGCCTCGACCCGAAGCCGGTGATGGACATCTATGCCGCGACCGGCAAGCCCTGCCTTATCGGAGAATTCTCGTTTCGCGCCGCTGATTCCGGCCTGCCCAATACCGAGGGCGCCGGACCGGTCGTATCAACACAGACAGAGCGCGCGGCATGTTTCCGCCGCTATGTCGTTTCCGCGCTGCGTCAGCCGGCACTCATCGGCTATCACTGGTTCGAGCATGCCGACCAACCACCCGAGGGCCGTTTTGACGGCGAGAACTCCAATTTCGGAACCGTCACCGTCTATGAC
>Ga0335069_10008946_pt1 | contig 14285 bp, 13 predicted proteins | sample Lox_Sample_11_FD_206714 | JGI IMG/M metagenome (GOLD analysis project Ga0335069, IMG submission 206714) | Soil microbial communities from Loxahatchee National Wildlife Refuge, Florida, United States - Lox_Sample_1.1 | ecosystem: Environmental > Terrestrial > Soil > Wetlands | place: USA... | reverse complement strand
GCTCCTCGACCTCCGGCGGTGAGAGCGGCGTGACGTTCGTGTCCTTGAGCAGCTTGCCGGCCTCGGGGAACTCGGCCGCCGCCGTCACGCAGGCGGCATCGTAGAGCGAGTAGTAGAGGGGACCGATGGCCATGTCCGGCACGCCCATGTAGTAGACGCCGGAGGCGTGCTCCCAGCCGATGACGTCGGCGAGATCCGCCACGGCGCGGGCGCGGAGCGCCTTGTGCCCCGTGTTACGCGCCTTGCGGCCCGCGATCGTATCTTGCAGGTCGATGAGGCCCAGGAAGAGCAGCTGGTCGCGCAGCATAGGACGGAGGTCTGGGTCGGCGGCCAGTCCCAGGAACAATCCATACGAGCGGCGGGCATCGCCGCTCACCGTGGCCACCATGTGCTCGTGCAGCCGCTCCTCCACCGTGCCTTCGGAAGTGATGGGCTCCTGCTCCTGATTCCACACGGCGGGGCCGTAGGCCGGCGGCGGCACCTGCATGCCCTTCATGGTCGCGTAGCGGCCGGGATACCGGCCCAGGAGCTGGTTCCAGATGTCGAGGCCGGCCGGGATGTACCACACGCTCTGGAGCAGCGGAAGGAGGCGGTAGGCCTCCGGCACGAACGGCGCGAGGTTCACGGAGGTGCGCAGGCCCAGGATCGTGTGGTCGTTGTTGACGAGGGTGATCTGCCCGTCGCGCACGTTGATGTGGCTCGGCACCTGGACGAAGGGCGCCTCGGCCGCCGTCACCACGCTCAGGGCCTGGGAGATGGAGCGGCCCTCGCGCTTCACCATCCGGTAGAAGAGATCCGCGGTGCGCGGCTGGTCGCGCGCCAGGATGGCCTCGGTGAGCAGGGTGTACGACCTGTCCTGACGGATCTGGTGCGTGGCCAGTGCCATCGTCTCTCTCCTCGCCGCGTGAAGCCGTCTGGAGCCGGTTCCCCTGTCCGGCGGCGCCTGTCTCCGCCCGGGGGGCAATCCTGCTCCCGCGGCGACGGGATCGTCAAGGCAGATGTGCTTGGAGGACCCCTACCGGTGCTGTAGACTCCCATCGGCTCGTCACGTCCATCGACCCGCGGAACTTCCGACCAGGGGGAATCGGCATGCGCAAGATGCGTCTGATCATCGCGGCGGCCGCGCTGGCCGCGCTCGGGTACTCGGGGCTCGCCGGATCCCAGGAAGGGCCGATCCTCATCGGCGCGTCGATTCCCATCACCGGCAACGTGTCCAACTTCGGCCAGCACTCGCGCTGGGGCGCCGAGCTCGCCGTCTCCGAAGCCAACGCCAAGGGCGGCGTCCTCGGCCGCAAGATCGAGATCGACTTCCAGGACAACCGCTGCAATCCCGCGGAGGCGGTGAAGAGCGTCACCCAGATGCTGTCGGAGAAGAAGTACGTGGCGATCTTCGACGGGCTCTGCAGCTCCGCGGCGCTGGCCATCATGCCGCTGGTGGAGCGGGCGGGCGTGCCGTTCGTGGTGGCCAACGCGTCCGCCACCTCGATCGCCGAGCGCTCCGGCGTCGGCGGCAACAAGTGGACCTTCAAGATCAATCCCACGGACCTGAGCATGCTGGATGCGCTCGTGAGCTGGCTCGACAAGGAGGGCAAGGCCGGCAACATCGCGTTCCTCGGGGAGGACAGCGACTTCGGCCGCGCCGGCTCCACGGGGCTCGAGACGGCCCTCCGGAAGCGCAACCTCAAGCTCGTCTCCGTGGACTTCTTCCAGAAGGGCAATGCGGACTTCACGCCGGTGTTCACCAAGATCAAGGCGCGGAAGCCCGCCCTGCTCTCCCTCTACGCCGTCGACGCCGATTTCCAGAACGCCATCCGCCAGTGGTACAACCTGGGCGGCGGCGTGCCGCTGACCGGCCGCGTCCTCGTGGACCAGGTGCCGAAGGAGATCATGGACAGCGGCTTCCTCGACGGCACCACGTCGGTGCAGCCGTATGACCCCTCCGTGGACACGCCGGGCAACAGGGCGTTCGTCGAGACCTTCCGCAAGCTCCACAACGTGCCGCCCATCCTGGTCAGCTTCGAGTCCTACGAGGCGATGAAGGTGCTCATCGACGCCATCCGGCGCGCGGGCAAGGCCGACCCGGCGGCCGTCCGCGACGCGCTCGCCACCAGCAAGGTGCCCTCGATGCTCGGCACCACCATCGAGTTCGACGATCACAACCTCGCCCACAACAACGCCATCATCCTCACCATCAAGGGCGGCAAGGTCATGGTCCTGGGCATGAGCAAGACCTGAAGGAAGTGGAGCCGGGCTTCCTCCTCCAGCTCCTGCTGAACGGCATCGTGATCGGCGTCATCTACGCGCTGGTCGCGATGGGGCTCTCGCTGATCTTCGGCGTTCTCGAGCTCGTCAACTTCGCGCACGGCGAGTTCTACATGCTGGGCGCCATGCTCGCGCACTTCCTCACCATGCGCCTGCGCCTGGGCTACCCCGCCACGGTGGCCGTGGTCACCGTGGCGGCGGTGGCTCTCGGCTACGTTCTCTACGAGGCCCTCCTCGTCCGGATCCAGGGCGGCGGGTTCGAGCGGAGCATCCTGCTGACGCTCGGCCTGTCCATGGTGCTTCAGAACGGCGCGGTCTACCTCTTCACCACGACGCCCCGGATGATCGAGACGCCCTTGAGCTACGCCAACATCGTGGCGGGCGATCTCCGCGTGGCGGTGACGCGCGTGCTCGCGCTGGGCCTGGGCGTCCTCGCCTTCGCGGCGCTCTACCTGATCCTCTACCGGACGCGCATCGGCCGCGCCATGCGCGGGGTGGCCCAGAATCGTGACGCCGCCCTCATGGTGGGCATCGACCCGCGCGCGGTGTCGCGCCTGGCCGTGGCCATCGGCATCGGGCTCTCGGGTCTGGCGGGGGCGGCGCTGGCTCCCGTCTACGCCGTGCATCCCCTCATGGGCGGGAGCTTCGTGTTCAAGGCCTTCGCCATCATCATCCTGGGTGGCCTCGGCAACATCGCGGGCGCCGCCATCATCGCCGTCGCGCTGGGCATCGTCGAGAGCGTGGTCGGCGGCTTTCTCCCGCTGGTGATGGTGGACGCACTGGTGTTCAGCTCCATGATCGCCATGCTGCTGCTGCGCCCCGAGGGCCTGTTCGGACGCGGAGTGCGCGTGTGACGCCGGCGGGGCGGCGAGGATGCGCGGCGCTCGTCGGGGTCGCCGCGCTCTTCGCCATTCCACGCGTGACCGGGAACGAGTACGTGCTGGCGCTGGGCGTCAGCTTCGCCACCTTCAGCGTGCTGGCCGGCGGCCTGAACCTCGTCTACGGATACACGGGACTCCTCTCGTTCGCCCAGGTCGGCTTCTTCGGCATCGGCGGCTACACGGCCGCCCTGCTCGTGACGGAACAGGGCTGGTCTCTCTGGACGGGCGCCGCCGCCGGCGGCCTGCTCGCCACGCTCGTGGGGCTCGTGATCGGCTACTCGTCGCTCAGACTGTCCCGCCATTCGTTCGCCATCGTCAGCCTGAGCTTCGCGCTCCTCTGCATGATCGTGGCCCGCGACTGGGTGTCGCTCACCCGCGGCGCCATGGGCATTCCCGGCCTGCCCGTGCCGAGCCTGAGCCTGCCCGGCTGGCAGTGGCGGCTCGGGCGCCCGTCCGACTTCTACTATCTGCTGCTGGCCTTCGCCGTGCTCGCCCAGGCGCTGATCTACGTGATCGTCACCTCGCGGCTCGGCCGCGCCATGCGCGCGATCAAGCTCAACGAGCCGCTCGCGGAATCGCAGGGGATCGATCCGCTGCGCTACAAGCTCCTGGCCATCGCGCTCTCGGCTCTCCTGGCCGGCATCGTGGGCGGGTTCTTCGTCTTCTATCTCACGATCGTCGATCCGTCGATCTTCGACTTCTACTACACCGAGACCATGCTGATCATGGTCATCATCGGCGGCCCCGGCAGCTTCTGGGGCGTGCTCGGCAGCAGCGCGGTGCTGGCCGCGCTCCCCGATCTGCTGCGCTTCACGACGGACCTGCGCATGGTCCTCTACGGCGCGGTGCTCATCGCGACCATGCTGGTCTTTCCCGGCGGCGTGGGCGGCTGGCTCGAACGCCGCCGGCTGAGACGGTGGCGCCGGCCGCGTCCGGCCACGCCGTGACCGCGCTCCTCGAGGTGCGAGGCCTCACCAAGCGGTACCTCGGCCTGACCGCGGTCGATCGCGTGTCGTTCGATGTGGAGGCCGGCGCGGTGGTGGGTCTCATCGGCCCGAACGGCTCGGGCAAGAGCACCATCGTCGATTGCGTCAGCGGGTTCCAGGCGGTCGATGGCGGGCAGTGGGCGCTCGACGGGCACGTGCTGACGGGCCTGCCGACGCACCGCATCGCGCGGGCCGGCCTGACGCGAACCTTCCAGGCCGTGCGCGCCTACGACGAGCTCTCCCTGCTGGACAACCTTCGCGTGGCGGCCCAGGAGAGCGACGGCGTGGGATGGCTCTCGTCGCTGGCCCGAGGCCGGCGCTCGAGATCCGCGGAAGCGACAGCAGGGGCGCGCGCCCGCGAGCTCCTGGCCACGATCGAGCTCACCGAGTATGCGGAGGCGCCCGCGGCCATCCTCTCGTACGGGCAGCGCAAGCTTCTCGCCATCGCCGCCGCCATGATGGCCCGCCCGCGCCTGGTCGTGCTCGACGAGCCGGTCGCGGGCGTCAACCCGACCATGATCCGCCGCATCGAGCAGGTCCTTCACCGGCTGAACGCCGAGGGCGTGACGCTCGTCATCGTCGAGCACAACGTGGACTTCATCATGTCCCTGTGCGGGCGCGTGGTGGTGCTGGAGGCCGGCCGCAAGATCGCCGACGGGCCGCCCAGCCTGATTCGCAACGATCCCCGCGTGCTGGCGGCCTATCTCGGCCAGCGCGGCGCGGCCGAGCTTCGTCATGGGTCCCCCTAGCGTGCTCCTGGAGATCGACCGGCTCTCCGTCGGTTACACCGACGAACCCGTGGTCGTGGACTTCTCGGCCAGCCTCCGCGAGGGGACGGTCACCACGATCATCGGCCCCAACGGGGCGGGCAAGTCCACGCTGCTGCGCGCCGTCTACGGGCTCACCCGGCGATTCGGCGGAGGCGTGCGGTTCCTCGGCCGCGCCATCGAGCATCTGACGCCGCGCGAGCGGCTGCGGATCGGGATCGGCTTCGTGCCGCAGGGCCGCTGCAACTTTCCGCTCATGACGGTGCGGGAGAATCTCGAGCTGGGCGCCTACACGCGCCGCGGCGCCGCGGCGGCGGCGGCGGTGGAACGGGCGCTGGCGCAGTTCCCGCTGCTGCGCGCCAAGCTGTCCGTGCTCGCGGGCAACCTGAGCGGTGGCGAGCAGCAGATCCTCGAGACCGCCATGGTGCTGGAGACGGAGCCCAAGCTCCTCCTTCTCGACGAGCCGTCGCTGGGCCTCTCGCCGGCGAACCAGGACCAGATCTTCGCCACCATCGCCGATCTTCGCGGGCGCGGCCTCACCGTGCTCGTGGTCGAGCAGAACGCCCACGGTGCTCTCCAGATCGCCGACACGGGCATCGTCATGGAGCTCGGCCGCCTCTTCATGACGGGCCCGGCGGCGCAGGTCATCGCCGACCCGCGGATCAAGGTCGCCTATCTGGGCGGCCGCCCGACTCCGGCGACCCCGGAGGGAGGGTAGGGTAGAGGAAGCGGCGAAGAAATGCCGGGCCCGGAGCATCTCCGCCAGATAATCGGAGAAGGTGAAGGCTCTCCAGCACTACCTGGCCATCTTCCTCGCCGTCTGCGCGATCGTCGCGACGTACCTGTCGCTGCGTGAAGTCCCCCTGCCGGAGGCGTCCGCCGTCGATCGCGAGATCACGGAAGGCGAGCCGCTCCAGCAGCCGAGCGACGCCCGCATCTTCACCGTCGACATCCGGGGCTACACGTACACGCTCACGCCGAAGGCGAGCTACGACATCTCCGGGCTGGTGGTCTCGCAGCATCGCGGCGACGCGCTCTTCAACCTCGGCCACAAGGTGGATCCGGGGAACATCAAGGACATCTGCGTCGTGTGGGGCGAAGTCGTCACGAACGGATCGTACCGGAAGGTGAAGTTCACGAGCGGAGAGTTCACCTGCTGGTACCGATGGTCGGGGGCGCTCACGCCGCCCTTCAACCCCGAGAAGGCGTCGAACAACCACCTGATCCCTGCCAATGCCGCCATCGCGTCGCGGATCAACGCCATTCACGTGGGAGACCAGGTGCGCCTCACCGGCCTTCTCGTGGACTACGAGGTGACCAGGGACGGCAGGGAGATCTTCACCCGCCGGACCAGCTTGACCCGGACCGACACGGGGAACGGCGCCTGCGAGATCCTGTACGTGACGGATCTCACCGTGCTCCGCCGCGGCGACCACCTGCGGGCCGACGCAGGACGCTACGCGTGGTACACGACGCTGGCCGTGTTCGTGGGGCTCGCCGTCGTCTGGTTCGTGCGGCCGCCGCTCGCCGACTGACTCAGGTCACCCGCCCGGTGCGGCTCGGAATGGCGGCCCGGATCGCCGCGCGTGCCCGATCGGCTTCCGCCGGCGCAAGCTGCGCGATGCGTATGGTCCGCTCCACGAAGCTGTCGCGGTCGCCCTCGATCGTGAGGTCGAGAAACCGCACGGTGCCCGGCGTCTGGGTGCGCAGGCCCGCCGCCGTCGCCGCCTCCGACCGCTTGCTCAGGAGCGCCTGGATGGTGCGCACCACGCGCGGGATCACGTCGCGCGGCGGCTCGTCGTCCACCTGGACGCGGTAGGCGCCCGCCGGGTCCACCCCCTCCACGCTGAGCGGCTGCGTGCGGCACACGCTGACCAGGATGCGCGTCTCTCCGGTTCGCGGATCGTGTCGGGCGTCCAGCACGGTCAGGCCCTTGTTGCTCGGCTGCCGGCAGAGCGGCGCGTCGACCGTCTCGGCCCTGAACCGGAGCGTCACGCTCGCGCCCGGTGGCAGGGGAGGCACGGTGACGTGCGCGCCGTTGGCCACGTGGACGAGCTCTTCCGCGCCGTCCCACACGCTGCCGAAGGGCAGCCGCTGCTCGATCACCATGCCGGTGATGCGCCGGGCGGTGGGGTTGGTCACCGTCACCGCGCGGCCGCCGTCCCGCACCTGGAAGACGAGCGCCTCGTAGTCGGCCATGCGCTGGTAGAGATCGCGCTGGGTCGCGATCCAGAAATTGCTCCGCTCGGCGAGGTTGATGGCGTAGCGGACGTAGTCCAGCGTGCCGAGGCCGTGGTTCAGGGAGGGGTCGCGGGCCAGCTCGGGATGGTACTGAAAGCTGTAGACGCCATTCTCCAGGCGGTCGTCGACGCCGGGAACGCGGGCGCTGTGGCCGCCGAAGATCGTCTCGACCAGCTCGTACGCCGCGTCGTACTCGTGCGTGCGATCCCAGCCGCGGAGCGGCCGCCATTCGTCGGTGGTCGTGACCACGGGATGAAAGGGAAACCAGATGCCCGGCGTCGCGATGGTGCGCCGGACGTCGGTGACGTAGGTGAGCGGCTTGCCGCCGATCTGCCCGCCCACCATCACGCCCGGGTTGCGCACGCCGTACTCGATCATGTGGTAGTAGCAGAACGTGCACAGCCCGAGGATGCGCGCGTCGTGCGCGTAGAGGTAGTCCATGGCGTCGATGGTCTCGGGGTGCATGTGGCCGCCGGCGTGCCGCCCGCACGTGTCGACGGGGAACCCGAGGTTGGCGGTGGCATTGCGCACGTGCTCGTAGAGCCCGGTGCCGCGGATGGCCGTGGGTGGGTCGCCGATCGAGCTGTCGTTGTGGAGCGCCGGCTCGATGAAGCTGTTGCGGGTCGTCCGCGCGACCCAGTCCCGCGCCATCTCCTCGCTGATGTTGGTGGAGAAGGCCGGGTCCTCGATGTCGTAGCTGGCGGGGATGAGGTTCTCGATCTGGTAGTCGAGGAACGTGTAGTCCCGCATGCCGTGCACGTCGTGGCGGAACGAGAGCACGCCGTCGTAGGCGCCGAAGGACCGGAGGCGCGTCTGCCACAGGGGCTCGAGCCCCACCTCGAGGAGCAGGCGCCGCAGGAAGAGCAAGAGCGTATCGCCCCAGTGCGTGGGATGCGCCCAGTGGCGGACCGCTTCCACGTTGAGATGCGCCTGGAGCATGCCGCCGATCAGCTCGAAGACCTGGTTCGCGACGTAGACCGTTCGCTCGGTGAGCACGATGGCCGGGCCCACACTGGCGGCCGTCGCCGTGGCCGCGTCGGTGAGATCGCCCGTGAGCTCGACGAGATCGGCGAGCCCGCGGCTGCCCGCGGCCGGCTCCACGCGGTGCGCCGCGTGACCCGCGTAGCCGCTCACGTAGAGCGGCTCCCACGCGTCGCCGGCGAAGGGCGAGCCCGGCTTCCAGCGCCACCCCGTGTAGCCCGTCACGCCGATTGGCGTCGATGAGGCGAGGCCCAGCAGGCGGGCTGGGAGATTCGTCCGGCCCGTGACCACGAGGCGCCGCCCGTGGCCTGGTAGCCACCGCTCGATGCGCGCGATGGTCTCCGCGGGCAGGTGCGCGGCATTCGGGATGAGCAGCAGGCGATACGAGGCCAGCCGCTCGTCGGTGAGATCGGCCTCCTCGACGAGGTCGTGCTTGAGATTGCAGCGGGCCAGCAGCACGCAGGCACCACTCGGTGCGAGGTAGGCGTGCTCGCCCTTGAGCCACGTGCGCGGGCGGCCCCACGCGTCGGTGAAGGTGTACGTCTCTCCGCGGGATACGGCCTCGGCCGCGTAGGCATCCCGGCTCCGGCGGCTCCAGAGCACGGCGACGTCGTGCCCGCGCGGACCTGTCCATCCGGTCATCGGCTCGGCGTGTCCTGACGGTCGCCGGAGGGGTGCGCCTTCTGCTCGACGATCTCGAGCGTCCGGACCCGCAGCGTGCCCACGTCGAGCTCGTCGATCGTGAGGGCCCGCAGGTGCGAGCGGCTGACCCGCAGGCGATGCACGGTGAGCCGTCCGATCTTGAGCGCGCCGATGGCCAGCGCGCCCACGGCGAGCGCCCCGGCCGCCAGCGCGCCCAGAGCCACCGCGCCCGCCCGACGCGGCTGTCCCGACTGCGCTTCCGCCATGTCCGCTCGCATGAGCGATCCTCCTTCGCGCTCGTACTATAGCCGTCCTTGATTCCGCGTGCGGGCCGGACTAAGCTTCCTCGTTCGTGAGCGTCGCGGTCATCCGTGCCACGCAGGAATCGGGGAGAGCCTCATGAAGCTGGCCGTCGAGTTTCCGAGCGTGTCGTATCGCGAGGGACCCGAAGCCGTGATGCGCCTCGCCAAGGCCATCGAGCGCATCGGCTACGACCATATCGACATCTTCGACCACGTGGTCATGGGCATTCCCATCGAGGGCCGGCCCAAGGGACCCTACAATCCCGCGATGCCGATCCTCGAGGCCTTCATGACGCTCGCGTATCTGGCCGCGGTCACCACGCGCGTGACGCTGGGCACCGAGGTGCTCGTGCTCCCGCAGCGCCAGCCCACGCTGGTGGCGAAGCAGGTGAGCACGCTGGACACGCTCTCGGCCGGGCGCGTGCGGCTCGGGGTCGGGGTGGGCTGGCAGGAGTCCGAGTACGAAGCGCTCGGTGAAGACTTCCGGACGCGGGGCCAGCGCATGGACGAGGCGATCCGCCTCCTGCGCGCGTACTGGAGCGATGCCGAGGTGAGCTTCGACAGCGCACACTACCCCACGGTGGCCATGGCCATGGAGCCCAAGCCGCCGCAGGGCGGCCATCTGCCGATCTGGATCGGCGGGAACTCCGAGGCCGCCTATCGCCGCGTGGGACGGCTCGGCGACGGCTGGCTGGCGAGCCGCGTGGAGGATGCGGAGGATGCGCGGCGCGCGATCGGGGCCATCCGCCGGCACGCCGAGGAGGCGCGGCGCGATCCCGCGGCCATTGGTCTCCAGAGCATGGTGGCGCCTCCGCCCCGCGACGCCGCGGGGAAGACCTTCTACGCGAGCCAGGACGCCGTGCTGGCCCGCGTGGCCGCGCTGAAGGCCATGGGCTTCGGCTGGGTCACGCTCAACGCCACCGCCATCTTCCAGGCCGGAGCGCGATCGGTCGATGCCATGGCCGATCAGCTCGCCCGGCTCCACGACCGCATCCGCGCCGAGGTGGGCTGAGCCGCGCCGGTGCTCACGCCGCAGGCGATGGCGCTGTCGAGCGCGCTCTGCTCGGCGGCGGCCACCACGTTCATCCAGCGCGGGCTGCGCCGCTCCAACTTCTACGCGGGATTCTGGATCAACATCCTGGTGGGCGTGGTCGGGCTCTGGACCATCGTGCTCCTCGTCGTGCCCTTTCACGAGTACAACTGGCATGCCGTGCCGTACTTCGTCTTTTCCGGCGTGGTGGGCACGGCGGGCGGGCGCCTCTTCCGCGTGCTCGCCATCCACAAGGTGGGCGCTCCCGTCGCCGCCGCCGTCAACAACCTGGCGCCGCTCATCGCGAGCGGGCTGGCCATCCTCCTCCTGGGCGAGCGGGTGACGCCGCCCATCGTGGGGGGCACGCTCGTCATCGTGGCCGGGACGATCCTGCTCTCGCTCAGCGGGAAATACGTGGGCTTCCAGGTGCGGCATCTCGGCTACCCGCTCCTCGCCGCCTCGTGCTTCGGCACCGTGGCCGTGGTGCGCAAGCTCGGCCTGGGGCACGCCGGACCGCTCTTCGATTCCGCCATCAACATCACGGCCGCGCTGATCGCGTCGAGCGCCTTCGTGCTGGCTACCGGCAACCAGGGCTCGCTGCGGTGCGACCGGCGAAGCCTCGGCTACTTCGTGGCGGGCGGCATCATGGAGAACAGCGGCGTGTTCCTCGTGCTGGCCGCGCTCGGCGGGGGCGACGTCAGCATCGTCACGCCGCTGGCGGGGACGGCGCCGCTCTTCGTCCTCCTCCTCGCCTATCTCTTCCCGAGCGCGGCGGAGCGCCTCTCCTGGCGCGTGGTGCTGGGCGCGGTGCTGATCGTGGCGGGCGTGGTGCTGCTCTCGCGCTGACCGACTCGCGTCGGGCGGGTCCTGTCGTCGGGGGGAGGCCGCGCGCAGAGGGCTTCGCCACCCGACGGCTTCGTGAATCGCCGCCCTGCGGGCGGCGCACACTCCCGGAGGGCCCACTCCGCCCCCTGCGCGCCACCTCCCCCGACGCCACCCGCCCGGTCACACACGCCTCGCCTGGATCTACGTGAGGCCCCAGGCCTTCACCGACTCCGGGGCGATTCTGAACATCACGCGGTTGGGCGGCATGGCGCGGCCGCTCCACAGCGTGGAGAGGCGCGGATACTTTGCGTGAAAGCGCTCGACGAGCGCGCGCCGCTCGGCGCCGTCGGGCAGGAACGCCGCGCGGCCGGTCACCGTGACGCCGCGGATGTCGCCGCCGCCGCCGCCCGCCTCGGCCACCACGCACACGCGCGGATCGCGCCGCAGGTTGCGAACCTTCTGGGTGCCCTCGACGCTGATCATGGTCACGGCGGCCGTGTCGTGGAGAAACCACATCGGCATGGCCAGGGGCGCGCCGTCGGCCTGCACCGTGGCGAGCAGCGCGACCTCTTTCGTGGCGAGAAATCGTTGCACGGCCGCATCATCGAGCGTCATCGAGAGCCCTCCGTCGATGGGGACTGGGGAGTAGGGCAGCCGCCTGCAGCCTAGCGCAAAATGCGCAGGCAGGGCTAGTGCGCGGGGGATAGACGCGCTATCCTGTCGCCCGCTCCCCATGGACTTCCAGTTCAGCCCGGACGAGCAGGCATTTGCCGAGGAGGTCCGGGGATTCCTGCGCGCGCATCCGCCCGAGGGCTTCGCGATCGACGGGATGGACGCGGGCTACGGCTCGGGCGCCCACTCGCGCGACTTCCTGCGCGCGCTCGCGGATCGGGGCTGGCTGACCATGAGCTGGCCCCGCAGCTTCGGAGGCCAGGAGCGGTCGCTGATGTACACGCTCGTGCTCTTCGAGGAGCTGGCCGCCGTGGGCGCGCCGTTCGGGCCGCTCGCGGGGTGCAACCAGACCGCGGAAGGCATCATCCGCTACGGCTCGGAGACGCTCCGGCGCGAGGTGCTGCCCCGCATTGGCCGCGGCGAGGTCACCTTCTGGCAGGGCTTCAGCGAGCCCGAGGCCGGCTCCGATCTCCTCTCGCTCAGGACGGAAGCGGTGCGGCGCGGCGACGAGTACGTGATTCGCGGCCACAAGATCTGGAGCAGCCACGCCGGCATCGCGGACTACGGGCTCGTGCTCGCCCGCACCGACCCCTCGGCGCGCCGCCACAAGGGCCTCAGCATGTTCGTGGTCGACAACGCCACGGCCGGGATGGACATCCGCCCCATCACGAGCCTCACGGGCGAGGTGTATCACTACGAGGTGTTCCTGGACGACGTGCGCGTGCCGGCCGGCTACCTCCTCGGCCAGGAAGGCGAGGGCTTCACCCAGCTCCTGCGCGGCCTCGACACGGACCGGTTCTGGGGCCGCTTCTACAAGGCGCCGATGCTGCGCCGGGTCCTCGGCGAGCTGGTGCAATACGCGAACGTGACCTCGCGCAACGGCGTCTTGCTCGCGCTCGATCGGGGCCTGCGCCGGCGCCTGGCCACCCTGGCCACCGACGTGCAGGCCGCGCGCCTGCTCTTCTATCGCATCGCGTGGATGATCCGTGAAGGGCGGCCCACGCCCTACGAGACCGCGCTCGTGAAGGTGATGGCCGATGAGACCGGGCAGGCGGTGGCCGCGCTCGGCATGGAGATGCTGGGCCTCCACGGGCCGTTGACCGGAGACTCGCGGTGGGCCCGGCTCCGGGGCGCCATTCAGCATCTCTACCAGACGAGCCTCGGGCAGACGATCGCCGGCGGCACCTCGGAGGTCCTGCGCTCCACGGTGGCCACGCGCGGGCTCGGCCTGCCCACCGAGGCGCGGCCGCGAGACTAGTCGTGGACTTTGATCTCTCCGAGGGACAGCAGCTCCTCGTGAACACGGCGCGGGAATTCCTGCGCCGGCAGTGCTCGCCCACCCTGGTGGCGGAGAGCCTGGCGAGCGAGCGCGGATTCTCGCCGGAGCTCTGGAAGGAGATCTCCGTGCTCGGCTGGCCGGGTCTGCTCGTTCCTGCCGAGTACGGCGGCAGCGGCGGCAGCCTCGTCGACGCATGCCTGCTCGCCGAGGAGCTGGGGCGCGCGTGCTGCCCGGCGCCGTACGTGACGAGCGCGGTGGCCGCGACCTCGCTGATTGCCGCCGGCGGAAGCCGGGCGCAGCGCGAGCGCCTGCTCCCGGTCCTCGCCGCCGGCGAGCGGCTCGGTGCGCTGGCGCTCCTCGAGGAGAGCGCATCGCTCGCCCCCGATGCCATCGGGGTCGCCGCCGAGCCGGGCGGGCAGCTGTCCGGCCGAAAGCTCTTCGTGAACGACGCCCACGTGGCCGACGATCTGATCGTCGTCGCTCGCGGCGCCTCGGGGCTCTGCCTCTTCGTGGTCGACACGCGCCGCCCGGGCGTGGCCGTCCTTCCCATGGCTGCGCTGGCCGGCGGCCGGCCGTGCGAGGTGACCTTCGACAGCGTGAGGCTGCGCGCCGACGATCTCCTCGGCGAGCCCGGCCGCGGCTGGGAGCTGCTCCAGCCGGCGCTCGAGCGGGGCGCCCTCGTGCGCGCCGCCGAGCTGGTCGGCTGCGCCCAGCACATCCTGGAGCTCGTCGTCGAGCACGCCAAGGGCCGCAAGCAGTTCGGGCGCCCGCTGGGCTCGTTCCAGGCCGTGCAGCATGCGTGCGCCGATCTCCTGCGGGACGTGGAGACGGCCAGAGGCCTCGTCCACCATGCGGCGTGGAGACGCGACGAGGGCGATGCCGGCGCCGGCGACATCGCCATGGCCAAGGCCTACGCGAGCCGGATCTCGCAGGCGGTCGCGCGCAAGGCGCACCAGCTCCTGGGCGCCATCAGCTTCTGCGAGGAGCATCCGCTGCATCTCTTCCACAAGCGCATTCTCGCGGCCGGCCTCGACTTCGGAGACCAGTCGCATCATCTCGAGGTCGTGGCGAGCGCCATGGGGCTCGCCTAGCGTGGAGGGCGCATGACCCGTCTCAAAGGCAAGGTGGCGCTGATCACGGGCGGCTCGAGCGGCATCGGGGAGGCCACGGTGCGCCTCTTCGTCGAGGAGGGCGCCGCCGTGATGGTGGCCGACATCCAGGACGAGCGCGGCCAGCAGCTGGTGGGCGAGCTGGGCGCGCGCGCCGGCTATGTGCACACGGACGTGAGCGAGGAAGGCCACGTGAAGGCGGCCGTCGACGAGACGTGCCGGCGCTTCGGACGGCTCGACTGCATCTTCAACAATGCCGGCTACGGCGGCGTGGGCGGCCGGATCGAGGACGTCTCGGCGGACGGCTT
>Ga0335069_10008945_pt1 | contig 14286 bp, 14 predicted proteins | sample Lox_Sample_11_FD_206714 | JGI IMG/M metagenome (GOLD analysis project Ga0335069, IMG submission 206714) | Soil microbial communities from Loxahatchee National Wildlife Refuge, Florida, United States - Lox_Sample_1.1 | ecosystem: Environmental > Terrestrial > Soil > Wetlands | place: USA... | reverse complement strand
GTTTGTCGCGCGCAACGCCCGCCGTGACGGCCGCTTCGGCCGCCTGCTGCATGTCCCAGTTGAGCGTTGTGATCACCTTGAGGCCGCCGCGGTCAACCATGTTCTCGCCATATTTTTGATAGAGATATTGTTCCACGGCCATCACGAAATGCGGGGCACGGATGCCGCCGCCGATGCCGCTTTCGGATTGCGGATTAAACGTGAGTTTATAAGCAAGAGCATCGTTCAATTGCTGCTTGGTGATTTTTCCAGCCGAATACATCTTGTTGAGCGTGAAGTGCTGGCGTGCGATCAATTCATCGGTGTGGGAGCCCCACGGGGAATAGTAGGAGGGCGCTTGCGGAAGCGAAGCGAGAAGCGCCGCTTGGGCAAGGTTGATTTGGGTGACGGGTACGCCGAAGTACGCCTCGCTTGCAGTTTCGACGCCTGAAATATTCGGGCCATAAGGCACTTCGTTTAGATAAAGGTCGAGGATTTGATCCTTTGAATAATAATTATTGAGTTTTACCGCAAGGACGAACTCCTTGAGTTTGCGGGAAAGCGTTTGGTCGAGCGTGAGGAACGCGGTGCGCGCAAGTTGCTGGGTGATCGTCGATCCGCCCTGAAGGCCGCTGTGCGGGTTTGTGATGTCGTGCAAAACGGAACGGACGATGCCGCGCCAATCGAACGCCGGCTCGCTATAAAAATTTTCATCTTCAAGCTCGACGGTCGCGTCTTTGAGGGTTTGTGGGATTTGGTCAAATGAAACGATCGTGCGGTTCGGTCCGCCGCTTGAGATTTGGTAGAGCAGGGTTTGGCCCGTGCGATCATAAATCTTTGTTGATTGGCTGATTTGCTGGCTCGATATTTCCTGGAGCGACGGCGTCGTTCCTGCAAAATAGAGGATCGTCAAGAGGAAAACGCCAATAAGGCCGCCAATCGCGATGCCGGCAATAGTAAAGATCCGCCCCCAGGGACCAGGCTTTTTATCGGGTTTTTTGTAGGAAAACGGCATAAGCGCCAAACTTCATTTTACTACAGAATACATACGACAAAAAACTCCGCATAGTTGCGGAGTTTTTTGCTTGAGAAACGGCAGTTATTCTTCGAGGACCTCGGCGTCGTCATCCCCGTCATCAGAGCCCAATGCGAGATCCTCGTCATCATCGTCATCATCGTCGAGCGTCTCCGGATCGTCGATGCCGGTATCCTCTTCGTCTTCGTCGCTCAATCCCCGAAAGGCGAGCGTGAGTTTGAATAATTCAGTGGACATGGTTGTCGTGCTTACGACCTTTCTAATTTTTAGAATCAGTATAAGAAAGTATGATGCGGTGTCAATCGCCGCGCCATGTGGATAAGTTTTTACGGCGCCGCCCGCTCGTTTGCGGCAATGATGGCGAGCGCGAGGGCGTCGCTTGCGTCGTCAATCACCGAAAGCTCCGGTTTTTTGACGATGAGGCGGACCATTTTGAGCACCGCCTGCTTGTCGGCCGAGCCGTAGCCGGTAACGCCGGCTTTGACCTCATTCGGCGCATATTCGCGGATGCGGATGCCGTGCTCCTGCGCCGCAAGGAGGATCACGCCGCGCGCCTGGGCCACGGCAAGCGCCGTTTTTTGGTTCTTTGAGAAATATAATTTCTCAACGGCGAAAACGTCGGGCTTGTGCTTTGCGATGAGCGCGTCGAGCGACCGCTTGATCTCGAGAAGCGCGCCCGGATCGTCCGAGCTCGCGATCGGCAGGACGCCGGCCTCAACAAAGATCGCCTCGTGCCGTTCCTGGAGGATGACGCCGAATCCAACCCGCCTGGTTCCTGGATCAATGCCGAGTGCGATCATAAGTAATACTATATTCCCAAGATTAAATTTCCATTAAAAATTGGCGTTCGTATAAACGTCCTGGACGTCATCGTTGTCTTCGAGGGCTTCGAGGAGTTTTATGAGCTGGGATTTTTCGTTTTCCGGCAGATCCTGCGGGAATTTTGCCTTCCATCCATCGGCAGTTTTCTCAAATGCCCACTGCACGCTGCCCGATTCGGCCCATTTGCCATTCTGTTCTTTGAGGATCAGCTTGATCTCCTGCACGGTGCGGTTGCGGCTGTCGCTCAGCGCCTCGATCATGATCGCCGCGCCGCCCGGGCCGTATGCCTCAAAGAGAAGCTCGTCGAGATTGCCTTCTTCGGAAGCTTTCTTAATGGCGCGCTCGATCGTGTCGGCCGGAACCGATGCTTCCCGGGCTTTTGCGACGGCGGTGCGGAGGCGGGGATTGAAATCCGGATTGGTCTCCGTTTTTGCCGCCGCCGAGATCGCCTTCAAAAGCTTGGAAAAGATCTTCCCCCGCTTCTTGTCGGTGATTTCTTTCTTATGCTTTATGCCCGCCCAATGGGAATGCCCTGACATGTTCGCATTATACATCAAAATCGTTCCCGTGGAGCAGGGGGAAATAAAACATTTTTCATGAGGTACAATTAAGGATATGCACGACTTGCAGCCGAACGAACTTCAAGATCGGCTTAAAAAACTGCACCGGGACGGCGAGGAACGGGCGGCGGAGCGGCTGGCCCAGCGCCTCGGCCTTTCGTATGCGGATCTGTCCAAAGCACCCATTTCACTCGACGCCGTCCGCGTCATTCCGGAAGCCACGGCTCGCGACGCAAAGGCGATCGGCATCGAGATCAAGGCCAACCGGCTTGCCGTCGGCGCCGTGAATCCGGAGCTGCCCGCAACGAAAAAACTCGCGAGCGATCTCGCCGCCCAGAAATACGATGTGAAAATGGTCGTGATTTCGCCGGCGAGCCTCGATTCGGCGTGGCATTTCTATCAGTTCATTAAACCGGAAGCCGAAGTGATCACGGGAACGGTAAAGATCACAAAAGAGCGCATCGACGACCTTCGCAAGCGCCTCACGACGATTGAAGCCGTGAGTAAAGAGATCGCGGCGAACGACATCAAGAAGCTCCAACCCGAGCCGCTCATCGAGATCATCCTTGCCGGCGCCATGGCGATGCGGGCATCCGATATCCATACCGAAGCGGGCGAGAAGATGGCAAAGATCCGGTTCCGCATCGACGGCTTGCTCCACGATATTTTTGACGAGATTCCTCCTGACCGATATCAGACGTTCGTTTCGCGCATCAAATTGTTTTCCGGCATGAAGCTCAACATCCGCGACATTGCGCAGGATGGCCGCTTTACGATTGCGATCGGGGATAAGGAAATCGAAATGCGCGTTTCGGTGATCCCGGCCGAATTCGGCGAGACGATCGTCATGCGCATTCTCGACCCGGCGGCGACCATGGTCGGCCTCAAAGATTTGGGCTTGCGCCCCGACAGCATGGAACTCGTGCGGAAAGAGCTCGCGCGCCCGAACGGCCTCATTCTGAACACCGGTCCCACGGGATCCGGCAAAACAACGACGCTCTACGCGTTCCTGCGCAGCATCAATAATCCCGAAATCAAAATCATCACGCTCGAAGACCCAATCGAATATCGCATTGAAGGAATCGAGCAGACGCAAGTTGCCGAAAAAGCCGGCTACACGTTTGCAAACGGTTTGCGTGCGATCGTCCGCCAAGATCCCGACGTGATTCTCGTGGGCGAAGTGCGCGACCTCGAAACGGCAGACATCGCCATGCAAGCGGCGCTCACGGGCCACCTCGTGCTCTCGACGCTCCACACGAACGACGCCGTGGGCGCTGTGCCGCGCCTCATCAATCTTGGCGTGAAAGCCGTGAGTATTGGTCCGGCTTTAACGCTCGTCATCGCCCAGCGCCTCGTTCGCATTCTCTGCAAGGAGTGCAAGAAAAAAATAACGCCTGATGCGGCGCTTGCGGGAAAGATTAAAAAATTTGTTGATGCGCTGCCCGCCGCGGTGGACAAAAAACCGTATCAGGCGTACGACATGTATGAGGCCGTTGGATGCCCGAAGTGCAATGGACTGGGCTACAAAGGCCGCGTGGGCATCTTCGAATTCTTACAGGGAGGCCCCGGTCTTGAACAGACTATTTTAAAAGAGGCATCTGAAGTCGCATTGCGTCAAGTTGCGGAAAACCAGGAAATGGTTACCATGCAAGAAGACGGCATATTGAAAGTAATCGCCGGCGTGACTACGTTCAGCGAAGTGGAAAGCGTGACCGGCGAAATCCAGTGGAAATAACTGGACGGAGAGAGTAGTTAATTTAAATCTGGGGGCAATTCCTCGTGAAAGGATTAAAAACCCTTTTATCGAAAGATAAAAGGGACTAGAATTACTCAAAGGATAGAACCAGCCGGAACCGGTTCGTCCTGAAAGATTTAGAAATAATTCCCGCCCCCAGGTTTAAATCAGCTACTTACGGGCATATGATAGCATGCCATTGCTATCTTGTCAAGTTCGGTATACTAGGGGGGGAATAGGCCTGCAATAAGGCATTTTGTATGAAAAAATCCCCAGCAAATTCAACAGGTGACGATGCGAATATCGACATTACCCTGCGCCCAACAGCGTGGGATGACTACGTTGGCCAGGAGAAAATAAAAGGGAACATCAAGGTTATTTTGGATGCCGCCAAAAAACGCGGCGAAGCTGCGGACCATTTGCTGTTTTCCGGCCCTGCGGGACTCGGCAAGACCACGCTTGCGTATCTTGTTGCGCACGAGCTTGGCGTTCCGGTGCGCACGACGTCCGGCCCAGCGCTCGAGAAGACGGGCGACATCGCCGCGATTCTCACCAATTTGAATCCCGGCGAAATTTTATTCATCGACGAAGCGCATCGCGTGAATCCGATGATCGAAGAAGTTTTGTACCCCGCGATGGAAGCGCGCAAGCTGCATCTCGTGGTGGGCAAGGGCCCGTCGGCGCGCACACTCTCACTCGACCTGCCGCCGTTCACGCTCATTGCCGCAACGACGCGCGAGAATTTGCTCTCAACGCCGTTGCGCTCGCGCTTTGGCGCGACGCTCCGCTTGAATTATTACGACATCGAAGATATTAAAAAAATCGTAAGCCGCTCGGCAAAAATTTTGGGCGTGCACGCCACACCGGAAGCCGTGCAGATTTTGGCGGGCGCTGCACGCGGCACGCCGCGCGTTGCGAACCGCCTGCTTCGTCGCGCCCGCGATTTTGCCGAAGTGCACGGCGCCGCTCGCGTAAGCAGTGAATCCGGCGGAGCGTCAATCGTTGCAATCGATCGCGATGCCGCTTTGAAAACGTTGGAAATGCTCGAAATCGACGAAGCCGGCCTCGAACCGCAGGACCGCCGGCTCCTTATGACGATCATCGAGAAATTTCATGGCGGCCCCGTCGGCATCAACACGCTTGCCGCCGCGCTCTCGGAAGATAAAGGCGTGATCGAAGATATTTATGAACCATTTTTGATGACGCTCGGATTCTTGCAGCGTTCATCCGCCGGCCGCATTGTTTTGCCGGCCGCGTATAAGCACTTGAAGATCCGCGACGAAGGGGAGTTGCTGTAATGACGCTGGTGCGCCGCGGTTCCGCTGCGGCGATTTTTTTATTTAAATTTAATATCGCCCGCGTAGGATTGAAGCATGATCGGCGCTTCTTCCGCGCAAATTATAAAAAACAAGATTATTACTCTCAAAAGCCCGGGCGTCATAGCTGCTTTTCGAAGCAAGGCGGCACAGTTGAAGTCCGGAACGTTATTTACATGATTTACATCAACGAATGGTTCCCAAATCCGATTGGTACCGACACGTGCAAAGCAAATTGCGGATGGAATGTTGAATGGGTTGAGCTGTATAACTCCGGCGATGCGCCAGTGAGTTTGAGCGGATGGTCGCTGTGGACGGGCGGCAAGACGAAACCGGTGCCGCTCGGCGGCATCGTGCCTGCGCACGGCTACGCAATGCTCAAAAAGCCGGATATTAAAATATCTTTAAAAAATACCGATGGTGGATTATGGTTATATGGCCCTGAAGGAAAGCTTGTTGACCACGCAGCATTCAAGGGTGCGGCACCTGAAGGGAAAAGCTTCTCGCGCGTGCTCTATAATTCCGCAACGGATAACGTTCCAGGGGCAACCAGCGCGGGCGCGAACATCCAGGCATTTGCATTTGTGAATCCAACGCCGGGAGCGCGGAATCAAAAAATAAATAATCAGGTTGCGGTGCAGCATCATCCGACAGGCACCCCGCTTAATCCGCCGATTACCGGAATGGAAATTGCAGGACTCGCGTTCGGCGCGGCACTCACCATTTTTGCGGCATGGGCATACGTCATCAAAACTAATGAAGCAATATCGAACATTATCTTTCCGCGCAACGCAGGCGATCGGGGAATCGATCGCGCGCCATATTAAGGCGCAAAAAAGTAAAAAGAAAATTGTGGGAAAAGACGCTCGCAAAACCGCGCAGCCAAAACACGCCACGGTTTTTGCGCTCACGGGCGAATTGGGCGCCGGGAAAACCACGTTCACCCAAGGATTCCTCAAGGGCTTCGGCATTAAGAAGCGTGCGCAAAGTCCCACGTTTATTATCATGCGCCGGCACGGGATTCGATCGAGGCCGCACAAGAATATTTACCACGTGGATGCTTATCGATTAAAGAAAGCCGAGCAGATGAAGGTACTTGAGTTCGAGAAAATTTTGGACGACCCGCGCAATGTTATCCTTATCGAATGGCCGGAGCGGATCAAAGAGATCTTGCCGAAGCATGCGACGTGGATATCGTTCAAGCACGGCAAAAAAGAGAACGAGCGGATCATCGCCGTGCGCTCCGGACGGAAAAATTATTAAATTTTGCGAAAATAATTATTGAATGTTTATGAAGCACCTCTTGCTTATCGACGCGAACTCGATCATTCATCGGTCGTTCCACGCATTGCCGCCGCTCACGACGCCGGAAGGGAAACCTTCGGGCGCAATCTATGGCATTGCGAGCATCCTCATCAAATTGTGGCGCGAGAACAAACCGGATTACGTTGCGGCGCTCTATGACCGCCCCGAGCCGACATTCCGCGACAAGAAATATAAAGAGTATAAAGCCCAGCGTCCGCCTGCAGCGCAGGAGCTCATCGACCAGATCATCGAATCGCAAAATCTTTTCCATGCATTCGGCGTGAAGACGTTTGATAAGCCGGGCTATGAAGCCGACGACCTCATTGCAACATTTGCAGAAGCGTTTAAAGAAAAAGTGAGCGATGCAAAACATTTGCAAGTCGTGATCCTCACGGGCGACCGCGACACGCTTCAGCTCGTGGAAGATGATCGCGTCGTCGTGAAGACGTTCAACAAAGGCGTGAGCGACACGACGATCTACGACGAAAAGGCAGTCGAAGAAAAATATTTTCTCAAGCCGAACCAGCTCATCGACTATAAGGCGCTCGTCGGGGACGCGTCGGACAACATCAAAGGCGTTCCGGGCGTCGGGCCGAAAACCGCCGTCGATCTCATCAGGCGGTTCGGTACGGTGAAGGACATGTTTGAGCGGCTCAAGGAAGATCCAAAACTCGAAGCAAAATATGGCAATTTTAAAGCGGAAGCGGAGCTTTCGGAAGAACTCGTCACGCTTGAGCGGCATGTGCCGATTGAGATGCCGAAGCTCGAAGACCTTGATCCGCATGATGCGTCCGACGACATTACGAAATATTTCCAGGATATGGGATTCATCACCCTGCTTAAAAGATTTTTAATGAATGGCGAGCCGGAACCCGTGAAGCCAAAGCGCCACAAGAAAGAGAAGCAGCCCCTTCCCGAAGCCAAAACGAAGCCGAAAAACCCGCAAACACCGCTCTTTTGAGGTATTATTAAGGTATGGACCAGATAAAGCGCATCTTTACGTGGCCGGAATTCCAGGTCACGTGGATTCTCGCGGCACTTGTTCTCGCCGCAATCGCGATGACGGCGGCTTTTGTTCCGTCGCCCATCTCGTGGGTTTCGATCGCCCTCCTCCTCATCGTGCTCATTCTGGTTTTCACGAGCATGTACAAATCCGCGTCGATTGACCGCGACACGAACGTCGAACGGAACGAACTCAAGAGCATTTTGGCGAGCATCAATGATGCCCTCATCGTGTATGAGCGCGACTTCAAGGTGATCTTCTTCAATCCCGCCGCGGAGCGCATGTTCAAGCTCCAGGCAAAAAATGTTCTGGGGCACGCGATCTCGCCGCGCGATATCGAGCGCGAAGGATGGCGCGTGCTTACGCAGGTGATGTTCCCGTCGCTCGCACCGCGCGTCATTTCGCGATCGAAAGAAGGGGATTTGCCGCAAATCGTCGACGCGTCGTTCACCGATCCGCCGCTCGAGTTTCGCATCGCCACTGCGCCGGTCGCTGATGAGAACGGCAACACGCTTGCGTTCCTCAAAATTATCCGCGATCGCACGGCGCAGATCACCGCAATCAGGTCGCGCAGCGAATTTATCACCGTTGCGTCGCACCAATTGCGCGGCCCGGTGACCGACATCAACTGGGCGCTTCAGTCGCTTTCGTCGGCGAACGAACTTTCCGACACGAACAAACTCATCGTGGAGAACGCCGCTGCCGCATCAAACAATCTTTTGCGCCGCATCGAAGATCTTTTGAATATCGCCAAGATGGAAGACGGCCAGTTTGGCTATCAGTTTAAGGAAGCGTCCGTCGAAGACTTCATTAGCACGGTGTTGACCGACGTTTTGCCCGCAGCGAACAAGGCAGGCATTAAAATATTCTTCGATCGCCCCCAGGAACCGCTTCCGCACGTGATGATCGACGCCAAGCGCCTGTCGCTCGCGCTCGTAAACCTGCTCGAGAACGCGATCCGCTACAACATTGAGAACGGCGAGGTGTTCGTGAAGGCGGACGTCATGCCCGGGAAGCCGTTCCTCGTGGTTTCGGTGCGGGATACGGGCATCGGCATTCCGCCGGAAGCTCGCGAAAAACTTTTCACGAAATTTTACCGCGCCGACAACGCCCTCAAACTACAAACCGAAGGCTCCGGCCTCGGCCTCTACATTGCAAAGAGCATCGTTGCGGCCCACGGCGGCCAAATCTGGGTGGATTCGGAGTTCAACCGCGGCACCACGGTCTCCTTTGCCCTCCCGACCGACCCCGAACTCATCCCAAAGCGCGAGATGGGGATTGAAGACCTCTTCTAACCCCTTTTGCGCCCCCGAGGTTTGGTGTACACTGTAGATGTATTTTTTGTAATAATTTTTTTCTATGCCCTCGCGCACGAGCTCAAACAAAAAAAAGAAAAAGAACCAGCTTCGGAAATATATTTTCATCGTTGGAGGCGTGATGTCCGGCGTCGGCAAGGGAGTCGCATCGGCATCGATCAGCAAAATCCTCCAGTCCCGGGGATTCGAAGTCACCGCCATCAAAATCGACCCGTATGTAAACGTTGATGCGGGCACCATGAACCCCACCGAACACGGTGAGGTTTTTGTTTTGAACGACGGAACGGAATGCGACCAGGATATGGGCAATTACGAGCGCTTTTTGGACCGCGATTTGAGCGGCGTGAACTACATGACGACGGGCAGCATCTACAAAACCGTCATCGAGCGCGAGCGGAGCATGGGTTACGGCGGGAAATCGGTGAGCGTCGTGCCTTACATCCCGCTTGAAGTCATCCGCCGCATCGAAGTCGCGGCCCAGCTTGCGAAAGCCGACGTCACCATCACCGAAGTCGGCGGCACGGCAGGCGAATACGAAAACATTTTGTTTCTCGAGGCGGTCCGGATGATGCGCATCAAGCATCCGGAAGACGTCGCCGTCGTTCTCGTGAGCCATCTCCCGATCATGAGCGATGACAGCGAACTCAAGACCAAGCCGACTCAGCATGCGGTGCGCGCGCTGAACTCCGTCGGGCTCCAGCCGGACATCATCTTGGCCCGCGCAAAGTATCCGCTCGATGACAAGCGCAAGGAAAAAATCGCGTTCAACTGCAACGTGCGGGAAAAAGACGTGATCTCGGCGCCGGACGTCGCAAGCTTGTATGATGTGCCGATCAATTTCGAGAAAGACCATCTCGGCGATTCCATTTTGGAAAAATTGCACGTCAAACCCCCGAAGAAAGATCTCAAAGAGTGGCGCGCGCTCGCGGACCGCATCCGCCACGCGCACGATGTCGTAAAAATCGGCATCGTCGGCAAATATTTTTCGACCGGAAAATTTATTTTGGCCGACTCATACATTTCCGTCATCGAAGCAATCAAGCACTCGGCGTCGTACTGGGGCGTGAAGCCGCAGATCAAATGGCTCGACTCGGAGGCTTTCGAGCACGGCGAGGGAGCGCTCCGCGAACTTGAGCAGTATGACGGCATCATCGTTCCGGGAGGTTTTGGGAGCCGCGGCATTGAAGGCAAATTAAACGCCATCCGGTATTGCCGCGAGAACAAGATTCCGTATTTGGGCCTGTGCTACGGCATGCAATTGGCCGTCGTGGAATTCGCCCGCGATATGCTCAAAATGAAGGGCGCAAACACGACGGAAGTTGATCCAAAAACCAAATATCCGGTGATCGACATCCTGCCCGAACAGAAGAAATTGATGGAAGAGAAGAACTACGGCGGCACGATGCGGCTTGGCGCATACCCTGCCATATTGAGGAAAGGGACGTTGGCCGAGCGGGCCTACGGCACCGATAAGATCTCCGAGCGCCACCGCCATCGGTTCGAAGTGAATCCGGCATTCATTAAAAAAATCGAAAAAGCCGGGATGGTGTTTTCCGGCCAGTCGCCGGACCGCCGCCTCATGGAAGTGATGGAACTGCCCCGCGAGATGCATCCGTTCTTTATGGGTTCGCAGTTCCATCCCGAACTCACGTCGCGCCCGCTGCGCCCGAGTCCGTTATTCCGCGAATTTTTGAAAGCGGCATCCGACCGCGCGTCGGTTCCCGCAAAGGCTGGCGTGACTATTTTTGGGAAACAGTTCGTGAGGAAATGATCATTTTCTTGTACGGCCCCGATGATTATCGACGCTCGCAAAAAAAGCGGGCGATCATTTCGGAATTCGAGAAAAAACGCTCCGAGCTCGGCCTCGGCTATTTTGATCTCGAGGAAAAAACTGCGCTCGATGACCTCGGCGGATTTTTGCGCAACATTCCCATGTTCGAATCCGCGCGCCTCGCTGTTTTGGAAAATACTTTCGAAATTCCCGCCGAGAAACTCGCCGCTGTTTTAAAGCCGATGGCGAACGAAAAAGGCATCCAGGTTTTGATCGCCGAGCGCGATAAGCCGTTGAAGGCGCTCGCGTTCCTGCTCGAGAAGCCGGTGCTCTCCCAAAAATTTGAAACGATGGAAAGCGCGGACTTTGCGCGATACATAAAAGAGCAGGCGCAGGAGCGCGGCATTGCGCTCGCCGATACGGCCGCACTGTTCCTCGCGACCGTTTATGCCGGCCAAACGTGGGCGGCGATCACGGAGCTCGACAAAATTGCTTCGTTGAAAGGGATCGCGGCGTCGGGGGTTTCGGTCGCACCGGCGGTTTCGACACCGGCGGCTTCGTCTTCCGGCGACGGTTCCAAATTTGCGACCTTGATCACGGTTGATAAAAAAGATCTCGACCAGCTCGATCTTGAGATTGCGCCTAACTACTGGGCTCTATTGAACGGGCTGAAAAGTTTCGACGTTCGCAATCGGTTGGCGGCACTTGAAAAGCTTTTCTCCATGAATGACCCGGCGCCAAAGATATTTAATATCCTGTCCGCCCAGGCGGGGGATCGCATGCCGCGCATGGCGGAATATGACCGCGCGGTAAAGTCCGGAAAACTTGAATACGAAGAAGCGCTCCTCGATTTCGTTTTGGGGTAAACAAAAACGGCCGGTTAGGCCGTTTTGATCAATTTGGAGAGCCGCGATTTCATTCGCGAAGCTTTGTTCTTTTCGATAACCTTCGTTTTAGCGGCTTTATCGAGCGCTTTGAAAACGAGCGGCAGGGTCTTTGCGGCTTCCGCGCCATTCTTCGCGGCAACAAGTTTGCGGTATTTCACCACGAGTTTCTTGTAGGCTTCGCGCTTCTTGGCATTCCGCGCACGATTGGTGCGGTTTTGGCGGAGGGCTTTCTTTGCAGATGATGTGATCGGCATAGGGCTAAGAATAGCGGAAAGCCGCGAGTATTGCAAGAGGCGGACTCGCTCCACCGGCGCGGTTTTATTATCATGCGCCGGGTTTCGCTCTATAATAGAGATATGTTGTACAGCGTCGAGGGGAAACTTGCATTGAAGTCGGGGAACTTCGCCGTGGTGGAGACGGGCGGATTTGGCATTAAACTTTACGTGAGCGGGGAGACGATGAAGGCTTTGCCCGCAATCGCCGCCGCCGTGAAGTTTTTCACGTATCTTTACGTGCGCGAGGACATTTTCGATCTCTATGGTTTTGCGACGGAAGACGAGCTGCACTTTTTCCAAATGCTCATTTCGGTTTCGGGCATCGGGCCGAAGTCGGCACTCTCAATCCTCGACGTCGCACCCCTCAAAGAGCTTTCCGCGGCGATCAAAGAAGGCCGTCCGGACCTGCTCACCCGCGCTTCGGGCATCGGGCGCAAGACGGCCGAGCGCGTGATTGTTGAGCTCAAAGGCAAAGTGGAATCGGCCAAGTCGGGACTTGTGGTTGAAAAAATGGAAGTGGACGCCGATCTCATCGAGGCGCTCGTCGGCCTCGGATATAGAAAAGAGGAGGCTCGCATGGCGCTCAGCAAAATCGACATGAAAGTCACGGGGACCGAGAATCGGCTCAAAGCCGCGCTCGTCGTTTTGAGCAAAAAATCATAAGTCAAAACTTTTTTTAGAAATTTTTAATATGTAACCGCTCTTTTGCATGGCCCTCAAAGATTCAAAATTGGTGCGATCGTTCTACAATCTTCCGGGCGTCATGCGCACGTATCATTTTTTGTGGGCGTGGCTTGCGGCGCGGAAGCACGATCATCCGAGCAAAAAGATCTTTGTGATCGGCGTCACCGGGACCAAAGGGAAAACGACGACCCTCGAGCTCATCAATTCGATTCTCGAAACGGCTGGCAAAAAAACAGCACTTTTGTCGTCGCTTCGCGTAAAGATCGATGCCGAGTCGCGCAAAAATGACACCGGCAACTCGATGCCGGGCCGCGGATTCATCCAAGCATTTCTCCGCGACGCAAAGGATGCCGGCTGCGGCTACGCCCTCATCGAGGTAACGTCGCAGGGCGTTTCGCTCCATCGGCATCGCTTTATCGATTGGAACATGGGCGTCATCACGAATCTCGCCCCGGAGCACATCGATTGGCACGGTTCGTACGAGAACTACCGCGCGGCAAAACTCGAATTTCTTAAATACGTTTTGGAGCGCGGCGGGAAAGTGTTTTTGAACCGCGACGACCGCGAGTATGAATTCTTTGCGAATGAATTGGTTGATAAGGAGGCGAGCGAGGAGGCGGCAACAATCGACGACAAGCATCCGGATGAAGTTTTTGGCGCGCACGGCGCGGCGCATGCGAGCGGTCACGCGCACGGGCACGGCCATGATGAGCCGGTGATTGTCTTCGGGAGCTCGCGCGAAGAAGACGTGATCCCGTATTCGCGCGAAGACCAGTGGCTCAAAAATAATTTGGCGAAAGCAAAACTCGCGCAATCGCTTCGCGGCGGGAACGCGCCAAAGTTTTTAATCGGCAAATTTAACGAAGAAAATATCGCCGTTGCCGTTGCGATTGCAAAAGAGTTCGGTTTGCAGGATCGCGTCATTGAAGAGGCAATCGTGAGCTTTGAAGGCGTTGCGGGTCGCATGGAATTCGTGCGCAAAGGAAATTTCACGGCGATCGTCGATTACGCGCATACGCCGGAATCGCTGCGGGCGGCATATTCGGCGGCGCGGCCGGAGCCGACGCCGTATTATCCTTCGCCGCGCCTCATCTGCGTTCTCGGTTCCGCCGGGGGCGGACGCGACGCGTGGAAGCGCCCCGAAATGGGCGCGATCGCCGACCAATATTGCGACGAGATCATCCTCACCGACGAAGATCCATACGACGAAGACCCGCAAGAAATCATCGAACAAATTGAAGAAGGGATCCGGCGTTCGAATCCTGACCGGCCGCCGGTCCGGAAAGTTTTGAATCGCAAGCAGGCAATCCGTGAGGCGGTGCAGATGATGCGCGAAGGGGACGTCGTGATCGGCACCGGTAAGGGAAGCGAGGAGTATATCCATCGCAAGCACGGCGCGCGGGAACCGTGGAACGAGCGAGAAATATTCGAAGAAGAACTCCAAAAAAAGTTTCAAAATGAACAACCCCCGCTTGAGTAGCGGGGGCTTTGGTGGTTGAGGTCGCCGTCAGCGGCGAATTATAACGCTTTGCCGGACGGCATGCGACTTCGGTCGCGGTTCAATCCGGTCGGATCCGGGCTTGAGGGTCCGCATGTT
>Ga0335069_10008943_pt1 | contig 14287 bp, 11 predicted proteins | sample Lox_Sample_11_FD_206714 | JGI IMG/M metagenome (GOLD analysis project Ga0335069, IMG submission 206714) | Soil microbial communities from Loxahatchee National Wildlife Refuge, Florida, United States - Lox_Sample_1.1 | ecosystem: Environmental > Terrestrial > Soil > Wetlands | place: USA... | reverse complement strand
CCCGAATACTGAGTGCGAAGATGCGATTCGATAATGGCAAGCGAGCGCGAGATCCAGGCCGCCACCCATGCAATATCCGCTGATGGCCGCATATACCGGAGCAGGGTAGTCCTCCACGGTTCTCATCAAGCATTGTCCCATCTTCGCGAACGCATACGCTGACGCTCCGCCGAGCCCAGAAATCTCTTCCAAGTCAGCTCCTGCCGAGAAGAACTTGTTGCTTCCCGTGATGACCAATCCCTGCGTTCCTGTCGTGAGTTCCGCGATGGCTTCAGTCAACGATAGAACGAACTCGCTGGTGAGTCGGTTCGTGCCGTCCTGCGAGGTTATCCGCAGAATCTTCACGCGCTGGAGTTCTTCAATCTGGAGAGAAGTTGTCACGAAAATCGAGAGCTAAGCGGAGCGCTCCAGCCAATCGGCCAATCGGCAGCCGTCTTCTTCGAGCAGAAAAATCCCGGCCCCGAAACATTCGCCGACAATCCGCTGTGACTCGGGATCGCGCGCCGCCCTCGTGATCCACTGCTGCCCCACGCGATATTGCGCTGCAGTGAACCATTTCTGCGGCAGAACTTCGACTAGCCCCGCCTGCAAATAGAAGACGAATAGAGCAAATGCCGGATCATCATTCGACATGGCTTTGTAACTGGTAGGCACAATCAGTTCATCGACCGATCGAAGCTCAGCAGGTGCGTCTATTTTGTGCGTCCCAGCGCCGAGGTCAAGTGGCACTTCAAAGTCAGCAACCGGAGCTGTAGCCGCATAGATTCGCTCCGAGGATTGCTTGAACCAGCCCGCAACCTCGGCTACATCAAATGCCTTCAATTGATCCGGATCGAAACAGGCGAGTCGCAAACTGCGCCCTTCGGGGCACCATACTCCAAGGAAATGCGGTGGCACGACAAACGGCCTGCAATACGTATTCAGCGCCAGCCGCACTCGGTCCGGTTCCTGCTCAAGCCCGAGCGTGACCAGATGCGCAACCGGACCCTCGGTCCCGTGATGCGTCCATGTAAATCGCTGTCCACTGAGCGAGCGAAACGTCGGAAAGGTTTCCCAATACCAGGGTGCTGGACCAATTGTTTCAGAAAGGATCTTGCGGACACGCCCCGAGTCGACGCCAGACATTACCCCGCCGTCGCCACGCCGGGCGTCTTCACGTTTGTGCGGATGAACTGCACGATCTCATCCATCGCGGTTCCAGGTTGAAAAATCGCGGCCACGCCGGCTTTTTTCAACCCATCGATGTCTTGGTCCGGAATGATGCCACCGACAAGTACAAGGACATCTTCCATCTTGTTCTGTCGGAGTAAGTCCATGACTCGCGGAACGATGGCATTGTGGGCTCCGGAGAGGATCGATAGCCCAATCACCTGCACGTCTTCTTGCAGCGCAGCAGTCACGATCATCTCGGGAGTCTGCCGCAGGCCCGTATAGATTACTTCCATACCCGCATCGCGAAGTGCCCGGGCAATCACTTTGGCACCGCGATCATGCCCATCCAACCCGGGTTTTGCCACCAGCACGCGAATCTTGACGTCAGCCATCGATAACCATTTAATCACAGGGACGGCAATCTCAGCAGAAGTCAGCGGACTGCCCCGCTCTAGACCGTCTTGATATCCAAGCTCCGCCACATATACCAGCAGGCAACGCTGCGATATGGCTCCCAGACTCGCGCGATCTTTTCCATATCCTTCGGCTTGGGCAATTTCCGCTTCTTGTAGTGCTTCTTTAGCGCCATCTGCACGCCGTAGTCGCCAGTGGGCAATACGTTTGGCCGCCGCAGCGAGAAAATCAAAAACATGTGCGCCGTCCACACTCCGATGCCTTTCACCTGCGTCAGGTGCTCGATCACTTCCTCGTCCGGCAATTCTGCGAGAGTTGAGAAGTCGAGCAGTCCCGATGCCGTTTTCGCCGCGAGATCCTTAAAATAGGAAGATTTCTGTTTCGAAAGACCTACGCTGCGCAATTGCTCATCGCTGAGCTTCAGAATCCCTTCTGGAGAGGGTGGATCGCCGGCAAGTGTTGTGAACCGTTTGTAGATAGTCGCCGCGGCCTTGCCACTCAGCTGCTGATAGAGAATCGCTTCCGCGAGGCTCGCAAACTCCGGCCTGCTGTATTCCATGCGGCACGGTCCCACGCTCTCGATAATTGCGCGCAGGATCGGGTCGGATTTCTTCAGGTGATTGAGTGCCTTGCGCATGGCATATACATCTACCATAAACCATGCGTCGAAGGCGAAGAAAAAACGAATAACGGCTCGACTCTCAACGTTTGACTGCGATGGCCATCACCTCATAATGTCCGTTCCTGAGTAAGCTCCCAGCCCCAACGAAAGCCCGTGCGGGGTAGTTCTCATGAAAATAAGTCTTGTACACGTTATTGAACGTGTCATAAAGCTTCAGGTCCGTGCAAAAGATCTGCACGGAAACGATGTCATCCATCGAGAATCCCGCATTTTCCGCAGTCTTCTTGATCCCATCCATCACAAGGCGCGCTTCCAGTTCTGGATCTGCTGGAGCCTGAGCCGTCTTCGGGTCTAATCCAATATGGCCGGCAATGTACAAAGTGTTGCCAACCTGAACTGCCTCGCTAAATGGCAAACCCTTGATCTCGGCCGGAACGTACTTACGATCGGAAGCGGTTGCCGAAAGGCAGAGTGCGAGATATATCGTGACTCCAAGGATTTTCCGCATGTTAATTCTCCTAAAGTTTTTATTTGGTCAGCGACGTCACTTCTTAATGCGTTGCAGCAGATGAATGGATTGCCAAAAACAGTCACCTTCACGCCGCTTTGTGATCGCCGCGGCGGAAGTTCTCAATCAAGTGTTCCGATGTGCGCAGCGTAAACGCCAGAATGCTGATCGTCGTGGTCTTATCCGTGCAGTTCAGAAACACGCTGGCGTCGCAGACATACAAATTCGGCACATCGTGTGTCTGTCCGAATCGGTTTGTCACAAATTTCTTAGGATCGTTTCCCATCCGGCACGTCCCCACTTCATGCAGACTCCAGCCCGGTATCTCCGGCGCGTCTGCCGATCCCACATATTCGCCGCCCGCCGCCTTCAGTGCCGCCGCACAAACTTCCTTCGAGTGCTCCCACATCTTGAGCACATTCTCGTCCCACTCGAAATGAATGCGTGCAACGGGAATCCCGTATGGGTCCTTCACCTCCGGATCGAGATCCGTATAATTCGTGTCCAAAGGCAGCGTTGGAGCCTGTACTCCGAAGCTTACGGGAGAGGGATAGCGCCGCTTGATCTCACGCTTGAAAGACGAACCGAAACCGTCGAGATCACGCGCATACCACGGAAACTCTGCGCACCCGCCGTCGGGATAAACGGAGTACCCTCGGATAAATTTTTCTTCGTGCGGATCGTTCAGGTTTTGCCACCGGGGCATCCATGCAATCGTGCTGTCCGCCACATGATCGGGGAAACTGGGTTGTCCCATTAACTGCGGCAGATACCCCCGGGCGGATTCGCCGTAAAGGTGGTCGCAGAGATTTCGCCCGAGCTGCCCACTGGAATTCGCAATCCCACTCGGCCAGTGTCGCGATTTTGAGTTCAGCATGATATGGCTGGACTCGATGCATCCGGCGGCCACAACGACCGCTCGCGCATAAACTTCGACTTCCTGTTTCGTGTTGCGATCGATATACGCAACGCCCGTCGCCTGACCGGTCTCATCCACTAGGACGTTCTTGGCCAGCGCATTCGTGCGCAACTCCAGGTTCTTGGTGGCTTCAGCTTTGGGCAACAAGAAGTATGGTGAAGAAAAAAATGCCCCGACATCGCAGCCGGTTGTGCACTCCCCGCAATAGTGACACGCCGGATGACCTTCGTGCGGTTGCGTCAGCTGTGCGCAACGGTCTGGCAAATACGGCACTCCAATTTTTTTGCAGCCCGTCGCCAGAATGTAATCGAGACATCGAAAATTGAAAGCCGGCAGATAATGTCCGTCCGGATTGCTCGGCCGATTCTGTACCGTGCTCGCTACGCCTATCATCTTCTCGACTCGCGTGTAGTACGGGTCAATCTCTTCGTAGGTCAAAGGCCAGTCGACGTCGTAGCCGTCCAGTGTTGCGCATCGAAAATCGATGTCTCCGAATCGCGCCGAACTCCGTCCCCAAAAATTGGTCTTACCTCCCACACCCTTGCAACGCGGCCAAAACCATCTCGATCCCGGAGCCGTGGTGAACGGAATCTCGTGGTCCCACGCCGTCTTGGTGTATTCGTTATCCATGTATCCAAAAGACTCGCCCTTCGGGTCACCGAGCCCGCGGAACTTCATGTCCCACGGCATCCGGTGATAACGAAAATCTTTCTCCGGATCGAGTTTCTGTCCAGCGTTGAGTGCGCACACTTTCAATCCCGCTTCGCACAGCGTCTTGATCGCCATGCCGCCGCCGGCACCGGTCCCGATCACGATTACGTCATAAATCTTCTTTGGCATGTTTTTGTTCACGATTGCGGCGGCGAAAGATGCTTGTGCTCCGGATCGTCTTTATGCGGACACTCCGGCGACTCCGAGTAAAACTTCAGAGCAGGGTTGTCGAGTTCCTTGTATCCAATCTCGCTCGTGTAGTAGCCCGTCACCGTAAACTCACGCAGAAGTGAGAAAAAGGTGCGCCCATCTTCTTCCCCCGGGCGCGCCTTGTCTTTGAAGCCAAGCGGCTCAAGAATGGAAATCTGCTGTACCGGCGAAAGTCCGATGAATTTCTTGCCCAACGTTCGTTCACAATGGGCATTCAGCCAACCCAGTCCCATGCGAAACGGATACTGGTGCTCCGGATCATTCGCCACCATAAAGTCGATGAACTCGGCCACACCTGCTTCTTTGGCGCCAAGTGTCTGATCCCTCGGAATGATGATGTCGGTCAGACGTTCGACCATGGCATATTCGGAAGGCGTAAAGAACTGCGGGTGGTATGCAGCGGGCTTTATCTGCAAGGCGGCATTCTCCACGTGACCGCAAGCAAATCCCCACTTGCTGAACCCCGGAAACGTAGCGGCGGCTGCAGCCGTTCCCATGATGCGCAAAATGTCGCGCCGATGAACCCCTTGTCCCGCCATGGTGTTTCACTATCCCCAATTGCAAATCGCGCAACAATCCATGCTCTTGAAATACCTTGTCATTCCGAGGAGTAAAGCGACGAGGAATCTGCTTTCGGCGGCCTATGAAAGATACTTGATTGTTGCTTCAATCAACTCCGCCGTTGGCTTGTAAGGATCCCCCGGCGCGTCATATTCCATTGAGCAATATCCCTTGTATCCATGCTTCTTCAGAATGCCAAAGGTTTTGGCCAGATCCACGCGCGTCGGCTTGCCTTGCTCGTCGGGTTCCCCATCTTTTACATGGCAGATTCCGTAAGCGTGTGCAAACATCGTTTCCATGGCACGGTCCTGAAACGCTTCGTCATGCGCAGCCAGAGAGTTGCCAAAGTCCGGCAAAGCTCGCAACCACGGGCTATTGACCTTTTCGATGATCTGCGCAATGAAGAACGGATCCTCGCTGATCGGATTGTCATTCTCCAGGTGAAGGACTACGTTCTTCTTCGCTCCATACTCAGCGTTGCGGGCGAGGGTGTCAGCAGCTAGGCTTACGTCGGGCTTTAGGTCCTTGCCGCCATCGATGTGAGTACGAATGCTCGGCGAGCCAAGTGCCACTGCAACGTCGATCCATTGATTTGTCGCCTTTACCGAAGCCGCTCTTTCCGCCGCATCCCTGGCATATTGGCTGTGTTTGCCGTCGACCGCGATGTCCACAACACTTGAGCCGGCCTTGTAGACGGCCGCTCGAAACTCCTCCAGATATTTCGGGTCAGTCGAAGGAAACACGGGACTCCATGGCTCGATATGGTGCACATTGAATTTCTCAACAACATGCGCGGCGAAGTCCTTCAACTCCATCTGATGTTCTCGCGGAGTATTGCTGGGGCTGTTTCCATCCCAACCTTTCCACCCCACAATGAACTCGCGGAATGGATATGCCGCAACCGCCACGCGATCGCGTGGATTCGATGGGAATGTAAATGAAGGTTTGGAAGCTGCCGCTCGTCCCAGACTGGTCAACAGGCCAACTCCAGCCGCCGCGGTCGCACTCTGCACAACAAACTCTCTGCGTGTGGTTGCCCTCATGGGCGAAAGTTTACCAAAGATTCGGGGAGGAGTTTTCAATGAAATTCAAGAATTAAAACGATTCAGGACCACTCTTGCTTGAATCAGCGCCAGCTATTCCGATAGGCTTTAGCAACTTGCCGAATCCAGATCACAGTAGCGTTTCAGATGCGCCGCAACAATACCGCGCTCGCGATTCCGCGGAGCTCGCGTCTTGAGCACCTATTGCGCAACCGGGGCTCCTGACCTTGAGCTTTCCTCAGCTCAGCTTCAGATTCTGCTGCAAGAAAGTCTTGCGAAGCTGGGAGAGCGCCACCAAGTCCTGACGGTTCCCCCAGACATCACAAGATTCCATTCCCACGCCGGCGAACTGACCCACTTCGCTTGGCAGTTCTATGGACACAATCTCAAAGCAATTCTTCCCGCTCTCGGCACGCACGCGCCACTGCGCCCTGATCAGATCTTCCGAATGTTCGGCGATATTCCTCCGGATCTCTTCCGCGTACACAACTGGAGAACCGACATCGAGACGCTGGGCGAAGTCCCGGCCGAATTTATCCGCGAACAATCGGAAGGCAAACTGAGTTATTCCTGGCCTGCGCAAGTAAATCGTCTCGTTTCTCGCGGCGGTTTTGATCTGATCCTATCGATCGGTCAGGTCGTGCCGCACGAAGTCATCGGAATGGCGAACTACAACAAGAACATTCTCATTGGCACTGGAGGCCGCGAAGGCATCAACCGCAGCCATTACTTGGGCGCCGTCTACGGCATGGAACGCATTATGGGCCGTGCGATAAATCCCGTGCGCAATGTACTGAATTACGCTTCCGATCAATTCCTTAAGCATTTGCCCATCATCTACGTTCTGTCGGTGGTGGCAGGCAAGCCACACGGAGGTTCGGTCGTTCGTGGTCTCTTTATCGGAGACGATCTCGAATGCTTCCAGTTGGCCTCCGAGTTGAGCCTGAAAGTGAATTTCGAACTACTCGACCAACCGATCCGTAAAGCCGTGGTGCACCTGAATCCGGACGAATTTCACTCCACCTGGATCGGGAACAAAGCCATCTATCGCACCCGTATGGCGATGGCCGATGACGGTGAACTCATCATTCTCGCTCCCGGCGTAAAGGAATTTGGAGAAGACAAGGGGATTGACGCTCTCATTCGCAAATACGGATATCGAGGCACGCCCGCCACGCTCGCCGCAGTTGAAGCGAATCCTGATTTGGCCGCCGACCTGAGCGCCGCCGCCCATCTGATTCACGGTTCTTCCGAAGGACGCTTCCGTATCACGTGGTGCCCCGGCCTCCTGACTCGAGCAGAAATAGAAAATGTCGGCTTCGCATTCGGCGACTTGGATGCCATGTTAAAGGTCTACCACACCAAAAAGCTCGCTCAAGGCTTCAACCGCATCAACGGCGAGGATATCTTCTTCATTCCGAATCCCGGCCTGGGACTTTGGGCGCATCGAGCAAGAATAGAGGCGGACCATATACCATCGGAGTGCGTACCATCGGCTCACTGAGACAACGCATGCTCCTCCACCCCGACCGCCTGTTTCCACCAGATCCCGACGCTCGAAAAATCGCGCGAGCCCTCTACGCCAGTGTCAAAGATCTTCCGATCGTGAGCCCGCACGGACACACACAAGCCAGCTGGTTCGCCAAAAACCACCCCTTTCCTGACCCCGCAACGCTGCTTGTGCTGCCCGATCACTACGTCTACCGAATGCTCTACAGCCAGGGCGTCTCGATGGAAGATCTCGAAATTGGCGAACCGGCGGCTCGAAATCCGCGTAAGGTCTGGCGCATGTTTGCGAGCCACTACCATCTGTTTCGCGGTACGCCCACTCGCATTTGGCTCGATTACGCTTTCCAGGAACTCTTCGGCTTAACTCAGCGCCTTTCGGAGAAAACAGCTGATCTCTATTACGACACGATCTCCGAAAAACTGAGCCAGCGTGAATTTCTCCCTCGCTCGCTGTTCGATCGCTTCAAAATCGAAGTGCTCTCCACGACCGACTCCCCGACCGATTCTCTCGAAGATATTCGAGCCATCCGAGCCTCTGGCTGGAAAGCGCGCATCCTGCCGACGTTCCGTCCCGACCCAGTCGTCGATCCCGACTTTGCCGGATTCGCGCAGTCGATCGAAAAGCTCGGACAGCAGACCGAAGAAGATCTTTTGTCTTGGGATGGATATCGAAACGCCCTGCGCAAGAGCCGCCAGCGCTTTATCTCGCTCGGCGGTACAGCCACAGACCATGGCCATCCAAGCGCCCAAACGGCAGATCTTCCCTCCGGTCAAGCCGCCGCGCTCTACTCAAAAGTAATTTCCGGCAAAGCCGATGCCGGCGAGAAAGAACTCTTCCGCGCACAGATGCTTACTGAAATGGCATCAATGAGTCTCGAGGACGGCCTCGTGATGCAAATCCATCCGGGCTCGGTGCGCAACCACAATAAGAATCTGTTTGCGAAATACGGCCGCGACTGCGGCGCCGACATCCCAGCGCCCACGAACTACGTGCACGCGCTCAAGCCTCTGCTCGATCGTTTCGGAAACGAAACCAAGCTCACGATCATTCTTTTCACGCTCGATGAAACGACATACAGCCGTGAACTCGCGCCGCTCGCCGGGCACTATCCCTGCCTGCGCCTCGGACCACCCTGGTGGTTTTACGACAGTCCTGAAGGCATGATGCGTTTTCGCGAGCAGGTCACCGAAACAGCGGGCTTCTACAACACAGTCGGATTTAATGACGACACGCGCGCCTTTCTTTCTATTCCGGCCCGTCACGACGTAGCGCGCCGCGTCGACAGCGCTTTCCTCGCTCGCCTGGTTGCGGAGCACCGCCTCGATGAAGACGAAGCCTTTGATTTATCCCAGGAACTCGCCTACAGGCTTGTCAAGAAAGCCTACCGTCTGGAATAGAATCCCTCTACATCGATCTGATTTATGGCAAACAACAATCCCTTCGACTCCGACGATCCCCGGCTGCATGAAGTCCATAGTCTCGCGGAGGGTCCAAAAGGCGCGCTCCCGCTCACGCCAGAGATTCTGGCGACTCAGCCCTCGGGCAATTTATTTGGATGGACGCAAGACGCAGCCATGGGCTGGAATCCGTCTCAACTCGGAGCCAAAGAATTCCTGATGCTCTCCACGCACGGAGGCATTCGTGACAAAGACGGCACGCCAATCGCTCTCGGCTATCACAGCGGCCATTGGGAGATTGGACTTCTCGTAGAAGCTGCAGCGCGAGTGTTCAAAGCTGATGGCACCATTCCTTTTGCCGCGGCCTGCAGCGATCCTTGCGACGGACGGTCGCAAGGAACAACCGCGATGTTCGACAGCCTTCCATTCCGCAACGACGCCGCTACGGTATTTCGTCGCCTGATTCGCTCGCTGCCAACCTGCAGTGGTGTGCTTGGAGTAGCAACCTGTGACAAAGGACTTCCCGCAATGATGATGGCACTCGCCGCCACCCAGTTGCCATGCGTCCTCGTGCCGGGCGGCGTGACTCTTCTGCCCAAGCAAGGTGAGGATGCAGGAAGAGTTCAAACGATTGGCGCCAGATTTACACACGGACTCATCTCGCTAGATGAAGCTGCAGAGTTAGGCTGCCGAGCCTGCGCAAGTCCAGGAGGCGGTTGCCAGTTCCTCGGAACAGCCGCCACATCGCAGGTCATAGGCGAGGCACTCGGTCTTTGTGTCGGGCATTCCGCGCTGGCACCATCTGGTCACCCGATCTGGATCGAAATGGCTCAGCGTTCCGCGCGAGCTTTGATGAAGCTCGAATCGCGGAATGTCAAAGTCAAAGACATTTTGACGGATGCTTCGATCGAGAATGCCCTCGTCATTCACGCTGCATTCGGAGGATCAACGAACCTCATCGTTCACTTACCAGCCATCGCGCATGCCGCTGGCCTAAGACGGCCAACCGCCGCGGACTGGGCCCACGTGAATCGCAGAATTCCACGAATCGTTGATGTGTTACCCAACGGTCCCCGCAATCATCCGACGGTACAAGTTTTTCAGGCTGGAGCCGTCCCGGAAGTCATGCTGCATTTGCGCCGTGCAGGCTTACTTAACACGAACGTCCTCACCGTCGATGGGATAACACTCGGAGATCGCCTTGATGCCTGGGAGAATTCCGAACGCCGCCGCGCCTTGCGGTCGGGCCTAAAGGAACGCGAAGGAATCGATCCGGACGACGTCATCCTGAGTCCGGACAATGCGAAGCGTCGCGGAATGACTTCAACAGTTTGTTTTCCCCACGGCAATCTGGCGCCCGAAGGTTCGGTGGTCAAGAGCACCGCGATCGATCCCTCGGTGGTCGGCGAAGACGGAGTCTACCGACACACCGGCCCGGCCCGCGTCTTCGTTTCCGAGAAGCATGCAATGGAAGCCATCAAAACCGGCAAAATTTCAGCCGGTGATGTTCTGGTGCTCACAGGTCGGGGCCCAATGGGTTCGGGTATGGAAGAAACCTTCCAACTCACTGGGGCCCTCAGATATCTGCCGTTCGGCAAGCAGGTCGCTCTGATCACGGACGCGAGATTCAGCGGTGTCTCTACAGGTGCCTGTATCGGTCATATCTCGCCCGAAGGTCTGGCAGGTGGACCGATCGGAAAATTGCGTGAAGCCGACATGATCGAAATCGTCATCAACCGCAACACGCTCGAAGGAAGCGTCAATCTCGTCGGCGAGGCAGGCACTCTGGTCAACGCAAACAAAGGGTCAACGATCCTGCAGAACCGCACGCCACATCCAGACCTTGCTCCGGATCCCTCACTACCCGACGACACACGTATCTGGGCCGCTCTCCAAGACGTCAGCGGTGGAACCTGGGCAGGTGCAGTCTACGATTGCGATTCGATTCTGAAAGTGATCGCAGCAGGAAGGCAGGCACTTGCGTCCAAAAGCCAAGCGAAGGAATAGCAGGGAAGTATCGGCGCGGTCGACGAACAGCGATCGCGACTTCGTGCTTACGCAAGTATCTCCGCGTGTTCTTCACTCAATTTCACAATCAGTTCGCCGAACAACGAATTCGCCCACGAGAACCACTTTCGCGTGAATTGCGAGGGATCATTCTTGTGATACGCCTCGTGCATGAAGCCGGTGTTGGCATCGGTCGTATTGAGCCATCGCAAGCATTGCCGCATTTCGTCCGCATCAGAACTCGTCAAAGCGCGCATGATGATCGACATTGGCCAGATCATGTCGAGGCCAATATGCGGACCGCCGACCCCTTCCGCAGCAGTTCCTTTAAAGAAATAAGGATTGGCAGGACTCAATATCCGTGCTCTCGTTCTGCGATAGATCGGATCATCCGCTGAGCAACAGCCGAGATATGGCAGCCCCAACAGGTTCGGAAGATTCGCGTCGTCCATCAACACCTGATTCCCAAATCCATCAACTTCATACGCCCAGACTTCCCCGCCATCTACGCGAACTCGTCCGTATTCCGAAAGTGCCCTTTCGACTTCTGAAGCGAGTGCGCGACAGCGATTTGCAAAAGCAGCATCGCGCAACACCACGTCCGCTATCTCGGCCAACTGACGCAAAGACACCACCGCAAACATATTTTCCGGCACGGAGAGCGGATACAGACACGCATCGTCAGAAGGGCGAAACATCGAATAGATCATGCCTACTGGCCGCGCGGGATTGCCATACCCGCTGAGCATCAGTGTGTCAGTTGGCCCCTCGGTCTTCCGCTGGAAATGGTAACTGCCTCGACCATCCTTCCTCTGTTGCTCACGAAATGTTTCCAACACCAGGTGCATCGCTCGCGCCCACTCGGCAGTGAACGGTGATGGATCCCCGGTCGCGCGCCAATACCGATGCGCGAGGCGAATACAAAAACAGAGTGAATCGATTTCCCACTTGCGTTCGGCAACTCCGGGGCGCATGTCTGTAACGTCATCGACTGCCCACGACAGCGGCTTCTTCGCGTGAGGATCAAACAAGAACGCATTCGCGTACGGATCAATCAAAATACAACGGCTCTGTCTGGCAATCAGGCCCTGAAACATACGTCGAAGATCATCATCGTTTTTGGCGAGCGGGACATACGGCCACACTTGGCAAGAAGAGTCCCGTAACCACATCGCATCGATGTCGCCCGTAATGATGAATGTGTCTGGATTCCCGTCCACTACGCCGGCCTGAACCGTAGTGTCCAAAGTGTTCGGATAGCAGTTCTCAAACATCCACGCCAGATGCGGATCTCTGATCTTTCCCTTGACCCGCTGAATCATTTCTTCGACTGACCGGGAAACAAATTTGCGTTCGTTTTGGCGTGGCCGCTGTGAGGGAAAGTCTGTCGCAGAAGCACCACGTACAAACTTCGAAGCTCCCGCCCACATCGAACTAACTGCCAGCCCCTTCAGCAATTCCCGTCGATCCATTCTGAAGTTCCTATCTCCTGCGGTGTTTAACGACATCGCCAGGTGGCTTGCGCAAAGCCGATACTCTCGACCAATTTACACGAGGCGAATGCGGAAGTACGTGTGAACCAAAAGGAGAAAGCACAAAACAAGAAAGCACCGAACCGATATGCGCGCTTCTGTCAGCTTCGCCGGATATGTCACTCACCGGCTTCGATGCGACAGATCACGCGACCGCAGCGCGAGTCCCTTCACAACCGAGGTGAACTCGGAGCCACCAACCATACGCTCGCGCCCAAACCTGCTTTCAAAAATGGCGCGCACCGCAGGCACGAAAGAACTGCCTCCGGTGAGGAACACCCTGTCAACTGCCGACGCCTTTACGCCGCTGCTTTCCAGCATATGATCCACGCATGAAGCGATCGATTGAAGCTCGTCTGAAATCCACGCTTCGAACTGTGCGCGCGTAACTTTTTGCGAAACGTGAATTCCCGGCACCCGAAAGGAGAAGATCGCCTCCTGCTTCGCAGAAAGTTCATACTTGGCTTGCTGCACGGCTCGGTGTAGCTGAAATCCCAGGTCTTCTGTAACCAGCATGATGAACAGGTCGATCTTGTCTGGCTCGAGTGCCCGAGCACGAAGCGAGCGCAACGCGTCCATGTTCTCTTTCGATTTCAGGAACGACAGGTGATGCCAGTGCTCAAGTTTCGCAAAGGGCCAGTTCGGAACGGTCCCAGTTTTCCCGATGAGCCGCCATTGCGAACCGCGGCCGAGCAACGGTGCCACGAGATGACGTACCAGCTTGGCATCAAAACTGTCACCGGCAATTCCAACCCCGGCGCTGGCCAGGACTCTTTGCTGCGAATCCCCCATCCGGCGCGCGTCAGGTCCTACGCGGATCAATGTGAAGTCCGTAGTACCGCCGCCGAAATCAGCTACCAGCAGCAACTCGTTTTTTTTCAGGTTTGCTTCGTACGAGTACGCTGCTGCGACCGGCTCCAACTCGAAGTGGACCTCGGTGATGCCGGCCATGGCTAAGGCATCTGTCAGTCGTTTTGTTGCAAACGCATCATCGGCTGGACTCGCCGAGCCCACGAATCGCACCGGGCGGCCAACGACCGCTTTAGTCCCGATCGGAAGGCCCGATTTTCCAGATGCTGCTTTCAGCGATCGCAACAGATAACGGACCAACTCCTCGAAACGATAGTTTTTTCCGAAAAGGCTTGTAGATTTCAAAGAAGAATTCGACAGATAAGATTTGATCGACTGGATCAGCCGGCCGCCATCTTCTGCGTTCAAATACTGATCGATCGCTTCAGGGCCGGCGTATGCCGATAATTCTCGACGCACACCTTTTTGCGGAGGAGTAAAAAATAGAATCGAGCGAAATGTTTCAGATTCGGTATCGCCCGAGGGATAGCGGGCTGTTGTCACATGCCCGGATTTATCAGCCATGGCAACAGCGCTATTCGTCGTGCCAAAATCGATCCCAATCATTACTTTGATCTACTCCGAACTTTCGCTTACTCCGAAAAAAGCGATGCACCGCCCGAGTGCCCGCCGTTTTGAACATGAGCGTTGCCGGGTCACCACGGCATTCTTCGCGAATCCGCGCGTTCACTCATTCAGAGTTCAGTTGTTAGGGATATAGTGGTGGAGGCGGCGGGAGTCGAACCCGCGTCCGAAAAAGTTACTGGTCAAGAGCCTACATGCGTAGTCGCGTTCATGCCCCAGGCATTACCCTGGGACGTTCGCGGACCGCGCTCAGAACGGACAAGAAAC
>Ga0335069_10008942_pt1 | contig 14287 bp, 15 predicted proteins | sample Lox_Sample_11_FD_206714 | JGI IMG/M metagenome (GOLD analysis project Ga0335069, IMG submission 206714) | Soil microbial communities from Loxahatchee National Wildlife Refuge, Florida, United States - Lox_Sample_1.1 | ecosystem: Environmental > Terrestrial > Soil > Wetlands | place: USA... | reverse complement strand
ACGCCAATGGCTGGGCTGTCGCTGCGCTGGCTGCATCTCCTGCCGAGAGTGGATCCTATCGCATGGCTGCGGCGATGCCCGAGACCGTTCGCAAGACGGTCGAAGACCTGATCGCCGGCGAGCCTCTTGATGCCGCCGCCGAGCAGCGCGCGCGCGATGACGGCTGGCGGGCGCGCTAAACGCCTGTCCGGGGCCGGCGGTTCCCCTCACAAATAGATTTGAGCGCAGGGAAGAAAGGTTTCGCCCTCTCGTTGTCCTCGCGAAATCGGCAGTGATTGGGTCTTCGACGATCCTTCAGGCCTGCAGACGAGAAAGGGACAAACGATGACAATGTCATTTCGCAAATCGTTCGCGGCGGCGCTTCTGAGCGGCTCGATCGCGATGGTGACGCCGGCGCTCGCGGCCGGGCTCGGCGGCGGACTCGGTGGAGGTCTTGGCGGCGGCCTGGGCGGCATGCATGGCGGGTTTGGCGGAATGGGCTCGTTCGGCGGTCCGGGCGGTCTTGGCGGCAACCTCGGCGGCACGGTGAACGGCACGCTGCCGAGCACGGCTCCCGTTACGAACACGGCGACCGGTGCGACCGACAACGTCGAGAACAATGCCAACAAGACGGCGAACAAGGCGGAATCGACAGCCGGTCAGGCGACCAGCGGTGCGGACTCTGCGCTCAATGCGACGGACGCAAATGTCGGCGCGTCGGCGAACGCCAGTGCGGCAGGCCGGAACGTCTCGCGCTCGGTCGATCAGTCCGTCAGCGGTTCGACCGTGACGGGCGCCGCGAGCAACGCCACCGACACGGCGAACTCGGCCGTGATGTCGGGCGAGTCCAGGGCCAATGGCGCGGTCAACCAGGCGACCAGCACGGCCAACGGCCTTTACGGTGGCGCGAGCGCCGGCGGCTCCGTCCAGGGATCGGCGTCGACTTCGCATTCTTCGACCTCGCACAAGACGAGGACCTCGAGTGCGCCGCACAGCAGCCATAGCGGCGGTACGCAACCCTAAGGGTGACTTGCGCGGGGCCGGAGTCAGATTCCGGTGTGCCCCTCCGGCTCCGGCCCTGCGCATTTTTCGGATTAGGTCGTCGGCATCGCCCGCTCAAGCAAGCGGGCGGTGTCGATTTTTGCCCCGAGCGCGCCATAGGCATATCCAGGCCGCGATGACAGCCGTGTGGCGCAGAACGCATCGGCCACGAATGCCGGCGCATGCCGCACGAGGATCGAGGCCTGCAGCACGATCGCCATGCGCTCGACGAGACGGCGCGCTTCGGACTCCGGCGGCATCTGCACGAGGCTGTCACGCAGCGCATCGATCTCGGCATCGAGCGTCGCGTTCTCGCCGCGGGCGCGTTCGATCTCGTCGAGAAACGCGGGCACCGCGTCAGGCTCGCGCGTCATGGCGCGCAACACGTCAAGGCAGATCACATTGCCGGAGCCTTCCCAGATGGAATTGAGCGGGGATTGCCGGAAGAGCCGCGGCATCACGCTTTCCTCCACGTAACCGGCGCCCCCATGCGCTTCCATCGCCTCGTAGACGAGATTTGGCACGCGCTTGTTGAGCCAGTATTTGCCGACGGGCGTTGCGATGCGCGAGAAGGCGGCAGCGCCGGGATTTTTCGCGCTGTCGTCGAAGCTCTTCGCGATGCGGAACGCAAGCTGCGTGGCAGCTTCGGATTCGATCGCGAGGTCCGCCAGCACCTGGCGCATCAAGGGCTGGTCAATCAGTTTCTTCTGAAATGCCGTGCGATGCGCCGCGTGCCAATGCGCGTTGGCGGTCGCCTGGCGCATGAAGGCCGCCGGCGCGATGATGCAGTCGAGGCGCGTGTGGTGCACCATTTCGATGATCGTGCGCACGCCGCGGCCTTCTTCGCCGATCAATACGGCGTAGGCGCCGTGATACTCGATCTCGGACGAGGCGTTGGCGCGATCGCCCATCTTGTCCTTGAGACGCATGATGTTGATGGCGTTGCGTTCGCCGTCCGGCGTCCAGCGCGGCGCGAGAAAGCACGAAAGGCCTTTGTCGGTGTAAGCAAGTGTCAGGAACGCATCGGACATCGGCGCCGAGCAGAACCACTTGTGGCCGACGAGGCTGTAGGCCTGTCCCGGTACGGCCTTTCCGAGCGGTGCTGCGCGCGTCGTGTTGGCGCGGACGTCGGAGCCGCCCTGTTTCTCGGTCATCGCCATGCCAATGGTGACGCCGTGCTTCTGGTCGGCGGGACGCGACGCCGGATCATAGCGCGAGGCGAGGATGCGCGGCTCCCATTGCGCGGCGATCTCAGGCTGGTGGCGCAGCGCGGGCAGGGCCGCGTAGGTCATCGTCATCGGACAGCAGACGCCGGGCTCAGCCTGCGACATCAGGAATTCGAGACCCGCATGTAGCACATGCCCCGTCTCAACGCCGCTCCAGGCCGCGGACGATACGCCGCCTTCGATGCCAAAGGTCATCAGCGCGTGATAGGCGGGATGGAATTCGACTTCGTCGATGCGCTCGCCGTAACGGTCGAAGGTCTTCAACTGCGGCGGATTGCGGTTCGCCTGCATGGCGAGATCGGCGATCTCCGCCGAGCCCGCATGTTCGCCGAACTTCGTGAGCCTGTGATGATGGGTGTCGCCGCTTGCATGCGTGACCGCATCCACAAGAGCGCGATCGGCGGTGAAGAAATTGACGCCTTCGAAGGGCGGCGGCTGGTTGGTGACGTCGTGGGTTTCGAGGTGGGTGCGCGGCCGATAGGGGCTCATGGCCAATCAGGGTCTCGGACCGTAATCCCCGCGGTCCACCCGCACGATGACTTCATGCAGCCGGTTGTCGGCCGCGAGGGACCAGATCAGCGCCAGGATCCAGCCGATCACCGTCCAGCCCAGGAAGAGGTTGAGCAGGAAGACGCCCAAAGCCGAATGTGCCTGGCGCGCGATCGCGACGATCGTCGGCAGCCAGTACATGATGAAAAGCATGCTGATGAGGGTCATGGTCCGGGCCGCGATTCAAAGGTTTGCCATGCTAACAGATGGATTTCCGCCCCTCCATATCCAACCCCCCGGATCACAGCCCGCGCTCGCTTCCTGGCGCCAAACAATCTGCTAGGGTCCAAGGCTTAGAGGAAACGCCCGGCAGAGGCTTCATGCAGCAGGATGTTTCGGTGGCCGCGGACAGGGGCCCGACCGACGGCCCGATCGTGGGAGGCGGGGCCGCGGCGCCGGGTTTCAGCCGGCCCTACCGGACCTATGTCCTGGTCTGCATGATGCTCGTTTATGTCGTGAACTATCTCGACCGGCAGATCCTCGGCATCCTCAACCCCCAGATCAGGGCCGAATTTCACGTCACGAATTGGCAGATCGGGCTCCTCAACGGCCCGGTCTTCGCGCTCATGTATGCGACGCTCGGCATTCCGATCGCGATCATCGCCGACCGGGTGAACCGCAGGAACGTCATCGCGAGCTCGCTCGCGCTGTTCAGCCTGATGACGTTCCTCAGTGCCTTCTCGGCCCGCTTCTGGCAATTGATGCTCACGCGATTCGGCACCGGTGTCGGCGAGGCAGGCACGAGCCCTTCGGTGAATTCCGTTCTTGCCGATCTCTATCCGCCCCAGCAGCGCGCGTCCGCGCTCGCCTTCTATTCGGCGGGACTCAACATCGGCTTGCTGATCGCATTCTTCGGCGGCGGCTGGATCGGCGAGCATTATGGCTGGCGAGTCGCCTTCCGCGCCGCGGGCATTCCGGGATTCGTGCTGGCGCTGCTTCTCCTCGCAACCGTTCGCGAGCCGCAGCGTGGCCACGTCGAAAGCCTCGCGGACACAGAGCCGGCGCCGAGTATCTGGAGTGTGGCGCGCTATCTTGCAAGCCAGCGCTCGTTTCTCTGGATGTCCGTCGGCACGGGATTGAGTTCGTTCGGCGGCTACGCGGCGATCGCCTTCAACTCGGCGTTTTTCCAGGCTGCACATCATCTGAGCCTGCATGTCATCGGCATCATCCTGGCGCTCCTGGCGGGGGTCGCCGGCGCGATCGGCACATATCTTTTCGGCGTCTTTGCGGATCTGTTCGCAAAGAAGGACGTGCGCTGGAACATGCACATCCTGATCTGGGCGACCTTCGTCGGACTGCCGTTCACGCCGATCCTTTATCTTTCGAACAATCTGACCGTTGCGGTCGCGGCCGCCATCATCCCATCGATGATCGGCGCCTGCTTCATCGGGCCGGCCTATGCGATGACGCAGGCGCTCGTTCCCTTGCGGATGAGGGCCCGCTCCGCGGCGATTCTGCTGTTCATCCTCAACATCATCGGGCTGGCCCTGGCGGCACCGATCGTGGGCAAGATCAGCGATCTCCTGGAACCGATGCTGGGCGCCCAGTCGATACGTTACGCTTTGTTGACAGGGATGTTGACGAGCCTGATGGGCGCCTACTGCTATTGGCAGGCCGCCCGCACCCTGAAGGCTGATATCGCACGCGTGAGCGGGGCATAAACCCGCATACCGGAACGAAATCTTCCAGACGTCATTACAATCAACGTTGCCTTTGAAGGCCTTTTCGGGCGATCCTGTTAACCGCGGGGGCGCCCCGGAATGGTGTTCGGGCCGAGGGGAAAATACTACCCTTTGCCGCTTCAACGGTGACGTGGACCATATGTCGGCGTTAAGGCAATTGAGCGTGGTTTATGTCGCAGCGGCGGGGGCCTATGCCATCGCTATGGCGATGAGCGCTCATCCGGGGCTGATACGGGATGCCGACAGTGTCGCGCACTCCGTACGCACCACCATCGTCGCATTCGACGATCACGTCCTTCGTCCCGATCTGAAATCCACCGAAGCGGCCGGCCGTACGCTCGAGCGCAGCATCGCGTCGGCGTTCTCGACTGCGCCGGTCAAGGTCGCCCAGGCGCCTGCCGCGCCCCGCAAGCTCGCGCAGATTTCTCCCGTGCCGCATCACGCAGCCGTTCAGACGGAAATGTCGACGGCGCCCGTTCCCCCCGATTCCGCGCCGCCGCAATCCGCGTCTGCGTCATCGGACGCGCCGCCCCAGTTACGCGTGATCCCGCCGCCGATGGCCGACGGCACGTTGCCCCAGACACCACCGCCGCATCTGAAGCTTCTGCCGCAGTCGGCGACGCCGCCCGCAACTGCGACCGCGTCCCTGCCGCCGCAAGGTCCGCCCGATGCGGGCGAGATCATGCGCGTCGAGGAACGCCTGAAGGCGAGCCTCACGAGCGAGATGGTCGATAATTTCTCGCTCTTCCTCTATGTCAGCAAAGCCAATGCCGGTCCCTGGGCGCAGCGGATGTATGTGTTCCAGAAGCAGGCGAACGGCGATCTCAACCTTCTCTATAATTGGCCGGTCTCGACTGGGCGCGAAGACCTTGAGCTCGCTTCAAACGGGCAGGCGCTCGGCACCGACACGCCGCCCGGCTATTACGAGCTCGATCCGCATCGTTCCTACGAGCATTACACCTCGACGGAATGGGGCCAGAAGATGCCCTATGCCATGTTCTTCAACTGGGTGAAGGACGGCGACAAGACGGGGCTTGCGATCCATGCCGCGGTCGGCGACGACGTCCCGAAGCTCGGAAGCCGCGCCAGTGCGGGTTGTATCCATCTCTCGGAAGATAATGCGCGCACGCTCTTCACGATGATCCGTTCGCAGTACAAAGGTCTGGCGCCGCGCTTCGCCTATGACCGCCGCACCGGCACGATGAGCAACCAGGGCATCCTGTTGCACGACGCCAGCGGCAAGCTGCAGATGGCCGACGGCTACAAGGTTCTCATCTTCATCGAAGACTATGGCGGCCAGAACGTCGTGGCGGCGTTGTATTAAACGCTAGCAAGACTGCTTCCAAATCAACATGACTTCACCGGGACCGCGGGCTCCTGCCCGCATGGTGAAGTTTGCAAGACGCGGACGGGACGTCCGCGGTCCCGGCGAACTCATCCTCTCCGGCACTCATAGAGTGCCACTGCTGCCGCATTGGAGACATTGAGACTCTCCATCTGCGTTTCGACCGGCACATAGGCTGCCACATCGCAATTCTCGCGCACGAGGCGGCGGATCCCGGAACCTTCCGAGCCGAGCACCAGTGCGATGTCACCGGAACTGACGGCTTCCTTCAGCGTCTGCTCGCCGTCGCCCGCAAGTCCCACGCGCCAGAAGCCGTGCTCGGAAAGCTCTTTCAGAGCCCGCGCGATGTTGACGACCGTGATGTAGGGGACGATGTCGAGTGCGCCGGACGCGGCTTTGGCGAGCGCGCCGGATTCCGGCGGAGCGTGCCGGTCCTGGACGACGACGGCCGACACGCCGAATGCGGCGGCCGAGCGAAGGATCGCGCCGGTATTCTGCGGATCCGAGATCTGATCGAGCACGAGAACGATACGGCGCCTGCCGTCCGCAGCCGCTGCGATGTGGGCGATATCGCCTTGGGGCAAAGGCTCGCATTCGAGCGCCACGCCTTGATGCACGGCGCCGGGCGGCAGAAGGCGCGAGACGGCATCGGCATCGACGATCTCGTGCTTGACTCGGCCGACGAGTCCCTTACCGAGCATCTCCGCGGCACGTTCGGTCAGCACGAGGCGCTTCGCTTTCCGCTTCGAGTTCCTGAGCGCCGCCTCGACGGCGTGATGGCCATAGAGCCAAAGCCCCGGCGCCGCGGCTCCGCGCTGTTGCGTCCAGTGCGGACGCTTCCTTTTTCTGGTGTCACCCATGGGTCCTCGAGGGTCGCGGCGGGCCGCTAAGTGGTTGTCGGGGTCCGCGAATACGCCTTATTGACACCTCGGCGCAATTGCCCGATATCCGCCCGCCCGGCCAAAAGCCTGGAATTCCTGAATGGGGGAATGTCCCGAGCGGCAAAGGGGGCGGACTGTAAATCCGCTGGCTACGCCTTCGTAGGTTCGAGTCCTACTTCCCCCACCAACCTGCGCTGCGCAAGCAGCGGAGGCCGCCCTTCGAACCCCGGATTAGATCCGGGGGAACAGGGCTGTATATGGTTGGCGCAGCTTCGGTTGGCTGCGCCATCCGAATGCGGGTGTAGCTCAATGGTAGAGCAACAGCCTTCCAAGCTGATGACGAGGGTTCGATTCCCTTCACCCGCTCCAAATCTATGCCGGATACCCCACCGACTGCGCGAAGAGAACGCGCTGCGTCCTGCGCAATCCAAGATACGCGGCGAGGCCGATGCGATCGCAATTGTGAAACCAGGCGGCGAGCCCGTTTGCCGCGGCGAACAGATAGACGTTCCCCGCGATGAGTCCGGTGTCCACGAAATAATAGGATTTCTGCACCTCAGGATCGTGCAGACCCGGCTCTTCGAAGCCGACCGTGTGCGTGAGCCGATCGATATCCACGACATAGACGAGCTGGATGGGCGCCTTCACATCGATGTCGCGCTGCCCTGGCGTCAAGGCCTTGCGCCGGAGATCGCATTCCGTAATCGGCTCGAGGCGATTGGCGAGAGCATCATAGAGATAAGCGCCGTCGCTAAGCAGCACATAGAGATCGATCTCCTGCGAGTTACTCGCCGACGGCGCGGTGCGTCCGGTGGCGCCGAACGGGCCTGTGGTGCGGTTCACGCCCCATGCGGCCCACAGCAGATTCGACAATTCCTGTACCGATAGCGGCTTTGCGGAAAACTCGCGGATCGTGCGGCGGCGTTCCAGTGCTTCGAAAACGGAGCAGCTTTGATCACGCTCCGGGGCTGGAAGTTCGATCGGCATCTGCAGCACGCGCCGGACGACTTTCATCGCAATTCTCGTCTTCATGGGCCGAAGTCAAGTCTAAACGCTTGCGGAATGTGCGCTTTGATCTGGCTCAGTCAGCCATGTCGAGACTGGCGGAGATTAGCGGTACGTCTTTGGCCGCGCGCTCGACCCACGCAATGCCCATCTCGATTTCGGCGCGGTGTTCATTCCGTGCCTCGCTCAACAGTTCGCGGCGCAGTTCGGGGCTGTAGGCGTGTTCCGGCGCTTTGGAATAGCGCTGCATGTGGGGGCCGGTGAGGATCTCGCCGATCTTGTCTGGCGCCACATCGCAATCGAAATGACGAAAGGCGCGGGCGAGGTGTTCGTGCGGATGTTCGAGAAACCGATCGAAGTCGAGCGCCAGCGCGCGATCGCCGGCAATGCGTTTCGCTTCGACCAGCGCGCTCATCTCCGTCGCCCAGGCGAGCCCGAGCGCTTCGCCGTCGCTCAGGGACGACGCTTGCCAGACATCGCGGCCGATGCGGCGGTGCAGGCGTTTCAGTCTTTCCTCGACCAGCGTCTTCGCCTCTTCGCGTGCCGCGGGCCCGGCGAGGATCGTCGCCATGTAGGACTCCGGGCTGACGAACAGGAGCAGCGCTTTCGGTGCGCTCGGCCGCGCCAGCCATTGCGGGGCGAGGTCGGAGACGAAACTGGTCGCCTTGATAAGGGCCGTCTGGTCGGCCGTGAACGTCCGCGACCAGAGCTTCAGGAAGACCGTCAGACGTTCGTCCAATGCGGCATCGTTCCAGTGGCGGCCGGCCGGGTCGTCCTTCAGCCGGGCGAGGGTCCTCAGTATCACCGGCTCGCGCACGCCGAGCAGCCGCTGCCCCTCGGCGCTCAGGAGGCGCGACAGCAGCGTCGAACCCACATGGCCTATGTGGAAAATGACATGACAGCGCTCGGGCAGTCCCGCCGCCGAGACCGCGGCCGCCAGCTGCCCGAAGGGAAGGGTGCGCGACAGGGTTCGGGGGCCAAGGACGCGCTCGTCGAGGAAGCTCGCGGCCTCGTAGTCGGCTTTGGTCAGCCTGACGAGGGTGACAGCGTCGCTCTGCACGTCCCAGGCGTGGGGGAAGAGCTCCGGCGAGCGGGCAAGGGAGGCGGCGAAGGCGTCCATCAGAGGGTTTCCGGGGATAACTTTCCGTCTAGCACGATGGCCTCCGCCGGCACGAAAAAAGTCCCAGGTCCGAGGCGGGTTTTTTCGCGCATTCAGGCCTTTGAGGGCCGTAGTAAAAGTGCAAATAGAACGCTTGCGTCACCCCGGCCACGCTGCTAAACCCCTCCGCTCCCGGCGAAAGCCGTGCGCGCTGGCGGGCGAGGGCCCCTCGGCGCGTTCTGCTTTGCGTCTAGGAGTGTAGCTCAGTTGGTAGAGCGGCGGTCTCCAAAACCGTAGGCCGGGGGTTCGAGTCCCTCCACTCCTGCCAAGTGGCGAAGAAGCGGATTTTTACAGCGTGGCCGAGGCGACAAAGAAGATGGCGGATGGCGCAGGCAAAGACTTGCCCACACCGGCCCCAACAAGACGCACGGGAATCATTCAGTTCCTTCGCGAAGTGTACCGTGAAGGCTACGAGAAAGTCTCCTGGCCGAGTTGGAAGGAAACATATCTGACGACGATCATGGTCTTCATCATGGTCATTCTGACGATGATGTTTTTCTTCCTGATCGATCTCGTGCTCTCGGGCGGCGAGAACTGGATTTTGAGAGCCGCGGGCTGACGTCCCGCGTTCTGAAGTGAAGGAATGGCGAAGGTCGACATCATGGCCGAAGCGAGTGCTCAAACGACGTCGAACGCACGCTGGTACATCGTCCACACCTACTCGAATTTCGAGAAGAAGGTGGCCGAGGAGATCAAGCGTCAGGCGCACATCCAGGGGCTCGAGGACCTCATCGAAGAGGTTCTCGTGCCGACCGAGGAAGTGATCGAAGTCCGGCGCGGCCAGAAGGTCAATGCCGAACGCAAATTCCTGCCGGGCTATGTGCTCGTGCGGGCGAAGCTGACGGACGAAGCCTATCACCTGATCAAGAACGTCGCGAAGGTCACGGGCTTCCTCGGGCAGAACAACAAGCCGATGCCGCTGCGTCAGGGCGAAGTCGATCGCATCCTCAATCAGGTGCACGAAGGCGCGGAGCATCCGAAGCCCTCGATCGTGTTCGAGATCGGCGAGCAGGTGCGCGTGGCGGATGGTCCGTTCACGTCGTTCAACGGCGTGGTGGAGGAAGTCGACGAGGATCGTTCGCGCTTGAAGGTCGCCGTGTCGATCTTCGGCCGCGCGACGCCCGTCGAGCTCGAGTTTACGCAGGTGGAGAAAGTCTGAAGCCGATAGTTGGCTTCTGAAATGCGGGAGGGCCGGCCAGGCCCGCTGACCGCAAAACCTCAAGGAGGAGGTTCTTACAGATGGCGAAGAAAGTAGTCGGTTACGTCAAATTGCAGGTGCCCGCCGGCGCGGCCAATCCGTCGCCGCCGATCGGGCCTGCGCTCGGCCAACGCGGCCTCAACATCATGGAGTTCTGCAAGACCTTCAACGCGAAGACCCAGGACCAGGAAAAGGGCATGCCGATCCCGGTGACGATCACCGTGTTCTCGGACAAGTCCTTCACCTTCGAGATGAAGACGCCGCCCGCGTCCTACTTCCTGAAGAAGGCCGCGAAGATCGACGGTGGCTCGAAAGCGCCCGGCCGCGACTTCAAAGGCTCGGTGACGAAGGCGCAGGTGCGTCAGATCGCGGAGGCCAAGATGAAGGACCTCAACGCGAACGACGTCGAAGCGGCGATGCTGATGATCGAGGGCTCCGCGCGCTCGATGGGCATCACGGTGAAGGGGTAAGGGCCATGACGAAGCTTTCGAAGCGGATGAAGAAGTCCGAAACCGGCCTCGACCGCGACAAGTTCTATGACGTCGAAGAGGCGGTGAAGCTGATCAAGGAGCGCGCCACGGCGAAGTTCGACGAGACGATCGAAATCGCAATCAATCTCGGCGTCGACCCGCGTCATGCCGATCAGATGGTGCGCGGCGTCGTTACGCTGCCGAATGGCACGGGCCGCAATCAGCGCGTCGCTGTGTTCGCGAAAGGCGCCAAGGCCGACGAAGCGAAGGCCGCAGGTGCGGACATCGTCGGCGCCGATGATCTCGCCGAGAAAGTCTCGAAGGGCGAGATCGATTTCGACCGCTGCATTGCGACGCCCGACATGATGGGCGTGGTTGGGCGTCTCGGTAAGGTGCTCGGTCCGCGCGGCCTGATGCCGAACCCGAAGGTCGGCACGGTGACGATGGATGTGGCCGGCGCTGTGAAGGCCGCCAAAGGCGGCGCGGTGGAATTCCGCGTCGAGAAGGCGGGCATCGTGCAGGCGGGCGTCGGCAAGGCGAGCTTCGGCGAAGCCGCGCTCGTGCAGAACGTGAAAAGCTTTGTTGACAGCGTCGTCAAGGCGAAGCCGCAAGGCGCAAAAGGCACCTATCTGAAGAAGATTTCGTTGAGTTCGACGATGGGCCCCGGCGTGAAGATCGCGCCCGGCAGCGTCGGTGTTTCGGCGAGTGTTTGATTTCGAGTCTCCCGCGTAAGCGGGAATCACCTCCGGCGGACGATCGCCGGAACTGTCCGAGACTGCGGGTGTCCCGTTTGGGGCTTAATCACCGCCCGCAATAGACAGGGAACAAGACCGTTTCGCTTCCTCCGTACACGGAGAAAGCAAGGCGGGTTTGAGCCCTGGGGCAGGAAGGCCTTGGTCACGAAGTGATCGAAGGTCTCGTCAACAGGGCGGCGGCCGGATCGTCACGGTCGCCGGTTGAGAAGGAGAGCCAAGTGGCGCGTATGGATCGTACCCAGAAGGCGGCAGTCGTCGACACCCTCAACGGGATGTTCGGGGATGCCGGCTCCGTGGTCGTCGCCCACTATTCCGGCATGACGGTGGCCCAGATGGGCGACCTCCGCGCGCGCATGCGTGCGGCGGGCGCTTCGTTCAAGGTGGCCAAGAACCGTCTTGTCGTGCGTGCGCTCCAGGGAACGGCCGCGGAAGGCATCGCCCATCTCTTCAAGGGTCCGACGGGTATCGCGATCTCCAAAGATCCCGTCGCAGCCTCGAGAGTGGCGGTGGCTTACTCCAAGGAGAACGACAAGCTCGTGATCCTTGGCGGTGTGGTCGGATCGACGGCACTCGATGCGAACGGCGTCAAAGCCCTCGCGGAACTGCCGTCGCTCGACGAGCTGAGGGGCAAGATCGTGGGCCTTATTCAGGCGCCCGCGACGAAGCTGGCAGGCCTCATGGCCGCGCCCGGCGGACAGCTGGCCCGAGTCATCGGCGCGTATTCCAAAAAGGACGCCGCGTAAGCGACGAAAGCAACAACCAACCGTTCAAACCCGTAAGGAAAGTAAGAAATGTCGAAGATCGAAAAGCTCGTTGAAGATTTGTCGGGTCTCACCGTCCTCGAAGCCGCGGAACTCGCGAAGCTCCTCGAAGACAAGTGGGGCGTTTCGGCGGCGGCACCGGTTGCGGTGGCGGCGGTGGCTCCGGGCGGCGCGGCCGCTGCGGCTCCGGCTGCGGAGAAGACCGAGTTCACGGTCGTTCTCGCGGACGCCGGCGACAAGAAGATCAACGTGATCAAGGAAATCCGTGCAATCACCGGCCTCGGCCTCAAGGAAGCCAAAGACCTCGTCGAAGGCGCTCCGAAGGAAGTCAAAGCCGATGTGAGCAAGGACGAAGCTGCGAAGATCAAAAAGCAGCTCGAAGACGCAGGCGCGAAGGTCGAGCTGAAGTAAGGAGGTTCGCCGGACTTGAAATCGGCGAACGCGTTCATATTTCGTTTACCCACCCCCTCCGGCAAAGACCCTGCCGGAGGGCCGGTGGCTCTCGCCATTGTTGAAGTGCAATACGGCTGCAACCGGTCCGTCACGGCTGCGCCAAGGCAAAGGAATCTCGGCACATGACCCTATCCTTCACGGGACGCAAAAGACTTCGGAAGTTCTTCGGCAAGATCGTCGAAGTGGCCGAGATGCCGAACCTCATCGAGGTCCAGAAGACCTCGTATGACCAGTTCCTCCAGGTCGATAAGCCCGAAGAAGGGCGCCGGGACGAGGGGCTGCAGGCCGTCTTTTCCTCGGTCTTCCCGATCAAGGATTTCTCCGAGACCTCGCTGCTCGAATATGTGGACTACCACTTCGAGGAGCCGAAATACGACGTCGAGGAGTGTCAGCAGCGCTCCATGACCTACGCGGCGCCCCTAAAGGTGACGCTGCGCCTCATCGTGTTCGATGTGGACCAGGAAACGGGCGCCAAGTCGGTCAAGGACATCAAGGAGCAGGATGTCTATATGGGCGACATCCCGTTCATGACCGAGAACGGCACCTTCATCGTCAACGGCACCGAGCGCGTGATCGTCTCCCAGATGCACAGGAGCCCGGGCGTCTTCTTCGACCACGACAAGGGCAAGACGCATTCGAGCGGCAAGCTTCTCTTCGCCGCGCGCGTCATCCCCTATCGCGGCTCGTGGCTCGACTTCGAATTCGACGCGAAGGACATCATTCACGTCCGCATCGACCGGCGCCGCAAGCTGCCGGCGACGACCCTTCTCTATGCGCTGGGCTTGGACCAGGAAGCGATCCTCGACTATTTCTACACAAAGATCGCCTTCAAGCGCACGAAGGAAGGCCACTGGACGACGCATGTCGAACCGGCGTGGATGCGCAACGCCAAGGCCAATTCCGAATGGAAGAATGCGAAGACCGGTGAAGTCCTGACCGAAGCCGGCCAGAAAATCACCGCACGCACGCTGCGCAAGTGGCAGGAAGAAGGCATCAAGTCGATCATCGTCGGCGACGAGGATCTCCTCGGCCGCTACAACGCGCGCGACATGGTCAATGTCGAGACCGGCGAGATCTATGTCGAAGCGGGCGATGAACTGACGCAGGCCAATCTCACGCAGCTCGCGGAAGCCGGCTTCCACGAAGTCGACGTCATCAATGTCGACGGCATCCAGCTCGGCGCCTATATCCGCAACACAATGGCGATCGACAAGAACCACAGCCGCGAGCAGGCGCTGATCGACATCTACCGCGTCATGCGCCCGGGCGAGCCGCCCACGCTGGACACGGCCGAGACGCTCTTCGGCCAGCTGTTCTTCGATCCGGAGCGTTACGATCTTTCCTCGGTCGGCCGCGTGAAGATGAACATGCGCCTCGGTCTCGATGCGCCCGACACGATGCGCGTCCTCCGCAAGGAAGACATCCTTGCGATCCTGAAGGCGCTCGCCGATCTCCGCGACGGTCGCGGCGAGGTCGACGACATCGACAATCTCGGCAATCGCCGCGTGCGTTCGGTCGGCGAATTGATGGAGAACCAGTTCCGCGTCGGCCTTCTGCGTATGGAGCGTGCGATCAAGGAGCGAATGAGCGCCGTCGATATCGACACGGTCATGCCGCACGACCTGATCAACGCGAAGCCGGTGGCGGCGGCGGTGCGAGAGTTCTTCGGCTCCTCGCAGCTTTCGCAGTTCATGGACCAGACGAACCCATTGTCGGAAGTGACGCACAAGCGCCGCATGTCCGCATTGGGCCCGGGTGGTCTGACGCGCGAGCGCGCCGGCTT
>Ga0335069_10008941_pt1 | contig 14287 bp, 10 predicted proteins | sample Lox_Sample_11_FD_206714 | JGI IMG/M metagenome (GOLD analysis project Ga0335069, IMG submission 206714) | Soil microbial communities from Loxahatchee National Wildlife Refuge, Florida, United States - Lox_Sample_1.1 | ecosystem: Environmental > Terrestrial > Soil > Wetlands | place: USA... | reverse complement strand
GCGCTGCCCGACGATCCGAAGGAGATCATCCGGCAGGCCCGCGAGGTGGGCTACCCGGTCATCATCAAGGCGTCGGGCGGCGGGGGCGGGCGTGGCATGCGGGTCGTGCACACCGAGGCGGCTCTTCTCGCGGCCGTGCAGACGACGCGGGCGGAAGCCGGCGCGGCGTTCGGCAACGCGGCGGTGTACCTCGAGAAATTCCTGGAGAACCCGCGCCACATCGAGATCCAGGTACTCGCGGACGCGCATAAGAACGCGGTCTGGCTCGGGGAGCGCGACTGCTCCATGCAGCGCCGCCACCAGAAGATCATCGAGGAGGCGCCCGCGCCCGGCATCCCGAGGCGCTCGATCGAACGCATCGGCGAGCGCTGCGCCGCGGCCTGCAAGAAGATCGGCTACCGGGGCGCCGGCACGTTCGAATTCCTTTACGAGAACGGCGAGTTCTTCTTCATCGAGATGAACACGCGCGTGCAGGTCGAGCACCCGGTGACCGAGTGGGTCACGGGCATCGACATCGTGCAGATGCAGATCCGCATCGCGGCCGGCGAGAAGCTGCCCTTCCCGCAACGCAACGTGCAGATGCGCGGCCACGCGATCGAGTGCCGCCTGAACGCCGAGGACCCGTACACCTTCAAGCCGTCGCCGGGGCGCATCACGACGTGGCATCCGCCCGGCGGACCCGGCGTGCGCGTCGATTCGCACGCCTACGCAAACTACTACGTGCCGCCGAACTACGACTCCATGATCGGCAAGATCATCGTGCACGGCGACACGCGGGACCAGGCGCTGGCCCGCATGCGCATCGCGCTGTCCGAAACCGTCGTCGAGGGCATCCTCACGAACATCCCGCTCCATCGGGAACTGATGGCCGACGCGAAGTTCGTCGAAGGCGGCACGAGCATCCATTACCTCGAAGGCTGGATGCGACAGCACAGCCGCTGACACGATGATCGAGCTGGTGCTGCGCGTGCCCGAGTCGGGCGCGGAGGCGCTGTCCGACGCCCTTCTCGAGGAGCACGGCGCGCTCTCCGTCAGCGTCGAGGACGCGGACCTGGACCAGGCATCGGAACGTGCGTTGTTCGGAGAGCCCGGCATACCGGTCGAGCGCATGGCGTGGCCCGACACGCGACTGGTCGTGCTGTTCGACGCGATGCCGGCGGCGGAGCAGACGGCGGCCGCACTGCTGGCACGCGACGAAACCCTGAGGCTCGAAGCGATTCGGCCGCTCGCGGACCGCGACTGGGTGCGACTCGTCCAGTCGCAGTTCGGCCCGACGAGGATCGCACCGGGGTTCTGGATCGTGCCCACGTGGCAGGACCCGCCCGCCGATGCCTTGCGCGTCGTGCGTCTCGACCCCGGCATGGCGTTCGGCACTGGCACGCATCCCACGACGCGCCTGTGCCTGCGCTGGCTGGATCGCTCCGTGACGCCGGCCGCCCGCGTCCTCGACTACGGCTGCGGCTCCGGCATCCTGGCGATCGCTGCGGCGCGCTGCGGCGCCGCCTCGATCGACGCGGTCGACATCGACCCGCAGGCCCTCGATGCCACGCGCGCGAACGCCCTCGCCAACGGCGTCGACCTCGCACACGTGGGGCATGCCGACGCGGCCAGCGGCACCTACGACATCGTGGTCGCGAACATCCTGGCGGCTCCGCTCAAGGTCCTTGCGCCACTGCTGTGCGCACATGTCGCGAGCGGGGGTCGCCTTGCGCTGGCCGGGTTGCTCGAGCGTCAGGTGGCGGATCTGCAGGTCGCGTACCGCCCCTGGATCGAGCTCGACGCGTGGGACACCGAAGACGGATGGGCCCTTCTCGCCGGCAGGCGCCCGTCGCCTCGCGTGGCATGATGCCCCGATGAGCCTCGCCACGCGCTGCACCGCCTGCGGCACCGCGTTTCGCGTGGTGCAGGATCAGCTCAAGGTCTCCGAAGGCTGGGTGCGCTGTGGCCAGTGTCGCGCGGTGTTCAGCGCGTTCGAGCAGCTCTTCGATCTGGACCGCGACGCCGCCGGCGTGCCACCCGAACCGGCACGTGCCGCGGTGTCGGATGCGGGAGGACGCGCCGCCGATGAGCACGGGCCGCCGCTCGACTCACACCCCATCGAACGGCGCGAGCCATCAGTCGGAACGCCGTCCGGCGACGGCCGGCCGGCGGTTGCCGCACCGGCCGAGGCTGGGGCGACCGCCATCGAAGCCCGCGAGGCTCCATCCGAGCCACGCGAAGATGCCGGACCACCGACGGTCTACGCTGCGCTCGACGAGCTCGAGACGCCGGACGTCGTCGCGGATGCACCGGGCGAGCTGCCCGCTGCGCGCGATTCCACGGTGCATCCGGCGGAGCCGCGCCCCGAACGACGCGAGGCGACCGACGCGGCTCCCCTCGCGCTCGCGTTCGATGCGTCACCGGACGACGATGACTCGCCCCTCCTTCCACCCTTGGAAACGGAAGCGCGCGAGGCGGAGCGCCCGGATGCGCCCTTCCTCGCGCCCGAGCTCGACCCCGACCTCGAGGCCGACGACACGGTGCGTCTGCCCCCGGTGCCGGCTTCCTCCGCCACCGCGCCCCCGTCACGCGAGCCCGATGTGGCGGTGGACGAATGGGCCGCGCAGGCCGCGCACGACAGCCCTTCGCTGATCGACAAGGACATCGACGCACACCTCTTCGGCAAACGACGTCACGCACGACGGCATGCTCCGGCGGTGCACGTCAGCGCGCGCGACCAAATCGATTTCTCCGATGCGCGGTTCGACTCCAATCTCCTGACGGACGAGGAGACGCTCGAGGGCGAGGTGGCGCCTTCCGAACGCGGCGAGCTGCCTCTCGAGACCGCGGTGCCGCCAGCGGTGCCCGAGTTCCTGCGGCGCGGAGAGCGTCGGGCGCGCTGGCAGCGTCCCGCAGTGCGCGCCGCCCTGTGGAGCGTCTCCATCGTTCTCGCGGCGCTGCTCGTGCTGCAGGCGACGCATCACTTCCGGGATGACCTCGCCGTGCGCTGGCCGGCGCTGAAGCCGGCACTCGTCGCCTGGTGCGGACTTGCATCCTGCACGCTCGAGCCGCCTCGCCGCATCGACGACATCACGGTCGAGAACACCGCGCTCGCGCGCGCGTCGAGCGACGCCTTCCGGCTTGCGGTGACGTTGCGCAACCACGCGACAGTGCCGGTCGCATTGCCCGCCGTCGACCTGAGCCTCACGGACGGCTCGGGGAGGCTGGTGGCACGGCGGGCGTTGTCCGCACGCGATTTCAAGATCAGCCCTGCCGTTCTGCCGCCGAACGCCGAGGTCGCGCTCGAGGCACCCATCGCGACGCGCAACACGCGCGTCAGCGGCTACACCGTCGAGATCTTCTACCCGTGAGGCTCAGCCCTCGCCCACCTGGTCATACGCAATGTCGGCACTGGTCTGCGGCTCGCTCGCCTTCGACACCATCACCACGTTCCCGGGCCGCTTCGCGCAGCAGATCCTGCCCGAGCAGCTGCACATCCTGAACGTGTCGTTCCTCGTCCCCACGCTGCGCCGCGAGTTTGGCGGGTGCGCGGGCAACATCGCGTACACGCTCTGCGCGCTCGGCGGCGCTCCGCGCGTGCTCGCCGCCGTCGGCGCGGACGGCGACGAGTACCTCGAGCGCCTGCGCGGCTGGGGTGCGAGCACGGCGCTTGTCAAGCGCATCGCGGATACCTACACGGCGCAGGCCATCATCATCACCGACCAGGACAACAACCAGATCACGGCGTTCCATCCGGGCGCCATGCAGTCGGCGCACGAGACACCGGTGCCCGAGCCGGGCGACATCCGGATCGCGATCGTCGCCCCAGACGGCCGCGCCGCGATGCTGCAGCATGCCGAGCAGCTCGCGGCGGCGCGCATCCCCTTCATCTTCGACCCCGGCCAGGGCCTGCCCATGTTCGACGGCCGCGAGCTCGAGCGATTCATCGAGCAGGCGACCTGGGTCGCGCTCAACGACTACGAGGCCCGGATGCTGTGCGAACGCACCGGCCGCTCGCTCGGGCAGCTGTCGAGATCGCACCTGCGCGGGGTGGTCGTGACGCTTGGCGCGCAAGGTTGCGACATCTGGGAGCAGGGCGAACGCCGACACGTCCCCGGCGTGCCGGCGAGAGCGATCGTCGATCCGACGGGGTGCGGCGACGCGTTCCGCGCCGCCCTTCTCTTTGGCCTCGAGCGCGGCTGGCCGTTGCTGCGGTGCGCCGAACTCGGCAATCGCATCGGCGCCATCAAGATCGCCAGCCGCGGTGGTCAGAATCACGTGATCGATGTCACGGAACTCGCGCTTCGCTGACGAACCGTTCAAGTTCGTGCGCGCAGCACCGATGATCCGCCCATGATGGACCTTCGCCACTGGCTGATGCTCGCGCTGGCTGCGCTCGTCGCGGCAGTCGTGACGTGGCTCCTCTGCCACTGGCTCTATGGTCGCCGCATCTCCACGCTGGTCGGCAAGCTGGGCAAGAGCGACAAGGCGCGCCAGTTCTCCGCGCAGCAGACGCTGCAGGCGCGCAGGCAGATCGAGGCATTGCGCAAGGATCTCGCTGCCCAGCAGGAGGCGATGGCGCAGGCGCAGATCGCGCGCGCGCGCAACCGCAATCTCGAAGAGGCGCTGAAGGCGGTCAGCGAAACCGAGGACGAGGGCGTCGCACGGCGCCCGGCGAACGGGTTCGCCGACACGCAGCCGATGGCCTGAGCCGGCCACCGCCGCGCATCGCGATAACCGCGGCCACCGCCGCGTTCCGCCACGCAACAAAAAACCCGGCCGCAGCCGGGTTCAAGCTCGTGATGGTTCCGTCCCTCAGGGCTTGCTGCCCGTCGGGAAAGGCCACGCGGCTTGCGGGCTCAGCGACGTCTTCGCCGGAGCGGCCGGGGCCGCTGCCGGGGCAGAGGCCGAGGCGGCCTTCTTCGCCGACGACTTGCGGGCGCCGCTCTTTCTCGCCGACTTCTTGGCGGCCTTCTTGCCGGACGACTTCTTGGCGGCCTTCTTGGCTCCGCCCTTTCTCGCGGCCTTTTTCGCAGCCTTTTTCGCTGGGGCCTTTTTCGCAGCCTTCTTCGCCGACTTCTTCGCAGTCGACTTCTTCGCGGCCTTCTTGCCGGCCTTCTTGGCGGCCTTCTTGGCGGTCGACTTCTTCGCCGTCGCCTTCTTGGCCGTCGACTTGCGGGCCGTGGACTTCTTGGCCGCGGATTTCTTGCCAGCGGACTTCTTCGCAGTTGCCATTTACGTTTCTCCTTGATCAAGTTGACAAAGAACCGAACGGTCCCGGCTTGCGCCGTCGCCGATCAGCTATTCATCGTCCGGAACTGCCCAGGAGGGGCGCCCCGATCCGATGAATCCGGTTGCGAGACCCGCGCGCCGCTTCTGGCGTCGGTACGTCGTGCCTCACTTGATCTCGCTTGGAAGCCGCTCGGGCAACTGCCCTCGCCGCTTCAGTCCCACGAAAGCGCGCCACCGCTCTGGTATTCGATGACGCGCGTTTCGAAGAAATTACGCTCCTTCTTCAGATCGATCATCTCGCTCATCCACGGAAACGGGTTTTCCTCGTTCGGGAAGAGCTCCTCCAGGCCGATCTGCGTCGCACGCCGGTTGGCGATGTAGCGCAGGTAGCCCTTGAACATGGACGCGTTCATGCCGAGCACACCGCGCGGCATCGTGTCTTCGGCATAGCGGTACTCGAGCTGAACCGCTTTTTCGAACAGTTGCTTCACCTCGGCCTTGAATTCCGCGTTCCACAGGTGCGGGTTCTCGACCTTGATCTGGTTGATGAGGTCGATGCCGAAGTTGCAATGCATCGACTCGTCGCGCAGGATGTACTGGTACTGCTCGGCGGCGCCCGTCATCTTGTTCTGGCGGCCGAGCGCCAGGATCTGCGTGAAGCCGACGTAGAAGAACAGCCCTTCCATCAGGCACGCGAAGACGATCAGGGACTTCAGGAGCTTCTGATCGGCCTCCGACGTGCCGGTCCGGAAGGCCGGGTCCATGATCTCCTCGATGAACGGCAGCAGGAACTCGTCCTTGTCGCGGATCGACGCTACCTCGTGGTAGGCATTGAAGATCTCGCTCTCGTCGAGCCCCAGCGACTCGACGATGTACTGGTAGGCGTGCGTGTGGATCGCCTCCTCGAATGCCTGGCGCAGCAGGAACTGGCGGCACTCGGGGGCGGTGATGTGCCGGTAGGTGCCCAGCACAATGTTGTTCGCGGCCAGCGAGTCGGCCGTCACGAAGAAGCCGAGGTTGCGCTTCACGATGCGGCGCTCGTCCTCGGTGAGGCCGTTCGGATCCTTCCACGTCGCGATGTCGCGCGACATGTTGACTTCCTGCGGCATCCAGTGGTTCGAGCAGGTGGCGAGGTACTTCTCCCACGCCCACTTGTACTTGAACGGCACCAGCTGGTTGACGTCGGTCTGGCCGTTGATGATGCGCTTGTCGGCCGCGATGACGCGGCGCTTGTCGCCGGCTTCGGCGGATTTCGCCGCGACAGGTGAGACCGGCTCGCTGCTGAAGACGGGAGTGGCGCTCGGCCGCGCGGCGACGCTCGAGACGACGGCGAGGGGCGGCGACGGGGAAGCGATGCGCGGCGCCGACGCGGGGATCGGCGCGGGTTTCGCGGTATGTGCGTTCGCAGGTTGTACGTCTTCTTCCCAGACAAGCATCGCGAGATTTCCTGTGATTCGGATTATGAGAGTGTTGCGCGGCGAACCCAAGCACTTATTGACATCCGGACGCAATTCCTGTTGCGGCTTCGCATCGACGCGCGCGTGCGATCGTGCACGCGCGTGCATGCGAGCACGCCGAACGGAATGTGCGCGAACGTCACTGGCACGCTTCGCAATCGGGGTTGTCGATCGCGCAGAACTTCGGCTCCGCGGCTTCCGCATCGGCAGGCGCGACGCTTCTGAGCGGCGTCGGCGCGCTGCTCGCCACCGCGTTCAACTGCCCCGCTTTCACGGTCGACTTCTCGGCATGCGTGGCGCCCACCGTGCGCAGGTAGTACGTCGTCTTCAGGCCGCGCAGCCACGCGAGCTTGTACGTCTCGTCGAGCTTCTTGCCCGAGGCGCCGGCCATGTAGATGTTGAGCGACTGCGCCTGGTCGATCCACTTCTGGCGCCGCGCAGCGGCCTCCACCAGCCACCGCGTCTCGATCTCGAACGCGGTCGCGTACAGCGCCTTGAGGTTCTCGGGCACACGGTCGATGCGGCGTAGCGACCCGTCGAAGTGCTTGAGGTCCATCACCATGACGTCGTCCCAGAGGCCGAGCTTCTTCAGGTCGCGCACCAGGTATTCGTTGACGATCGTGAACTCGCCCGAGAGGTTCGACTTGACCGAGAGGTTGCCGAACGACGGCTCGATCGACGCCGACACGCCGACGATGTTGGAGATGGTCGCGGTGGGCGCGATGGCCACGCAGTTGGAGTTGCGCATGCCGTGCGTCGCGATGCGCGCGCGCAGCGCCGGCCAGTCCATGGTCGCGCTCCGGTCGAGCTCCACGTAGCCGCCACGCTGCTCGGCCAGCAGGTCGACCGAGTCGAGCGGCAGGATGCCCCGGTCCCACAGCGAGCCACGGTAGCTGGAATAGCGGCCGCGCTCCTCGGCCAGCGCCGTCGACGCCCAGTAGGCGTGGTAGCAGACCGATTCCATCGACCGGTCGGCGAACTCCACCGCCTCGTCGGAGGCATACGGGACGCCGAGCTCGTAGAGCGCGTCCTGGAAGCCCATGATCCCCAGGCCGACCGGGCGGTGCTTGAGGTTGGAGTCGCGCGCCTTCTTGACCGCGTAGTAGTTGATGTCGATGACGTTGTCGAGCATCCGCATCGCGGTGGCCACCGTCTTCTTCAGCTTGGCCTGGTCGAGCTGGCCGTCCACCACGTGGTGCGCGAGGTTGACGGAACCCAGGTTGCAGACGGCGATCTCGGTCGGCCCCGTGTTGAGCGTGATCTCGGTGCAGAGGTTGCTCGAGTGCACGACGCCCACGTGCTGCTGCGGGGAGCGCACGTTGCAGGCATCCTTGAACGTGATCCAGGGGTGCCCGGTCTCGAACAGCATCGAGAGCATCTTGCGCCACAGGTCGCGCGCCGGCATGCGCTTGTAGAGCTTGATCTCGCCGCTGTCGACCTTGGCCTCGTAGCCGAGGTAGGCCTGCTCGAACGCCTTGCCGAACTTGTCGTGCAGGTCGGGGCAGGTGGACGGCGAGAACAGCGTCCACTCGCCGCCTTCCATCACGCGCTTCATGAACAGGTCGGGCACCCAGTTGGCCGTGTTCATGTCGTGCGTGCGCCGGCGGTCGTCGCCGGTGTTCTTGCGCAGCTCGAGGAACTCCTCCAGGTCGAGGTGCCAGCTCTCGAGGTAGGAGCAAACGGCGCCCTTGCGCTTGCCGCCCTGGTTCACCGCCACGGCCGTGTCGTTCACGACCTTCAGGAACGGGACGACGCCCTGGCTCTTGCCGTTCGTTCCCTTGATGTGGCTGCCGAGCGCCCGCACGTTGGTCCAGTCGTTGCCGAGCCCTCCGGCGAACTTCGACAGCAGCGCGTTCTCCTTCAGGGCCTCGTAGATGCCGTCCAGGTCGTCCGAGACGGTGGTGAGGTAGCAGCTCGAGAGCTGCGAACGCCGCGTCCCGGAGTTGAAGAGCGTCGGCGTGGAGCTCATGAAGTCGAACGTCGAGAGCACCTCGTAGAACTCGATCGCGCGAGCCTCGCGGTCGATCTCGTTCAGCGCGAGCCCCATGGCGACGCGCATGAAGAACGCCTGCGGCAGCTCGATGCGCTCGTCGTTCACGTGGAGGAAGTAGCGGTCGTAGAGCGTCTGCAGGCCGAGGTAGTCGAACTGCAGGTCGCGGTCGGCCTTCAGCGCCTTGCCCAGCACGGCGAGATCGAACTGGAGCAGCTTCTCGTCGAGCAGCTCCGCCTGCACGCCGCGCTTCACGAACTGCGGGAAGTAGTCGGCGTAGCGAGCGTGCATGTCGGCCTGCAGCACCTCCTCGCCGAGGATCTCGCGCCGGATCGTGTGCAGCAGCAGTCGGGCAGTGGCGCGCGTGTACGCCGGGTCCTTCTCGATCAGCGTGCGCGCGGCGAGGATCGCCGCCTTGTGCACCTCGTCGATGGGCACGCCGTCGTACAGGTTGCGACGCGTCTCGGCGAGGATCGGCGCGGCCTGCACGCCCTCGCCGAGTCCGGCGCAGGCCGACTCGATGATCGCCTGCAGCCGCTGCAGGTCGAGCGGCACGCGCTGGCCGCGGTCGGTGACCGTGATTGCCGGGTCGGCCACGACCGTCGGCTTGCCCTGCTTCGCGCGCTCCTGGGCGCGTCGCTCGCGATACAGCACGTAGGCGCGCGCCACCTCGTGATGGCCACCGCGCATCAGGCCGAGCTCCACCTGGTCCTGCACGTCTTCGATGTGAAAGGTCCCGCCGCCCGGACGCGAGCGCAGCAGCGCACGCACGACCGTCTCCGTGAGCATGTCGACCGTCTCGCGCACGCTGGCCGAGGCGGCGCCCTGCGTGCCATGCACGGCCAGGAACGCCTTCATCAGGGCCACCGCGATCTTGTTGGGCTCGAAGGCCACGACCGCGCCGTTGCGGCGCAGGATCTGGTAACCCTGATAGGCGGAGACGGTGCCGGCGTCGGCGACCGGCCCGCGCAGCGCGGCCGCGGCGGCCGTGGTGACGGAGACAGCTTGCATGGAAATCCTCGTGGTCGGATCGATGGAGCTCGATCGGGGATGACGGAAAGCGCCGCGCGTCAGTCGCGCAGGCCCGCCGGCGCAGGACCGGCGCGTTGGACGAATGTCCTGGCGCGACGCGGGTCGGGTCGGGCAAGGAACATGCGATTCGGTGCGGAAACGGGTCAGGTCCAGGGACACTATATCTGGGGCTGGAAGCCCGTTCAAGCACTAGATATAGCGTGTCAACCCTAACCTCAGGACCCCGCGTGAACTATGCACAGACACCGTCGTGCTGTGCACGCGACGTTCACTCGTCGTGCACAGGGTTGTGCACAGACGCGCACACGCCACGCTCGTCAACGCCCGAGGGCTTCGATGGAATCGCGCAGGCGGCACGCCGGCCCGCGCAGTTCTGCAGCGAGGCGTCGCCAGTCGAAGCCCGCTCCCGGATCGCCCTTGCGGCCCGGCGCCACGTGCTCATGGCCGGCCACCGCATCCAGCGGATAGCGGTCGGCACACGCCGCGAGCACCTCGACGAGCGACGCGTACTGCGCCGCCTCGAACGTGTCGCCCTCGAGCCCTTCGAGCTCGATCCCGATCGAGTAGTCGTTGCAGGCCTCGCGCCCCTGCCACGTCGATCGGCCCGCGTGCCACGCGCGCTGGTCGCAGGACACGAATTGCACGCACGCGCCGTCCCGCCGCACGAGAAAGTGGGCGGACACCGCGAGACCGCGGATGCGCTCGTAGTAAGGATGCGCATCGAAGTCGAGCCTGTTGGTGAACAGGCGCTCGACCGCGTCGCCGCCGTATTCGCCCGGGGGCAGGCTGATGGAGTGCACGATCGCGAGCGTCACCCCGAGACCGGGCGGGCGGGCGTCGTGGTTCGGCGAGGCGACTTGCCGTGCTCCCTCGACCCGGCCATCGCGCCAGCGAGGCGCCACCCAGTCGCCCGGCGTCCCGGCACCGGACGCCCCGCGCTCGCTCACTCTCGCTCGCCGTGCTCGGCAGCCGCCGGCGCATCACCGCCGACGTTCACGCCGAGTCGCGCCATGCGATAGCGGATCTGGCGCAGGGAGAGCCCGAGGCTCACGCCTGCGGCGGTGCGGTTGTAGCGATGCTGCTCCAGCGCCCGCACGAGGATGTCGCGTTCGACATCGTCGAGATACTGCGCGAGATCGTTGGGCAGTGGCTCTTCGGCCGGTGGCACGTGTGACCGCGAAGGATCGGTGCGTAGCGGCTCCGCCAACGGCACGGTCAGCGGGGCGCCGCCGCGCAGCAGTTCGATCTCGTGCGCGGCGCTGTCGGTGAAGACGGTTTCGGGCAACCCGAGGTCGTAGACGTCGATGGTCTCGCCGCCCGAGAGCGCGACCGCGCGGTGCAGCAGGTTCTCGAGTTCGCGCACGTTGCCGGGGAACGGATAGCGCTCGAGATGGATGAGCGCCTCCGGGGTGAGCTTGGGCGCCGGCCACACGCCGGCTTCCTTGGCGAGGCGATCGAGGACGCGCTCCGCGACCACGGCGAGATCCTCGATGCGCTCGCGCAGCGGCGGCACGCGTATCTCGATCACGTTGAGGCGATAAAACAGGTCCTGGCGAAACTGCCCGGCCTGCACCTCGGCAGCGAGGTCCTTGTGCGTCGCCGACAGCAGGCGCACGTCCACCGGCAGCTCGGCGACTGCGCCGACCGGTCGCACGCAGCGCTCCTGGATGGCACGCAGCAGCTTCGATTGCATCGACAGCGGCAGATCGCCGATCTCGTCGAGGAACAGCGTGCCGCCCTTCGCGGCCTGGAAGAAGCCCTCTCGGTCGTCGACCGCCCCGGTGAATGCGCCCTTGCGATAACCGAAGAATTCCGCCTCGAGCAGCTGTTCGGGAATGGCGCTGCAGTTCACCGCGATGAAGGGCTGCGTACCCCGGGCGCTCACTTCGTGGATCGCGCGCGCCACCAGCTCCTTGCCGGTGCCCGACTCTCCGCTCACGAGCACGGGCGCCATGCTCCGCGCCACCTTCTCGACCATGTGCCGCACGTGCTGCATCGCGGGCGAGAGGCCGGCCATGCGCTGCAGCGCCGGGCTCGTGATGGTCGCGGGCGACGGCGCGGGCACCGGGCGCGGCGGCCGGGCGACGACCGGAGCGGGACGCTGCTGCTCCGATGGCAGGCTCGACGGCACGATCGTCGGGATCGGCGCGCCGCCCCGTCCGAGCGCCGATGCGACGACGGCCCGGAACTGCTTCAGGTCGACCGGCTTGGTGAGGTAGTCGTAGGCGCCCGCCTTCAGCGCGTCGACCGCGTTTTCGGCGGAGCCGTAGGCGGTGATGACGATCGCCTTCTCGCGGCGGCCGCCTTCCTCGAGCCAGCGCAGGATGTCGAGACCGCTGCCGTCGGGCAGCCGCATGTCGGTGATCACCGCGCTGTACGTGCGGTCCTTCAGGTGCAGGAGCGCTTCCTGCACGCTCGCCGCCGTGTCCATGTCGTAGCCCTCGCGCAGCAGCGTGAGCTCGTAGAGCGTGCGCAGGTCCGGCTCGTCGTCGACGACCAGGAGGCTGAAATGCGAAGCGGTCGTCATCAGGCCTTCAGGTGAGGTGCAGGCTCGCCTCGGCGGGACTCAACACGGCGCGGCGCATGTCCACGAAGAAGCCGTTGCGCTGCGCGCCGGCGTAGGGTCGCAGCCGGTACTCGATGCTGGCGCCGTAACGTTCGCAGAGCTCGCGGCAAATGTACAGGCCCAATCCGGTGCCGCGGCTGCGCGTCGAGAAAAATGGCTCGAACAAATACGGCTCGACGTCTGCCGGGATCGGCGTTCCGTCGCTCAGCACCGACAGGAAGGCGCGCAGTTCATGGCCCGCATCGAGCCGCAGCGCGATCGAGCCGGGCGTGCCGGTCGCATGGCGCCACGCGTTGTCCAGCAGATTGACGAGCACGCGCCGCAAGTGCTCGGCGTCGAACGAGACGCCCACCGGCGTCGGGGGCAGCTCGACGCGCAAGGGGCTTTCTTCGCCGAGCGGTACGCCGTTGGCACGCGCCCAGTCGCCGCAGACGGCGGCCACGTGCGCCGTCGCGTCGATGGCGCCCGCGTTCTGCACCTGCCCGGGCGCCACCTCCATCACGTCGTCCACGATGCGCTTGAGGCGCTCGACGTTGTCGGCGACCAGCGACATCAGCTGACGCTGCGCGGGGTCGGTGGCATCTTCCGAGAGAAGCGCGTTGGCCTGGGCGATCGCTGCCAGCGGATTGCGGATCTCGTGCGCGATGCCCGCGGACACGCGCCCCATCGCCGCGAGCTTCTCCTGCCGGCTGCGCGCCTGCATGTTGCGGATGTCCTCGAGGAAGAGCACGCAGAACTCCTCGCTCGCCTGCGGCTCGCGGCGACGCGTGAAGCGGATGCGCGCGCGCAGCGTGCGATGCGTCTGGTTGTCGAACTTCAGCACGACATCGCGCCCGGCCGCGGGCCAGCTCACCTCGCCGAACGCGCGCTCGACGGTGGCCACCAGTCCTTCCCAGGCCGGGACGCCGCGCAGCTGGAACGGCGCCGTGCGGCACATGCCGCTCGGGGCCAGCAACCGGCGCGCCGCGGGATTGGCCGCTCTCACGCGGCCCTTGCGGTCGACGACGAGCACGCCGTCCTGCATCTCCTCGATGACGAGCCGGTTGAGCTGCGCCTGCTGGCGCGCCATCTCGAGGCTGCCCCGGGCCGTCATCTCTTCGCGCGCGAGGCGGCGTGCGAGTTCCCCCGCGAGCACCGTGATGACGAAGAAGCCGCTGCCGGCGAGGCCGGCCTGCGTCATGAGGAGGGTCACGTCGCCGCCATGCGGCACGCCGAACCACGCGCTGGCGAGCAGCAGGAGCGTGATCACCGCCGCCGTCGCCAGTGCGAACAGACGCGGCGTGAGGATGCCCGCCATCAGCACCGGCAGCACGAGCAGCGCCTGGTAGTTCAGGCTCGAGTTCGCGGCGAGAAGGTGCAGGGCCGTGAAGCACACGACGTCGACGCCGATGGTCGCGATCCATTGCGGGCTGCGCAGCCGCGCGAACGAGTTCGGCGGCGCGGCGCGACGAAAGCGCGGCAGCAGCCACATGCTGATGGCCAGCGCCGCATAGGCGATGCTGACGACCGAGAGGGGCTGCGTCGGCCGCACGCCGAGCAGCCCGGCGACGCCCAGCGTCACGACCAGCGCGACGCCCAGCGCGGCGCGAGCCGCGATGAACACGCGGTAGATGCGCTCGAACGTGGTGGCGTCGCGCTCGGCGGACGGCCCGCTCCGGGTGGAGGCGGTCCACTGCGAGTCCCCCGGCTCCTGGTCGCTCGGCGCCGGCGCCGCGGCGATGCGCGGGTCCTCGGGCACATCGAGCTCGGCGGTGCCTCCCTCGAAGTTGCCGAACCACGATTCACCGTCGCGCGACGTCGAGTCGCCGCGACGCGGGCCGAGGCGTCGGTCCGGGCCGCGCGGGGTCAGGGCCATCGAGGCTTGCGGTTCGTCACGTCGGATGGGCGCGTTCGAACGCCGCCCGATGGTCGGCCCCGCAGAAGACGCCGCCGCGCCCGGGCAACGCGTCGCTCGCCGGCAGGTGCACGCCGCACTGCGCGCACGCCACCATCGTCTGGGGAAGGGGCGGAGGCGGCGGCGCCGGTGCGCGC